>Ga0172380_10000257_pt1 | contig 109596 bp, 111 predicted proteins | sample Leawe162metaG_FD_119747 | JGI IMG/M metagenome (GOLD analysis project Ga0172380, IMG submission 119747) | Leachate microbial communities from a municipal landfill in Southern Ontario, Canada - Leachate well 162 metaG | ecosystem: Engineered > Solid waste > Landfill > Unclassified | place...
CCGTCCTGCGCCCACTCGTGAAACCAAGTCGGGATTCGCTCAACGCCTTCATCTCAAAGAACCGAAGAATGATCGGAAGGAATCTCTGCGCCCCCTTGACTCTGGAGACCTCATAAGTGTTAGATGCGCGTTATCGTCATTAGCATTAGGCGATGTCGAAGACCACTAATTACACTATCAAATCGCCGATTTCTTGCTCAGCTCATCTGAGCTGGCACTTAAATTAAATTTTTTGATAACATTTACGGAGATGTTCTCATGAAATATCATCTTTAAATCATCCTCCACTTTCCTCCAAGTGTCACGCTGAAATGACTGCGCAACACCACGCTCCAGCTTTCCATTATCGCTTTTATATGTGATATCTCCAGTGTCTATCCATTCAACAATCACTTCACCGCTGCCCATAACCTTGATAGATTTCAGCTCAATTTTATACGAATTCACCATTACTATTGATTCGATCGCTTTGAGCTCTTCCGAAATCGCTTGATCCCTCGTAATTAACTTGCCATTTATATCCTTTTCTTTGTAGTCAAAGGATAAATCCTTCTGCTTCTCTTTCAAATTCATCTCAGCTACGGCAATTTCTCTACTTTTATAGATTCTTTCAATTTTATTTTCAATTGATTCTTTTGTCGATTTTAATGTTGCCATACCAATTGAAATCAACAACAAAGCGAAGAGTGAAATTCTTTGCATTCGCTTTGATGCTTGACTTTTCAAATTCTCATGAGCCGTCAAGGAATACCTCCAGCTGCATCTAACATCCTTTTCGATCAACGCTCGTCGCCCCGCTGCAACTTCAGGCGCTCGTTCCGGGGTCTGGATTTGCGGCGTATGTCCGCGGGGAGGGGCGAAAAGCGTAGGCAAGCTACAATCGAGGCTGTTCGGATTCAAGGCATTTTTGATGTTCTGGACGGTTGGTCGTCGTTGGTTGTCAATCTCTTCGGTCAGCTTGGGCCGGAGTCTACCGTTCATTCTCGTCGGCCGGCACTTCTTGCGCGTGGATGCGTTATCCGTGCCCTTATCGGGGAGGGAACATGGACGGTCCCCCACGCCTGCTGGAGCAGGTCAGCCAGGAATTGCGCAAGCGCCATCGCAGCCCGCGAACGGAAGAGGCCTATCGCCACTGGGTCCGCCAGTTCGTCCTCTTTCACGGAAGGCGGCATCCGCGGGAGTTGGACGCCCGGGATGTGGAGGCCTTTCTGGGCTGGTTGGCCACCACCCGTCACGTGGCGGCGTCCACGCAGAACCAAGCCCTGGCCGCCCTGCTGTTCTTGTACAAGGTCGTGCTGGAGACTCCCCTGGGACCCGTGGAGGCCTTTTCGCGCGCCCGCGTGCCGGATCGGCTTCCCGTGGTACTTTCCATTGAGGAGGTCAGGCGGTTGTTGGTGCTGTTGCCGCGGCTGCCGCGCCTGATGGCCTCGCTGCTCTACGGATCCGGCCTGCGGGTTCAGGAATGCATGACGCTGCGGATCAAGGATGTCGATTTCTCTCGTCGGCAGATCATCGTACGGCGCGGCAAGGGCGCCAAGGACCGCTCCGTGCCCCTGCCCTCTGCGGTGCAGGACTCCCTTCGCAACCAGTTGCAGCGCGTGGAGACCTTGCAGGCCCGGGATCAGGCCGCGGGAATCCGGGTGCCGCTGCCCGACGACCTGCGCAGCAAGTACCCGCGGGCGAGCGGCGAGCTGGCGTGGATGTGGCTCTTTCCGTCGTCCGTCACCCGCCCAACCCCGACGGGCGAGACCTTGCGTTGGCACCAGCCGCCCGATCGCTTGCAGCGCGCCGTCCATTTGGCCCTGCGCCAGGCCGGAATCCACAAGCACGCCAGCTGCCACACCCTGCGCCATTCCTTCGCCACCCACCTGCTGGAGGGCGGGGCGGACATCCGCACCATCCAGGAGCTGCTGGGCCACCAGGATCTGCGGACCACCATGATCTACACCCATGTGCTGGCCTTGAACCGCTCGGGTGCCGCCAGTCCGCTGGATCGCCTGGCGCTGGCCCCTCCGGGGGATTGAGGGTTGGTCTAGGCCTGCAAGGTCGATGGCTTGAAAAGGAAAAGCCCCCGTGGCGCGGGGGCTTGAAGAGCGGACCGGACGAGACTCGAACTCGCAACTTCCAGCGTGACAGGCTGGCGCTCTAACCGATTGAACTACCGGTCCGGAAATGGGCGATACTGGGCTCGAACCAGTGACCCCCTGCGTGTAAAGCAGGTGCTCTGACCAACTGAGCTAATCGCCCTTGCTCTTCACAAGGATGGCCGCCGGCAGCACCACCAGGTAGGCGGCCAGCAGCAGCAGGGGCGACAGGGTCAAGGAGACGAAACCGTCGTGCGGGCCTTGGGCCGAGCAGACGAAGCCGATCATCAGCAGCGCCACGCCCAACAGAAACAGCAGAAAATTGACTCTGCCGAACGGCAGGGCGCTCTTCATCATGCTCTCCAACGCCAACAAGGCCCCAAGTCTATCTTACCTGAATCGGTTTGTCAAGTCCGCCGCCCGAAAGTCCCTGCCGGCCCTCGGGATCGGCCGTTCTCAGGCCTCGAAATCCAGCAGGTCCCACTCGCGGCCCAGCTCCCGCGCGGCGGGCGTCAGCAGCATGCCGCGGCTGATCCGGATCCGCAGGCCCTGCTCGCGCGCGGCCCGGATGTCCTTCTCGCTGACCAGGCGGCCCGTGGCCAGCCGGCCCACGCCGCCCTCGTTCAGCCCGCCGCCCAGCAGGCGCGCCGTGTCGCCCTCGGCCAGCCGCAGCGCGTGGGCGTCGTCGCTGTCCAGCAGCAGCTCCAGTTCCCAGTCGTCGGAGACGTGGACGAAGATCTCGCCCAGGATGGCGTCGCGCACGGCCTCGCGCACCTCCGTGCGCCGCCGGCTGCGCAGGGCGCAGAGCACGCGGTCGCCCTCCAACAGGCCCAGCCGCCGGGCGTTCTCCCGGCTGCACTCCAGGCGGCGCGTCAGGCTGATCACGCCGTGCTCCAGCTCCAGGTGGCCGCGCGGCCCCAGCAGCGTGATCCGCGGCGCGCCCTCCACGTCGCCGCTGTGGCGGACGGGCGGCTCCAGGCCCAGCGCCATGGCCGCGCCCGCGGGACACTCCAGCCGCGACGGACCGCCCAGCGGACCCACCACAGGGATGCCCGTCAGACGGCCCAACGGCGAGGCGGCGGCCACCTCCTGCACGCCCAGGAAGCCCGCCTGCGCGCCCAGGGCCTGGCGGAATTCCAGCCGGGCGTCCGCGCCGAACAGCCGCGCGAAGTGCTCCTTGCTCAGGAACACGCGCGGCCCCAGGATCCGGATGCGCGGCAGCAGACTCACCAGGCGTCAGTCCTTCAAAAGCTTGAGAATGTGTTTGGCCAGACTTTCCTGGATTTCGCGATGCCGTGGAATGGGCTGGCTGATCTTTGTGGTTGGGTTCTGATACCAGTCATGTCGACCACCGTGGCGAAGCAGCACACAGCCGGCCTGCTCCAGCGTTCGGATCAGGTCCTGGCGCTTCATGCAACCTTCAACTCCCCTGCGTGCAATACGTGGGGAATCTCACCGGAAACCAAATCGTGAAGCAGGTCACGCAGGTTCTCCTGCAGTTCGTCCAGTGTCTCCGCCTGGGTCCGATAGCTCGGAAACTCATCCAGCCAACCGATAAAGGCCGGGCCTTCTTGATACCACGTGAATTTGCGCGTTTCCATGACTAATACTCCACAATCATGGCTGCGTTCAGCGCTTGAATTCCTTGACGATGCGGTCGATCTCCTCGTCGGACATCCCGCTCTTGCCGTACTGGTGCGCGGCGCTTCCTGGAGTCGGAGTCGCGACCCCGGCGCCGGCGGCCTGGGCCTGCACCTCGGTCTTGGGCCGGAAGCGGAACTGCTCGTCGTAGCCCCACTTGGTCTCGGCGCCCTTGGCCGGCCCGTCCAGCGGGTTGATCTCCCAGGCCACGCGCTTGATGTTGACCAGGTGCAGCGGACCCACGTTGTCGCTGGTGATGCTGCCGCCCCAGGTGCCCGGCCCCAGCGTCAGCGAGGGAATCAGGCCCGTGGTGTAGCCGATGGCGCCGTGGGTGGAGGAGGAGTTGACGACGATGCGGAAGGCCGGCTTGTGCAGGCCGAATTCCATCACGATGTCCGGGTCCTGGCAGTGGATGGCGAAGGTGTGCCCCACGCCGCCGTACTCCAGGATGCGCGCGGACAGGTCGCAACCAGCCTTCCAGCCGTCCACCACGTAGAAGCCCAGCACGGGGCTCAGCTTCTCGCAGGAGAGCGGATCTTTGGGGCCCACGTCGTCCAGCATGACGATCAGCGCGCGCGCGGCGGGCGGAATCTTCAGGCCGGCCAGGCCGCCGATGTGCTGCGGGCTGCGCCCCACGATCTCGGGGTTCAAGTGTCCGCGCTTGTCCACCATCACGGCCTGCAGGCGGGCCTTTTCTTCGGCAGTGAGGAAATGACCGCCGGCACGCCGCAGCTCTTCCATCAGTTTGCCGGAGATGGGCCGGTCCGCCACCACGCTTTGCTCGCTGGCGCACACGGTGCCCCAATCGAAACTCTTGCCGGCGATGATGTCCCGCGCGGCCTTGGGCACGTCCGCCGTGCGATCCACGTAGGCGGGCACGTTGCCCGGCCCCACGCCGTAGGCCGGCTTGCCCGAGCTGTAGGCCGCGCGCACCATGTCGCTGCCGCCCGTGGCCAGGATCACGCTGGTGAGCTTGTTGCGCAGCAGTTCCTGCGTCCCTTCCAGCGTGGGGATGGTCATGCACTGGACCAGGTCGCGCGGGGCGCCCACGGAGCAGGCGGCGTCGTGCAACAGGCGCGTGGTCTCCAGGATGCAGCCCCGGGCCTTGGGATGCGGGCTCAGGACGATGGCGTTGCGGCTCTTCAAGGAGATGATCGATTTGAAAATGGCCGTGGAAGTCGGATTGGTGCAGGGCACCAGCGCGGCCACGATGCCCATCGGCACGGCGATCTCGTGGATGCGGCGCTGCTCGTCGCGCGAGATGACGTCGCAGGTCTTGAGCGGACCCACGTACTCCAGCAGGTTCTTCGAGCTGAAGGTGTTCTTGACCGTCTTGTCCTCGATGCGCCCGAAACTGGTCTCTTCCACGGCCATGCGCGCCAAGCGCTTGGCGTTGGCCAACGCGGCGGAGGCCATGGCGTGGACCACGCGGTCCGTTTGGTCCTGGGAGAAATGCTTGAAGACGTCCGCCGCGGCCCGGGCCCGCGTCAGCATGTCCCGCACTTCCTGGATGGAGGCCAGATCTCGGTCCATGGGAACCCTCTTGATCAGCTGGAAAGTCGGGGCTCAAGGTAGGAAAGGGCTCCGGCAGAGCGGAGCGCGGCGGCGGGGTTGTGGGAGCCGGCGCGGAACCTGAGCTTGCCCGCGTTCGCCCGGCTGCTTGTCGCCGCCGGCTTTCGACGGTCCAGCGGAAGGGATGGGGCATGCACTCCACAAGCGCGCCGGCCACGGCGCTGATCACCGGCGGCGCCCAGCGCGTGGGGGCCGCCCTGGCCCGCCATTTGACTGGCCGGGGCTGGCGCCTGCTGCTCCACTGGCACCGCTCCCGCGCGGCGGCCGAGGCTCTGCGCGCCGAGCTGGGTCCCGAGCGTGTGACCCTGCTGCAGGCGGACCTCGCTTGCGCGGCCGGCCGGGTGGATCTGCTGCGGCAGGTCGGTGAGACATTGGGCGAACAGCCACTCCAGCTGCTGGTGCACAACGCCTCGCTCTTTCCCCACGTCCGGCTGGAGGAGCTGGACGACGAGCTCTTCGACACGCTCTTCACCCTGCACGTGAAAACGCCCCTGCTGCTCAGCCGGGACCTGGCGCCCCGCCTGGCGGCGGGCCACGGGCTGATCATCACCATGCTGGACGCCGGAGCCGGCCTGCACTGGCCGGGCTATCTTCCCTACGCGCTCTCCAAGCAGGCCCTGCGTGAGGCCACCATCGCCCTGGCCCGCCAGCTGGCGCCGGGCGTGCGCGTGAACGGCATCGAGCCCGGCTTCATCCTGCCGCCCCACGACGCCCCCGACGCCTACCGCCAGGCGGAGACGCGGCGCCTGACGGAGGAATCCGGCGGACCCGCGCACATCCTCAAGGCCGTGGACTATCTGCTGGAGGCCACCTTCGTCACCGGCGAGCTCCTCACCGTGGACGGCGGGCGGCGCTGGATCCGCCCCTAAGTCTGTGACACAGGGTCTAGAAGGGCTTGAGGTGCGCCAGCGCGATCGCCGCCAGGCCCAGCAATCCGACCACCGGCGTGAACCAGACTCCACCCAGCCGGCCACGGGCCATCAGCACGTGCAGGACCACCAGCACGGCCGCCAGCGTCAGCTTCACGTGGAACCAGCCCGTCAGGGTGCCGGAGTGCGCGCGGGCCATCAGCCCCAGTCCGCCCAGCACGGTCAGCACCAGGCCGGGCAGGGCCAGCGAGTTCATCAACCGGCGTCGGCTGGACGGTTGCCCGGCTTGCTCGGGGCCGCGCACCAGACCGGCGGCCAGCAGGGCGCCCAGCCACAACACCACGCCCAGCAGGTGAAGCACCCATTCCATGAAAAACTCCTTCGCCTATGGCAATATTTGATTGTATCAATTAATTTGCGGGCCGGTCAAACGAGGTCCACCATGCCCTTCTTCGTCTACCATTGCCCCGACTGCGAGGCCGAGATCGAACTGCTGCGGCCCGCCAGCCAGCGCGACGAGCCCGTTCGCTGCGAGACCTGCGGCAGCGGGCGACCCACCCGCAGCGCGGCGTCCTATGCCTCGGCGCTGGGCTCCGGCAGCGCGGGCGGCCGCGCTTCGGCGTCCTCGTGCGGCGGAGGCGGCGGATTCACCTGAGCCTGAACCCCGTCCGCGGCGCGGACGAAGGATCCTCTCAGGGCTGCGCCGGGCTGGACGGCTCCGGCGGCGCGTCCCTCAGCCAGGTGTCACACCAGCTGCTCAACTCCCACAGGACGTGGCCCACGCTCTCCCGGGCACGATAGCCGTGTCCCTCCGCCGGCAGGCGCACCAGCCGTACGCTGGCTCCCAGACCTTTCAACGCCTCATAGAAGCGGTCGCTCTGCAGCGGGAAGGTCCCCGGGTTGGGATCGTCCATGCCGTGTACCAGCAACAGGGGCCGCGTGATCTTGTCTGCGGCCAGGAAGGGCGACATCTGCAGATAGGTGTCCGGGGCCTGCCAGAGCGAACGATCCTCGCCCTGGAACCCGAAGGGCGTCAGCGTGCGGTTGTAGGCGCCGCTGAAACAGAGGGCCGTGCGGAACAGCCCGGTGTGCGCCAGCAGGTTGGCCGCCGTGAACGCGCCGTAGGAATGCCCCCCGATGGCCAGCCGCGTGGTGTCCCCCACGCCCAGACGCGCCACCTCCTCCACGGCGGCCCGCGCGCCCGCCACCAGTTGCTCCAGATAACTGTCGTTGGGCTCGCGGCCCGCTTCGCCCAGGATGGGCAGCGCGGGATCGGCCAGCACGGCGTAGCCCTGGGTGAGCAGGAAGAGCACCGAGGTGCCCACCGGTCGGCTGAATGTGAACTCGGACGTGGTCACCCGGCCCGCCGCCTCGCGGTTGCGGAACTCGCGCGGATAGACCCAGAAGACCATGGGCAGCGGCGGGTCCACGCCCCGCCGATAGCCCGGCGGCAGGTAGAGCGTTGCGGAGAGCTCCACGCCGTCGGCCCGCGTGTAGGTCAGCACGTCCTTGGTCAGGCCCGCCAGCATGGGGGCGGGATCCGTGGCCTGTGTCACACGGCGCGCCCGGAAATCCGCCGTGCCCAGCGGCCGCTTCCGCCCCGCCCGGGGCCGGTCCAGCAGCCAGCTGTTCTCGGGCTCGTCCGGCGACTGGCGCGAGACCAGCAGGCGTTCGCCCGTGTCGTCCAGCAGGGCCTCCACGCTTTCATACCAGGGGTCGCGGCACTCCCACAGCCGCTCGCGCCGCCCGTCGCGGATCCGCATGCGGTCCAGGAAGGGGTGCACGCCGGCGGGGCCGGCGCCGCGGCCCGACCAATAGAGCCAGCCGCCATCGGGCGAGCGGCGCAGCACAGAGCGCCCGTTGGCCGTGCGCCGGGTCAGCGGTCGGCCCGGCTCGCTGAAGGCGTCGTCGCTGTCGCGCTGCAGCAACAGGCTCTTGCTGCCGGTGGACGGATTGAGCTGCCAGATGCGCTCGCGGCGTTCCTTGAACCAGGACTCCCAGGCCAGCGCCAGTTCGTCGTCGCCCCAGACCAGCCCGCTGAAGCGGTCCTGGAAGCGCGCCAGCTCGCGCGGCGCGCTGTCGAAGGGTTTGGCCAGCTGCCAGAGGACGTCCCGCTCCGCGGCCGGAACGCCGGCGTCGCCGCCATCCAGGGCCTCGGCCCAGCAGAGCGTGGCCGGCTGGTCCGCCCGCCAGTGGACGAAGCGCGGCCCGGGGCGCACGGAGCCGAAGCGGATGGAGACCTCGTCCGCCAGGGGCAGGTCGGCCACCAGGTGGAGTTCGCGGCCCTGGCGATCCAGCACCACCACGCGCTGGGGAAAGTCCTCCAGCGGCAGGCTGCGCGACCAGGGCGGATGGGCCGTGGTCCAGAGGATGCAGGAGCCGTCCGGCGAGACGTTGAAGTCCAGCGCGAGCTGCGGCCCGGCCAGCACGCGCTCCTGGCCGTCCAGCGAGACCTCCACCAGTTCGGCCGTGGCGTGGTGCTCCAGCAGGCGCTCATCGTGCTGGCTGCGAATCAGGAAGGGATAGGTCCGCGCCGCCGCCGCCCGGCCCTGGTTCTCCAGGATCACCGGGCCCTCCGGCGGACCCGCGACGGGAGCGGCGCCGCGCCCGGGCGGAATGCGCAGGCAGAGCAGGCCGCGACTGTCGGGCAGCCACTGCAGGGGCGTGGTCACCGCCGGATTGAGCAGCAACGTACCCAGGCGCGCACTCAGCCCGCTGGCCACTTCCGTGTGCCAGAGTTCGGTCCCGGAGTCCGTGGCGCGGCACCAGGCCAGTTGCCGACTATCCGGCGACCACTGCAAATCGTGCAGGCGCACGTTCTCGGGCAGCGTCAGGACGCGCCGCTCCTGGCTCTCCAACTCCAACAGGGTCAGCCCGGTCAGGTGGCCTTCGTCCAATGGCCCGCCCGTGAGCGGGTTCAGGCGCAGGCCGGCGGTCTCCACCGCGGGAATGGCCAGTTCAGCCACGGGCGGCAGCCGGCGCCGGGTGCTCTCCACCGCCCGGCGGCCATCCGGCGCCAGCGTGAGTCCGGCGGGCTGGGGCGCGTCCAGGATGGCGGGAATGGGATCCGGCGGCTGGCGATAGGTGGCGGCGTCCTGGGCGTGTGACACGGCGGTTCCCAGCAGGCCCAGCAGCAGCAGGCCCGCGCAAATGGAAGATTGTGAAGGGTGGTTCATGGCTGCAATATAGCCAGCCGCCAGGCGGCTTGGGATCGGCGCCTCATTCTCCCCAGCGCCCCACCACGCCGTCGGCCTGGACGCTGACGCTCTCGCCGTCGCAGAGGCAGCCGGGCACCGAGCGCACGGGCTCGCCGTCCTCCTTGATCTGGATCCAGAGGCCGGCATTGAGGTTCGCCGAACGGGCCAGGACCATCACGGGCGTGCCCTCCTTGGCCTCGAAAGCCACGCGCCAAGGCAAGTCCACCGCGCCGGCCTGGTGGAGCCCGGCGCCGTCGCGCCAGAACAGCGTGGCCCGTTCCACGGTTCCGTCCACCACGAATTCCACCGTGGGCAGCTCAGGCTCGATGGCGCATCCGCCCAGCAGCCACAGCGGCAGCAGGAGCGCGAGCCAGCGGGATCGCGTCTTCATGTGACCTCCCAAGCGGGTTCGTCCAGGATGCGCCGGTCCCGGGCGGAAAAGCCCAGCCGCGCGCAGTCCGCCGGCTCCAGCCAGACGCTGCCGGCGGGGGCCTCGGCTTGGCCCGGCTGCTCCAGTCGCCGGGCCAGCACCTGGGCCTGGAAGTGGCTGTAGACGTGCCGGAAGCGCAGGGCGCCTGTCTCACGCACGTCGGGATCGGCTACCAACGCGAGGCGCAACTCCGACTCGAGCACCGACCAAGCCTCATCCAGACCGACCGGATCCACGGGCCGCTCGGCACTGGGCAACTCCCACAAGCCGCGCAGCATGCCCTCGTCCCCGCGGCGGCGCGCCAGCACGCGCCCGGCGGCGTCGCGAACCAGCAGCACCAGGACAGCCCGCAGCGGTGTCCGGGGCCGCTCCGCGCGGCGCGGCAAGTCCTCCTGCCGGCCTAGGGCGCGGGCCCGGCACTCCGGGGCCAGCGGACACTCCGCGCAGCGCGGGCGCCCGGGCAGGCAGACCCGGGCCCCCAGCTCCATCAGCGCCTCGTTCCAGTCGCCGGGCGCCCCGGTTTCCAACAGCCCGTCGGCCAGTACCTGCAGCCGCCTGCGCACGGCCGGGCGGGCGGGCGGATCCTCCAGTGCGAACAGCCGGCAGAGCACGCGAATCACGTTTCCATCCAGCGCGGCCAGCGGCAGACCGAAGGCCAGGCTGCCCACCGCCGCCGTGGTGTAGGGCCCGAATCCGGGCAGGCCGCGCAGCGCTGCCGGGTCGGCCGGAAACTGTCCGCCGTAGCGGGTCTGGACTTCGCGCGCACAGGCCATCAGGTTGCGGGCTCGCGAGTAGTAGCCCAACCCGGCCCAGCGCGCCATCACTTCGTCCTCGGGCGCGGCGGCCAGCTGGCCGAGCTCGGGAAAGGCCGCCAGAAAGGCCGCGTAGTAGGGCAGCACCGTCTCCACCCGGGTCTGCTGCAGCATGATCTCGCTGATCCAGACCCGGTAGGGCGTGCGCTCGCGTCGCCAGGGCAGATCCCGAGCCACGGCCCGGAACCACTCCAGCACAGCTTGGCGGACAGGGATAGAAAGTTCTTCCATCCTAACTTCGCAACCCGAAAAAGGGCCCCGCGAAGGGGCCCGGATGAGTCAGTTGCCCTTGTCGTCCTTGAGCTTGTCCTTCAGCCGCTCCAGCTCCTTCTCGGCCTGCCGGCGCTCGGCGCGGATCTTCTCCAGCTCCAGGTCGAGGAACTCGGCGCTCTGGTCCTCGGCGCCCAACCAGTCGATCATTTCACGCTCGGTGACGCCGATCTTCTCCCGCATCTCCCAGTCCCGCTCGCTCTGGGGCCGGACGGTGGCAAAGGTCTCCACCCGCCGGAAGGCCGTGGAGGGCTGGAAATTCAGCCGGGCCGCCAGCCGCCAGGCCGGATAGTACTCGGGGTAGTCGGCGTTCAGGCGCTCGCGGTTGCGGTGCACGCCCACCGGGCGGGGACCCTCGTCGGTGAAGTAGATCTTGGGCCCGTTCTCCATCAGGCGGACATCCACGCCCACGCTGGCCGAGAGGCCGCGGAAGAAGCGGTAGTTGAAGCCCGGCTGCAGCCAGACGGCATCGGCCTGGGTGAAGGCCCACTCGGGCAGGTCGCTCAGGAAGACGTTGCCGTAGAGTTCCGTGTAGAAGTCCCAGCGCAGGGTGGGGCGACGGTAGGCCAGCGAGAACTCCAGGTCGTGGGTCACGCCGGAGAAGATGTTCAGCGCGTCCTGACCGCCGTCGTTGTGGTTCAGGTAGCCCAGATTGAAATGGGCGCTGGGGCCTTCGCCCGGGTAGAGCTGGTTCTGGTACCAACCCAGCCCGAAGGACAGGCTGATCTCGTTGGCCGAGGCGTTGTAGGGCTCCAGGTACACGTTGGACACCTTGGAGGAGTTCAGCCGGAAGCCCAGCTGGGTGCCCCACTCGATGGGCGTCTGGAACAGGCGCCCCTGGAAGCGGCCCATGCGAAAGCGCATGTAGACGTCGTCCGGCGCGTTGTAGGTGACGTTGTCCTGGCTGCTGAAGTTGAGGTCCTGGTAGAGCATGGGGACCAGTTCCAGCTCCAGGTGCTTCCCGAAGCCGAAGTTGATCGCCAGGGCCTGGGACACGTCGCTCACGCTGCCTTCGGGCACGGAGCCCGCCCACAGCCGGGTGTGCCACTGCACGGTCATCTGGCCGGGCTCCAGGCTCTGGGTGGTCCAGGTGTGGAACAGCGAATTGCCGCCCAGGAACTGGGTGGCCGCCATCGCCGCGCCGTGCAGCAACAGGGTCGCGCCCGTCACAAGAATGTGCAGACCTCTCATCGGCTCCCTCCACCTCTCCGCGTCGCTTGCTGGTGCCCGCTCAATCCAACCGCTGCATGAGAACCACGGCATTCAACAGGATGCCCACTTTGGCCACCACGTCCACTGCGTTGGCGATCCAGTTGTAGGCACTGCCCGAGACGACGACTGTGTCACCCGGCTTGAGTTCCGGAATCAGGCTGATGTCGCCCGTGTTCAAATACCGGCGGACGTCGATCTCCAGGATTTCCTCCCGTTGATTGACGAGCCGCACGATGCGCACGTTGTCCAGGCGCGAATAGCTGCCGGGTCCGCCCGCGGCGGACAGCAGCGTCAGCAAATTCGTGCCGCTGGGGACGTTGTATTGCCCCGGCTTGTTCACTTTTCCCCAGACGTTCACCGTGATGTAAATGGCGTTTTTATCGCCCAGGAAATACTGCGCCGCACGTCCGCCTTCCGCCCCCACGTCATCCACCGGCGGGGTGGCGACATCCTGGGCGATGGCGTGAAGCGGCAACAGCAGGGCGCTGAACAGAATCAGAACGCGGGCAAGTTTTCCAAGTCGGGTCAATCCCCCTCCTGCCGACTGGCATCTGGCTGGTCAAAAAGTAAAGGAAATCCAATAGGATTCCGAGCCGGACAAGGGACAATCATTCGGATTGGATGGCACTTCCACCAGCAGGGAATCCACCTGGGCCACCCGCCCGATGACCGTATCCACGCGCAGCGAGTAGCTGCCCGGCGCCAGGCCCAGCTCCGCCACCGGCCAGGCGGCGCTCATCTGGGGTTCCAGGTTGAACAGCACGTCCTCGCTCCAGACCAGGGCGCCGGCCGGATTGGCCACCAGCACGCGGAAGCCGCGGAAGCCCAGCGCGAAGTAGTCCACGAACTCATACTGCCAGGCCACGCGCAGGGTGTCGTGCTGGACGGCGACCTGGCTCTCCAGCACCCGCGGGCTGGCCCAGAGCCGGTAGGTCACCGTGTCCGAGGGGGCGCTGGCGTTGCCGTCGCCGTCGATGGCCCGCACGTAGTACCAGAACCGCTCGCCCCAGAAGGAGGTGGGCCGGATCAGTGGATCCTGGTCCACGAAGTGGTAGAAGTCCGGCCGACCCTCCAGGAAGCGCTCCGGGTCCAGGGGCAGCTCCGCGAAGAGCGAATCCGGATGCGGGGCGCGGTAGACCAAAAAGCCGCTCAGGTCCGCGGGCTCCTCGGCCATGTCCCACTCCAGCCGGATGCCGAAGCCCGCGCTGCCGTCGGCGTCCACGCCGGTCTCCGGCAACACGGCGCCATTCTCCACGCAATTGGTCTCCCGCATCCGCGGCGCGGGCGGCGCGGTGCGATCCTCGTCGCCGGAATCCTCCCCGCAGGCGAGCAGGCCCAGCAGCAGGGCGCCCAGCCCGGCGGCCAGACGCGTGCGGCGCAACAGGTCAGAACGCATAGATGAAACTCATCCGGTGCAGCCGCCCCAGATCGTGATCCAGGCCGGCGTAGTCCAGGTCCAGCGGGCCCACGTGGAAACCCGCGCCATAGGTGAAGCGCCCGTCGCGGCCCTGATGGCCGGCCCGCAGGGCCAGCCCGCCGTAGCGCAGTTCGAGCCCCGTCCGGGCCTGGGTGTCGTAGTGGTGGTCGTAGTCGCGGGTCAGCGTCCAGGACAGGTCGCCCAGCCCGGCCCGCCAGGCCGCCCCCAGCACGTGGTAGTAGTGGATGGCGTCCTCGCCGCCGTCCCACTTCAGGCCCGTGTTGGTGAAGTTCTCCAGCCGCGCGCCCACGGAGATCCGCCCCAACTTCTTCACGCCGGTCAAGTCCACCAGTTCGGCGTGGAGCTGCGCGCCGGCGTCCAGCCCGATGCCGCTGCCCGCGCTGGCGTCCAGCTCGCTGCGGATCATCTTCACGTTGATGCCGAAGGGCACGCTGAGCGGGATGTCGTGATACAACCAACCGAAATGCAGCTTGGGCTCGTTGCGTTTGGCGAAGCTCAGCAGCAGGGCCTGGTCCACACTCTGGAAAAAGCCCAGCGGACTGCCGCCGGCCTCCTCGATCAAGCGCCGGCGCTCCTCGAAGGTGTAGTCCGCGTCGTCGTAGCCGGGAAAGCGCGGAATGTCGTCCACCTGGAAGCGCATGTAGTTGAGCGCCAGGTTGCCGCCGCCGATGGGCCAGACCAGTCCGGCCTGAGCGTGCACGCCCAGCGGATCGGAGAAGCTGCCGAATTGACTGGCCGCCATGCCCGACACGCTGCGCCGGTCCACCAGGGCCAGCCCGGCGGGGTTCCAGAAGCAGGAGAAGGCGTCGTCGCTGGCGGCCACCAGGGCCTGCCCCATGGCCAGGCCGCGCGCGCCGCCGCCCAGGGCCAGGAACTCGCCGGCGTAGCGGCCGGCCCGGGCCGCGGGCGCCAGCAGGGCCATGGCCAGCCCGAGCGTCGCCGCGCCGCGGCAGCTGAAGATGCGGGAACGCGTCGTGCTCATTTCAACCTCGCCACCTTGCCCGTGTGCTCCACGCGGCCTTCCGGGCCTTCCGCCGTCAAACGGTAGAAATACACGCCGTTGGCCACCACGTCGCCCACGCGATCCCGGCCATCCCACAGCGTCTCCACGTAGTTGATCAGCGGGCCGGGGATTTCCAGCCGGCGGATGAGCCGGCCGGCGACGGTGTAGATCTCGATCTTCGCGCCGTTGGCCACGCCGCTCAGGCTGAAGACGAAGCGGGTCTCGCGCTGGAAGGGGTTGGGATAGGTGCCCATGTACTGCAGCGCCAGGCGCTCGCCCACCATGAATTCCGACTCGTGCAGCGTGCCGTTGCCCGCCGCGTCACGGACGAAGAGCCGCAGGGCCAGCGGCTCGCCGCGCGGCGCCGAGCCGTCCAGCGCGTAGCGCACGGAGAGCCGCCCGCCGGCGGGATCCGGCAGTAGGGCCAGCTCCGCGCTGGAGATGCTGTCGCCGTCCATGGTCAGCTGGATGTTCTCCGGGCGCGCGTCCAATCCGCCGGGATCGGTCAGGGTCCAGCTGAAGGCCGCCCGGGGCGGCACGAACCCGCCGCGATCGAAGACTTGGCCGTCCACTTCCAGTTGGACCACCGGCGCGCCGGTGTCCGCCAGACGTCCCAGCGCGAATCCCTCCGCGGAATTCAACGTGAACGCCGCGCGCAAGGTGTCGGCGCGCTCCAGCTGCACTTGGCCGCCCAGGCGGGCCAGCAGTTGCCTCGTCGCCCCGTCGTACTCCAGCAGCTCCGTGTCCAGCCGGCGCAGACTGTCCACGGTCGTCAGCTCCAGCTCGCCCTGGACGGGGCCGGGCACGCCATCCCGCCACTCCAGGAGCCAGGGCCCCGCGTCCAATCGCCGGCCGACCTGCTCAACCAACAAACTGTCGACGGGCAACTCGCGCACGGCCAGAATCCGCCCGCTCTCGCCGTGGCGGATCCGCAGGACGCCACCGGCGACGACGTCCGTCCAGCTCTCGGCCGGCACGGCCACGCGGGTCAGCGCGAACTCCAGCGCATCGGGCAGCGGGCCGCCCAGCGCCGGATCCCAGTCGGCCTCGACGCGGAAAGTCTCACCCAGTGTCCCCACCGGCAGGGGCAGGGACACCCGCCGGCTGCCACCCCGGGGCACGGGGGGAATCCGGCCCGCCGTCGCGCTGCCGTCGAGCCCGCGCACCAGCCGGCAGGTCAGCGTGTCCGATTCACTCTCGCCGTCGTTGCCCACCACCGCTTCCGGTTGGCCCGCGGCATCCGTACCGGGCAACAGGGTCCAGCTCAGGCGCGGCCGGGCGTCCTCCACCCAGTACCAGCTGGTGGTGGTGCTGTCCGGGCCGTCCGCGTCGTAGAGGGCGAAGCGCAGGCCCACCAGCGTGCTGTCGGCGAAGGGCCCGGCCGTGCCCGCGCTCTGCCAGCGCTGGGGATCGCCCGCCAGCGGCGTCAGGCTCAGGCGCAGCTGGGTGGCAGCCTGATTCGGCGGCTGGATGCTCAGCAGCGCGGCTACGCTGTCCACCAGTTGGGCCGAGGCCACCAGCACTTCCGCACGCAGCGGCAGGCCGGGCCGCGGCGGATCCGGCAGCAGGCGCGCCTGCCAGGCCAGCGTGCCGGACAGGCTGTCCGCCGGATGGAACCAGCTCACACCCGAGTGGCCTCCGCCCTCGGCACCGGGCATCCAGACCCGCAGGGAGCCCGTGGCGCCGCCGCCGGGCAGACTAGCGGGCAGCGGCACCGCCGCCGTCCAGGCGCCGTCGTTCCCGGCGCTCACCGGCACGCGGATCACGTCCGTCACGAAATTGGGGCCGGTCTGGGCCGCCCGCTCGGCGCTGGAGTAGACTTCCACCAACCCCTGGCCGCCGGGCGCCGCGCCGCTGCCGGAGAACTGCAGCACGCCGCCGGTCTCGATCACCGGATTGGCCAGCGCGGGCTGGCTCTCAAGGGGGAGCGCCAGCCGCTGCCAGGGCAGGCCGAGGATCGTGTTCATCACGTTGACCGCGTGCACGTACTTCTCTTCCAGGCTGCCCTCGTGGCCCGGCACGCGCCGCAGCCAGAGCCGCTGCTTGGCCTCGCGCAGGGCCTGACCCACGGCGAGTTCCGGGTTGCCCAGCAGCAGGGTCCAAAAGTCCGCGACCAATTCCATCCCTGTGTCACGGAAGCCCAGCCCCGTCGAGCCCAGCACGCCGATGGCGCCCACCTCCGGAGTGTTGAGCAGCGCGCGCCCCAGCGAGCCCTGGTAGTCCAGGCTGGCGATGAAGCAGGTGGCGTTGGTGAAGAAAGCCAGCCGCTGGGCGTTGTCCAGCAGGGCCACGTCCTCGCTGCGGAAGAGCTGGTTGTCCTCCCAGACGGCGCCGCCCCCGTGCCCGGCGTAGTTCACCAACAACTGGCCCTCGTTGACCAGGGCCAGCAGCTCGGGCCGCGAGCCGATGTAGGCCCCGCCCTGCTCGCCAGCCAGGATGCGCCGGATGAAGAAGCGGTCCGGCACCTGCAGGCGGATCAGGTTTTCCGTCTGCTGCATGAAGATGCCCTCGTCCTGGGCGCGGGCGCCCGCGGCCAGCAGCAGGCTGTTGTTCCAGGCGCCCGGCGCGGCCGTGCGATAAGCCGCCTCCTTGGCCACCAGGTTGGCCAGATCCTCCGGCGTGGCGGCCGGCCAGCGGCTGACCACCACGGGCAGCTGGGCGCCGTTCTCCTCGCGGGCGAACCAGTCGTCGCTGGAGGCCGCGCCCCACTTGTAGACCTGCTCGTACATCAGCGGCAGCACGGGTTCCAGGCCCGGCGTGGTCAGGCGCGGGGCAGGCGCTCCGTCGCCCACCAGCAGGACCCAGCCGGGCGGCGTGCTCCAGTTGCGCCAGGCGCGCAGGATCAAATCCCGCAGGGCGTGGGGCCGCACCTTGCCGTGGCTGAATTCGTCGTAGACCCAGCGATCGCTCACCAGCAGGACCTCGCCCTCCCGACTGGCCACCTGCTGCAGCAGGGGTTGCAACAGGTCGGCGCCGCCGGAACGCCAGAGGCTGTCCGCCAGCACCACCAGCACGCCGGCGCCCGCCACCCGGTCGGCCAACCCGTGGTACTCCACGCGCTCTCCGGCATCCGGCGCGCGCAGGGAGCGCTCCGTGGCCGCCACGTAGCGCGTGCCCGCCAGGAACTCGTCCTGGAAGCGCAGCCGCCAGGCGCCGGCCAGCGGCCGCACGATGACGCTGCGGAAGTGCGACTGGCCCAGCTTGAAGACCCGGATGTCCTCGCCGCTGAACCCGCTGACCTCGAAGTTCACCACGCGGCCGTCCAGGGCCGGGTCGGCGCTGAAGAGCAGGCGGTCCCCCTGGGCCTTGTACTCGCGCTGGTAGGTCAGCTCCAGCCAATTGAGCAAGCAGGAGGAAAACTCGCCCGCCGGCGGCTCGTCCACCCCGGCCAGGATCAGCGTGTTCTGGCCCTCGACGAAGGAGCTGTGGTCGGGAAAGGCCTCGGCACCGAACTCGGCGATCCGCAATTCCTGGTTGCGCCAGCTGCCGTCCGCGCCCACCTCCAGCGCGCCGCCGCCTGTGCTGTTCACGTAGAGGCGCAGCCGCTGATAGACGTCGGGCTCGCCCTCCTCGGCCGGCGCGCTCAATCCGCGCAGGCAGACTCTCATCTGCACCGGCAGCGCCGAGTAGGGATAGAGCCCCGGTGCGTCGAAGGTCACGTTGCGCAGCGTGCCGCCGTAGATGCCCGTGGTCCAGAACATGTGGTCGGGGTGGGGCTCGTCCAGCACGTAGGTGAGCCGGCTGAAGTGGTTGTACTCCTCCACGTGCACCGTGGCGGGAAAAGTCAGCGGCGCGGAGTAGCGCTCGGGATCGGTCTCGATGATCTCGCCCGTCTCCTGGGCGAAGCGCGGGCCCGGGGTGCCGTCGCTGGCCAGGAACCAGACCTCGCGCCGGCACCAGGGATCCTCCTGCGTGTCGACGCCCAGTTCGGGCACGGCGGGCCGGCTGGGTTCGGCCCAGAAAATCAGCTGGTCGTCCGGATCGAAGGAGCCGTCCTCGCAGCCCTCGGCCAGCATGGGCTCCGGCACGCCATTATGAACCAGGGTCCACGTGCGTGGATCGGGCAGCACTCCCGGCACGTGCTCGGCCAGCCAGGCGCCGGTGACCCGGATCAGGCCCTCGCCGCCCACCTCGAGCCGGGCGAAGGCGTGGCGCGCCCAGGGGTCCGGCGGCGCCAGCGCGCGCAGGCCGGCGCTCCGGCGCTCCGGGGTCCGGCCCTCCTCGCGCAGCAGCAGCCCGCCCTCGAGCACGGCCCGCGGCACCAGCAGACCGTCGCAGCGCGTGTCGCCGGCACTCTCCAGCGCGTGGACAGGCAGATCCAGCCGGGCCCCGCCCGGCGTCTCCGGCCGCAGCGTCCGGCCCTGGTGGCGGACCACCAGCGGCCACTCCGCCGGCAAGTCGGCGGCGCCGTCCAGCCGCAGCAGCAGGCCGCCGTCGGGTTGGATTTGTTGCAGCAGATGCGGGAGGGCGCTGACGCGCACGGCGGCCCGGGAGAGCCCCGTCAGGCCCAGCAGCAGCGCCAGGGCCAGGCCACCCGCGCGCACGGCCCGGCTAGTCGAAGTTTCGAATCTCGTAGCGATAGCCCTGCTCCGTCAAAAAGAGTTGCCGGTTCATGGCGAACTCCTGGTCGATGGTGTCACGGGTGACCAGTGTGTAGAACCAGGCGTGGTTCTCGCCGCTCTTGGGCCGCAGGACGCGCCCCAGCCGCTGGGCCTCCTCCTGCCGGCTGCCGAAGGTCCCGGAGACTTGGATGGCCACATTGGCCTCGGGCAGGTCCACGGCGAAATTGGCCACCTTGGAGACCACCAGCACGCGCACGGCGCCGGTGCGGAAGCGTTCGTAGAGATCCTCGCGCACCTGGTTGCGCACGCTGCCCGTGATCAGCGGCGCATCCAGCAGCGCGGCGATGGTGTGCAACTGGTCCAGGAACTGCCCGATGATCAGCACGCGGTCGTTGGGGTGCAGCGCCAGCAGGTGTTCGATGACCTCGAGCTTGGCCGGGTTGCAGGAGGCAACCGTGTACTTGCGCCGCGTCTCGGCCAGGGCGTACTCCAGCCGCAGGTCGTTGTCCATGGCCAGCCGGTATTCGATGCAGCTGGCCTGAGCGATCCAGCCCTGGCGCTCCAACTCCTTCCAGGGGACGTCGATCTTCTTGGGCCCGATCAGGGAGAACACGTCGTCCTCCTTGCCGTCCTCGCGCACCAGCGTGGCGGTCAGGCCCAGCCGCCGCCGACTTTGGATCTCCGCCACCGCGCGGAAGACCGGCGCGGGCAGCAGGTGCACCTCGTCGTAGACGATCAGGCCCCAGTCCTGCTGGTTGAACAGGGCGAAGTGGGCGAAGGGGCTCTTCTTGTTCTTGCGCCAGGTGAGGATCTGGTAGGTGGCCAGGGTCACCGGCCGCACTTCCTTGAACTCGCCCGAATACTCGCCGATCTGGTCCTCAGGGATGTCGGTCTTGTCCAGGATCTCGTGTTTCCACTGCCGCAGCGCGGTGACGTTGGTGGTGAGCACCAGCGTGTGCATGCGCACCTTCTCCATCACGCCGATGCCGATCACGGTCTTGCCCGCGCCGCAGGGCAGCACCAGCACGCCCGAGCCGCCGCGCTTGTCGCCGCCGGCCCAGAACACCGAGATGGCGTCCTTCTGGTAGCGGCGCAGCTCGAAGTCCCGCCCGCTGCGGCACTGCTCGCGCCAGCCGATGGCCAGCGGCGCGCCGTTGGTGTAGCCGGCCAGGTCCTCCACCGGGAAGCCGATCTTGATCAGCGACTGCTTGAGGTGCCCGCGGTACTCCGGCCGCACCAGCACGCGCCGGGCGTCCAATTGCTGCCCCAGGTAGGGCACCACGGTCTTGTGGCGGGTCAGCTCCATCATCAGCAGCTCGTCGTCGGACTCCAGCAGGAGGCCCAGCACCTCGTCGCGCATCAGGCGCACGCGTCCGTAACGCGACACCGTCTCCCGGATGTCCTCCACCACGTTGGTGGGGACCTCGTACTTGGAGTAGCGGTTGAGGATGTTGATGATTTCCGCGGCGCCCATCCCGCTGGAGGCGGCGTTCCAGAGCGAGAGCGGCGTGATCCGGTAGGTGTGCAGGTGTTCGGGGGACTTGTCCAGCTCGGCGAAGCGGCCCAGATCGTCCCGGGCGTCCTCGAAGAGTGGATTGGCGGTCTCCAGAAAGACCGTCCGATCCGATTGGATGATAAGCGGATTGCTAGGGTTGTACACCAAGGCCTCCCGGGATCCAATCCACCCAGACCTGTCGCCGCCGGGGGCCGTCGAACTCGCAGAACCAGACGGACTGCCAGCATCCCAGCTTCAAGCGCCCGCCCCGCACCGGAACCAGCACCTGACACCCGCAGAGGCTGGCCTGCAGGTGGGCGGCGGAATTCCCTTCGGCGTGCCGGTACTCCGCATCCTGGGCCAGCCGATCCAGGCGCATCAGCAGGTCGCGCGGGACGTCCGGATCGCCGTTTTCGTTGAAGGTCACTCCGGCCGTGGTGTGGGGCACATGAACCAGGAGCAGGCCGTCCCGCCACCCCGCCCGCGCCAGGAGTTCCTCAAGCCGGGCGTCCAGCCGCAGGAATTCCGCGCGGTTTCGCGTGAAAATCTCTTCCTCGACCATGCAGAATTTCTTGATTAACGGTGTGAAGTCAATGTGGCAAATGCCCGTCGCTCATTTCCTATGTTGCAGCATGCTGGAACGCCCCCTCGACCTGGCCTGGAGCCACTGGCCGCCGCGCTCGCGTCCGCGGCAGTTCATCCTCTTGCTGGCCATTGTGATCCTTTCCGCCTCGCTGGTGTATTACTGGCTGGGCCTGAGCTGGGAGAGCAATGCGCTGGTAGTGGCCTTCATTTTCTCTCTGCGCAATCTTCTGTTTGCCCGTAGCGTCCTGCTCGCCGCGGACGGCCTGTCATTGTCCCACCCCCTCACGGGAGCGCGACGCTGGAAGTGGCCGGAAATCAGCGGCTTGGAGCTGAAGGACGAGTTGCTTTATCTGTCTTTAGTGAATAAACAACGAGTCGAATTACCGGCTCCTCCCGGCGCCCTCCACGCCAAGGTCCAGGAGTGGAGCCAATGGCTGACCCACCCGCAGCGCGCGGAGGAGTGAGCGACCGCCCGCAACCGGACCCTGGTTCGCAATTGAGCGCAGCGGAGTGTGAACTCGCGCGCTGGCTGGCCCGGGAATTGGTGGAGCGCCGGCTGGGCGCCCCGGCTCTCTTCCTGCTGGAGAGCCTGCGTCCGCTGAACTTCGTCATCAGCCAAGCCATGGCCTTTCTTTCGCCGATTATAAAAATCATTAGTGACCAATCGAAAATCGACCAATTCCAAGAACTGCTGGAAAAACGCGAGTCGATCCCGTACATTTGTAACGAGATTCACCAGCTTGAAGAGGTGCGCCGTGGCTGATGCATCCAAGAAGTCCCGACCCGTTGCCAAGCCATCCACTGCCAAGAGCAGCAAGCTGATCGCCGGCAAATCCGCCGGGACGGGGGCGAAGACGCCCCTGGCTCCGCCCCCCCGGTCTGCCGCCGGGGCCAAGGCGGCCAAACCCCTCGCCCGGCCCGTCGTCAAGGCGGCCTCCAAGCTGGCCGCCCGCCCGACACCCAAAGCCGCCGCCAAGCCCGCGCCCGCCTCTTTGCCCAAGTCCGTCGCGAAGGCGGCGCCCAAGCTCGCCTCCAAACCGGTGGCCAAGCCGCTGGCCAAGCCCGCGCCCAAGCCGCAGCCCGTCGTCGCCGCCAAGTCCGCGCCCAAACCCGCGCCCAAGACGGCCGCACCGGCCAAGTCCGCCGCCGTCTCCGTGCGGGAGATCAAGCCGCCGGCGGGCGCCAGCCTGCTCCTCCAGGGAGCCAACTGGGTGACCCTCAACATGGTGCGCGAAGTGCTGCAGGGCGACGTGCGCATCGAGCACGGCCGGATCACGGCCATCGGCGAACGCCTCAAGCCCCGCAAGGACGAACAGGTGGTGTCCGTCCACGGGCTGACGGCCTTCCCGGGTTTCGTCCAGCTGCACGTGCACCTCTGCCAGACCCTCTTCCGCCACATGGCCGAGGATCTGGCCCTGTTCGACTGGCTGCGCAATCGGATCTGGCCGCTGGAAGCCGCCCACAACCCGGCCTCCCTGGCGGCCTCCTCGCGGCTGGGCATCCTGGAGCTGCTGCTCTCCGGCACCACCACGGTCTTCACCATGGAGACCACGCACCACACGGAAACCGTCTTCCAGGAATTGATCGCCGGCGGCCAGCGCGCCTACTCCGGCAAGGCCATGATGGACAGCGGACGCGGCGTGCCGCCGGAACTGCGCGAAGACACCACGGCCTCGCTGGATCTGGCCCGCCGGCATCTGGCGGACTGGCACGGCAAGGGCCGCCTAAGCGTGACCCTCAACCCGCGCTTCGCCCCCAGCTGCAGCGCGGACCTGCTCAAGGGCGTGGCCGGGCTGGCCCGGGAGAGCGGCGCCTGGATCCACACCCACGTCGCCGAGACCCGGGACGAGGTCCAGCTGACCCGCGAAGTCTTCGGCCGCAACCCCGTGCAGCTCTACGAGGCCCTGGGCTACCTGGAAGGCAAGTTCCTGGGCGTCCACGCCGTGCACCTGACAGAAGCTGAGAAGCTGATCATCGCCGCCCACCGCAACGCCGTGCTGGCGCACTGCCCCAGCGCGAACCTGAAGCTGGGAAGCGGGATCGCCCCGCTTTCCGACCTGCTGGCGCGGGGCATCCGCGTGGGGCTGGGCGCCGACGGCGCCGCCTGCAACAACAACCTCAACATCCTGGAAGAGCTGCGCCTGGCCGGCCTGCTGCAGAAGGTCAGCCGCGGCGCGGCCACCTTAAGCGCCGAGACCCTGCTGGAGCTGGCCACCATCGACGCCGCGCGCGCCATCGGGCTGGAGGAGGAGATCGGCTCCATCGAGCCGGGCAAGAAGGCGGACCTGGTCTTCTTCGACCTGAACCACCCCAGCATCCAGCCGGCGGGCACGCCCGCCCAGCAACTGGTCTGGTCGGCCTCGTCCCGGGACCTGGTGCACACGCTGGTGGAAGGCGAATTCCTGGTCAAGGACCGCCGCGCCACCCGACTGGACCACGAAGAAGTGCTGAAGAACGCCAAGTTCGAGGCCCGCAAGCTGGTCGCCCGCGCCGGGCTGGAGGGCAAGGTCCGGCTGTAGCCGCCCGGCCCGGCCACGTCCTCCACGGACCTGTCTGGTCATGACACACCGATCAGGGGCAAGCGCGATCTTGCCCCTGATTTTTCAGGAGTCCCCATGAAGGAAATCCGCTCCATCCTGGCCACCGACTGCGGCAGCACCACCACCAAGTGCATCCTCATCGAGAAGATCGGCGACACCTACCGCCAGACCATCCGCGGCGAGGCGCCCACCACGGTGGAAGCGCCCTTCGAGGACGTGACCATGGGCGTGATCAACGCCGTCACCGAGGTGGAGGAGCTGTCGCGCCAGCGCCTGACGCTTTCCGACGGCGCCGTGCGCGAGGCCACACCCACGAGGCGTTTCCTGCGCCAGGTGGCCGGCCCGGACGGCGGCGAGCAGTGGGAGATCATCGTGCCCCAGGAGGGCGACGAGGGCGTGGACGCCTACATCTCCACCTCCAGCGCCGGCGGCGGCCTGCAGATGATGGTGGCCGGCGTGGTGGCCTCCATGACCGGCGAGTCCGCCCAGCGCGCGGCCCTGGGCGCCGGCGCCATCGTGATGGACGTGATCGCCTCCAACGACGGCCGCCTGCCCCACGAAAAGATCGACCGCATCCGCCGGCTGCGGCCGGACATGATCCTCTTGGCCGGCGGCACCGACGGCGGCAGCAAGCTGCCCCTCGACCTGGCGGAGCTGATCGCCGCCGCCAAGCCCCGCCCGCGCCTGGGCCAGGGCTTCAATCTGCCCATCATCTACGCCGGCAACAACGCGCTGAAAGTCGAGATCCACGAGATCCTGGCCCCCGTCAGCGCATTGACCGAAGTGGACAACCTGCGCCCCGTGCTGGAGCGCGAGAACCTGAACCCGGCGCGGGACAAGATCCACGACCTGTTCATGGAGCACGTGATGCAGCAGGCCCCCGGCTACGACAAGCTGATGGGCTTCTGCCGCTACTGGGACGACAGCCCGACAGGTGGCGGACCCGTCCAGGTGCCCATCATGCCCACGCCCGGCGCCGTGGGCAAGATCATCGAGAAGGTGGCCGAGATCCAGGGCATCAACGTGGTGGGCGTGGACATCGGCGGCGCCACCACCGACGTCTTCTCCGTCTTCGGCGGCGTGTTCAACCGCACCGTGAGCGCCAACCTGGGCATGAGCTACAGCGTCAGCAATGTGCTGGCGGAGGCCGGCCTGGAGAACATCCAGCGCTGGGTGCCCTTCCCGCTGGATCCGGGCGAGCTGCGCAACCGCATCGGCAACAAGATGATCCGCCCCACCACGATCCCCCAGACCATGGAGGACCTGCTGATCGAACAGGCCATCGCCCGCGAGGCGCTGCGCCTGTCCTTCGTCCAGCACAAGGAGTTCGCCGTGGAGCTGAAGGGCGTGCAGCAGGAGCGCACCATCAGCGACGCCTTCGACCAGGACTCGGGCAGCCGCACGCTGGTGAAAATGATGGAGCTGGACCTGCTGGTGGGCTCGGGCGGCGTGCTCTCCCACGCGCCGCGCCGCGTGCAGGGCGCCTGGATGCTGGTGGACAGCTTCCTGCCCGAGGGCTTCACGCGCCTGGCCGTGGACTCGATCTTCATGATGCCCCAGCTGGGCGTGCTGGCCAGTTTCCACGAGACCGCCGCCACCCAGGTCTTCGACAAGGATTGCCTGATCTACCTGGGCACCTGCGTGGCCCCGCTGGGCCGCGTCAAGAACCCGGGCAAGCCCTGTCTGCGGATGACGGGCGAGCTGCCCTCCGGCCCCGTGGACGTGCAGATCCCCCAGGACGAGCTGCGCCTGTTTCCGCTAGGTCCCGGCGAGGAGGCGGCCCTGCATTTCCAGCCGGAAAAAGGCTTCGACCTGGGCGCCGGTCCGGGCAAGGAGATCCGCCGGGTGGTGCTGGGCGGCGTGGCCGGCCTGATCATCGACACGCGCGGCCGACCCTTCAGCCTGGCCGCCGACACGCCGGGCCGGCTGGAGAAGCTGGCGCGCTGGGACATCACCAAGAAATAGGGCGACCCCAGAACCATGACAGTCGGCAGTTCATGACTGCAGAAAGCGACCCCATGCAGCTCGGAGCCTTTTCCATCAGCCTGGCCGTCAAGAACCTCGCAGCCTCACGGGCCTTCTACGAAGCGCTGGGCTTCTCGGCCTTCGGTGGTGACCCTGCGCAGAATTGGCTGATCCTCAAACAGGGCAGCACGGTGATCGGACTCTTCCAGGGCATGTTCGACCAGAACATGCTCACCTTCAATCCCGGCTGGGATTCGGACGCGCAACCGCTGCAGGACTTCAGCGACGTCCGCGAGATCCAGAAGCATTTGCAGGTCCTGGGCATCGTGCCGACCCAGGCGGTGGACGAAGCCGGCCAGGGCCCGGGCTACTTGATGCTGCTGGATCCGGATGGCAACCCGGTGCTAATCGACCAGCACGTCTGAGGCGACCCGCGCGGCCGGCCCTTCAGCCTGGCCGCCGACACGCCGGGCCAGCTGGAGAAGGCGCGCTGGGACATCACCAAACCCGCCTGATTGGAGCCGGAGCATGCCACTCGATCTGCAGCCACTGGGACTTGCCGTCGAGATGCTCAAACAGGCCGTGCTGCTCTACGACTCACATCACGGGCCTGAGGCCGAGCGATTGTTGCTGCGCGACGGCCTGATCCAGCGCTTCGAATACGTCTACGAATTGTGCTGGAAGTACATCCAGCGCTGGGTGGGTCAGAACATCAATGCCGAGTCCGCCGTCCCCACATGGTCGCGCAAGGAGTTGTTCCGCCTGGCCGCCGAGCGCGGCCTCTTGGTTGATCCCGCCGAGTGGTTCACCTTCACCGAAGCACGAAATCTCTCGGCCCACACCTACAATCCCGCCAACGCCGACACGGCCCTGCAGGCCGCCCGGCTGATGGCCACGCGCGCCGAACAGCTCCTGGAGCGACTTCAGCATGACTGAGCCCGGGCTCGAATTGCCGGCGGCATGGCGGGACCAGGTCCTTGGAATCCTGGCCGCTCAATGTCCGGAGCTGGAGGTTTGGTGTCACGGCAGTCGCGTGCAAGGCCGCGCCCGGGAATGGTCGGACCTGGATTTGGTGTTGGTATCTGATCAGCCGATCAACCCGGCACACCTGAACGCCCTGCGCGAGGCCTTTGCCTGCTCGAATCTGCCCATCCGCATTGATGTCGCCGACTTGCGCGCGCTGCCGATCACTCTGCAGCAAGGCGTCCGGGAGGCACACGTCGTACTTTGGAACCCCCGCTCCGGCAACCCCTTTTGACGGACAGCGGACTGTGCGCCGCGTCCAGGGCCTTCATCAAAGGTTCAGGCTCATCTCCGATGTCGGCGCGAAGCCCAGTTGCTCGTACAAGGGCCGGCCGTCGGGGCTGGCGTGGAGAAAGAGGCGCGGCATGCCCCGGGCCCGGCTCCAGGCGATCATGGTTTCCAGCAGCTGGCGGGCCAGGCCACGCCGGCGGTGCTCCGGCTCCGTGTACATGTTGACCACCCAGCCCCGGCGCGGATCCGGGAAGGTGGGGCCGGGCAGGACGTCCAGCAGGATGATCCCGCCGCCGGCCACCACCCGGCCGTCCGCCGCCTCCACCAGCCAGCCCAGGTAGGTCCCTTCCGCCAAGCGGCGACGCAGCAGCCCGGCCGCGCTTGCGCGCATGGCCGCCAGGCCGGCCGCATCCGTCCGCCCCATGTCCTCGAACATCCGCTGCCGGTGATGCACCAGGATCTCCAGGTCCGCCGGTGTCGCCGCCCGGATGTGATACGCGTCCATTCGACCACCTTGTCGATGGGTTTCGATGCGCCGGGGCGCCGTCACTCGGTCGGCCCGCCGGATTCTCCCAACCCATGGTGCACGTACAAGGTCTCCACGCAGTCCGGGCAGAGGCCATGGCTGAAGTTGGCCTCCGTGCGCTGGCTGATGTAGGCCTCCACCTGTTGCCAGTAACCCCGGTCGTCGCGGATCTTCTTGCACTTGGCGCAGATGGGCACGATGCCCTTGAGGGTCTTGATCTGGTCCATGGCGGAGCGCAGTTCCACGATCACGCGCTCGCGCTCCTCCGCCGCCCGTCGGCGCTCCGAGATGTCCACCATGACGGTGAGGAAATAGTGCTGCCCCTGGCTCTCCACCAGGTCGCCCGCGAACAGGCCGGCGTGGAGCTGCCCGGCCTTGTCCCGCACGCTAAGCTCCACCTCCTCGACCTTGCCGTAGGTGCGGACCATCTCCGCCACCCGGGCCTGTTGCTCCGGGTCGGGAAAGAGCTCCAATTCGCGGCTGGTCCGGCCCAGCAGCTCCTCCCGGGAGTAGCCCAGCGCCTTGACGAAGGACTCGTTGATGTCGACGAACTGCAGCGTCTGGGCATCGTTGATCGCCATCAGCGCGGGGTTCCGGCGAAACAGCGTTTCGAATCTCTGCTGGGACTCCTGCTCCTTGCTCAGGTCCTTGCAGAGACCGAAGCGGCAAGGCTGGCCGTTCCAGGTGCCGGTCCAGAGCCGGGTTTCCACGGGGATCAGCCCGCCCTGGCGGCTGCGGAGCGGGAAGCGGCAACTCGAGCGCGTGCCGGCGACCAGCTCCTCCAGGCTGCGCGCGGCCTCCGGCTGATCCCAGGCCGGATGCAGCTCCACCAAGGTCATGGCCCGCAGGACCTCGTCCGCGTAGTCCAGCTTGCGGATGGCGGCCGGGTTGGCGTAGAGGATGCGCTCTTCGGCGCCGCTGATCAGCACCAGGTCGTCGAGGGTCTCCACCAGGGCGCGGAAGTTGGCCTCGCTCTGGGCCAGCCGCTCCTCTGCGGCCCGGCGCCGGGTGATGTCCTGGCCCGAACAGATGATGTGGGAGACCGTGCCGGCGGCCGAGATGGACGGCGTCTTGGCGATCTCCAGCAACCGCAGTTCGCCCCGGGCATCCGTCACCCATTCCTCCACCTCCACCGGAGCGCGGGTCTCCAGCACCATCCGGTTGGAGCGGCGGCAGACCTCGGCCACGGCGGGTGGAAAGATCTCCTCCAGCCGGCGGCCCTCCAGCTCCTCCTTGTCGCGCCCCAGGAAGCGGGCGTGGGCTTGGTTGACCAGACCGTAGGTGTCCTCGTCCGTCAAGTACCAGGTCTGGACGGCCATGTGGTCCATCATCACGGTCAGCTGGTCCAGGATGCGTTGCAGGCGGGTGGGGTCGTCGCTCATTTCGATCTCGACACTGGGGGGAGAATGCGGGTTGCCGAACCTGTTTTACAACAAGTTGCGGAAGTGGGGGCGGCTGCGGAACGGGTTCAGAACTCCACCGGCAGGCCCGGCGCGACCGGCGGTGGGGACCGTTGGCGGAGGGGTGGCCGCGCTCAGGGACGGGTGCCCGGCCGGCTGCCCAGCAGCGTGCCCGAGACGTTCCAGGCGCTGAAGCTGCCGCCCTCGGGCGCACCCTGGGGAATGGCCACTTCCAGGCGGTGCGGGCCGGGCGCCAGCTCGGGCAGCCGGATGGTCAGCGGTTCCGCCGCCGCGCCCGGACACCAGCCCGAGCGGCTCAGGTCCGAGGACGAGACGCCGTTCCAGAAGTTGCCCGAGGCCGGATTGAGGTGGCGCAGGCCGGCGCAGTCGCTGCGCCAGGGCGTGACCGTGGCCAGCTCGCGGCCATCCAGCAGGATCCGGTTGGGCTTGGGGTTGAACTCGTCGCCGCCGCCCCAGCCGCCGTGGCCCGTGCTCGTGTAGCGCAGGCGCACGTCCGTCAGGCCGGCGGGCAGCTCGAAGTCCACGCGCAAGGTGTCCTGTTCGAAGAGGCGCCCGTACTCCTGGCCGGCCATCTCCAGCACGTTCAGCGTGTTGAAAAGCGGCAGGCACCAGCCGTCGCCGGGGGCTTCGGGCTGCACGGTGCGCTCGCCGGGATGGTGGCGCAGGGTCAGGCTCAGCTCGTGGCCGCCGGCGTCGTAGTTGCCCACGAAGGCGCCGATCCACACCGGCCCCTCCAGCGCGGGCAGGAGTTCGCTCAGCTCCAGCCGGTAGACGGCGGAATCCGCCCAGACCTGTCCCTTCACCTGGACCTGCTCGTTGTAGTGCCCGACCCCGAAGGGCGTGATGAAGCGCACGAGCTCCAGCGGCGGCAGGTAGTCCGGCGTGGCCGTCAGGCCGCGATAGTCGCGCCCGTCGCGGGTCGTCAGCCGCGGCAGCGCGCCGACGCCGCGCTCCAGAGCGTCCAGCAGGCTCCCGCCGCGCTCTTCAGTCACGAGGAAGAGCGAGCCCGTGCGATCGTAGGCGTCGCCCCGGCTGCGCTCCACCAGCTCGGCGAAGAGCTGGCCCGGCGCCAGGCGCGGCAGCGTGAGCTTGCGCAGCAGCAGGGTGCCCGCGGCGAAACGCAGCACGGCGCTGCTGTCGGCCGCTCGGGCGGCGCGCAGGGCCAGCCGCATGGCGGCGGTGTCCACGGCGGCCGGGTTGAAACAGACTTGTTCGCGCTGGAAGACGGGCAGCGTGGTGACCCAGCCCGCCGTGACCCGAGCCCGGTACTCGGCCGCGTCCACGGCCTCGCCGGGATCCGCCGGCCACAGGTCCGTTTGGTGCGGCAATTCCTCCAGGCTGGCGGCGACGAACTCCAGCTCGCCGTTGACCAGAATGCGCAACACCAGTCCGTCGGGGTCCAGCAGGGAGAGCCGCGGCCCGCCCCGCAGACCGGCGGCGACGGTGGACCACAGCTCGATGCGGTTGGAGTAGAGCGTGGCCGTCCACTTGCGGCAGGGCAGGCCCAGGATCTCCGCCGTCTCGGCCGTCGCCTCCAGCGCGGGCAGCGCGGCGAACTCCGCCAGCGTGTGACAGCGCCGACCCTCCCGGTCCACCAATAGCTGCAGCGTGCGGCCGGCCGCGAAGTCCTGGTAGCCGGTCTCGCGCGGCGCGCCGGGAATCCACTCGCCGGCCGGCAGCTGGCGCACCCGGGCGCCCCGCGCGTCGCAGTCCAGCTGGATGACGCCTTCCTCCGGCGCCGCCTGGCCGCTGTGGCGGATTTCATACTCGATCCGGGCGGCGGGCAGAGTGCCGGCGCGCGCCAGGTCCGTGGTTCCGGCCAGCAGGAGCAGGGCCTGCAGGAGCAGGGCCTGCACAAGCAGGGTCGGCAGGGGTGCGAGGCCGTGCGAGAAAATTCTCATAAGGGCTCCTTGCGGTTCGGCGGCGCGGGCCGGTTCAGGCGTCGTCCGCCTGCAGCAGCGCCGCCAGCCGGTCCAGGTTCTGCTCGTTGGCGGCCAGGATGAACTGCCGGATTCCGGCCAGATCCTTGGCGGACTCGAAGCGCATGGTCCAGACCAGTTCGGTGCCCGCCGGTAGCGGGCTCAGCCGCAGCTCCAGCTCGAAGCGGTGGCGCGGCCGCAGGTGGCGCAGCAGGATCCGCCGGGGCCGCTCCAGCTCGACGAACTCCGTCTCGTTGGGATAGGCTATCCCGTCGGGGCCGTGCATGGTGTAGCGCCAGCGGCCGCCCGGGCGCGGATCGAAGTCGTGGAAGGTGTTGCGGAAGCCGGCCGGTCCCCACCAGGCTGCCAGCTGCAGCGGGTCGATCACCGCCTCGTAGACGCGCTCCGGCGCGGCGTCCAGGCGGCGGACATGGACGACCTCGCGCTCCGGGTCCGGCGCGGGCGTGGCGCTGTGTGTCACACCGAATCCCTTTCCGTGGCTGGAGGAAGCTGGGCGGGCGCCGGCTCCAGGGTAGACGCCGTGGTTTCCGGCTCGGCCGCGGGAGCGGGCGCGCCGTCAGCCACCGGCACAAGCGCCGCGGGAGCCTCCACGCGGATCACGATGGTCTCCGCGATCCGGTCGTGGACGGTCTGCCGATTGGGGTGGATGTAATACTGGGCGAACCCGAAGCCACCCTCCAGCACCGAGGCCGCGTAACCCAGGGAGCGCTCGACGGAGTGCCAGAGCGTCAGCCGTTCGTGGACCAGGGACTCCACCCGGATTCCCAGCCATTTCTTTCCTGGGGTCTGACCCCGCCCCCACCACGTCAGCAGGCCGAAGTACAGGGGCAGACTCAGCAGCGGCCAGCCGTGGAAGGGATCGATGTCCATCGTGAAGTCCATGTTGACCTGGCCGTCACCCGAGCCGTGCAGGGCGCCAGGCAACAAGCAGAGGCCCAGGCCCAGCGAGAGGAGCCCGAAATCCACCAGGAAGGCCAGGGCCCGGCGGCGGAACGAGGCGAAGCGCGCGCCCGCCAGGGCCTGTTGCCGACCCAGGCCGATGGGTTCGAAGTGCGCGCGGCGCGGAGTGCGAAGCTTCATGGCGCTCAATCCCGGCTTGGTGTGATACAGGCGCGGCGGGCCCAAGTGGGCGCGGCGCGCTTAAGCCAGCAGGTACTCGCCGCGGAGGCGGGTCACGGCACCGCCGCCAAAGGAGAGGTCCCAGCCGTCGTCCGCGCGCCGGGCTTTCAGGCGCACGCGGTTGGCGTGGTTGCGCCGGCCGTTCTGCTCCAGGACCAGCGGCGCGCCGTCCCACTCTCCGCTCAGCAGCAGGTGGTGCCCCAGCGCGGCGCTACCGGAGCCGGTGGCCGGATCCTCGAGGTAGCCGAAGGTCGGGGCGAAGACCCGGGTGCGGAAGGCGTGCGACGGATCGACGGTTTCCCGGCAGTGGACCAGCACGATGTCCAGTCCTTGTTCCTGGCAAAAGGCCCGTAGCACGGCATAGTCCGGCGCCAGGGCCAGCAGCGCCTCCAGGCCCGCCAGCGGCACCAGCAGCGTCTCCAGTCCGGCGTTGACCACGGCCGGGGGACGCGTGCTGTCCAGCGCGGCGGTGGGTAGTCCCAAGGCCTCCGCCAGCAACCCGGCCGGAGGCGCGCTGGCGGCGACGCGCGGCGCCGGAGCCGTGATGTAGACCGCGTCCTCCGCCGCCACTTGGTTTTCCACCGCCAGGACGCCCTTGCGCGTGACGATCTCCACGACGGGCCGGGCGCGCCAGCCCGCGTTCGTGGCGAGCAAGTCGTGCAGGGCGGCGATGGTGGCGTGGCCGCAGAACTCCACCTCGCGCTCGGCGGAAAAGAAGCGCAGCGCCAGGCGCTCGCCCTGCGGTGCCAGGAAGGCCACCTCGTTGACGTAGCCCTGCAGCTCGGCCGCCAGACGGAGCATGTCCGACGCGCTCAGCTCATCGATGGCGGCCAGCCGCACCACGCCCGCCGGATTGCCCGCCGAGGTGCTGGTTGCGAAGGCATCGACTTTGCGAAAGGGAAACGCGCGCACGGCTCACTCCTGCTGTGACCGCTGACGGGACAGGGGAATCCAGACTCCGTGGCGGCCGGCGGAGCGGACAACAAGCATCCGCACAATCGGCGCCGGGGTTCCCGTCACGTTGGACACTCATGAATGTGGCAAACAGGGGACCTCGCGCCAGAGCAGGGCTTACTCAAACACTTGCACCACGCGATAGGTGCTCTGCGGCCAGCCGGGTTCCACCTCGACGGTGGTCTGGCGGGTGGTGAGCAGACTCTCCCAGGGTCCCGCGGACACCCCGCGCTGCTCCACGCGGAAGAAGCCCGGGGCAGGGTGGCGCGACCAGCTCAGCCGCAGGCGGTGGTCCGGCAGCCGCTCCACGTGCAGCTCCGGCGAGAAGGCCGGATCGGGCGCCAGGGTGTTGCGCAGGATGGTCAGACCGCGGGCCTCCGCAGGCAGGAAAACCAGGCTGTTCGCACTGGCCACGTGTCCCGGCCAGCCGCCGGGCTCCACGGCCAAGGTTTGGACCCACTCCGGCACCCCCGCGCCGCCCAGGGCGAACACGCTCAGCTCGCGAGCCGCCGGGCCGCCCCCCACTAGGTGCGCGCCACACACCGCCAGGCTCCGCAACGCGCCCCGCAGGGTCAAGCTGCCCAGGATCTGGGGCTGCTCCGGCCGCCGCAGGTCGATCCATTGCAGGCTGTGTTCGACGATGGCGTTGGGCCCCACAGACACGTAGGCCAGACTGTCCCGCACGGCCAGGGAGTAGGACCACCACTCCGGCCAGTCCAGCTGGCCCCGGATGACCGGGTTGTCGGGGTCGGCCAGATCCACCGTGAGCAGCTGCGCGGGCTGGTTGGTGCGCACGATCGCCAGGCGGCCGAGCATTTCAACCTGTTTGACGTTCTGCAGCGCCACAGTAGAGCGCAATCGCGGCTGGTTTTCATCGGCAAGATCCCAGACCTGCAGGCTTTCGCCGTTGGTGTTCCGCGACAGGCAAACCAGGCCCCCGCCCGCCACCGCGTCCATGGAACCGGGCAGCTCGGCCACGTCGGTCAGGCGGCCATCCGCGGCCACCTGGAAGATCCAGGTCGCCACATCGCTGCAGACCGCCAGGGTCGCGCTGTCCAGGAAGGCCACGTTCTTGGCCTGGGTGTTCCAGCTGTCGCCGATGAAGACGCTGTCCACGGGCGTGGGCGCGGCCGGATCGGACACATCCAGCAAGAGGACGCGCTCCGACTGGGCCAGGCAGGCCCAGCGGCCGGACGCGGCGCTGGCGATTCCAATCCCGGGAAACGACAACCCGCCCGCCAGGACTGGAGCCTCCGGCTGGGCGAGATCCACCACGTCCAGCCCGCTGCCCACCACGACGGACAACAGGTCGCCGTCCAAGGCCGCTGCGCTGATCATGCCGGACAGCGCGAGGTCCCCCGCGTGGGCGGGTTGGGCGGGGTTGTGGAAATCCAGGACGGAGAGAACGCGGTCCCCGCAGGTGGCGTAGGCCCAAGGCGGCGCCAACCCCAGCACGCCGCCGAAGTAGCAACCCTGTAGGAGACCCAATCGCGCGGGGGCCGCCGGATCGCTGATGTCCACGGCCTGGAAACCGTGCTCCTCTTCCCAGAAGACGTAGGAGGAGACCAACAGGTCGCCGGCCACGGCGAAGGGCAGCCGCGGATCCAGCACCAGGTCGATGGTGGAAAGTTGGACCGGCGCCGCCGGGTCGTCGAGTCCATAAAGAACGAACTGGTCGCCGCTGCCCGCCACGAGACCCCGCGGCGACAATACAAGGCGCCCGGGTTCCCAGAGGGTTTGCTCGTGGATCAGCAAGGGCTGTTGCGGCTCACGCAAGTCCACCACGGCCAGCTCGCCCACCCAACGCTCCGTTTGGACTCCCAGATAGAGCAGCGAATCCGCCAGGGCCATCCCCGTGACCGGGCCGGCCAGATCCAGCAGCGCCAGCAGGGTCGGCGCCGCCAGACTGGTCAGGTCCACGATCGCCAGCTGTCCTTGGTCACTCGCCAGCGCACCCAGCGGGCCGCCGTCCCAGGCGACGTGACGCGGGGCGAAGGGAAGCCTCAGTCGTCCAAGCCGCTGCGGCGCAGCGGGATTCGCCAGGGCGTAACAGTCCAACCCCGCCCCGGTGCCCACCAGGGTGTTGCCGCCGTGCGCGGCCACACACAGGGCCGGGCCCTGGATCCACGAACCAGCGGGCACCAGCACGTCCTGCTGGGCGGACAACGACGTGGCCGTCAACAGGGCAACCAGCCCGGCGATCAAGACCTGAGATTGACGCGACATACTGGCTCCAATCACCAATGGCGGACGCACCGATCCTGTGGCGCGGAGAGCGCGGGCGAAACGACGAACGCTGGAAACATGGTTGTCCGTACGGCGCGGGGCAAGGATGAAGTGGAGGTGGAGCGGTTAACGCCGGGTGCCGCCTGGTCCTTGTATCACGATCCGCCCCGCCGGCATCCCTCCAGCAGCGGAGTGACGGGGCGGGGCGGACGGCTGGTCGGCGGCAAGGACTACTTCTTCGGCTCTTTGGCCTTGGTGTCCTTCTTGGGCTTCTTGGTCTCTTTCTTGGGGGGATTGGCGCCCTTTGCCATGGGGTCCTCCTGGTCTGACAAATGGAAGTGCCTCGGCGTCGGAGGGCGATGCCGCATCACGCGGCCCGCGTCGACGGCGGGAAAGGTCGTTCACCTGCGGCGTGTTCGCCAGCCATGGACGCCCGACGGCACCCGGGCGGGCGTCAATGCGTCGCTATTCTTCCGGACCCGTGGGAATGCGCCACTGGCCCGTGGCCGCGTCCAGCTTGTGGCAGGAGGAGCAGGCCCCGCCCATCTGGGAGGCGAAGGGATTGTCCTCACCGCCCGTCAGGTGGATGGCGTGCATCAGGCGCGTGAAGGGCGGCGCCATCTCCGAATCGCGGCGGTGGCAGTTCAGACACTTGCCCGGCACGTTGGCCGCCACGTTCACCTTGGGGTGCCGCCCCTGCAGCGTTGCGCCCGCCGGAGCCGCCGCCTGGGCCTTGGCCAGCAGGTCCGGCCGCACACTCTCGCCGAAGCCGGCCATCAGGGTGCTGAGCCGCTGGTCCATCTTCAGGTCGACATAGTTGCGGTGGCAGTCCACGCAGCCGTTGGGCTGGCGATCCTCCGCCGCGATGCCCGGCAGCGGGGCCACGAGCGGCGAAGACGCCGCGGGCGCTTCGCCTTGTGCGAACATCCGGCCCGCGACCAGCAACAGACCCAGCGCGGCGATGGTCGGCAAATGACGTGTTGTCATGCGGTGCTCCTCCTGTTGGTGCGCCACCGTCCGCTTGAGGTGCGGGTTCCGTAACGGCGGCGCGCCACAAGAGAGGGAATCGTCGGCTGGCTGGCAAGTGGGCCGCGGCTTAGGCCGGGATCTCCGCCTCCACCAGCAGCGCCAGCAGGGCCAGGGATTCCTGCCAGCCCAGGTGGCAGGCCTCGGCGGGAACCACCTCCGGCACGCCGACCTGGGTGATGGTCAGGTCCGTGCCGCAGGAGACGGTCTTGAACTCCACCGTGACCACCATTTCGCCGGGCAGATTGGAGTCGTCGAAGGCGTCCGTGTGGACGATGCGCTCGCCCGGAACCAGCTCCAGGTAGCGTCCGCCGAAGGAGTGGCTGCCGCCGCTGCAGAAGTTGGTGAACGAGATGCGGTAGCCGCCGCCCACGCGGGCGTCCTGCTCGTGGACGGTGGCCGTGAAGCCGTTGGGCGACATCCACTTGACCAGCGCGGCGGGGTCCAGGAAAGCCCGATAGACGCGCTCCGCCGGCGCCCGCAGCACGCGGTGATAAGTGAGGGTGTGTCCGGCCATGGCGCTTCCCTTCGGGTTGGAGAGGTTTGTTTGTGGCGCCTAATTTGGGTTCTGGTTGGCTGATACGCCAGCAACCATCGCGGGCGGTGCGAGATCAGGTCCGTTCGAAGGGCAGCAGATCCGCCTTGTGCCCGCAATACAGGCAGGTTCCGGTAGTCTTCTGCAGGGTCTTGCCGCAGGCCGGACAGTTGCGGATCGCCTCCTTGACCGCCTTGCCGTCCGGCCGTCCCGCTTCGGCCTCGATCTCCTTGAGTTGCGCGAGCAGGTCGGCATCCGTGAGGTCGTGGTGGCGCTTGATGAAGTCCCACAAGGCTTGACTGGTCATCAGCAGCATGGCCACGCGGCGCTCCAGGGTCTCGACGCGCTCGTCCAGGTCGCCGGCCAGTTCGCGCGCCCGATCGGCTTTATGCTCGGCCCCCCGGATGCGGATGTTCTGGAAGATGTCGTAGAGGTCGAAAAACATCGGCGGCTCCAGGCTGGTGGTTCATCACGTCAGGGGGAGACGGGCGCGGCCGGACGGCGCAGGGCCAGGATCCAGGCCGCCCACAGGAAGGGCTGGGCGCACAGCAGGATCCAGGCGCCAACGGAAACCACCTCGGGATTCCACAAGGGCGAGGCTGGCAGGGGCGAATGGATCCGCTCGAGGATCAGCGGTTTGACGGCCTCCAGTGCCAGCGCCACCAACCCATAAATCAGCAGCACGGGCACGGCTGTCAGGACCGGGCGCCGCCACCGTCCGCGCGGCCCGGCCACCAGCGCCATGCCCGCCAGCAGCGGCGCGCCCAGCACTAGCACGGCGACCGGGTTCGCGTCGATCAGGGTCGCCAAGGTCATGCGCAGCGGGGCCTCCGCCGTGCCCATGGACCACACGAGGAAGAGCGGCGCGGCCAGGCCGGCGACGAGAATGGACAGCCCCACCCACGCCAGTCCTTCCGGGCGGACGCGCGTGCCCGCGGGTGTCCGGGTCGTGCCCGTGCCACCCAGGCCGGCGCGGAACAGCGCGCGCCCCGCCAGCCAGGTCAGCAGGGGCAGGGTGAGGGCTTGCATGACGAGGTCCGCGGCGATGCTGAAGCGGCCCACGGCAGGCAGGGAGGACCACTGGGGAAGATAGATGTGCACAAGTGGGTGCATGGCCAGCAGCAGGGCGGTGGCGAGGCTGGCGAAGGCCAGCCCGCGCCGGGGCGCCAGCACCGAGAGGGTTAGCGCGACGGGCAGAAAGGCCAGAGTCAGGCCCATGCCCCCGTTCAGCTGGCGCCAGGTCACCCAGCGCCAGAGTTTAGCCGCACCAGCCAACCAGAAGTCCGGGGGTCGCGTCGGCAACCAGCCCAGTCCCAGCCCCACCCGCATCACGATCTCCAGCAACATCCAGAGCAGCAGGGCCGGCAGTACCACGCGCCACAGACCGCTCCCCAGGCGGCGGGCCAGCCGGGTCAGACGAGTGAGTCCGGGCGTCGCCACGTGTTCCATGCCACCTCCAGGACGCTGCTCCGCCGAGCGGGAAGAGTTGAGTGACCGCTGGAAGGAGGCAATCCCGCCGCTTGGCGACAACGGAAATCATGAATACACTGGGGCGGCAACTTTCATCCTTAGGGCCTGACACCTCAAGGGCCGGCCTTCCCAAAGGCCTGTCATCCCAGCGTAAGCTGGGATCCTGTCGCCCGTCCCCACGTGAAGAGTCGCCCCCTTCCCAACCGGATTCCCACGGCCCCAAACGCCGCGAGGCGTTGGGCTGATTGAATCAGCCCGGCGCTTCGCTGCGCCGGGGACATAATCGCTCGTCGGCAATGTGGAGACGGTTGCCGCTGGGCATCGGCCATGGGATCCCGTCCCGGCGCTGGTGCGCCGGGCGCTTTCGCTGGGATGACAGGCAATGGTGGGCTGGCCATGTGACAGTTAGGGGCGCCGCCCTTCGTACCTTGAGGGCAATTCACAACCAGAGGGCTACATGAGCGACCAGAAGGTCATCTTTTCCATGATCGGCGTGGGCAAGGTCCTGCGCGACACCAAGCGCCAGATCCTGCGCGACATCTACCTCGGCTTCTACTACGGCGCCAAAATCGGCGTGCTGGGCCTGAACGGCTCGGGCAAGAGCACGCTGCTCAAGATCATCGCCGGGCTGGACACGGACATCGTGGGCGAGATCGTCGCCCAGAAGGGCCTGCGCTTCGGCTACCTGCCCCAGGAGCCGCAGCTCGAGCCCGGCCGCACCGTGCGCGAGACCGTCACCGAGGGCGCGGGCGAGGCCGCGCAGCTGCTGGCCGAGTTCAACGCCATCAGCGAGCAGTTCGCCGACCCGGACGCCGACTTCGACAAGCTGATAGCCCGCCAGGGCGTGCTGCAGGAGAAGATCGACCACCTGGGCGCCTGGGACCTGGACTCCAAGCTCGAGCAGGCCATGGACGCGCTGCGCTGCCCGGATCCGGAGACGCTGGTGGACGTGCTCTCCGGCGGCGAGAAGCGCCGCGTGGCCCTCTGCCGCCTGCTGCTCTCCGCGCCGGACGTGCTGCTCCTGGACGAGCCCACCAACCACCTGGACGCCGAGTCCGTCGCCTGGCTGGAGCAGTATCTGGCGCGCTATCCGGGCACCGTACTGGCCGTGACCCACGACCGCTACTTCCTGGACAACGTGGCCGGCTGGATCCTCGAACTGGACCGCGGCCACGGCATTCCCTTCGAGGGCAACTACAGCAGCTGGCTGGAGCAGAAGTCGGCGCGCCTGGCGGCCGAGGAGAAGCAGGAGAGCAAGCGCCGCAAGGCCCTGGAACACGAGCTGGAGTGGGTGCGCCAGAGCCCCAAGGCCCGTCACGACAAGAGCAAGGCGCGCATCGCGCGCTTCGAGGAGATGTCCGCCCAGCAGACCGAGAAGGTCCAGGACGACCTGGAGATCTTCATCCCGGCCAACCAGCGCCTGGGCGGGGTGGTCATCGAGGCCAAGGGCCTGGGCAAGGGCTACGACGGCCGCCTGCTCTTCGACAACCTGACCTTCAGCCTGCCGCCCGGCGGCATCGTGGGCGTCATCGGCGCCAACGGCGCAGGCAAGACCACGCTCTTCCGCCTGATCACCGGGCAGGAGACGCCGGACTCGGGCGAGATTCGCGTGGGCGAGACCGTGACGCTGGGCTACGTGGACCAGAGCCGGCCCATGAACCCCGAGGACAGCATCTACACGGTGATTTCCGGCGGCCAGGAGACGCTGACCATCGGCAACCGCGAGCTCAACGCCCGGGCCTGGGTGGGGCGCTTCAACTTCAGCGGGCAGGACCAGCAGAAGCCCGTGGGCCTCCTCTCCGGCGGCGAGCGCGGCCGCGTGCACCTGGCGCGCACCCTGCGCGAGGGCGCCAACGTCCTCTTGCTGGACGAGCCCACCAACGACCTGGACGTGAACACGCTGCGCGCGTTGGAGGAGGGCCTGCTGAACTTCGCCGGCTGCGCGGTGGTGATCAGCCACGACCGCTGGTTCCTGGACCGCATCGCCAGCCACATCCTGGCCTTCGAGGGCGACAGCCAGGTGGTGTTCTTCGAAGGCAACTTCAGCGACTACGAGAAGAACCGCAAGGAACGCGGACTGGAGGCCGGCCCGCACCGGATCAAGTACCGCCAGCTGACGAGGTAGGCCCGCTCCGCAAGCGGGCGACTCCTTGCGGTTTGCCACCTTCGCCGGCAGCGATCAAACCCGAGGCTCCATGGCAACCTCCTTCACTCCCGGCCTGCGCGTGGCGCGCGGCACCGTCGTCATCAAGGAGCGCCGCCTCCCCCTGCTGGGCGAGGTGACGGTCCAGGTGGGCCAGCGGGTCACCTTCGATCAAGTGGTGGCGCGCACGGACCTGCCCGGCGACATCTATCCGGTCCAGGTGGCCCACGCCCTGGGCGTGGAGCCCGGCGAACTGCGCGACGCCATGTTGAAAAAGGAAAAGGACCCGGTGGCCAAGGGCGAGACCCTGGCCCTGACGCGCTCCTTCTTCGGGATGTTCAAATCCACCTGCGAGAGCCCCATCGACGGCACCGTGGAGTCCATCTCCCTGCGCACCGGCCAGGTGATCCTCCAGCGGCCGCCGGTGCCCGTGGAGGTGAACGCCTTCATGGACGGCGAGGTGATCGCCGTGCACGAGCGCGAGGGCGTCACCATCCGCACCCAGGGCGCCTACATCCAGGGCATCTTCGGCGTGGGCGGCGAGGCCTGGGGTCCGCTGGAACGCGCCACGGCGGGGCCGGCGGAATTGCTCACCGTGGCCCACCTCAAACCCGAGCAGCGCGGCAAGCTGCTGGTGGGCGGCGCGGGGGTCACGCTGGAGGCGCTGCTCAAGGCCCGCGAGCTGGGCGTCAGCGGGATCATCGCCGGCGGCTTCGACAAGGGCGACCTGACCGAGCTGCTGGGCTTCGAACTGGGCGTGGCGATCACGGGCAACGAGGAGATCGGGATCACGCTGATCCTCACCGAGGGCTACGGCGAGATTCCCATGACCCAGCGCACCTGGGACCTCTTGGGCGAGCTGCAGGGCCGGCACGCCTCCGTCAATGGCGCCACCCAGATCCGCGCCGGTGTGATCCGGCCGGAGATCGTGGTTCCGCTGCCTGAGAAGGCGCTGGTGGAGGAATCGCGTCACACGGGCGCGTTGGAGATCGGCAGCGAGGTGCGGATCATCCGCCAGCCCTGGTTCGGGCGCAAAGGCCGGGTCAGCGCGCTGCCTCCGGAGCTCACCGTGGTGGAGAGCGGCGCCCACGTGCGCGTGCTGGAGGTGGAGACGGAGGGCGGCGAGCGTGTCACGCTGCCCCGGGCCAACATCGAGCTGATTGAGAAATAAGCTGAGGACTCACCAGATGAAGCGCTTGGCGTTCGGACTGGCCGGCCTGGCCCTGCTCGCGGGCAGCGCCGCGGCCCAGAACATGAAAACCCTGCCCATCAACCAGCTGATCGACAACCCCACCGGAGGCATCCTGCAGAAGGGTGACTTCAGTTTCGACATGAATCTCTACGCGGAGGGCGGCGTGCTGCTGGCCTTCGGCGTCGGCCTGCTGGACCGCCTCAACATGGGCGCTTCCTTCGGCGGCACGCGGATCATCAGCGACCAGAACCCGGACTGGAACGGCCGCCCCGAACTGGCGCTCAAGTACCGGCTCTTCGACGAGACCGTCTCCTGGCCCGCCCTGGTGCTGGGCTATTCCGGCCAGGGCCACGGCCGCTGGCTGAAGGACGCGCCCGCCGATCCGGACGATCCCACCCGCACGGTGGACCGCTACGAGATCAAGGCCAAGGGCTTCTACGCGGCGGCGGGGAAGAACTACCTGGTGGGCAACATGGGGCTGATGGGCCTGCACCTGGGCGCCAACGTCAATCCCATGGAGAACGACGACGACGCCGGCCTGAACATGTGGTTCGGAGTGGACAAGTCCATCAACGACGAAATCATGGCGGTGGCGGAGTACGACTTCGCCTGGGATGACATCCGCACGGGCCTGTCCAAGAACAAGGGCTTCCTCAATCTGGGCGCGCGCTGGACCTTCGCCGAGCGCCTGTCGCTGGAAATGGATTTCCGCGATGTGCTCACCAACCGCCGGGATCTGACCGGCCGCCCGGTGGACAGCGTCAGCCGCGAGTTGCGCATCACCTACATGGAAAGTTTCTGATCCTTCCGCGCGCCGGGATCCTGGCTCGCGCTTGGGGCGTCCAAGGCCCGTCGAATTCCCGCCCGCCGCTCCCGCGGCGGGTTTTTCTTGCGCATGCGGCCGGAATGGGCGACACTAGCGCGGCGCACACAGTGCCGGAACGGAGGCGGTTTTGAGAATCCTGCTGCTGGTCTTGCCCCTGGCCCTGAGCCTGTCCTGCTACACGCGGCTCAACCACCCGCAGATCCTGGCGGAGAGCCGCCTGTTCCGCCCGGACTCCGCCTCCGACTGCCTGTCCTGCCACGCCGGCGAGAGCTGGCTGGAGACCGGCGCGCCGGATTCCTATTCCCACCGCGGCTCGGACCGCTGGGCGAGCTTCCAGGGCCAGGCGGCCTGGACCCGGGGTTCGGCGGGCGGCGCCAGTTCCGAACCCGCTGCGCCGGCGCTGGTGGCGCCGCCGCTCCCCGCGCCGCTGGTGGTGATGGGGGAGGGGCACGCCACGCCCCGGCTCTCCCAGGCCCAGGCGGACAGCAGCGCAACCAGCCGGGCTCCCCGGGGCAAGGACGACGGCAAGCCCCGCGAGACCCGGCCCCGCAAGACCCGGCCCGCCCAACCCGTCACGCCCAGCCCGCCCAAGCCGGACAGCGACACCCGCTGATCCGCCCAGCGCCGGAGGATCCCCATGTCCCGCATCCTGCTGCTTGCCGGATTGATCAGCCTGCCCGCCTGTCTGTGGGCGTCCTCGCCGGAGGCACAGGCCTGGCTGGACCACGAGCGCCTGCCCGGCAGCCAGGCCATGGGGATGGGCGGCGCCCTGACGGCCCTGGGCGAGGATTGGAGCGCCGCCTGGTACAATCCGGCGGCCTTGGCCTGGCAGCGCCGGGCGGAGCTCAACCTGGGCTATGAACTGGGGAATGAGTCCCTGACCCAGTCGGTTTCCACCGACGGCACGGAGCAGACCAGCGAGGAGAGCCTCGCCCACTTCAGCCACATCGGCTACGCCTATCCCATGCCGTCGGTGCGGGGCGGCTTCTGTTGGGGCCTGGGCTGGGCGCGGCTGGCGGATTTTTCCCGCCGGGCCGGCTTTCCCGACCAGAACTGGAGCGTGAGTTCCAGCCAGGCCGGCCACATGGACGCCTGGCTGCTCTCGGGCGCGCTGCAACTCACCCAGACGCTCGCCGGCGGCCTGACCCTGGCCTTCCGACAGGGCGTGCTGGAGCAGGTGGAGCAGGAATCCAGCGCGGTGGACACCATCCTCTGGCGCGGCTACGATCAGGTGAAACTGGACGGGGTCAGCCTGCGGCTGGGCCTGCAGGCGCGCACGGGTCCCTTGCAGCTGGGCCTTCTGCTGGAGCCGGCCTACAAGCAGACCGTGGACTGGAGCTACCACGTCCAGCAAGGGGAGCCGGGCCAGGTTCTGCCGGAAGGCTTGCACGGGGCCAGCACCTACTCCATCCGCTATCCGGCGCTGATCTCCCTGGGCGCCGGTTGGCGGCAGCGCTTCTGGCAGGTGGGCCTGAGTTGGGATTGGCAGGACTGGGCCGATCTGGAGTACGAGGATCTGCCCGCGGGTCAGAACCTGCTGCTCAGCGACGAACTGCTGGCGCGCGCTTTCCAGGGCCGGCACCGGCTGCGGCTGGGCGGGGAGTGGTACGTGCCGGGCACGGATCTGCGTCTGCGCGGCGGCGTCTGGACGGCGGGCGAGGCCCGCACGGACACCCGCCTGACCGCGCGGCCCGAGGGCGAGGATCCCTACAGCTACTGGAACTACCAGGTGGAAACCCCGCGGCGCGGCGTGTCCCTGGGCCTGAGCCTGCTGCTGCAGGAGGCCGTGGCCCTGGACCTCTCCGTCCTGCGCGAGAGCTGGGAGCTGCGTTATCTGGAGTACGAGCAGGCCGGGCAGCGGCTGGAGCGGCGCGAGAGCGAGGACCGCTGGCGCGCCCAGCTGGCCCTCACCTACCGCTATTGATCAGCTCTCGATGTACTCGTTCTGAAAGGTGCCGGCCTGCAGGGGCAGGCTCAGCTCTTCGGCCGCTTGTTCCGGCACGGCTTCCGCCGGCAGGCTGATCCGCAGCGCTTCCTTCAGCTGCTTGCCCGGGCGGAAGTGGGTCTTGCGCCGGGCCGGCACGTAGACCACTTCATTGGTGCGTGGATTGCGGGCCTGGGGTTTTGCCTTGGTCTTCTTGACCTCGAACACTCCGAAATCGCGGATCTCCACCCGGCATTCCGGATCGGCGGATTCCAGAATCCCCCGCAAGGAATGAAACAGCGCATCGACCATCCGGGCTACCTCCTGGTGGCGTTGCCCGGTGAGCGTGCTGATCCGCTCCACCAAATCGCGCTTGATAAAAGTCTTCACAGTCCCCCCCTCATGGACGAGAGCGCGGCCTCTCGACCGTTCTGTCCGGCAGTCATGGCGTTCATCGCGGATTAACTGCGCGCGGGGGGCTGCACGCGGTGTGTTTGTCAGCTCACGAACTCGGACGAAGCCCGGGCTCCCCGGATCTCGCCAATCAGACAGGCCGCTTCGCCGGCATCCTGCAGGCGCTGCAGCAGTTCGCCGCCGCGCTCGGGGGCAACAGCCATCAGCAGGCCGCCCGAGGTTTGCGGATCCGCCAGCAGGGCCGTCCAGAACATCGGCAAATCGCTGGGAAGTTGAAAGTACTCACTGGGCAGCGCGAGATTTCGTCGCATGGGCCCGGAAACGCCCAACTGTTCCGCCGCCAGGAGCGCGCCCTCGTAGAGGGGCAGCGAGGGCAGGTGCAGTTCCACGCCGTGGCCGCCGGGGGAGACCATCTCCCACAGGTGCCCCAGCAGGCCGAAGCCCGTGACGTCCGTGGCCGCGTGCACGCCCGCCGCCAACATGGCCTGGGAGGCCCGGCGGTTCAGCTGCGCCATGCGGGTCAGAGTGCCCAGGTAGCAGGCGTCGTCCACCAGACCCTTCTTGTGCGCGGTCAGCAGCAGGCCGGTGCCCAGGCCCTTGGTGAGCACCAGCAGGTCGCCCTCGCGCACGGTGTGGTTGCGCACCACGCGCTCCGGATGCACCAGCCCGCTCACGGCCAGCCCGTACTTGAGTTCAGGATCGCGCACGGTGTGCCCGCCCAGCAGCAGCGCGCCGGCTTCCCGCAGGCGGTCCAGCCCGCCCTCGAGGATCCGCGCCAGGGCCTCCGGGGCCGGGCCGGTCTCCGGGAAGCAGCAGATGTTCAGCGCGCCCACGGCCTCGCCACCCATGGCGTACACGTCGGAGAGCGAATTGGCGGCGGCGATTTGCCCGTAGAGGTACGGGTCGTCCGCCACCGGTGTGATCAGATCCACGGTGCTGACCAGGGCGAGGTCATCCCGCAGCCGCATCACGCCGGCGTCGTCGTGGGTTTCCAGCCCCACCAGCAGACGCTCGTCCGCCGGTTGGCTGGGCAGGAGGCGATACAGGTCCACCGGACCCAGTTTCGCCGCTCAGCCACCCGAGCAGGCGAATTGGGTCATTCGCCAGCGGTCCAGCTGCAAGGGATCCATCGCGCATCCTTCCTACTCCCGGGGCCAAGGTAAGGATGTGCGGCTCGGGTCCACAAGGCGCCCGTTTCGGCGCCCGAATCTGCGTTTTGATCATCATCGATTTATGTAGAAATCTTGTGGATAACTCGAAGCCCTTGCTGTAGCGCTCTCTTCAGATTAATGAACATATTCAAGAGATCTCGAGGAGCGCATATTTGGATTCAATGAGCCGGGAAGGAGTTGAGCCTCAACGGTCTCGATTTTATCTTGTTGTCAGACAACAAGATTCATAGCCGAATCCGGCCCCTGGCGCTCTTTTGTCGCATTTCGCCGGGAGCCTCCTTGACTCGCCCCGGACCTCCGCCTATATTTCCCACCGCGTCACCCAGAAGGCTGGGGATCTTGTGGATAACTCGTGAATAGACCCCTCTAGGACCCATGTCACAACCAGTTCGAAGTCTGGATGTGCCGGGCGAATCCGTCCTGGCGCACTGGGAGAATTTTGTCCGTACCATCGATGAATTGGCTCCCGGAAAAAAGGTGGCCGACATCTGGTTCCGCAAACTTCGCCCCTTGAGTTTCGATGGCCAGGTGCTGCTTGCACTGGCTCCCCCCACGGCCTTCGTGGATTACCTGCTGAATACCCATGGGGATCTCATTCGCCAAGCCCTCCAGCACTCGGTGGGCAAAGGCGTCGAGTTGTCCATCGTCAAGCGGGACAACGTCCCCGAGGACCAGTTGCCGGCCCTGGAGGCCGAGCAGCTGCAACTGGCCGACTCCAACGTGGGGCAGGAGCCCGTCAAGGCCAACCTGAATCCGCGGTACCGCTTCGACAACTACATCGAGGGCGAATCCAACCGCTTCGCCGTGGCATCGGCCCGCAGCGTGGCCGAGACCCCCACCACCACGCCCTTCAATCCCTATTTCGTCTATGGCGGTTCGGGCTACGGCAAGACGCATCTGATCCAGGCCATCGGCAACCAGGTGTTGCGCACGGGATCCCTGCGGCGCGTGGTCTACGTCACCAGCGAGCAGTTCGTCAACCAGTTCATCGCCTCGATCAAGACCAAGCGCACGACAGACTTCACGCACCTGTATCGCAACGTGGACATGCTCATCCTGGACGACATCCAGTTCTTCACGGGAAAAGAGCGCACCCTGACCGAGTTCTTCCACACCTTCAATTCGCTCTACCAGGCCGGCAAGCAGATCATCCTCTCCTCCGACCGGCCGCCCCGCGACCTGGAAGACCTGGACGAGCGTCTGACCAGCCGCTTCGCCTCGGGACTGGTGACGGAACTGACCCTGCCCGACTACGAAACCCGCGTGGCCATCCTGGAAAAGCGGGCCGACGAGCACCGCGCCAGCCTGGACCCGCGCATCGTGGACTTCCTGGCCACCCACATCTGCACCAACGTCCGGGATCTGGAAGGCGCGCTGCTCCAGCTCATCGCCCAGTCCCAGTTCATGCGGGCCCCCATCGACCTGGACCTGGCCCACCAGGTGGCGCGCAAGTTCGCGCCCACCCGCCGCGCCCAGGTCTCGATGGAGACCATCGCCGAGGCCTGTTCGCGTTACTACAACATCCCCCTGCTCGACCTGAAAGACCGCGGCCGCAAGAAGGAGGTGGCCCACACGCGCCAGGTGGCCATGTACATCTGCCACAAGCTGACGCGCCACAGCCTGCGGGGCATCGCCCTGCACTACGGCCGCCGGGACCACTCCACGGTGATCCACGCGGTGAAGACCGTGGAGGACCGCATCACGGGCGACCAGGTCTTCCGCAGCGAGATCGACGACCTGCTGCGTTCCATCGAACTCCACGCCTGAGCGCGACCATGCAGCCCGGCGTCCACCCCACCCGTCATCCGTCTGGACCGGTCGTCCGCTGCCCCCTGGGGCGGGCGGCCGGTCCGCGGTTCCGCCCCGCGCCCGGGCGTTCTCCCTCTACGACCCCCACCCAACCCGTCGGCCGGCCGGACTCCCGACTCTCCGCCTCGCGGACTGTTCAGACAAGGCTTAGTGGACAACTCGTGAGTGGTCGTGGACAAGGCGTGCACGAGCCTGTGGACAAGGCCCGGGGCCGGTTGCTGCGGTTGAGAAACGTGGCCTTGTTCCTTAGCTTATCCACCGGGTTTGAACGAGGATTCCTCACCGCTGCGGCGGCGCTTTCTACCTGGAACTCAACACGATCCATTGCCGACCGGGACCTTGTCCCCCAAATCCACCAGCCGGTGACGAGTACGACGAGTTGAGTCTCTAAAGACTCGAAGAGAAGAGGTCCATGACCATGCGCTTCACGGTTCCCCAAAAGGAATTCCTGGCTCAGCTGCAGAAGCTGTCCGCGGTGGTGCCCAGCAAGACCACCCATCCCATGCTGAACAACATCCTGCTCCACGTGGAGCCCGATGAGGCGCGGATGACCGCCACCGACCTGGAGATTTCCCTGACCACGCGCATGAAGGTCGAAGGCGGCCAGGGCGAAGACGTGGCCATTCCCTGCAAGCGCCTGCTGGAGATCGTCCGCGAACTGGACGAGCGCCCGGTGACCGTGCAAACGGACCGGCACAACAACGGCGTGGAGATTCTCTCGGGCCAGGGCGTCTTCCAGATTCCCTGCGAGAGCGCGGAGAACTTCCCCATCCTGCCCGGCATCCAGGTCTCCGCGGAACTGGAGATCCCCGCCGAGCGCCTGCGTCAGCACGTGGAGCGGCTGGCCTTCGCCGTGTCCACGGACGACCTGCGGCCGGTGCTCACCGGCGTGCTCTTCGAGTTCCGCGCCGAGGCCCTGTTCCTGGTGGCCACGGACGGCCATCGCCTGGTGCGCATCCAGGACCACAAGCTGGCCGGCCAAGAGAGCCTGGGCTCGGTGGTCATTCCCATCAAGGCGCTCAATCTGGTGGCCCGCAGCCTGGATTCCAGTTCCGAAAACGTCAAGCTCAGCCTGGCCCAGAACCACCTGGTGTTCTCCCTGGGCGGAGCGCAGATCTACACCCAGCTGATCAACGGCCGTTATCCGGCCTATGAGGGCGTGATCCCCCTGCAGAACGAGAACATCCTGCAGACCGCCCGGGGGGCGCTCTACCGGGCCGTGAAGCAGGTCTCCAACTGCGCCAACAACGTCACGCGCCAGATCAACTTCACGCTCTCCGAGAACCGCCTGGTGGTCACCGCCGAGGACAACGAGTACGGCAGCCGCGGGCGCAACGAACTCGACGTGGACTACAACGGCGACGCGCTGGAGATCGCCTTCAACGCCAGCTATCTGGACCAGATGCTGCGGCACCTGGACACGGATCAGGTGGTGTTCAAGTTCGGCACGGCCGAGCGCGCGGCGCTGATCCTGCCGGAGATCAACCAGGAGGACGAGGATCTCCTGATGCTGCTGATGCCCGTTCGCCTGATGCGCTAGCGGTGCGGCTGGAACGGCTTCGAATCCGGGGGTTTCGCAACATCCCGGCGGCGGAGATCGTGTTCCGGGGTCGGCACACGGTGGTGCTGGGCGACAATGGACAGGGCAAGACCAACCTGCTGGAAGCCGTCCACCTGCTCTGCCTCACCAAGGCCTTTCGCACCAACCGGTTGAATCAACTGGTCCGCCGCCCCACCCTGAGCCAGGACGAGGGTGCGGAGGACGCCGGCGAAGACGCCGGGTTCCTGGTGGAGGGGGAGTTCGATTCCCTGCGCCGGGGGCGCCGCCGGGCGCGGGCCCTGTTGCGCGACGGCGCGCTGGTCTTTGAACTGGACGGCTCCCGCTGCCGGGGCCGCGACTACTTCGGGCAACTGCCCCTGGTGCTGCTCTCGCCGGAAAGCCTGGACGTGTCCCAGGGCGGTCCCGACGAGCGCCGGCGCACGCTGGATCGCCTGCTTTCCGCCGCCAGTCCGGTCTACCTGGACCTGCTGCTGCGCTACCAGCGCGCCCTGCGGCAACGCACGGCCCTGCTGGTGCGGGACGGCTCCGCCCCGGAGTTGGATCTCTGGGAGCAGGAACTGGCCCAGGGTGGGCTGGAATTGACCCGCCGCCGCCGGCAGTTCAGCGCCGAGCTGGGCCAGCAGGTCCAGGCCGTGCACCAGGAGCACTTCGCGCCGGGAGCCGTGTTCGCGCTGGGCTACGAACCCAGCCTGGACGAGGACTGGAGCGTGGAGGCCTGCCGAGCGGCGCTGGCCGCGGGTCGCGAGGGCGACGCCCGCCGGGGCTGGACGCGCCTGGGGCCGCATCGCGACGACCTGCCCGTGCTGCTGGACGGCCTGAGCCTGCGCCACTACGGCAGCCAGGGCCAGCACAAGCTCTTCATGCTCTGCCTGGTGCTGGCCGAGACGCGCCTGCTGCGGCAGTGGACGGGGGAGACGCCCCTGTTGTTGCTCGACGACCTCTTCGGCCTGCTGGACGACGAGAAAATCCGGGCCCTGACCTCGGCCGTGGACCCCGAGCTGCAGGTGCTGATCAGCACCACCAGCCTGCGCCACCTGGACGTGCTGGGCGTGGGCCAGGTCCTGCACTGCGAGAACGGCCGCTACCGCGAAGACGCCGCCTGAAAAATGGCGAGGCGCGCAGGATCGAATCAGAGCCCGTGGTCTGACCGGCGAGGGGAGAATGGGCACGCCCCCATCCCGGCCTAACCGGCCGTGCCTTCCCCCGTTGCACGGGGGAAGGAGTTCTGCGCGACCAGGGAAGCACCGGATTTGCGAGGTGAAGCCCGCAGGGCTGAACCAGTAAATGGGTGAAGTCCGAAGGACGAACGACCTACGAAGGGATCAGGAACTACACAGCTCGGCCGTCTGTCTGACGGCGGCCGTGAGGCCGCCTAGTTACGGCCGCTGAGAAAAAGCGCCTCTTTGGCTCCACCTTTCTGGCGCAAGCAGAAAGGTGGAAATCAAGGCGTCCGGAAGATGACAGGGGCGCGGAAAACCCCCATCCCGACCTTCCCCCTGCAGGGGGAAGGGGCCGGAGGAGGAGGACCGTTGAACGGCAAGAATCCCGCGCTGCCCGGCTGGCGCCCCGCCCAGGCGCCCGGCCAGCCCTCCAGTGGCTGGACCCGCCCCTGGCGCGCCCGCAGCCTGGAACAGGTGCTGGACGGCCTGACAGGCGCCGGTCTGCGCGAGGACCGGCTGCTGGTGCGCATCGATGAACTCTGGAGTGACCTGGTGGGCGCGCAAATCAGCGGGCTGACCCGGGTCGAGGAACTGGCGGGCGGCGAGTTGCGCGTCCGCGTGAGCCACCCCGTCTGGCGCACCGAGCTGGGCGGGCTGGCGGAGGAGATCCGCGAACGGCTGCTGGAGCGGCTGGCGCGGGACGGGGTCAGCGGCGCGGAGACGGTTCTCCGCCGCCTGCGATTTGTCTAGACGCCCACGGGCGAAGGAAGGACGGGGCATGAGCGAGGAGTATACGCCGCAAGACGGCGACTACAGCGCCCACAACATCACGGTCCTCAAGGGCCTGGAGGCCGTGCGGAAACGCCCGGCCATGTACATCGGCGACATCAGCAGCCGCGGCCTGCACCACCTGGTCAGCGAAGTGGTGGACAACTCCGTCGACGAGGCCATGGCCGGGCACTGCGACGAGATCAACGTCGTGCTGCACGTGGACGGCAGCGTCACCGTCAAGGACAACGGGCGCGGCATCCCCACCGACTGGCACGAGGCCGAGAAGAAGAGCGCGCTGGAAGTGGTGATGACCGTCCTGCACGCCGGCGGCAAGTTCGACAAGGACACGTACAAGGTGTCGGGGGGCTTGCACGGCGTGGGCGTCAGCGTGGTCAACGCGCTCAGCGCCTGGATGGTCTCCGAGGTCCACAACCATGGCCAGATCCACGTCCAGCGCTACCACCGCGGCGTGGCCCAGGGGCCCGTGGAGCTGAAGGGCACCACCGACAAGCACGGCACCATCCAGCGCTTCCTGCCCGACGACGAGATCTTCACTGAGGTGGAGTATCACTTCGACCTGCTGGCCCAGCGCCTGCGGGAGCTGGCCTTCCTCAACCGCGGCCTGACCATCACCATCAAGGACGAGCGCGAGGCCGACAAGTTCGAGTCCTTCTGCTACAAGGGCGGCTTGTCCAGCTTCGTGGAGTACCTGGACCGCAGCCGCACCAACCTGCACAGCCGGCCGGTCTTCGTGGAGGGCGAGCGTGAAGGCGTGGCGGTGGAGATCGCCCTCTCCTACAACACCAGCTACCAGGAGAACGTCCTCTCCTTCACCAACAACATCAACACCATCGAGGGTGGCACGCACCTGACGGGCTTCCGCACGGGCCTGACGCGCAGCATCAACAAGTGGGCGGCGGACAGCGGACTCTACAAAAAAGAGAAGTTCACCCTGACGGGGAACGACCTGCGCGAGGGCCTGACCGCCGTGGTGAGCGTCAAGGTGGCCGAGCCGCAGTTCGAGGGCCAGACCAAGACCAAGCTGGGCAACAGCGAGGTCAAGAGCGTGGTGGAGACCCTCGTCTACGAGAAGCTCAACGACTACTTCGAGGAAAACCCGCGGGTGGCCAAGGCCGTGGTGGAGAAGTGCATCGCCACCCACCGGGCCCACGACGCCGCCCGCCGCGCCCGCGACATGGTGCGCCGCAAGAGCGCGCTGGAGTCGGGCAGCCTGCCGGGCAAGCTGGCGGACTGCAGCCTGAAGGATCCCCAGAGCTGCGAGCTCTACCTGGTTGAGGGAGACAGCGCCGGCGGCAGCGCCAAGATGGGGCGCGACCGCCGCTTCCAGGCCATCCTGCCCCTGCGCGGCAAGATCCTCAACGTGGAAAAGGCCCGCATCGACAAGATCCTGGCCAACGAGGAAATCAAGGTGATGGTCCAGGCCCTGGGCACGGGCTTCAGCACGGACGACTTCGACCTGGAGCGGCTGCGCTACCACAAGATCATCATCATGACCGACGCCGACGTGGACGGCAGCCACATCCGCACGCTGCTGTTGACCTTCTTCTACCGCTACATGGGCGAGCTGATCAAGCAGGGCTACGTCTACATCGCCCAGCCGCCGCTGTACAAGATGGGCTCGGGCAAGACCGAGACCTACCTGCAGACCGAGGAGGACCTGAAGCGCGTCCACCTGGACAACGCGCTCAAGCTGGTGAAGATGAAGGTCGGCGAGCGGCTGGTGAACCGCGCCGAGGCCACGCGCCTGCTGGACCTGGCGCACCGCATGAGCCTGGCGCTGGACCGCTTCTACCGCGAGAACCGCCACTTCCGCCTCAACCGGCTCTTCGAGCCCACGCTGTTCGCCGGCGACCACCTGGCCGACTGGAAGACCTTCTGCGCGCGGCACCGCGGCACCCTGGGCGCCACGGCCCTGATGGGCGAGGACGGCTTCCCGCTGGCCGCGCTGACGGGCGAGGAGGAGACGCGCCTCTGCGGCGTGCTGGGCGTGACGGTGGAGCGCCTGCGCGAGTGCAACATCCAGGAGTTCCACGAGCTGATCAACCTCGTGGACCGCGTTTTCAGCCAGATCGGCGAGGCGCCCCTGACCCTGGTGGTGGGCGAGAAGGAGGAGCTGCTGCCCAGCCCCTTCGCCCTCTACGAGGTGCTGATGGAGCACGGCGGCAAGGGCATCAGCGTGCAGCGCTATAAGGGTCTGGGCGAAATGAACCCTGACCAGCTCTGGACCACCACGATGGATCCCGAGAAGCGCCGCCTGGTGCGCGTGGCCCTGGAGGACGCGGCCCTGGCCGACGAGACCTTCAGCGTGCTGATGGGAGACGAGGTGGAGCCGCGCCGCCTGTTCATCGAGAACAACGCCAAGTACGTGCGCAACCTGGACGTGTGACGGACCGGGACCGCGTGAGACAAATGCTCCACGTGGAACTCTCGGGCCCGGCCTGACCCGCGGCGAGTCGCGCGTCCGGCATAAAAAGAAAGAGCGGGACGCGGGCTCAACGCCCCATCCCATCCCCGGCCGCGCCGGGGCCCTCTCCCGCGGGGCGCGGGGGAAGGGAGTCTGAGCAAGAAGGACTTGAGCTGTGACCATGCTGACCGACGGCCAACACATCATCAACGTGAACATCGAAGAGGAGATGAAGAACTCCTACCTGGACTACTCCATGTCGGTGATCGTCCAGCGGGCTCTTCCGGATGTGCGCGACGGCTTGAAGCCCGTGCACCGCCGCATCCTCTTCGGCATGAACGAACTGGGCTGCGCTTCCAACAAGCCCTACAAGAAGAGCGCGCGCATCGTGGGCGACGTGATGGGCAAGTACCATCCCCATGGCGACAGCGCCATCTACGACACCATGGTCCGCATGGTGCAGGACTTCAGCCTGCGCTATCCGCTCATCGACGGCCAGGGCAACTTCGGCAGCGTCGACGGCGACGGCGCCGCGGCCATGCGTTACACCGAGTCGCGGTTGGACAAGTTGGCCGAGGACGTGCTGGAGGACATCGAGAAGAACACGGTGGACTTCGTGCCGAACTACGACGGCAGCATGCAGGAGCCCACCGTCCTGCCCAGCCGCCTGCCCAACCTGCTGATCAACGGCAGCTCGGGCATCGCCGTGGGCATGGCCACCAACTTCCCGCCCCACAACCTGAACGAGACCGCCGCCGGCATCAAGCTCCTGCTCGACCATCCGGACGCCACGGCAGAAGACCTGATGAAGCTCGTCAAGGGGCCGGACTTCCCCACGGCGGCCTTCATCTACGGCTCCAGCGGCATCAAGGAGGCCTACCGCACCGGCCGCGGCCGCGTGGTGATCCGCGCCCGCGCCACCATCGAGTCCTCCAAGAGCGGCAAGGACGCGATCATCGTCACCGAGATCCCCTACCAGGTCAACAAGGTGCGCCTGATCGAGAAGATCGTCGAGCTGGTGCGCGACAAGAAGGTGACCGGGATCAGCGACATCCGCGACGAGTCCGACCGCGAGGGCATGCGCCTGGTGATCGAACTCAAGCGCGACGCCGTGGCCAAGGTGGTGCTGAACCAGCTCTACAAGCACACGCAGATGCAGTCCACCTTTGGCGTGATCATGCTGGCGCTGGTCAAGGGCCAGCCCCGCGTGCTGACGCTGAAGCAGGTGATGGAGCAATACATCCTCCACCGCCTGGAAGTGATCGTGCGCCGCACGCGTTTCGACCTGGACAAGGCCGAGGCCCGCGCGCACATCCTGGAAGGCCTGAAGATCGCGCTGGACCACATCGACGAAGTGATCAAGCTGATCCGCGCCAGCGCCACCACGGAGATCGCCCGGGACGGCCTGATGGCGCGCTTCGGGCTCAGTGAGCTGCAGGCCAAGGCGATCCTCGAGATGCGCCTGCAGCGCCTCACCGGGCTGGAGCGCGACAAGCTGGTGGCCGAGCTCAAGGCCCTGCGCGAGCTGATCTTCGACCTGCAGCAGATCCTGGCCGACGAGGCCCGCCAGCGCAACATCATCCGCGAGGAGCTGGACGACGCCGTGGCCCGCTACGGCGACAAGCGCCGCACCGAGATCATCCCCGACGAGGGCGAGTTCACCATCGAGGACATGATCGCCGAAGAGGACGTGGTGGTCACGCTTTCCGACGACGGCTTCATCAAGCGCCAGCCGGTCTCGGCCTTCCGGCGCCAGAACCGCGGCGGCCGCGGCATCACGGGCTCGGGCACCAAGGAAGAGGACCACATCGAGCACCTCTTCATCGCCTCGACGCACAACCACATGCTCTTCTTCACTGAGGACGGGCACTGCTACTGGCTGAAAGTCCACGAGATCCCGCAGGCCGGCCGCGCCAGCAAGGGCCGGGCCATCGTCAACCTGCTGGAGAAGCCCAAGGACCAGAAGATCGCCAGCGTGATCAACGTCAAGGCCTTCGACGCCGACCGCTACATCATCATGGCCACCGAGAACGGCATCATCAAGAAGACCAGCCTCGAGGCCTACAGCCGGCCGCGCAAGGCGGGCATCAACGCCATCGAGATCCGCGAGGGCGACCGCCTGATGGGCTGCAAGCTCACCGACGGCACCCACGAGATCCTGCTGGGCACCGACGAGGGCAAGGCCATCCGCTTCTCCGAGAAGGAAGTGCGCCCCATGGGCCGCACCGCCTCGGGTGTGATCGGCATCGCGCTGGAAGAGGGCGTCAAGGTCGTGGGCATGGTGGTGACGGCCAAGCAGGACGCGCAGATCCTGGTGGCCTGCGAAACCGGCCTGGGCAAGCGCACCAGCCTGGAAGAGTACCGCGCCACCCACCGCGGCGGCAAGGGCATCATCACGGTGAAGGTCACCGAGCGCACCGGCCGGATGGTCACCATGATGGAAGTGTCGGACGAGAACGACCTGATGATCATCACCGAGCGCGGCGTGATGATCCGCCAGCCCGTCGACCAGATCCGCCTCATCGGCCGGGCCACCCAGGGCGTCAAGCTGATCCGCCTGGACGACGGCGACAAGATCGCCAGCATCGACAAGGTGGTCGCCGAGCGCGAGATGGACGCCATGGGCATCCCCATGGGCGAAGGCGACGACGACGAGCTGAACGATCCGCTGCTGGAGAACGGCGCCGACGACACCGGCACCGACGCCGCCACCCCGCGCGATGACGGCGAGGACGACGCCCCGCCGCCCAGCCTGGCGGAAGACTCGGACGACGAGGAATAGGTTTAAGGCCATAAGCCTCTTGGGGGTCAATTTTGCGATTTCAAGACAGAAGAATAACAAGTATAGGAGAGATGATCGGTCTCTTGAAAGAGGACAAACGGGTGGTAGGTGGCGGGGTCCAGATGTGGTTTCGCGGACAAGGCAAAGAGTGTTGGGAGCTTAAGCCAAAGTTACTTCGAACACACACCGTTGAACACGAAAAATCGTTGATTAATAGGTTCAAACAAGGAGCAACAAGCCTTGTCGACAGCCCGCCAAAAAGCGAATTCGAGTGGTTGTTTGTCATGCAACACTATGGGCTGGCGACACGATTATTGGATTGGTCGGAAAATCCACTTGTTGGACTTTATTTTGCCGTAAACAAACCGGAAGAGCAAGAAGTAGACGGCGTATTGTGGCTGTTAGCCCCGGCAGAGCCAAACGAGAGAAGTGGATATCGGTCTATAGTTGATGGAGAAATACCAGCGTTTGATGACGAAATACTTAGGAATTATAGCCCGCAGGCCCTTTCAAGCGAAAGGGGGTCTCGGCTGCTCCCAATGGCCGCAATTTCGCCTAGAAATAACAGAAGGATGCAAGCACAATTCGGGGTGTTTACAATAAGCCACAGAAGTGACATCCTAATCAACCAAATTACAAACGATGGCGCAAGACAAGATCACATATGGAGATATATAATACCAGCCACAGAAAAGGCGTCGATATTGAACGAGTTGAGCATAATAGGGGTAAATCGATTCTATTTGTTTCCAGAGCTCGAGAGTATTGCTGAATGTGTGGGGGTTTGAGTGGCAACGTTCAAAACATATCCAATGCAAAACAGCGCCATCCTAAGAATCAACGCTGAAAGAGAATACATAAATACCAATCCAGAATACCAGAGGGGTAGCGATGTTTGGACACTTGAAAAGAAGCAGCTACTAATTGACTCGATTTTAAATGATTTCGATGTGCCTAAGCTTTATTTCCACGCACACATAAAAGCCGGAGGTACGGAGAAAACGAACTTTGATTACTCAATTGTTGACGGTAGACAACGAATAGAAACTATATGGGCGTTTATCGACGATAGGTTTGCACTATCTGATGACTTTGAATATTTCCAGGACGAGGATATAAAAGCGGCGTCTATGAGGTACTCTGATCTGGCAAAGAGTTTTCCGCGACTAAAAATCAAATTCGATTCCTTTACGCTGCCAATAATCTGCATTGAAACAAGCGACAATGAATTGATAGAGGAGATGTTTTCGAGGCTAAACGAAGCGGTGCCGCTAAATGGCGCAGAGAAGCGAAATGCGCTTGGAGGGCCGATGGCTTCTGCCATTAGGACAATTGCGCAGCACAGATTTTTTGTTCATTTTGTTAGATTTCCAAACCAAAGACAACAACACAGCGAGAGCGCGGCAAAACTAATATTTTTGGAACACACCAAAACGCATGTTGGTCGAATTGTGGACACAAAAAAGCCATATTTGGATGATATGGTTAGAGCATATAGGCTTGGAAAGTTCGCAGACCATGAATTTTTAGTGAGCCGCGTTCAGGCGGTATTGGATGAGATGATAAAGATATTTGACCAAGAAGACCCTTTGCTAAGAGCTCAAGCGAGAGTACCGATATTTTACCTGGTGGTTTCCGCAGCGATGGATTTTGGCCGAATAAATAATGTTCGTCGAGAGAGGCTTGTTGGATTCTACGAGGAAATAAGGGCAAACAAGAGCGCCGCAGAATTAGATCTTGCCGACGCGCGATTTGATTTCCTGGAATATGATCGCCTATCTCAGCAAGGAACAAACGACGCAGCATCAATCATAGAAAGAGTCAAGATTGTAGTAGATTACTTGGGTATTTGCAATTAGTGTTTTTGTGACGACATGGCGGAGTTATAAGATCTCATCCTTATGTGGCCAAGAATTTCGGGCTCTTCCGCAGCCGAAATTGAGCGCAAACTGAATCGCATCAACGAGGTGCGGGCGGCAACATGGCAAGAAGTAGTCCGCCAAGCCAATCGCCAGCTCGAATCCGCAGCGAAAGAATGAGAATCGCGGGAAGGCGCGTAGAATTCCAAGGACGACATGCTGGTGTCGGGCTGTCTGGAGGCAACAAAAAGCCCGCCCAGTTTGGATTTCTTCGCGCCTTCCCGTGCGCCCCACCTCCGGCAGTGCCCGGATTCTTGGACCCGCCGCGCAGTCAGCGCACACAGCAACCATTCCGGGCTTGACTCTCTGGTTGGTATCGCCTATGATACCACATGCACCGAGTCGTCCTCGACACCAACGTGATCGTTTCCGGGTTGCGCTCGCGCGGCAGCGCCTCGCATGAAGTGTTGCGCCGTGTGGCAGACGGTTCGTTCGCGCTGGTCTTGTCCGTGCCGCTGGCCATCGAGTACGAGTCCGTGCTGAAGCGCGACACGGGCGGCTTGGGCTTTCGCGCCCAGGATGTGGATGTCGTGGTGGATTACTTGTGCTCCGTGGCGGAGCATCGCAGCATCTGGTTCCTCTGGCGGCCCATCTTGCCGGACCCCAAGGATGACATGCTGCTGGAGCTGGCCGTGGAGGCGGGTTGCGACACCATCATCACGTTCAACACCCGGCATTTCGGCTTGACCGCGCGGTTCGGCGTCCGCACCGTGACACCCCGGGAATTCCTGACAGCCTTGAGGAGCTCCACATGAGTACCATCAGCCTGCGTCTCTCCGACAGCCTGCACGAACAGGTGAAGCTCATGGCCGCGCGGGACAAGGTGTCCATCAATCAGTTCGTGGCCACGGCGCTGGCCGAAAAGCTCTCTGCCCTGCTCACCGAGGAGTATCTGGGCGCCCGCGCCGCCCGCGGCAATCGTGCCGCCTATGATGAGGTGCTGGGCCGCGTGGCCGAGGCTCCGCCTCCCCCGGGCGACGCCTGGCCTCCGGATCCGGCGGGCAAGGGCTGACCGGCACGGACTCTGCCACGCCGGTCGCCAATTCGATTCCGCATGGACACGTCGCGTCTTCCCGTGAGCCCCGCCCCGCCCGGTTGCGGCCCGGCACCGACCGAAGGGTTGAACACAGCCGGGGGTGATTGTGAGCGTGCACTAAAAACGTCTTGACGTCATGGCGCCCAAGCGCTACTCTGCCGCCTCCAAACTTGGAGAGTGGCATGAAGCGCGCAACCATCTACCTCGATCCCGACCTGCATCAGGCGCTGAAGGTCAAATCCGCCTACACGCGGCAGCCCGTTTCCCTGCTGGTCAATGAGGCCGTCCGCTCCTTTTTGTCCGAGGACGCCGAGGACCTGGCAGCCTTTGAAGAGCGCGCCAGCGAGCCCGTGTTGAGCTACGAGGATCTGCTCAAGGACTTGCAGGCCCATGGCAAGTTATGAGCTGGTGGTGCGCGAATCGGTCGCCAAGGACTTGCGCGCACTGCCCAAAGTCGACGTGGAGCGCGTCCTCCATCGCATCAACGCACTGCGAGAAGATCCTCGGCCCGTGGGCTGCGAGAAGCTCTCCGGCCTGGAGCGCTACCGCATCCGCCAGGGTTCCTACCGGATCATCTACGAGATCGAGGACAGGATTCTGGTGGTGTGCGTTGTCAAGGTGGGCCATCGGCGCGACGTGTATCGCCCGGCGCGTTGATCTGGCCGTGGACGCGAACGGCGACACCATCGTCACGTTCAACACTCGGCATTTCGGCTTGATCGTGCGTTTCGGCGTCCGCGCCGCGACACCCCGGGAATTCCTGACAACCTTGAGGAGCTCCACGCGCGCCAACCGGGCCGCCTATGACGAGGTGCTGGGCCGCGTGGCCGAGGCTCCGCCTCCCCCGGGCGACGCCTGGCCGCCGGATCCGCTGGGCAAGGGCTGAGGAGTGCGCTCCAGCATTTGGGCGATCCACACTTTGATGATCGATTGGCGCGTGACACCCACGCGGCGCGCCTCCTGGTCCAGGGATTCGATCATCCAGACCGGGAAGTCCACGTTCACCCGGCGCAATTCCTGCCCCGGGCGCCGGGCGCGCGTCAGGTCCAGGGCCGGAGCTACGTTTTCACCCCGATCGAATTTCCTGTCAAGCGTTTTCGCCTTCATACCACGCCCTTTCCTCCGCGCGTGCCCTTCGCACGGAAATGATGCGGATTCCTCCGGCGCGGCGCGCATAGATCGCCGCCCAGTGCTTTCCATCTACCTTCGCCACCAGTAGCCAGTGCGCCTCGTCCTCGGTGCGGGCAGGGATTTCCAGCCGCATTTCATCCAGCCACAGATCCTGTGCCCGCAGGAAATCGATCCCGTGCTTCTGGGCATTGGCGATACTCTTGGCGGCATCGAATTCGAACTCCACCTCTCGCCTCGCGTGAGTAAAAATGACACCGAAATGGGGTGGAAACAAGCATTGCATCGACTCAGATGAAAGGGAAGGTTCTGGCAGTTGGAAAAGAAAGACGGTGTCCGTCAAGCCGATTTGACCAACCGAGGCAGATCGCCACGGCGGAGGACGCGGATGACAGTAAGTGAATGAGCGAACAGCGAGCGCCCCGACCGGGGCGCTCGTCATTCGTTATGTCGAAGAAAGAGGTGGTCTACGGTCAGGGCAGACGGTAGACCACGGTCGTCGGAGCAACCTCGCCTTGCCAGTACAGGCGCCGCCACATCAGGTAGGGCGTGCCGTCGTGGTCGAAACGGGCCGTGGGGGCGGGATCCGTGCGCAGGATTTGGGCGCCCTTGGGCAGCCGCACTTTGCGCCAGACCAGGCGATCATCGGGAAAGTCGCCGGCGAAGCTTAAGGAAAGGCCTTCGGCGGTCTTGCGCACGCCCCCCTGGGCGCGGCGGCTGGTCAAGCGCGCCGATTCACCCGGCGCCACCGGCACCGCCAAGGCGATGGTCAGCATGCGCCGCTTGGCCTTGGGGTTTTCGGCCAGCCCGGGCTCGAGCTTGGTCTTCAGGCGATTTCCGAAACCATCCAGGTACTCCACGGCCAGGGCGCCCTCCGCTTCGTGGGGCGCGATGCCGAAGCTCACCTCGGTGAGGGCCTGCGGTCCCGGGTTGCTGATGTCGAAACTATCCCAGGCCAGCACACTACCATCGCTGCGCACCTCTTCGTACTTGTGCAGACTGCGCAGATTCTCCGGCTTCGTGGCTGCGCTCAGGTCGCCCTTGCGGCCGTCCACGGTCTGGATCTCATCCTCGCCGAGTTCCAGCAGTTCGGCCCCGGACTGAAGCAGGTAGCTACCCGGCGTGATCCGCACCAGTTGGCCCTTAATGGTCTTGCCGCTCGCGAGTTGCACACTGTGCTGCGGGGGCGTCGCCAGCGCCAGCGTTGCCGCCAGCGCCAGCATCAGGCTCATCGACAAATACCGCATTTCACTCTCCTCCCATGTTGAAATAGCCATCGGGCAGCTCCAGTCGGCCGGGAGCCAGCTCGCGCACCACGCCCACCCGCTCGCCCAGGCGCGGGGCGGTCACCAACCCGCGGGACCCGGCGGGACGGATCAGGCCCGTCTCGTCCGCGCCGGGTCCACTTAGCCGGAACACCATCAGCGCCAGCACGGCCGCGGCTGCCAGGGCCAGCCAGCGGCGCCGCCTCGGCCGGGCCAGCGGAATGGACAATCCCGCGGGCAGCTCGCCCAGCGCGGCCCGGGCCAATTCGCGCAGGGCCAGCCGCTGCTCCTGCAAGTGGCGCAGTTCCGGATCCGCCGCACATTCTTGTCGGAAAGCCTCGGCTGCCGCCGGCTCCAGCTCGCCATCCAGGTAGGCCTCCAGCTCGATGGGCCAGTTTTCACGCGCCATGACCGCGTCTCCTCAGTTCGATTTGCAGCCGCCGGACGGCGTGGTGCTTGCGCGAGGCCACGGTGCCGACGCTGATTCCCAGCACAGCGGCCACCTCCAGGTAGCGCAACCCTTCGATTTCCGTCAGGTGGAAGACCGTGCGCTGTTCCTCCGACAAGCCGGCCAGCGCCGCGCGCAGGTCCGCCCGCAGGTCCTTCGCCTCCAGTCGCCGATCCGGCCACTCTGCCTCCGGCGCCAACGCTGTTTCAGCCAGATCCTGATTCTCGCCCAGCGCCATCACCACGCGTTGCCGGACAGTCCGGTGCCGCAAGTGGGACAAGCCAAGGTTCCGCGCGACGGTGAACACCAGCGCCAGGCCCGCGCCGGGCTGGTCGTGCAGCTTGAGCAGGAGGTCCTGGGTCAGGTCGCGTGCCGCGTCGGCGTCCCCCACCAACGAGCGCAGGTAGCGATAGACCCGTCCGGCAAGCTGGACCGTGCTCGGCGCGCGGGGCTCGGAATTCTCTGGCAAAACGACGACCTCACTTGCTTGCTCATAGGAAAGGACGCGGGTCGGCGGATTTTCTTCAATCCGCGGGGCAGGGTCGGCGCCCGCGGGCCCGCGCAGGGGCCTCCCGTGTCCAGCGCTCTTGACAAGATCCTCGCATCTACCGAAACTGCAATCACTTCCAGGCGCCGGGTTCCGCCAAGTCCCCGCCGCCCCGCGCCAGGTCCCCGCTGGCGGCACTTCGAACAACCAGCGCGACAGGCATCCAAGGGTCGGGAGGCTCAGGTGTCGTGGTTCAACGTCAACCGTCCCAAGACGGTGAAGCCGGGCCGGAAGGAGCGCCCTTCCGGCAAGGGCGGCTCGGCCTTTATCCGTGCCAAGGAGCCGCGCACACTGCCCGGATTCCCGGACGCCCCGGATGACCGACAGGCCCCCGCGCGCGAGCCCCGCCCCCCGGCGCAATCGCCCCCCGACGCCCCCGACGGCAACGTGTTCCGCTGATCCTCCTCCCGCAGTGCTTCCGCCCGCTCTTCCGCGCCCCTGCTTTGCCACATTTCCGCGGCCGCGGGAACCCCTGTCCGTGGCCCATCCAACAGGAGACAGCATGAGCGACACCACCCACGACCTGAAGGAGGCCTTCGGCGGCGAGAGCCAGGCCAACCAGAAGTACCGGGCCTTCGCCCGGCAGGCGGACAAGGACGGTTTCCCCAACGTGGCCCGGCTGTTCCGCACCACGGCGGAGGCGGAGCGCATCCACGCGGAAGGCCACCTGGCCTCCCTGGGCGGCATCCAGGGCACGGCGGAAAACCTGCAGGTCGCCATCGACGGCGAGACCTTTGAGTTCGAGAGCATGTATCCGCCCATGCTGGAGCGCGCGTTGGCGGCTGGCCACAAGGCCGCGCGGATGTTCAAGTTCGCCGTGGAGGCGGAGGCCGTGCACGCCCGGCTCTACCAGGCGGCGCTGGAGGCCGTGCGCCAGGGCCGGGACCTGGAGGCCAGCGAGTTCTATCTCTGCCCGGTCTGCGGCCACATCGAGTTCGGCAAGCCCGACGCCTCCTGTCCGATCTGCGGCGCCAAGGCCGCGGCCTACGTCCAGGTCTAGCCGCGTGACACAAGCACGCGACGCGGATCCCGGACGGCTCTGGCAGGACGAGTTCTGTCGTGTCACAGCCGCGGACTTTTGCGCCTGGCCGGGCTATCTGATTCTGCGCCTGGTCGGGCCGGAGCGGTCGCTGGGCGGGCTCTCCGCCGCCGAGGCCGCCGCGCTGGGTGCCACACTGGCCCGCACGGCGCGCGCACTGGAGCGGGCCACGGGCGCCGAGCGGGTCTACTTGTTGTCCTTCGCGGAGGTGGATCGGCAGCTGCATTTCCACCTGTTGCCCCGGACGCGCCTGCTGGCGAACTGGTGGGCTGCCTCGTGCGGGCAGGACCCGGCGGCGGCCGTGGATGGGCCGGCCCTGTTCCAGTGGGTGCGCGCCACTTGTCTCACGGCGGCGGATCTGCCCGCCGGCGCGCCGGCGCGGGATGAGATCCTGGCGGATTTGCGGCGCGAGTTGGCCTCTTTGTGATACACGAATGGCGGGCAGCAAATCGGAGGAGCCCATGAGGGCCGTCGTCATTCCCCGCCACGGCGGACCGGAAGTGCTTGAGCTGCGCGAATGGCCGCGACCGGCGGCGCCGGGTCCGGGTCAGGTGCGCGTGTCCGTCCGGGCCGTGGGCCTGAATCACCTGGACCTCTGGGTGCGCCGCGGCCATCCGGGGCTCCACGTGGAGCTGCCCTTCATTCCGGGCAGCGATCTGGCCGGCGTGGTGGAGTCCGTGGGCGAGGGCGTGACCCGTGTGCGGGCCGGGCAATCCGTGGTGGCCTATCCGGCCCTCTTCTGCCATCAGTGCGCGGCCTGTCTGGCCGGACGCCAGAACCACTGCCGCAGCTACGCCATCCTGGGCGAGAACACCCCCGGCGGCCTGTGCGACGAGATCGTGCTGCCCGAACGCAACCTCTTTGCCCTGCCCGAGGGCCTGAGCTTCGCCCAGGGCGCGGCCTTTCCCCTGGCCTGGCTCACCAGTTGGCACATGCTGACTCGCAAGGTCGTCCTGAAGCCCGGCGACTGGGTGCTGATCCAGGCCGCGGCCAGCGGCACGGGCGTGGCCGCCCTGCAAATCGCCCGGCTCTTCGGCGCGCGGGTGATCGCCACGGCGGGCAGCGACGAGAAGTGCCGGCGCCTGCTCGAGTTGGGCGCCGAACACGTGGTCAACCTTCGCTCCGGCGAGTTGCGGGCCCGGGTCAAGGCGGTCACCGGCGGGCTGGGTTGCGCCGTGGTGCTGGACCACCTGGGGGCCGAGACTTTCACCCAGTCCCTGGGCTGCCTGGCCCGCGAAGGCAGCTACCTGACCTGCGGCGGCACCACGGGGCCGGAGCTGCGCTTCGACGTGCGCCACCTTTTCATCAAACACCAGCGGATCATCGGGTCCACCATGGGCGACGTGGGGGATTTCCAGTCCGTGTTGGCGCACATGGGCCCGCCGCCGGCCGCGGGCGCCCCGCTCCGCGGGCTCTGGCCCGTCGTGCACCGGGAGTTTTCGCTGGCCCAGGTGTCCCAGGCCCACGCCGAACTGGAAAACCGGCAGGCCAGTGGAAAGATTGTCGTGAACTTGGAACTCTGAATCGCCGAGACGGCAGTTCTGTGATGAGACATTTCTCTTTGCCCAAGCCGCTCATTAACTTGAGCGGCTTTTTTCATGCAAGCCATGGTTCTATAGATGGATGGATAGGAGGGTACCGACCATGAGGGGAACCAAGTTGATGACCGTCCGGGCCACGCTCTTGACGCTCATCATCTTCACCCTGGCCACGGGCTGTGGCAAGAATCTGGAGAGCGCGGTCGCCACCGTGGGCGACGAGACGATCACCCTGCAGGACCTGCGCGACGAGATGGTGCGCCAGTTCCGCACGGAGCGCGAAGCCGCACGCAAGCCGCTGGAAGTCCGGGAAAAGGCCCTGGAATCCCTGGTGGAGCGGCGCCTGAAGGTGGCCGGCGCCCGGGCCGACGGCTATTTCGACAAGCCCGAGATCAAGGAGCGCGAGGAAAGCCTGCTCTCCGAGGCAATGATCAACCGGCTCTTCGAGATCGAGATCCTGGACAAGGTGATCACGGAATCGGTGCTCAAGGAGACCTACGACAAGCAGGGAACGGAAGTCCAGGCCGCGCACATCCTGTTGCGCTGGACGCCGGACAGCGCGGCCGTGCGCCAGCGGGCCCAGGAGATCGCCCAGGAGATCAAGGGCGGACTGGCCTTCGATCAGGCGGCGGAGAAGTACACCGAAGAGCCAAACGGCAAGGAGCGCAAGGGCGACCTGGGCTGGTTCAGCTGGGGCCGGATGGTCACCTCCTTCCAGGACGCCTGCTGGGCCTTGAAGGAAGGCGAAGTGTCCGCGCCGGTGGAGACCAACTTCGGCGTGCACCTGATCCACTTGACGGGACGGCGCCAGGTGGAGAACCGGCCGCCCTTCGAGGAGCAGAAAGAGACGCTGAAGGAGATGTGCCGCAACGCCATGGGCGAACAGGTCATGGCGTCCGGCAACGCCTATCTCGACGCGCTGAAGGCGGATTTGAAGTACACGCGCGACGAGGCCAAGGCCCAGCGCCTGCTGACCGACATCCAGGCCAACATGCAGCCGGAGCGCAAGCTGCAGGAAATCCTGACCAGCTTGGCGGACGGCGCCTGGAAGGGCCAGGAGCTGGCCACCTGGAAGGGCGGCGCGCTGGATCTGCCCGCCCTGGCCAAGGGCCTGGAGCGCAACTTCCGGCCGGCCTCTTCGCTGACCACGGCCAAGGACGTGCTGGACATGATCGACAACGCGGCCATCGTCCCCATGCTGACCCTGCGCGCCAAGGACAAGAACCTGGACGCCGACAAGGACGTCAAGAAGAACGTCAAGCAGCAGATCGAGAACATGGTGGTGATGACCTACGAGCGCGAGAAGATCAAGGGCACCATCAACATCACCGAGGAGCAGATCGCGGCCTGGTTCACGGGTCATCCCGAGGACTACATGCATCCGCAGAAGGTCGTGGTGCAGGAAATCCTGGTGGCCGACAAGCAGTTGGCCGATGATCTGGCCGCCCGCGCCAAGAAGGGCGAAAACTTCGGCAAACTGGCCAAGCAGTACACCGAGCGCCCGGACCGCAAGGGCACGGACGGCACCCTGGAGCCCTTCCAGGCGGGCCGCTACGGCAAGATGGGCGAGGCGGCGTTCTCCATGAAGCCCGGCGACATCAGCGACCCCTTGCCCATCGGTCGCAATTGGTCGGTGATCAAGATCGTGGAAATCCAGGCCCCCACGGCCAAGACCCTGGACGAGGCCCGGACCTCCATCCGCATGAAGCTGGAGCGCGAGGAGCGCACCACGCGGCACGACCAGTGGCGCGCGGAGATCGAGAAGAAGGTCAAGGTGGTCCTCTACAAGGAGAAGCTCACCCAGCTGTTCGCCGACATTGAGACCGAGGGCGACCAGCAGGCGGACGGCGGCGTGCCCGCCGGCAAGAAGAGCAAGAACGGCCGGCCCAAGCTGCCCGACGACTATTGATCCCTCGCCGGACAACCGACTCCCTCCAGCCCTCGCCCCGCGGCGGGGGCTTTTTTTACGCCGCCTGTGGCCACCCGGGGGAGGGTTGGTTAGAACGGTTCAAATTTCCACCCCAATAGCTTGCGTGATCAGGCGCCGCGTGGTATGTTTATAGAGGACTAAAAAAGTCCACAAAAACACACAGTCGAACACGAACCGCACACCGCGCAACCCGGAGGGAATCATGAAGAGTCTTCGCGCCCACATGTTTGGCGGCATGCTGGCCCTGTTGCTGGCGACGTCGTCCGCCCTGGCCCAGGTTTTCACCGCCACCCTGGAAGGAACCCAGGAGGTTCCGCCCAACGCCTCGCCCGCCACGGGCAGCATTCAGGCCGTGCTGACGGGAACCCAGCTGGTCGTCACGGGCTCCTTCGCCGGCCTGCTCGCCAACTACACGGCGTCCCACATCCACAATGCGCCCGCGGGCAGCAATGGATCCGTGGTGGTGGGCCTGACGCCGCAGCTGTCGTCCACCACGTCGGGAGATTATCTGGCGGCGTCCAACACCTTCACCCTGACGCCGGCCCAAGTGACCAACCTGTTTGCCGGCAACTACTACGTCAACGTGCACTCCACCGTGCTGCCCGGCGGCGAGATCCGTGGCCAGCTGCGCATTCACGACGAGCCCGTCGGCGCTCACGAGGAGCCCGCCCGCTTCACGTTGCAGGCCAATGCGCCCAACCCCTTCAATCCGTCCACGCTCATCCGCCTGAGCCTGGACGAGACGGGTCCGGCCCGCCTGGTGGTGCACAATCTGCTGGGCCAGCAGGTGGCCGTGCTGCTGAACGGCTTGCTGGAGCGGGGCGAACACGCCGTGACCTTTGACGCGGGCACCCTGCCCAGCGGCATGTACATCTACACATTGGAAGCCGGCGGGACGCGCGAGTCCCGTCGCATGTTGCTCGTTCGCTAGTGGTCTGTCGCTGATCGACAGACGCTGGTGGCGGGTTGTTGGGGGGGATGGGCCGGTCCGCATGGTGGACCGGCCCTTTTTTTGTCCGTCCCGGGGCTGCGGACGGGCGGAGTGCGCGAAAGCTCTTGCAAACCCGCCCGGCGATCGGCACCATCACACACGCGCCGATCACCTACGCCAGCCTCGAGGAAACATGAAGACACGTCGATGGGGATTGGGGCCGGGCCTCGCGGTGCTGGCTCTGCTGATCTTGCTGGGCTGTGGCGGGAAGGTGGACGAGCGGGCGGCCAAGGAGTTGGCGGCGCTGGGCCGGGATGTGTCCCTCACGGTCCTGCCGCCGGCGATCCGCAAAGGCGAGGAGCTCGGGTACTCGCCCCGGGAGGGTGCCCGGGTGATGGCTGGCCTGGTGGATCAGGGCCTGTTGTCGACCCGGCTGGGCGACGGCGAGGTCAGCCTGAGCCCTGGCTGGAAGGCCAGCCAGCGCGCCCTTTGGAAGCGGACCGTGCGCCAGTGCCGGGCCTGGTTGAAAAACCATCCGCAAAGCACGCCCCATGTGTTGTTCACCGAGTACCTGATGGGCACGCGGATGGTGGCCGCCGTGCACGTGCTGATCCTGGACAGCAACGGTCGGCTGGCCTATGGCCGCGCCCTGCACTCCAATGATCCGCTTTATGCCGAGATGGCGCCCATCGGCGAAGGCGACTGCACGAATCTGGTGTTGAGCGCCCTCCGGGCGGGCTTGAACCTGTCCGGCAACGCTCGCTGACGGGAGCTCCCATGACGACCCAAACCCGCATCCGCCTCGCCCCGGTGATCCTCTGTGCGCTCTACGCCGTGTTCCTGGCCGTGTTCGCGCTGGACGCCTTTGATCCGGACAAAGGCCGCTGGGCGCAATGGCTGGCCTTCGGCGTTCACCTGCTCCCCAGTGCGTTCATTTTGTTGGTGCTGATCCTGGCCTGGCGGCGCGAATGGGTGGGCAGCACGGTCTACGCCGGATTGGGGTTGGGCTACGTGTTCATGTGGAAGGGGCACTGGCTGAGCGAGGTGCTGGTGGCCGGTCCGCTCTTCCTGATCAGCCTGCTCTTCCTGTGGTCCTGGAGGTTGCGCCGGCGGGAAGCGCGGCGCACCATCGCCAGCCAGCCCTAACGCCCTCAGGTGCTGCGTCCGAGTTCCCGCAGCAGCAGGCGCGCCTGTTCCAGCTTGATGCCCCAGTCCATGCCCCGCTGATTCAAGACCAGCGCGACCCCGCCGGCCGTGGAGACCTGCACGGGCCAGTCCGGGCCCAGGTGGCGCAGCCCGGCCAGCCAGGCCTGCGCCGCGGTCTCGTCTTCCGCCGCCGGCTTGATGGTCAGGCGCTCGTGGCGCAGGTCCACCAGCGCGCAGCCCGCCGCCCGCCCCAGGGCCTGCAGCTCCACCAACTGGAACAGCATCCAGGCTTCCCGGGGCAGGTTGCCGAAGCGGTCGGCCACCTCGCCGCGCAGCCCCGCCACCTCGTCCACGTTCTGCACCTGCTGCAGCCGGCGGTAGAGATTGACGCGCTCGCCGGAATCCTCCACGTAGGTCGCGGGCAGCAGGGCGTCCACGGGCAGTTCCACCTGGCACTCCAGCCGCTGGGGCCGCTCCGTGGGCTCCAGCTCTTCCTTCATCTCCAGGATGGCCTCTTCCAGCAGGCGGTTGTAGAGCTCGTAGCCCACGGCGGAGATGTGGCCGCTCTGTTCCGCGCCCAGGATGTTGCCCGCCCCGCGGATCTCCAAGTCCCGCATGGCGATCTTGAAGCCCGAACCCAAGTCCGTGAACTCGCCGATGGTGTGCAGGCGCTTCTTGGCGTCCGGCGTCATGTCGAAAGCGGATGGCGTCAGCAGATAAGCGTAGGCTTGGCGGTGGCTGCGCCCGATACGGCCGCGCAGCTGGTAGAGCTGGGAAAGGCCGAAGGTATCGGCGCGGTTGACGATCATCGTGTTCACGTTGGGAATGTCCAGGCCGGTTTCGATGATCATTGTCGAGACCAGCACGTCGAAGTCCCGGCGCATGAACTGGTACATGACCTTTTCCAGCTGGGGCCCGCTCATCTGCCCATGGGCCACGGCGAAGCGGCCTTCGGGCACCAGCTCGCGCAGCTGGGTGATGATGGTGTCGATGGACTGGACCCGGTTGTGGACGAAATAAACCTGCCCGTTGCGGTCCAGCTCGCGCAGGATGGCGCTGCGGATCGCCTTGGGGTTGTAGGGCAGGATCTCCGTCTCGATGGGCAGGCGGTTGGAAGGCGGGACGTTCACCAGGCTCAGGTCGCGGATTCCCAGCATGGCCATGTCCAGTGTGCGGGGAATGGGCGTGGCCGTCATGGTGATCACGTCCAGGTTGGCCTTGAGCTGCTTGATGCGCTCCTTATGCAGCACGCCGAAGCGCTGCTCCTCGTCCACCACCAGCAGGCCCAGCCGGTGGAACTCCACGTCCTTGGAGAGCAGGCGGTGCGTGCCGATCAGCACGTCCACCTTGCCCTGTTTCAGCTCCGCCAGCACCTGGTGCTGTTCCTTGGCGGTGCGGAAGCGGCTCAGCACCTCCACGCGCGCGGGGAATTCTGCATAACGCGCACTGAAGGTGTTGTAGTGCTGTTGGGCCAAGATGGTGGTGGGCACCAGGATCGCTGCCTGGTAGCCGTTGTTCACGGCCTTGAAGGCGGCCCGGACGGCCACCTCGGTCTTGCCGAAGCCCACGTCGCCGCAGATCAGCCGATCCATCGGCCAGGAGGCTTCCATGTCCTCCTTCACGGCGGCGATGGCCGTCAACTGATCGCTGGTCTCCTCGAATTCAAAGGCCGCCTCCATCTCCCGCTGCCAGACTGTGTCGCCGCCAAAGGCCACGCCCTGACTCATCCGCCGGCGGGCGTAGAGCTCGAGCAACTCCTTGGCGATGCTCTGGATCGAGGCCTTGGTCTTGCGCTGGGTGCGCTCCCACTCGCCGCTGCCCAACTTGGACAGCTTGGCCGCCACGCCCTCGCCCGCCGAGTACTTCTCCACGTCGCGGAAATTCTCCAGCCGCACGTAGATCCGGTCGTTGTTGGCGTAGCGGATCTTCAACACCTCGCGCTCGTGGCCGTTGACCTTGAGCGTGGTCAGGCCCTCGAAGACACCGATGCCGAAGCGCACGTGCACGACGGTGTCGCCGGGCTCCAGGTTCTCGATCCTCCGCAGGGCGGTGGCCCGGCGAAAGCGCTTGATGTGCCGGCGCATGCGCGGGCGGCCGAAGATCTCGTGGTCCGTGTAGACCGCCAGCAGGGCGTCGTGGGACACGAAGCCCCGGTGCAGCGAGCCCACAGCCAGCGGCACGCGCGCGCGCGGCAGCTCCATCTCCTCCAGGATCTCGCTCAGCCGCTCCAGCTGCCCGTGGTTGTCGCAGAGGATGATGGTCTGGTAGCCTTCGTCGTGCAGCCCGCGCAGGTTGGCGGCCAGCAGGCTCAGGTTGCGCATGAAGGCTTCCTGGCTGCGGCTGCGGAAGTTGAGAACCTGCTCGTCGTCCGGGCGCCGGCTTTCGTGGAAGACCAGTCGGGGCCGGCGCAGCAGCTGTTCCACCAACTGGGCCGGCGTCACGTAGCGCCGCTCGGGCGGGGCCGTGTGGGCATGGTCGGGCAGCGCTTTCCAGGCTTGCAGAACTTCCTTGGCACCGTGATCCAGTTGCGCGCGCAGCACGTCCAGGGCCGGTCCGGCCACCAGCGCGTCTGCCCGCAGGAGCTGGAAGATGTCCTGGCCATCTTCGGGCGGCGCCTCATGGTGCAGGGCCAGGGTGACGCTGGCCAGCGGCTCGGTGCTGGTCTGCATGCCGGGGTCGAAGGCGCGGATGGACTCGATCTCGTCCCCGAAGAATTCCAGGCGGATGGGGAATTCCTGCCCCCATGGATAGAGGTCCAGGATGCCGCCGCGCACCGAGTACTGGGCGATGTCCTCCACCACGGACACGCGCTCGAAGCCGGCGGCTTCCAGCGACTCCAGCAGGGCCTCGCGGTCCAGCGCCATGCCGGGTTCCAGCAGGTGCAGGCCGCTGTCCAGTTCGCGCGGGTCCGGGTGGCGCTGGAGCAGTTGGCGCAGTCCGGCCACCAGCACCAGGGGGTCGCCCAGCCGCAGGCGGCGGTAGATCTCCACCTGCGCCGAGCGCTTTTCCAGCGGCAGCTGCTTTTCGTCGTAAGGGGCCAGCTCCACCTGGGGGAGCGCGAAGACGCGGTCCTGACCCAGTAGGAGGATCAGGTCGTCCGCCAGCTCCTCGGCCTCGCCCATGTCTTCCACCAGGATCAAGCCCGGCCGATCCTGCAGAAGGTGGGCCAGACAGAGCGCGCGCAGACTGCCGGAGACTCCGCCGGCTTCCACCAGGTGATGGGCGGCCAGGGATTCCTGCAGGGAAGAGAAAGGGCTCGAAGCGGCCAGTCGCAGCTGGAGGGCCTGTAGCGGATTAGCCGGCAAGGTATTCAAGGGCCACCTTTCCTGCGGAGAGCGGATGGGATCCCTGCAGGGTCAAGTCGTAGACGGCAGGCTGGGGCGACTCTTCCTGACCGGCAACCACCAGGTAGCGGGTTCCGGCGACGCGCCAGTGGCGAGTCCAGGCTGCCATCAAGCGCAAGTCTTTGAAAAACCTGCAGATAAACAAATCGGGCGGGGCCTCGGCGCGTACCTTCTCCACCCGGGCGTGCAGCACGCGGACGTGCTCCAGCTCCAAGGCCGCGGCGACGTCCGTCAAAAACTGACAGCGCTTGAGCCGGCTGTCCACCAGCAGCACGGGCTTGTCCGGGTGGAGAATGGCGACGGGAATTCCCGGCAAGCCGTTGCCCGAACCCAGGTCCACGATGTTGCGGGCCGCGCAAAGCGCAGGGAGTTCCCCCATGCGCAGGCAGGGGTCCAGTAATAGGGTGGCGAAGTTCTCCAGACCGGCGGTCGACACGAGGCCCAGCCGCTCGGATTGGTCGCGAAGTCGCTCTTCATAAAGGGCCAGGCGCTGGGTGGCCAGCCCGGGGGTATCGAGTTCCACGTGGAACGCTCCTTGTTCAGTCTGCCGGGGTGACGGCGTCTTCCTGGTGCTCGGGCGACGATGACGCCGGCGGACGGCGTTGCAAATGGACCCAAAGGGCCTGGATGTCCGTCGGGTTCACGCCCCCCACCCGCGAGGCCTGACCCAGGTTGCGCGGGCGGACCAGGCTCAACCGCTCGCGCGCCTCGGTGGACAGCGAGGCCAGCGACTTGTAGTCCAGCTCTTCGGGCAGCGGCACCTGTTCATTGCGGCGGAAGCTTTCCACGGCGCGGTGCTGGCGCTCCACGTAGCCCGCGTACTTGATGTCCACCTCGACACCGGCGATCAGGTCGTCATCCACTTCAGCGAACCAGGGCTCCGGCGCCGCCTGAAGCAGGGCGCTCAAACCCAACTCGGGTCGCTTCAGCCATTCTTGGGCCCGTTGCGTCGTGGAAGCTGTGAGATCTGGAGTCACAGCTGCTTGATCCTGCGAGCGCCCATTGGCTGGCGACGACGACGCCGCTAAAACCTGGGATTCCAGAGCGCGCCCGTTGATGGATGTCCGGGACAGCCATTCCAGCAACCGAGTCCGGACTTCCTGGCGTTGCAGGAAGCGCTCCCAACGCCACTGCTCCAGCAGGCCCAGTCGATGGGCAAGGGGCATCAACCGCTGATCCGCGTTGTCTTGCCGCAAGAGGAGGCGAAACTCAGCCCGACTTGTGAACATCCGGTAGGGTTCCGGCAATGGTTTATTGACCAAGTCGTCCAGCAGGACCCCGATGTAGGCCTGATCCCGCCCCAGCACCACGGGGTCCTTCTGGTCCAGCTGGGCGGCAGCATTGAGGGCGGCCAGCAGACCTTGGGCCGCCGCCTCCTCATAGCCGGAGGTGCCGTTCTGCTGTCCGGCAAAGAACAGGTTGCTTAGCCCGCGCAGACGCAGCGTGGCGTCCAGCTGCCAGGCCGGGAAGTAGTCGTATTCGATGGCATAGCCGGGCCGCGTGAAACGAACCTGCTCAAACCCGGGCACGCTGCGCAGGGCGGCCAGTTGCACATCTTCGGGCATGGAGGTGGAAAAGCCGTTGACGTACATCTCGCGGCCGGCCTGGCTCTCGGGCTCCAGAAACAGCTGGTGGCGTTCCTTGTCCGCAAAGCGCACCACCTTGTCTTCCACGGAAGGACAGTAGCGTGGACCCGTGCCCTCGATGCGGCCGGAAAAGAGGGGCGAACGGTGCAGGTTGTCGCTGAGGATCTCATGGGTGCGCGGGGTGGTCCAGGTCGCGTAGCAACACTGCTGGGGCAGGGAAATCAGGTTTTCGTAGAAGCGAAAGGGCGCCGGCTTGGCGTCACCCTGCTGCGCGTCGAATGCCTCGAAGCGGATGCTGGCGCGATCCACCCGGGGCGGCGTGCCGGTTTTGTAACGGCGCACCTCGATCCCTCGGCGGGCCAGCGCTTCGCTGAGCCCCAGTGCCGGCGGCTCGCCCGCGCGACCACCGGGAGAACGTGACTCTCCGACGTGTAGCAGGCCGTTCAAGAAAGTCCCGGCGCAGACGATGACCGCGCCGGCGCGGATCCGGACGCCGCCCGCCAATTCCACGGCCGTCACCCGATCGTGTTGCAGGATCAGGTCGGTCACCAAGCCTTGGCGCAGGTCCAGCCCGGGCTGATCCGACAAGGTCTGGGTGGCCAGTTGGGCGTAACGAAGCTTGTCGCTTTGGGCTCGGGGCGACCAGACCGCCGGCCCCTTGGAGCGGTTGAGCATGCGAAACTGGAGCCCCGCCCGATCAGCCAGCCGCCCCATCTCGCCGCCCAGGGCGTCGATCTCGCGCACCAACTGCCCTTTGCCCACGCCACCGATGGCCGGATTGCAGGACATCTGCCCAATGGTTTGCAGGGACATGCTGACGAGCAGGGTGCGCAGGCCCAGTCGGGCACCGGCCAGTGCGGCCTCGATGCCGGCATGTCCGGCGCCGGCCACGACCAGATCGTAGGCCGGGTCCGGCAAGTTCCACGTGGAACGACCCGGCTCAGTGGCGCCAGGATTGGCGCCCGGAGTGTCGGGGATGTGACTCATTTGCCCACGCAAAAGCGGGAGAAGATCAACGGGTACAAGTCGTCGAAATCCGCGCCGCCCACGATGGCGCCGACGGCCTCCGCTGCCTCGCGCAGGTCTGTGGCCGCCAGCGGACGATCCAGCCCCGCCGCGAGTGCCGCACAGAAGCGCCGCAGACACTGGGCCGCCAGGTCCACCAATTGCACGTGGCGGGCCTCCGTCAGCACCAGGTCCAGCGAGTGCAAATCCTCCGTCACCAGCCGCTGGTGTAGCGCGGCTTTCAGCTCTGTCAACCCGGCGCTGGTGAGGGCAGAGACGGCCAGTTCGCCCGGGCGCCGGTCCGTTTCCGCATTTGCCAGATCGGATTTGGTCAGCACGGGCAGACAGCTTGCCCGCTCCGTCAATTCGGGGATGCCGGACTGATGGGGGGCTCGCAGCAGCAGGATGACGTCCGCGGTTTCCAGCAGTTCGCGCGTCCGGGCGACCCCCTGGCGCTCCACCCGACTTTCGCTGTCCCGCAGCCCGGCGGTGTCCCAGAGGGTGACAGAGAGGTCCCCCAGGCGCAACTCCTGCGCTATGGCGTCGCGCGTGGTGCCTGGGTCTTCGTCCACCAGGACCCGGGAATCTTCCAGCAGCGCGTTCATCAGCGTGGATTTTCCGGCGTTGGGTTCGCCGGCCAGCACCACTTGGGCGCCGTGGCTGAGCCGGCCCAGTCGCCAACTGGCGCGCCAGGCTTCCAGCCGCTCGATGGCCGCGCCGGCGCGGCTTCGCAAGACAGCAACAGGGGTTGGATCAATCTCGTGCTCGGCGAAATCCAGCTCCGCTTCCACTAGGCTGAGCAGGTCCAACAGCTCCTGCAGGAGGACCTGCACGCGCCGGCCGGCGTCCCCCGACAGGCTGCGTAGCGCCAGGTTGTGGGCCAGTCCGCTGCGGGCCTCCACCAGTGCCCGTACCCCTTCGGCCTGGGAGAGGTTCAGGCGACCGTGTTCCACGGCGCGGCGGGTGAACTCGCCCGGTTCCGCCACCGCGGCCTCCTGGCGCAGGTCCGCCAGAAGCTCCTCCACCAGCCACGGCGAACCGTGCAGTTGGAATTCCACCACATCTTCGCCCGTGTAACTGTGGGGAGCATGAAAGGCGAGAACCACGGCCTGATCCAGTCGCCGGCCATCGGCGCGAGTCAGCCAGCGCCGACGCGCCCGCGCGTGCGGCAGGACGGCGTCGGAGGCGCCGCGCGATTCCAGGCGGCGCTGGGCCAGGGAAAGGGCTCGCGGACCGCTGAGCCGCACGATGGAGACCGCACCCACGCCAGGCGGCGTGGAGAGGGCCACGATGGTGTCACGCGCTTCGGACAGCATGGCACCTCAGGCCAGTTTGAGTTTCTTCCCCTTGGGGCTCTCCGGCGTGGGGGCGACGGGAGGCAGCGGGCCACCGGTCAACCACTGCTGCTGGACCGCCGAAAGGATGTTAAACAGCGTATAATACAGAGTCAGCCCTGAGGGCAACTGGTTGAAAATGAAGAGCATCATGATGGGCATCATGTACATCATGGCCTTTTGGTTCGGATCCGTCATGGACATCTTCATCATCACGTAGTTCGAGATGGCAAAGACGATGGCCAGCAGCGAGACGGTGTTGCCGTAAAGCGGCAGGCTGAAGGGCAGGGTGAAGATTGAATCCGGCACCGACAAGTCGGTGATCCAGCCCACGAAACTGGCGCCGCGCAGCTCGAAGGCGCCTCGGAACACGAAGTACAGCGAGAAGAGCAGGGGCATCTGCAGCAGGTTGGGCAGGCAGCCGCCGAAGGGGTTCACCTTGTGCTCGCGGAAGAGCTTCATCGTCTCTTCCTGCATCTTCTGCGGGTTCTTGGCATACTTGCGCTTGAGCTCCTCCTGGAGCGGGCGGATGCGCTGCATCTCCTTCATGCTGCGGTGGCTCTTGGAGGTCAGCGGCCAGACGGCCACCTTCACCAGAACCGAGAAAATCAGGATGATCACGCCGTAGTTGCTGATCACCAGATGCAGCTTGGTGAACACCCAGAGCACCAGCGCTGCGAAGGGTTTGATCAGCGGCCACATGAAGCCCATGAAGCCCAGGCTGGTTTTGGTCATGATGCTCTGCTGCAGCGAGGGGTCCATGTCGGCCAGGGCGTGCTTCTGCAGCGGACCCAGATACAGTGCGAAGCGCGAGTTAAGGGTCTGCTCCGCTGTCAGGGGCAGCTCCAGGGTGAACGCGTAGTGGCCGTGGGCCGTCGCGTCGCCGGGGTTGTCCTGGCGGCCCGTGAAGGTCACCTCGTCGGCCTTCTGGTCCAGCGGCACCAGGGCCAGCTCGAAGTACTTGTTGCGCGTGGCCACCCAGTGCACGGTCCCCTTGCGGGTCTCCGAGGCCTCGGCCTCCTTGCGGCCCAGCCGATAGCCTTCCAGCTCGCTGCCCACCAGGGCCAGCGCCTCGGTGTACATGTTGTCCTGGACGGGGCTGGACTCCGTCAGCGCCAGGCCGCTGTTCCAGTGCAGGCCCCAGCTGTGGTGCCGCAAGGGCTCGCTCAGGCCCGTCAGGGCGATGCCCACGTCCATGCGGTAACTGGAGCCGCGCAGCAGGTAGCGCTTGACCAGCTGTCCGCCGTCGCGCCCCGTGTAGGTGAAGACCAACTCCTGCTGCTGGTCCCCGTTCAGCGAGATCTGGTCCGGCGCGTCGCAGGCGAACAGGTAGTCCGTGGTTTCCACTTGGCGGCCGTTCAGGTTGAATTCGGCGCTCAAGTTGCCGGAGCCCTGCTGCAGCAGGACCACGGTGTCGCCCCGGTAGCTTTTCAAGCCCTTCAGCTCGTGGCTGACCAGGCTCGCGCCCCGGGTGCTGAAGACCGCCACGTATTGGTCGGTCTCCACGCGAATGGTTCGCTCGGGCCATTCCTGGGCCGGTGCTTCGAACACGGCGGCCAGCGGAGCGACGGCACTGTCCCGGTCGGCCACGGCGGGTGTGGGGGCGGACAGCGCGCTGCTGTCCGAGACGGCCGTCGAGGCGATCGGCGGGGCCTTCGCGGGCGGGGCCTCTTGCACCGTGGCTTGCTTGGCAGCCAACTCTTCGCTGGTGGGCATTCCCACCAGGCGGCGCCAGGTGTCGGTGCTCATGAAGAGAACCAGCAGGCCGATGATGATGAAGGCCAGGATGGTGCGCTTGTCGAGGCCCGGTTCCATGCGAACTCCTTGTTCAGGGCCGGTCGATGCCGCCCTGGGAAAATGGATTGCAGCGCAGGATGCGCCAGACTGTCTTGCCTAATGCTCGCAGAAAGCCGTACTTCTCGAAGGCTTCCAGTGCGTATTGAGAACAAGTAGGGGAGAATCGGCAACTGCTGGGAAAGAGGGGGGAGAGACTAGACTGATAGACGCGGATCAGGCCGCGGGCCACCAGTTTCAGCGGGGAAAATCCCATCCAAATCCCTTAGCAGATCCCGCCATTCGGGCCGCGCCGGGCGCGCGGAAACCGGATCTCCCCGCCGTCCGGCCCGCAGGAAGAGCAGGATGTCCGAGCCCGCCGGAAAACGCTCCCGATGGCGACGGTACAATTCCCTCAAGCGGCGCTTCTGCAGGTTTCGGGCCACGGCGTTGCCGAACCGCTTGGGAACAATGAAAGCGGCCCGGGGCCGCTCGGATGGAGACAAATAGACCGTAAGGTGGCGTCCGTTGCGGCGGCGTCCCGACTGGAGCAGTTCGCGAATCCGGTTGGCGTCCTTGAGGACCCGGCTTCGCGGCAAATGCTCATCGAGAGACACTGACCGTCAAACGCTTGCGCCCCTTGCGACGACGGGCGGAAAGCACCGCGCGACCGCCCGGGGTGGCCATGCGGGCACGGAAGCCGTGCTTGTTGCGGCGCTTGCGGTTGCTGGGCTGAAAAGTGCGCTTCATGACTCTGCTCCGAATCCGGATTTTCCGTTGACAAAGGCCCTGAGTTTACCAACCTGAGTCTGGGAATGCAAGGTGCTCAGCCTCAACAAGTTCCGGCGGGCTTGACTGCCTTGGGCCATTCCTCTATAATCGTGGTCCGAGGAGGACGAATTCGCCCATGTTGCGTGGCCCCTTGCCCGTGTTATCCGCCCTGCAGGTTCCCGGTCTGACGGAACGGGAAGCCCTGGTGCTTCGGCATGTCATCCACAGCTTTGTGATGACGGCCAATCCCGTGGGGAGCCGCACGCTCTCCAAGCTGGATGGGCTGGATCTCAGCGCGGCCACCATTCGCAACGCCATGGCGGATCTCGAAGACAAGGGCTTGCTGGCCCATCCCCACACCAGCGCCGGGCGCATTCCCACGGACGTGGGGTATCGCGTCTACGTGAACTATCTGATGATCCACGAGCAGATCTCCCACGAAGAGCGGCAACTGATCCAGCAAAACGTGGACGAGCTGATGCCCGACGTGGAGGCCATCCTGGATCGGACGGCCCACTTGCTTTCGCGCATCGGGCGCAACCTGGGCGTGGTGCTGGCGCCGGCCTTCGAGGAAGGCGTGCTGGAAAGCCTGGACCTGGTACCGCTGGGCGGGACGCGCGTGCTGGTGGTGATCACCGTCGCTTCGGGCCTGGCCCGCACGGTCACGCTGGAGATCGAGAGTCGCGTGGATCCGCCCAACCTGCAGCGCGTGGGTCGGCTGATCCAGCAGCGGCTGGTGGGGCTCACCTTCCGCCAGATCCGCGAAACCATCCAGGACCGGCTAGGCGACTTGAAGGACGCCGCCGGCATCGCCCGGCTCTTCCTGGATTCCACCGAGCGGCTCTTCGCCCCCAGCGCCACCCACGGCGTGATCCTCGACGGTGCCCGCAATCTGCCGGACATCCCGGAATTCCGCGAAGACGGCTTCCGGGGCATTCTTGAGATCTACGAAGACCGCGACATCATCATGCACCTGTTGAACAGCCAGGTGGGAGAAGACCTGAGCGTGCGCATCGGCCGGGAACATACCGAGGAGCGCGCCGCGGATTGCAGCCTGATCACCGCGTCCTATCGCCTGGGCAGCCTGACGGGAGCCCTGGGCATCATCGGACCACGCCGGATGAACTACTCGCGCCTGATGCACCTGGTGCGGTACACGGCGGACCTGATCAGCAGCCGCTTTCCCCGCGAGACAGACAAGGAGCCGGACACCAGCGAATGAGCAAAGCGAAGAAAACCCATCCCCTGGACCCCTCCGCGGGCCTGAACGAGTCGCAGTCCGGTGGCGCCGGGCCGACGGGCACGGAGGTCGGCGCGAACACCAACGGCACGGCCGAGGCCTGGACGGAAGAGACGCCCTCCCTGGAGGAACCTGCGCGCCCCGAGGCGGGCCCGTGGCGGGACGAGCTGGCCCAGAGCCAGGATCGGCTGCTGCGCCTGCGGGCGGAATTCGACAACTACCGACGCCGCACCCTGCAGGACGCCCTGCGCGTGCGCGAACAAGCCGTGGACCGGGTGGTGCTGGCCCTGTTGCCGGCCCTGGACGATCTGGAGCGCGTGAGTGCCCAGGCCGCCACCGGCGCGGCCGATCCCGAAGCCTTGCGTCGCGGGGTGGACCTGGTACTGGCCAAATTCCATGCCCAGCTGGAGCAGGTGGACGTGCGCGTCTTCGAATCCAAGGGGCAGCCCTTCGACCCCCTGCAACACGAGGCGCTGACCACGCGCCAGGATCCCGCCCAGTCCGAGGACGTCGTGCTGGATGAATTGGTGCGCGGCTACCGGCGCGGCGAGGCGGTGATCCGCCACGCCCAAGTTGTCGTGAACAAGCCGTGAACACGACCAAGCGCGACTACTACGAGGTGCTGGGCGTCGCCCGGGACAGCTCGGTGGCCGACATCAAGAAGGCCTACCGCAAGCTGGCGCTCAACTTCCACCCCGACCGGAGCAAGGACCCCGAGGCCGAGCAGAAGTTCAAGGAAGTCTCCGAGGCGTACTCGGTGCTGTCCGACGAACAGAAGCGGGCCCAATACGATCGCTTCGGGCATGCCGGCCCCCAGAACATGGGCGGGCCGGGCGCTGGCGGCCAGGACTTCGATCCCTTCGACCTGTTCCGCTCCTTCTTTTCCCAAGGCGGCGGTGGCGGCTTCGAGGAGTTGTTCCGCGGCGGCCGGCAGGGGCCGGAACGCGGCCGGGATGTGCAGCTCACGCTGCCCCTCACCCTGGAAGAAATTGCTCTGGGCGTGGAAAAGCGCCTGAAGATCAAGATCCAGACGCCCTGCGCCACCTGCGGGGGCAGCGGCGCGGCCGACAACACCAAGCCCGAGGCCTGTCCGGTCTGTCACGGCCAGGGCCGGGTGCGCCAGGTGACGCGCAGCTTCCTGGGCATGATCGAGAACATCGTCATGTGCCAGAATTGCCACGGCGAAGGCAAGGTGGTGCGCAACCCCTGCCGCACCTGCCACGGCACGGGACTGGAAAAGGGCGAGACCACGGTGGTGATCAAGGTTCCCGCCGGCGTGGAGGAAGGGAATTACATCCGCCTGCGCGGCCAGGGCAATCACGGCCCACGGGGGACCGCGCGCGGGGACATCGTGGTGGTTCTCAAGGAGATCGAGCACGATCAGTTTGAGCGCCAGGGGGACGACATCCTGCTGGAGTTCGCCATCCCCATCCCGCTGGCGGCCCTGGGTGGCGAGCTGCGGGTGCCCACTCTGGGCGGCGAAGTCAACCTGAAAGTGCCGGCGGGCACCCAGAGCGGCACCACGTTGCGCCTGCGCGGCCAGGGCGTGCCGGGTCGGGGCGGGCGCAAGGGCGACCAGTTGGTGCGCGTGCACCTGTACACTCCGCAGACCTTGGGGACCGAAGCGCGCACGCTGTTCGAGAAACTGGCCGGCCTGCCGGAAATTTCGCCCACCGGCTCGGGCAAGGGCTTTTTCAAAAAGGTGATGAGCCACATCTTCGGCTGACAGCGCATGTTCAAGCCGGGATTGGTAGTTTTGAAACCGTTGTTGACACCTGCGGAACGCTCCAGTCTGGCCGTGCTTTTTTCTCTGATTGCGGCCGGTTATCTGGTGCTTGGCTGGCGCTATTGGCGCGAGCCGGAACGTCCGGTGACGCTGAACCGCCAGGACGTTGCCTTCGTCCAGCAGGGCGTGCGCGTCTTCCAGAGCGCGCCGGCGGACAGCGGTCAACCCGCAGCTGCCGGACCCAAGCCGGTGCTTCGTACGGGCCCGCTGGATTTGAACCGGGCGGACAGCCTGGCGCTGCTGGATCTGCCCGGCATCGGCCCCACCAAAGTGGGCGCCATGCTGGAATGGCGTCGCCGGCACGGGCGCTTCCGGCAGGTGGACGACTTGTTGAAAGTCAAGGGAATCGGCCCCGGAACCCTCAAGCGGCTGCGGGACCAGGTGCGGGTTGCGGATGACAGCAGTGTGCCCGGGAAGGAGCGGGGGCCAGGAGAGACCCCTGCCGCCGAACCCGGCGCCAAATGATAGGAGCGCCCATGGCGTCCGTGCAGAAGCCCTCAAGCGGCAGTTGGGTCCTCAAGGGGATCATCGCCGCCCTCATCGTGATCCTGATCTACTCCATCTATTCCCCCAACCAGCAATGGAAGCAGCAGGGGCGCGATGAGGTCCTCGCGCGGCAGCGCATGGAGAACCTGTACAACGCGGGCAATCTCTACTTCTTCCTCACGAAGCACTTTCCCAAGTCCATCGAAGAGATCGTCGCCGTGCTGGACACGGCCCGCGTGGACGCCGAGCCCGCGCACTTCGAAATCGAACCCAAGCAGAACATGAACCTGCTGGCGGAGCGCGAGGATCTGCTGAAGGTCGAGTACCGCTCGGCCCAGGAAGAGGCACGGCTGGTCCAGCTGCAGACCCTGATCCGGGACAGCCTGCTGATCACGCTGGAAGACACCATGCGGATCGCCAGCTTCGAGGTGAAGGATCTGGGCTCCCGGCAGGCGCTGGGCGCCGACGGCACGGCCAAGACCATCTATCAATACCGGATCTGGGGTCAGATGAAGCCCCTGTTCGCTGGCATCGGCTCGGACACCCTCTGCCTGGATTCGGAATTTCCCATCACGGTGATCAAGCGCAAGGCCGGCGAGTTGAGTCGCGATTTGTGGGCCTCCACCCAGGGCACCTTCATTCCGCGCGCGGACGGCAGCTTCTTTGCGCCGGGCCAAACCGTCAAGCAGCCCGTCAAATCCTACAGCCTGAGCTTGCCCTTGACCGAGATTGGCGTTTGTCCCACGACGGGCAAGCCCTTCGTTCTCAAGCATGTGGGCAAGTTCAAATACAAGGGCAGCTACGGCTTCACCGTGGACGGCGCGGGCGAGCCGCTGACCACACTGGCGCAGAAGCAGGCCTTCCTGGGCGCCCTGCGCGATCAGGCCTCCGGCGCCTTGGGCGCGATCTTCGGCGCCATGGCGGACAGCGCCATGAAGGCCGGCGACACCCAATACCGCATTCCCGACGACGTGAAGACCAGCATCACCGTGCGCGAAACCCTGGCCGTGCTGCCGAAAATCAAGCCCGGGATGGCGCTGGCCGCCGCGGCGGAGCAGAGCCAGATCGCCGGGTTGGACTCCCTCGACTTCTACACCTCCGATGCCAAGCGCGGGGAAATCCTCTTCCCCGAATTCCAGGGCCACGCGGCGGACGCCTTCAGCAAGCTGCTGGAGGACGCCGGCGTCCAGGGCCTGGTCCAGCGCGTGAAACTGCAGGGTGCATTTGAGCCCGTGCAAATCGACACCGTGGGCATGGCCGTGGTCAGCCCGATCACCGGCACCGAGACCTTCCAGAGCGGTTGGAAGCGGATCTTCGAAGTGAATCCGCCCGCGAACCACGGGCAAATCTACAACGGCACCAAATCGTGGGAGTGATCAACCAATTGGTTGATGCTACCCTGCTTGAAGACCGCATGTTGCTCCACGGCCCCGATGGGGTCGTGGAGCTTCCTCTTGCCTACCAGGTTCACTCCCGCCTGATTCAAACCGGCGAACTGGCCCGCCTGCTGGCCGAACACCTGCGCGAAGAGGCGGGTCCGGCCCTGCCGGCAGCCGGCAGCCGGGTCCGACTGGCCCTGCCGCTGAATTGGGGACTGGTCTGCCTGCGCCTGCCCCACACAGGGCTGGAAGAACTGGCGCAGCCTCTGCACCAGGTGGCCTGGGAGATCGACAACAACGCTCCCGAAGCCGTGGAGCAGTACTACTTCGACTTCCACGAGACGGCGGGAAACGAGGGTTCCGAGACGCTCATCGTGGCCGTCCGCCAGAGCCTGGTCCACTTTTGCCGGACTCTATTGGACGAGTTGGGCCTGATTCTGGCGGAAGTGGTGCCGGCCGGCGAGAGCGGCGCGGGCTTCCGGCTGGAACTGGCGCGGGCCCAGGCCCACCTGGAGGCCCTTTCCCTGGAACGCTATGAGCCCGTGACGCCCTGGAAGCGCTTCTTCGTTCTGGGCGGGGTGGGATTGATTCTGGCGGCCGCCGGGATCCTGTTCACGCTCACCCGGCCGGCCCCGGAGCCACAAGTCCGGATTCCAGCGCCAGCGGCCGCGGGGACGGACAGCCTGCGCGCGGCGCTGCAGCCGACGGTGGCGGACAGTCTGCCCGCAGGTCGCGCATCGATGGTCACGCCTGCGGCGGGCCCGGCGCTGGCCGCCTGGACCGCGTTGTTGGGCGAGTTGGGCGCCGGCGAGGAGCGCCTGCCCGACTATCTGGTGCTGGACGCCGCCGGCGCCCTGGTGCGGACGGAACGGCGCGGGGAAGTCAATTTGCGCGACGTGCTGACCCGACCCGCCCGGGCCACGCGCGTAGGCCGGAGCGGCTATTGGCTGCAACTGGACGAGCCGCTGAGCGGCGGCCTGCTGGCCGAGGATCCGACCCGGCCGGTGCTGCGCCTGACTCTGGCCCGCTTGGGTGACCTGGCGCCCCGCCTGCGCGAAGCCCCGGCGCGCTTGATGTTGCAGCGGCGGCGGACGGACGACTCCGGCCAGACCACGCGTTGGCATTTCGGAGCGCAGGACAGCCGGGGCGCAGCCACGGGCTGGCTGGTGACCGTCTTTCCCGCCCGGCCAGCCGGGCCGGGGAGCGTGCGCTGATGCAGATCCTCTTCGGGCGGCACAAGGGGCGCCAGCTCAAGACTCCGCCGGACGAACGCATCCGGCCCACCACGGGACGCATGCGCGACTGGCTGGGCAACGTCCTGCGCGAGCGCTTTCCCGAGGCGGAGGTCCTGGATCTCTACGCGGGCTGCGGCGGGCTCGGGCTGTTGGCGCTGAGCATGGGCGCCGGCCACGTGACCTTCGTGGATCAGGCGCCCGGGGCCATCCGCTTGGTGGAACACAACTTGAAGCTGCTGGGAGAGAGCTCGGCGGGGACCGTATTGCGGCTGGACGTGTTCGCGTTCCTCAAGCGCCGGCACCTGCGCCGCTGGAATCTGGTCTTCGTGGATCCCCCTTATGACAGCACGGACTACATTCGATTGATGAGCGCCCTCGCAGGTGCCGATATCCTGGAAGAGGCGGGCCTGCTGGCGGTGGAACACCCCCGCCACGTGAAGCCGCTTGCCGAGGGGTTGATCTTGTTGAGGGAAAAGGCTTTTGGACGCAGCACAATCAGCCTCTTTCAACCCGCGCCACAACAGGACGACGGATCCCCATGTCCTGATTGACCGGATTGACGACCTGCCCACCCTGACCCCGGTGGTGGCGTCCATCATGCAGTTGATCGAGGGCGGCTCCACCCAGGCCGACCAGATCGGGGACCTGCTCAGCGCCGACCCCGCCCTTTCCTCGCGCATCCTCAAAGTGGTCAACTCGGCCTTCTACGGCCTGCCCCACCAAGTGACCAACATCCACAAGGCTGTGGTCATGCTGGGATTCGACACGGTGCAGACCCTGGTGCTCTCCGCCAGCGTGGTGGACGTGATGGTCCACGCCGGCGAAGCACTGCGCGATCTGCGCCTGATCTGGGAGCGCAGCCTGTTCTCCGCGGTGACGGCCCGCAAAATCGCCCAGGTGCTGAAGAACCGGCATCTGGAAGAGAGCTTCATGGCGGCCCTGTTGATGGACATCGGCATGCTGGCCCAGCTCAAGCTCCACGGCGATCCCTATGCCCGGGTGATCCGCGAGGAGCTGGAAAAAGGCCAGGACATCGTGCTCAGCGAGGTCACGGACTTCGAGGTGTCCCACGAACGGCTGGGTCAGTGCCTGCTGGAGCGCTGGGACATTCCCGACCTGCTGTCGCGGCCGGTGTTGTATCACCACGACCTGGCTGGCAGCGAGGAGGAGCCCGAAGACATCCGGGCGATCTGCGAGATCACGCACCTGGCCCGCCAGGCGGCCGGTATCTTCTACAGCCCCAACAAGGGCGTTGCGATCCAGGACTTCAAGGTGGAAGCCGGTCGGCTGATCGACATGAACGCCAGCGAGGTGGACCGCTTCTTCCGCTCCATCCGCGACGAAGTGATGGACGTGGCCCAGCAGTACGGGCTGGAGATTCGTGGGCTGAAGAGCTACACCGAAATCCTCGACATGGCCAATCAGGAGCTGACCCAACTCAACAAGACCTATGAACAGCTCAACCGGGAACTGTTGGCGGCCCAGAAGCGGGCCGAGCAGCTGGCCCACGGGCTCAAGCAGGCCAACGAGAAGTTGCAGCGCATGGCCAGCATCGACGAGTTGACCGGCCTCTACAACCGCCATTACTTCGAGGATTTCTTCGCCCGGGAGTTCAGCCGCTGCCGGCGCTACAAGCGGCCCATGTCCTGCATCATCATCGATATCGACCACTTCAAGAAGGTCAACGATACCTACGGCCACCTGCAGGGGGACAGCATCCTGCGCGAACTGGGCGAGCGGCTGCAAAACCTGTTGCGCGGGTCGGACGTGGCCGTGCGCTACGGCGGCGAGGAGTTCGTCGTGCTGCTGCCGGAAACCGGGCTCTACGCCGCGCGGATCGCAGCCGAAAAGATCCGGCGCGCCATCGCCGTGGAGTCCTTCCGCTACAAACCAAACCAGGGGCTGGACATCACCATCAGCCTGGGTCTGGCGGCTTTCGATGGAACGCGCGGAGCCGACTCGCCCCAGGACCTGCTCAAGCAGGCGGACACGCTGCTCTACAAGGCCAAGGAGAGTGGCCGCAATCGCTGCTGCTTTTGACCCTTGTCGAATCTCGCCACAGGTCGAGCCTTAGGTTCAGCCGGGTCCGCCAGGCTTAGCCTGGCGGACCGCCAAGCCCCGCCCCCGCACTTCCCCATGGCCAATCCCCGGCTCGCTCCACCAGCCCCGCCCGCACGGGGTCACGCTGGACGTGCCACACGGTTCGGGCCAGGTCTTCTTCCGTGCGCATGGCACGGTCCCAATACTCCCGCGCCCACACCCGGTTGGCAGGGCCCAGAGCGCCGGCCCGCCCCTGGCTGCGAGCCAGGGCCGCCAGGCGACTTCCCGTCCACGCTTTCCAAGATGCGACGGTCTTGGCCAAGGACCACGGCGGCAGGGTGCGCAACACCACGTGGACGTGGTTGGGCATGACTGTCCAGGCCAGCAGCTGAACCCTCGTCCCGTCATGGTAGAGGAGGGCGTCCCGCACCAGGCCGGCGGCCCGGGGATCGGCCAACAGGCAACAGCCGAGGCCTTGATCCAGCAGGTCCTGCCAGGGGCGCGACGTGGCCAAATGGCGGGAGTAGCTGGGCGACAACGCCATGTCCGAAGCCAGCGCCGCCCAAATCTCGCCGGGGACGGCGTCCGCCAAATGAAAGACCACGTGTTGGATCAGCGCGTGGGACTCCAGGTGGGGCAGGTAGCCTCTGGAGCGCCACAGAGGCTCACCGGATGTGGATTCTTCGACCTGTGTCACGCGGCCACCCTTTCCCAATTGCGGGGACCAAGGTGGAGTGCGGGTGGGTGGGAAGGTGGGCCCGGCGGGGGCGGAGGGGAGGAATAGAATCCTCGTGTTCGGGGTGGGTGACAACCAAACGCGCGGGACCGCCAGGCTCAGCCTGGCGGTCCCGCGCGCCTGACGAGATCAATCAAAGGTGGCGTCCAGGTCGTAGCCGTTGGCCCGCATCCAGCCGTCGTCCAGGAACTTGCTCAGGTAGCGCTCGCCCGAATCGCACAGCTCCACCACGATCACCTGGTCGCGGGTCATTCCGCGGGCCACGCGGCGTGCCGCGGCCAGGATCGTGCCGCTGCTGCCGCCCACCAGAATGCCCTCCTCGCGGACGATCCGGCGCGCCCAGTAGAAGCTCTCGGCGTCGCTGACGTAGTGCATCTCGTCCACCACGCCCAGGTTCAGGGTCTGGGGCACATAGTCGTTGCCGATGCCTTCCACCTGGTAGATCTCGCCCTCGATCATCTCGCCCGTGTCGAAGAAGCACTTGAGGCTGCTGCCCTGGGGTTCCGCGCCCACGATGCGGACGGCCGGGTTCCGCTCCTTGAGGAAGCGGCCGGCGCCGCTGATGGAGCCTCCCGTGCCCATGCCCATCACGAAGGCGTCCACCCGGCCCTCCGTGTCCCGCCAGATCTCGGACCCCGTCAGGCGGTAGTGGCAATCCGGATTGGCCGGACTGGTGAACTGGCCGGCCAGGGCTCCGCCCGGTGTCTCCCGGGCGATGCGCTCGGCTACGCCTGCGTAACTCTCGGGATGGTCGTGCGGCAGGTCCGTGCGCGTGCGGATCACCGTCGCGCCAAAGGCCCGCAGCATCAACTCGCGCTCCATGCTCATCTTCTCCGGCATGGCGATGACGCACTTGTAGCCGCGCTGGGCGCAGACCATGGCCAGGCCGATGCCCGTGTTGCCGCTGGTTCCCTCCACCACGGTTCCGCCTGGTTTCAGGCGGCCCGTGCGCTCCAGTTCCTCCACCAGGGCCACGGCCACCCGGTCCTTGATGCTGCCCGTGGGGCTGACGCGTTCCACTTTGGCCAGGAAGGTGGGTGCCAGATCGGCGCAGACCCGGTTCAGCCGGACAAGCGGCGTGTTGGCCGTCAGGGACAGGATGTTCTCGTGTATCACAGGATCTCCTCGGAAACGATGAACACCAGTCGGGTGCCCGGATAGTAGTGGACCAGAATCTCGCGCCAGTCGCGGCCCTCCAGGGCCATGCGCGTGGCGCCCAGCTGGCAGAGGCCCACCCCGTGGCCCCAGCCCTTGCCGTGGATGAGCAGACGCTCGCCCCGCCACTCGAAACAGATCAACGCGCTGTAGAGGCAACTGGGCGAGAGGGCCAGCCGGATGGCCAGCTCCTTGCCCAGCACGAACTCGCCCTGGTCCGTCACCACGCGCAGGGCCTTCAGGCGCCCGGAGGCGCCGCGCTCCAGCGGAACCAGCTCCAGCAGCTGCCCAAAGGCGCGCCCCGTGGCCCGGCGGATGTGGCTGGCGGCCTCCTCGCGCCCCAGTTCCACGGTCCAGCGATAGAAGCCGTCGCTGAACGCGAGGCCCGCGGGCAGGGAGAACTCTTCGGTGTTGCACCAGACGGCTTCAGGTGTCTGGATCCACTCACGCCAGTCGGCCTCCGTCCGCGGCGCGCGGAAGTCCGGGTCCGGCCGGCAGGTGTCGCGGAAGCTGGGCAGGTAGGGGATGGCCTGGTCTTCCCAGACGTGCTCGTAGGCCTCCACGATGCCGCCACAGCTCTTGGAGTAGCGGGCGTCGCAGATCTGGCCCGCGTGGACCAGCACCTGGTGGGCCGTGTCACGGGCGGCGGCCAGGGATGTGTCACGCAGCGTGCGCGAGCCGCGGAAGCATTGGCAGTGATCGTCGGCACAGATGTCGAAGGGTTCGCCCGCGTGGTGCCGGCCGCGGGTGGCCAGCAGCGTGCTGCGGGCGGCCACGGTCTGGGCGCGCAGCAGGGCGGGGGGCGAATCCGCCGTCATCTCCGAGGAGTTGACGCTGGCCAGGTAGCGTTCCAGCGGCAGTTCGTTCACCACTCCCAGGCGGCCGTCCGGCTCCAGGACGATCTCCAGCGTGTCCTCGTAGGCCAGGCTCTCCGTGTGGTCCCAGTGGAAGCCGATGCCCACGCGCACGTCCGCCACGTCGGCCAGATCGCCGGGTGCCAGCGAGAGACGCAGCGGCGCGGACGTGAGTCGCTCCACCGCCTCGCCCTCCACCTGCAGGGCCAGACCGCCGGCGGGGGGCGTCACCGTCCAGCGACAGCGCACGGGCACGCGCAGGTGCCAGAGCGCGGGAGGTCCCAGCTGCGACGCGCGGCCCGCGAGCTCGCCCAGGGCCAGCCGGGCGCGCGCCAGGATGGCGTGATCCTCGGGCTGGGCCAGTTCGCGCAACATGTGCGCGCCCGCGTCCGCCGGGACCGGCGGTCCCAGGGGCAGGGAGAGCAGCCGGGTGGGCCAGGCGCGCGCCGCGCCCCATTGGCCGCCGGGCGCGTGATCCCGCAGGACGGGTTCAAGTCCGGCCGCGTCCAGGGCGCTCCGCGCTGCCTCAAGCAAGTTGCCGTCGGCGCACTCCAGCACCTTCAGCGCGGGCTGGACCGTGCCGGGCCGGACAGCCGCCGGCCGCACACGCAGCCCGCCCTCCAGCCGCAGCGTTTGGTCGCCGAGCCGAGCCTGACAACCTGCCGGCACCCGCAGGAGAACTTCGTCCCGCTGATGCAGGAAGCCGATGCGCACGCGCTCCAAGGTCCGCGCCTCCGCTTGCATGAATCTGGCCGCCCCGTGCGGCCTGCCCAAGGTAGCGATTGAGACGACCGGCCGGCCGGTGTCGCGGCGCTCGTCAACCGGCGCCCAGACCGTGGCGCCAGGCCAGCCAACCCGTCAGATTGACCGCCAGGTGCAGGGCCATTCCCGGCCAGAGTGAACCGCTGCGCTCCCGAGCCCAGCCCAGCGCCAGGCCCAGCAGCCAGAGCGAGGGCAGGGCCCGCAGGCTGCCGTGGGAGGCGGCGAAGAGCAGGGCCGGCCCCCAAAGCGCGCCCGGCGTCCCCAGGTGGCGGCGCCAGAGCCAGGGCAGCAGGCCGCGGTAGAGGATCTCCTCCATCACCGGTGCCAGCCCCAGCAGGCTCAACCCAATCAGCGCGCCTTCCAGCGGGCTGCCCGGGGTCAGCAGGTCGCGCAGCGTCGCCTCCGCGGCGGGATCCGGCGGGAGCAGGCCCTGAACGCCCAGGTGCAGGACCTGGTAGAGGACGGCCAGCGGCAGCGGCGCCAGCCAGAGGGCCCGGCGCCAGGCTGGTGTCAGGGCACGGTTGGGCAGGATGCCCGGCCGCAGCTCCTGAGGAGTGCCCAGCAGGATGGGCAAACCCAGCAGCAGTTCCGTGAACAGCACGGCCAGCCGGGTGCCGATGGGGCCCTGGCCCATGGAAGGCAGGATCAGCAGAGCGAGAAGGGGAATCAGCCAGACCGCCGGCGGCGGATCAGCGCGCCGCATGGCGGAACCGTTCCCAGGCGCAGACCGCCAGCGCGTGGCCCACGTTGAGGCTCTCCGCGCGCCCGGCGCCCGGAATGCGCAGGCGGGCGTCCAACCGGGCCGCCGGGAGGCGCAGACCGTGACTCTCGCTGCCCAGCACCAGCACGTCGTCGGGGCGGAAGTCGAATTGGCCCAGCGGCGTGCCGGCGTGGGCGTCCAGGCCCACCAGCCGGGCCGGCGCCAAATCCCCCAGCGCGCCCTCGTCCTCCAGCATGCGACAGGCGGCCAGCTGAAACACGGCGCCCATGGAGGCGCGGATGCCCCGCGGACTCCAGGGGTCGGCGCAGGGAGCCAGCAGCCAGATCCGGTCGAAGCCGAACCAGAGGGCCGTGCGCAGCATGGCGCCCACGTTGCCCGGATCCTGCACGCCGTCCAGCAGGATGTGCGGGGAGTGGGCGGAGCGACCCGCGGGCGGCGGACCGGCCAGCAGGATGCCCTCCGGACTGGGCTGGTCCGCCAGCCGGGCCAGCTCGTGGGACCGCAGGGTGCGCAGGTGGGCGGAGGCGAGACCCGTGCCTTCGCCACCTAAAGGGTTCAGCAGTTCCTCCGCCCGCTCGGCCTCCACCAGCGCCCACTCCGGCCGGCCCCCGGCGCGCAGGTATTCCTGGCAGCACTTCGGACCGGGGATCAGCACCAGACCGGCGGCTTGGCGTCCCGCCGGCCGCAGCAGGCTGACCAGGTCGCGGAATTCGTCGCGGGTTAGACGGGTCATGGACGGGTCCTGTGGCATTGGGCCGCGCCTCGGTGGGCGGATCGGAGTTCAGGTTGCGGCGCCGCGGGTGTATGTTGCCTGCCGGGAAGACGCACCGGGGCCAGCTCCACCCGGTGGCTACAAGTCGACGAAGTCCTGCTCGGCCTCCTGCAGGCCCTGCAGCAGATCCGCCGCCGTGCGGCGGGGCCGCAGCCGGGCGCAGAGATCGTGACGGGCGAGCCGGGAGATCCGCGCCAGCAACTTGAGGTGCCCGCCGGAATTGCCGGACGGGCTGAGAAGCAGGAAGACCAGGAATGCCGGGCCGTCCGGCGCCTGGAAATCCAGGCCGGGATCGAACAGGCCCAGCGCCACCACCGGTTCGCTCTGGTCCAGGCAGTTGCAGTGGGGAATGGCCACCCCGGATCCGATGCCCGTGGGATACTCGCGTTCGCGCTCCAGCACCAGCTCCAGGGCCCGGGCCGGATCGCGCACGGCCCCACTGGCGGCCAGCAGCCCCACCAGCTGCTCGATCCCGTCGCGCGCGTCCCGCGCCTGGCCCACGGCCAGCACATGACGGGTGTCCAACAGGTGGGAAAGCTTCATGACCGCGCTCCAGTGCTTGCTGCGGGAAAAATAGGAAACGCCAATCCGGATTGGAGGGAAAGATGAGCGACCTGCGACTTGTGATGTCCACCGTGGGCAGCGCCCGCCAGGCCAAGGAACTGGGCCGGCAGCTGGTCGAGGAGGGACTGGCCGCCTGCGTGACCCTGTTGCCCGGCTGCGTCTCGGTCTACCGCTGGGAGGGGGAGATGCAGGAGGAGCCCGAGTGCCTGCTGCTCATCAAAACGCTGGACGAGCGCCTGGACGACCTGGAGCTCCGGCTGGGCCAGCTGCATCCCTACGAACTGCCCGAGTTCCTGGCCCTGGAGCCCGCCGCGGTCAGCGACGGCTATCTGGGCTGGGTCCAGGCCGCCTGTGGAAAATCCAGCTGAAAAGTGGCCCGGCGGGCCGACCCTTCATTGGATCAACAATTCCAGTTCGTCATATTTCACCCATGAAAACAATTTCCCCCGCACCGGAACGGCTGGAGGCGTACCAGCGCTTGATGGACCAGTTCGGCCTGCTCACGGACCGCACCAACTTCATTCGCCAGAAGTGCAGCGGACTGGGTCGGATGGAGTGCCAGACTCTGCAGCTGCTGGAGCAATACCGCCAGCAGAAGCCGCTGATTCGCCTGCGCATCGCCAACCGCCAGCTGAGCGAGGCCGAGGTGGCCCTCTACCTGCCGCGCTGCATGCGGCCGTCCTACTACGACGGCACCCTGCGCAAGGAGCAGTTGGACGCGCTGCCCCGCGACCCATCCATGAAGACCCTGGCCGACGAGATCGGCGTGGCCTGCAGCCGCATGACGCGCATCGGCGACACGCTCTCCGACGAGATCGACTCCGCCAGCGGACAGATGCGCGGCAAGGGCCTGATCCACCGCGAACCGTCCCCCGACGACCGGCGCGTGATCCTGATCCGGATCACCGAGGCCGGTTCCCAGCGCGTGCACACGCAGAACGGCCACGCCAACCGGATCACCCAGCGGCTGCTGGAGCAGATTCCGCAGGAGGAGCAGGACCTGATCCTGCGCGGCATGGCCGGCTACCTGGCCGCCCTGGAGCGCGTCCTGCCCGGGCTGGTGGAAGAGGAACACGACAACCGTGATTGCAACACAATCCAATTCGCATAGGAGAGACCATGAGCATCCTCAAGTTGGACCAGGGCAGCTTCCAGAGCACCATTGACGACGGACTCACGCTGGTGGATTTCTGGGCCGAGTGGTGCGGACCTTGCCGCATGCTGGCGCCCGTGCTGGAAAAGGTGGCGGCGCAGCCCGAGCTGGGCGCGAAGATCGGCAAGGTGAACGTGGACGAGAACCAGGCCCTGGCGGCCCGCTTCAATGTCCGCGGCATTCCCACCATGATCCTGTTTAAGAGCGGCCAGCCCGTCGACCAGCTGGTGGGCCTGACCAACGAGCAGAGCATCCTGGCACTGATCGCCCGCCACAAATAGCGACGGCACGGCGCGGCAGCAGACATTGGAAGGGACCCGGCAACGGGTCCCTTTTCTGTGGTCCCGATTCGGCACGACTCCACTTCGCCCCTCCAACCTGCCGATATGGAAGGAAAGTCATCAGGAGGACCCATGCGATCTGACCTTGGCACCAAGCTCGCGGCACTTGCCCTGCTCTGTTTCGTACTGCCCAGCCCCTCTGCCGCCCAGGAGGAGGCCAGCCTGGAGGAAACCCTCAACCAGCTGTCCGGCGATGCGGCCGCGCAGTACCTGGCCCCGGTCTCCTCTTCCTTCGGCGCCAACCTCAACAGCGGCTGGTTCCACCGAGCGCCCAAAGCCGTCAAACTGGGCTTCAACTTCGAAGCCGGCTTCGTGGCGATGGGCTCCTTCTTCCCGGACGACGCCACCCATTTCGACGTGGAGGGCTCCTTCCGCTTCAGTGACGACGAGGCGGCCATGATCCTGGACTACTGGGCCGATCAGCCCGACAGCCCGGATTTCGAGAGCATCCCGGGCCTCGAGGACTACCTGATCGACCAGATCACGGCGGACGCCTACCGGGTGGGAATCTCCGGGGCCACGGTCATCGGCGCGGCCACGGACAGCGTGACGGTCGCGTACGGCGGCGACACCCTGTCCTACCTGAGCGAGGAATACGTGGTGCCGGCCACCGACGTCAAGCTGCCCTTCGGCGGCTTCGGCGACCTGGCGGACATCAACCTCATGCCGCTGATGGCCCCGCAGCTGACCCTGGGCACGGTCTACGGCACCCAGTTCACGCTGCGCTATCTGCCGGCGGTGGAGATCGACCAGGACCTGGGCGAATTCAAGTACCTGGGCTTCGGCATCCAGCACAACCCCATGGTTTGGCTGGACATGAAACTGCCCGTGGACGTCTCGGCCAGCTTCTTCACCCAGAACATGAAGGTGGGCGACTTGTTCGAGTGCTCGTCCACGGCCTTCGGCGTCAACGCCAGCAAGACCCTGGGCTGGCGCTTCCTCAACCTGACGCCTTACGCCGGCTTCATGCTGGAGAACGCCAGCATGAAGGTCTCCTACGATTTCATCGTGGACACGCCCGCCGGACCCGTGACCCAGCCCATCAGCCTGGACCTGGAGAGCGAGAATACCTCGCGCCTGACCCTGGGCCTGAACGCGCGGCTGGGCATCGTCAACTGGAACATCGACTACAGTCTGGCGGCCTATCCGGCCATCAGCACGGGAGTCAACCTGGCCTTCTAGCTGGACCCGCATCCGACATGATGAAAGACGGCGCTGCGGCGCCGTCTTTCGTTGGGGCCCACCGGGAATGGAAATGTCCCACCCCCCCGGCTACTTGCCGGCGTTCAACCCGGAGGAGCCGATGTTTCCGCAACCCGAACTGTGGGTGCCCGCCACCAAGAAAGAGTTGGTGCGCAGCCTGTCCAGCGTCTATCTTGGCCAAGAGGACAAGTTCGCCCGCATGCCCAAGCAACAGCTCATGGCCATCTTCTTCTACCTGCGCCGGCGGCACGGGATGTTCTCTTGAAGACGGTCGGCGCACGGGTCGACGGCAGGGGAATCCCACGCCCGACAGGCCGCAACCAGGTGGAGCGATGAAGCCCCAGGAACGACAACTCACCCTGACCGCCTACCTCCACGCCCATCATTTCGGGCGCACGCTGGAGGAGATCCAGGCGGACATTCCGGATTACGGCCGGGGGGAATCCGGCCGCAAGAAGTTCCAGCGCGATCGCGCCGTGCTGCGCGAGCTGGGCTTGCCGCTGCGCTGCGTGGAACAGGAGGGCCTGACCGACGACGGCAACCTGCGCTACGTCTACCTGCTGGACCGCCGGGAGGTCTTCGCCCGCGGCCTGCGCCTGAGCCCCGCCGAGCAGCGCGGCCTGCTGGCGGTCTGCGACACGCTGATGGACCGGCCGGAGTTTCCCTTCGGCGACTGGGTGCGCTCCGCCCGCGACAAGCTGCTCTCCGCCCGCAGCGGCGCCCCGGTGGAGGAGGCCGTCAGCCGGCGCTTGCCGCCCCTTCCCGCATTGGGCGAAAAGGACGACCTCAGCGCGCTGGAGCCTGTGCTCAGCGCCCTGGAGCGCGGCGTCTGCCTGCGCTTCGAGTACCAGGGTCTGCACCACGACCGGCCGGAGCCGCGCACCGTGCATCCCTGGCGCCTGCTGGCCTGGCGCGGCACCTGGCTGCTGCGCGCCCACTGCGAGTTGCGCGGCGAACCGCGCAGTTTCCTCTTGCGGCGCATGCGCCGGCTCGAGCTGACCGCGGTACCGGCCCGCCCGGCGCCGGCGGAGATCGAATCCACGGGGCTCGCGGCCTGGGAGGTGGGGTTGGGCGAAGGGCCGGACGCCGTGGTGGACTTTGAGCCGGCGGTGGCCGAACTGGTGGAGCGCGGGCTGCTCAGCGTCACGCCCCCCTGCCGGTTGGAGCGCTTGGTGGACGGCCGTCTGCGCGCGACCCTGCCCGTGGAGGATCCGGCGGCCTTTTTCCGCTGGCTGCTGGGCTGGGGCCGCCAGGCCTGGCTGCGGGGGCCGGCGGCGCTGCAGGAGAAGTTGGCGGACTGGCTGGACCAGTCTCGGGGCGCGGGGAGGTCCGCATGAGCGCGAATCTGGATCTGCGGCAGATCCTCAACCTGCTGCCCCGCCTGGCCAAGCTGGACGGCCGGCCCGTGGAAGAGGCCTGCGCCGAGCTGGAGTTGAGCCGCGCGCAGCTCTTCCAGCTGGTGCAGAGCGCCAGCGCCCTGGCCTGGGGCGATCACGACGAGGGCGAGCTGCTGGACATCTGGGAGGAGGGCGGCCGGCTCTGGGTGCACACGGGCGGGCTCTTCGAACAGGTGGTGCGGCTGCTTCCGCCGGAACTGCTGGCATTGCGATTGGGCGCCGCGCAATTGGCGGCCGCCGGGCTGGGTCGCGAACTGGATCTGGACGCCCTGCTGACGCGCATCGAGGGTGGCCTGGCGGGGGCGGAGCCCGGCGTGGCCGAGCGGCTGCGGCAACAGGTGGGCGCCCAGGCGGATCCGGCGCTGGACCCCGCCCTGCTGGAGCGCGTGCTGCTGGCCAGCCGGGAGCGGCGTCTGCTGCGCATCTGGTATTACAGCCGCAATTCCGATCGGCTACGGCCGCGGCTGGTGGAACCCTGGCGGCCCTTCCAGGAGGGCGGGCTCTGGTATCTGCAGGCGCTGGACCGCGACCTGAACGCCGAGCGGATCTTTCGGCTGGACCGGATCGCCGAACTGCTGGTGCAGGACGAGAGCTTCGCCGAACCCCCGGCCGAGCGGTTGGCCCGGGCGAGCATCTACCCAGAGGACGGGGCCCGGCGCACCACGGCCCGCCTGACCGGCCCGCTGGCCCGCCTGGCCCGGGAGCACGCATGGCCGGACACGCGCGAAGAGCCCGACGGCACCCTGCTGATGGAGATTGCCTACGCCGACAGCGACCCGCTGCTGCGCTACCTGCTGACCTGGGTGCCCAACGTGGTGGTGGAGGGCGCCGAGCTGCGCAGGGACTGGCTGGCCCTGCTGGACGAAATGCGCGTGCGGCACGGTGCGCCCGCGGGGGCGCCGTGAGCCCCGGCGCCCCCCGCCCGGCCCGGGCCTCGGCCGCCCCATGATGCGGTCCTTGGACAGCTTCCGGTTCTTCGCCTTCCTGGCGGTCTTCCTGTTTCATGCCGGCTGGCTGGACTGCGGCTATCTGGGCGTGCTGGCCTTCTTCGTGCTGTCCGGCTTCCTGCTCACGCCGATCCTGTTGAAGATGAAGGCGGGGCTGCCACGCCGCGAGTACTTCCTGCACTTCTACGGCCGGCGCGCCCTGCGGATCTTCCCGCTCTACTACGCCTACCTGGGGTTGGCCGGACTGGCCGCGCTGCTGCTGCTGGGGCTGGGTCTGAGCCGGGACGCGGCCCTGCCGCTCTTCCTGCGCGAGTGGCCCTGGGCGGCGGGCTACGCCTACAACTTCTTCCACGCCGCCGCCAGCGCCGACGTGATTCCGCACTCCACCATCCTCTCGCACTTCTGGTCCCTTGCAGTGGAGGAGCAGTTCTATCTGGTCTGGCCCCTCTTCCTCTGGTGGGTGCCTGCCCGGCACACGCGCCGCGCGCTTTTGGGTATCGTGCTGGCCGGCCCCCTGCTGCGGGGTCTGACCTGGGCGCTGGCGAGCGCGGGCTGGCTGGGGGGACCCGGCGGCCGGCCGGATCTGGTGGTCTACCTGCTGCCCTGGTCCTCCCTGGACGCCTTCGCCATCGGCGGTTGGCTGGCCTTGCGCCGGGAGGCGCTGCCCAGCTGGTCTCCCTGGGCCGGGCTGGGCGCCGTGCTGGGCCTGGGTCTGCTCGCCGGGGTGCCCGCAGGATTCCCCGCCTGGACCAGCCTGGGGTATCCGGCCTTCATGGGCCAGGCCGGCCAGGCCGTCTGGGGCTACTCGGCGCTGGCCGTCGCCTGCGGCCTGGTGCTGCACGCCCTGCGCCGCGGGGCCTTCCTGCCGCGCCTGTTCGCGCTGGCGCCGCTGCAGTACCTGGGGAAGATCAGCTACGGGCTCTACGTCTTCCACTACCCGCTGATGGCCTTGACCAACCGCGCCTGCGGACACAGCGCGCCCGGACCCGGCCGGATCCTGCTCATGCTGGCGCTGACCATCGCCGTCAGCGCCGCCAGCTACGAGTGGTTTGAGAAGCGCTTCCTGGCACTCAAGGATCGCTGGTTTCCCACGCGCGCCGGCGCACAGAGTTGAGAAAGGACCCTGGCATGAAGTCGGAGTTTGACGAGCAGGCCCGGGACTGGGATGAGGATCTCCAGCGCCAGGCGCGCACCCGGGCCGTGGCGGAGGCCCTGCGGCCCCACCTGGGGACGGGAGCCGGTTTGCGGGCGCTGGAACTGGGCTGCGGCACGGGCGCGCTCAGTTTCGCCCTGTTACCGCTTTTGGGCGAGGTCACGCTGGCGGACAATTCCGCCGGCATGCTTGAAGTCTTGCAGGAAAAGATCGGGCAACTCGGCGCGGGCGGGCGGATGCGCGTGCTGCCGCTGGACCTGGAGCACGAAGCGCCGCCGGCTGCGGCCTTCGACCTGCTCTACACGCAGATGACGCTGCATCATCTCGTGGACGTGCCCGCTGCCCTGGGCCGCTGCCACGCGGCCCTCCGCCCGGGCGGCCGGCTGTTCATCGTGGATCTGGATTCCGAGGACGGTGGCTTTCATGGTCCCGAATTCACGGGCCATCAGGGCTTTGAACGCCGGGAGCTCGAGCAATGGGCTCGGCAGGCGGGCTTTGTCCAGGCCGAGTTCAGCACGGTCTTCATCATGCACAAAGGCGGGCGCGAGTACCCGCTCTTCCTGGCTGTCCTGACCCGGGCGACCTGATCCGCCACCGCCTGCGGAGCTGCTGGCGCGGCGGTCAGGAGTAGCTGGCGATTCCCGTCACCGCCTGACCCAGCACCAGCGTGTGGATGTCGTGTGTGCCCTCGTAGGTGTAGACGCTCTCCAGATTCAGCATGTGCCGCCCCGTCTGGTACTCCAGGCTGATGCCGTTGGCCCCCAGCATGGCCCGACAGCTGCGCGCCACGTCCAGCGCCATAGCCACGTTGTGGCGCTTGGCCAGGCTGATCTGCGCGGGCGTCACCTTGCCCTCGTCCTTGAGCTGACCCAGCCGCAGCGCGATGGCCTGGGCCGCCGTGATGGCCGTCAGCATCTCGGCGAACTTGGCCTGCTGCAGCTGGAAGGAGGCCAGCGGCCGGTCGAACTGGCGGCGCTCCTGCTGGTACTGCAGGGCCTCGTCGAAGCAGGCCTGGGCGGCGCCCACGGCTCCCCAGGCGATGCCGTAGCGCGCCTGGTTGAGGCACGAGAGGGGACCCTTCAGCCCTTCCACGCCGGGCAAGAGGGCCGACTTGGGCAGGCGCACATCCTGGAAGACCAGTTCGCTGGTGACGCTGGCCCGCAGGCTGAATTTGTGCTTCTGCAGCGGCGCCGTGAAGCCCGGCGTGCCGCGCTCCACCAGAAAGCCGCGCACCGCGCCGTCCAGCTTGGCCCAGACCACGGCCACGTCGGCCACACTGCCGTTGGTGATCCACATCTTGGCGCCGTTGAGCAGATAGTGGTCGCCTTTGTCCTCGGCCCGGGTTTCCATCCCGCCAGGATCGCTGCCATGGTCGGGCTCCGTCAGCCCGAAGCAGCCGATGGCCTCGCCCCGAGCCAGGCGCGGCAGCCAGTGATCCTGCTGCTCGCGGCTGCCGAAGCGCCAGATCGGGTACATGACCAGCCCGCTCTGCACGGAGAGGAAACTGCGCAGGCCGCTGTCGCCGCGCTCCAGTTCGCGATTGATCAGGCCGTAGGCCGTGTGGCTCAGGCCCGCGCAGCCCCAGCCGTCCAGCGTGGCGCCGAACAGCCCCAGCGCGCCCATCTCCCGGGCGAGTTCCAGCGGGAAGCGGTCCTGCTCAAAGCAGTCGGACACCAGCGGCAGGAAGCGCTCGCCCACCCAGCGGCGCACCTCCAGGGCCACGGCCAGCTCCTCCTCGCGGAGCAGTGAATCGAAGGAATAGAAGTCGAGGGCCTTGTAGGACATGGTGTCTCCCGGGTTGGACAGGGGGCGCAATCTATCAACCAAGGCAGGAAGCTCCACCTCGGGCGCCCCGGCGATTGTGTCCCCGGCGGTGGACAATCCCCGTCCGCGTTGGATCTGGAACGGGCGGGTGGGTGGACGGCTGGACGGTGCTCTGACACCGGCCTGGCACCGGTCTGGCACTGGTCTGGCACCGGCCTGGCACCGGCCTGGCACTGGCCTGGCACCGGTCTGGCACCGGTCTGGCACTGGCCTGGCACTGGCCTGGCACTGGTCTGGCACCGGCCTGGCACCGGCCTGGCACTAGCCTGGCACTGGCCTGGCACTGGCCTGGCACCGGTCTGGCACCGGTCTGGCACTGGCCTGGCACCGGCCTGGCACTGGCCTGGCACCGGCCTGGCACTGGTCTGGCACCGGCCTGGCACCGGGCGGTCTTGCCCCATCCCGTTGCAGGTGATATGCTTCCAGCAGAAGAGGAGGCGGTCTTGATCAAGAGTGGGCGGGTCCGGCAGCGCATTCCCCTGGTGATCTCCGTGGGCATCATGGTGCTGGCTCTGGCTCAGTCCGTCTGGTGGATGGTGTACCAGGTGGGGGAGGGCGGGCGCCGCCGGGACCTGGAGTTGCGCGTCCTGGAGGAGCGGGCCAGCCTGGCCGAGCGCGAACTGCAGGCCGTGGGCCGGCCGCTCAGCCCGGCGGAACAGACCCGGCTGCTGGCGCGCTTTCCCGGACTCTCGCTGATGGCCGCCGAGGAGTCCGTCACGGGCCTGAGCCCGGTCGTAGGCAGCGCGGCCATTCGTCTGGCCTGGGCGGAGCACAACCGCCGCACACGCATGTTCCTGCTGGAGGGCGCCTTTTTCACGCTGCTGCTGCTGGCCGGAATTTGGGTGCAGATCAACACGCACCAGCGACTCAGCGAGGCTGTGCGCCAGCAGTCCAACTTCATCAGCGGCGTGACCCACGAGCTGAAATCTCCCCTCACCTCCATCCGCCTCTATGCCGAGCTGCTGGAGAACGAGACCATCAAGCCCGAGGCCCGGCTGCGCGGGGCGGCGGTGATCCGCGAGGAGACGGACCGCCTGTCCAATCTGGTGGAGCAGATCCTGCGCGCCCGGGCGCTGGAAGCCCGCGACATGCGCCTGGAACCCCAGCAGCTGGAGCTGGGCGCCTGGCTGGGAGAGCGGGTGGAGGCGTTGCGGGCCCGCCTGCGCGCCCACGACCGCGAGTTGATCCTGGAAGAGGGGCTGGACGGCGCCCTCCCGCCCGGCTGGGTGCTGGCCGACCCCGAGGCCCTGGACCTGGTGTTGGGCAACCTGCTGGACAACGCCGTCAAGTATTCGCCCAAGGCCAGCGCCGTGCGGTTGGGGCTGCGCATGCAGCGCCACTGGGCCGAGTTCTGGGTCGCCGACCAGGGCGTGGGCTTTCACGCCGAAGAGAGCCGCCGGCTCTTCGACCGCTTCTACCGCGGCGGCAACGAGCTCACCCGCCGCACCAAGGGGACGGGCCTGGGTCTGTACCTTGTGCGGGAATTCGTGGAGGCCATGGCGGGCCGGGTGATCGCCGAGAGCGACGGTCCCGGCCGCGGAGCCCGCTTCACCGTGGTGCTGCCCCTGCAGCGCAAGCGAAAGGCCTGAGATGGCGCGCATACTCATCGTGGAGGACGAGGAGCACATCGCCGAGGCACTGCAGTTGAACCTGGAGGCCGCCGGGCACGAGTGCCGCGTGGTGGACAACGGAGACACGGCGCTGCGCGTGATCCTCGAGGCCGGCTCCGAGCTGGTGCTGCTGGACGTGATGCTGCCGGGGCTGGACGGCTTCGAGGTCTGCCGCCGAGCCCGCGAGCAGGGCGCCCGGCTGCCCATCCTCTTCCTCACGGCCAAGGACCTGGAGAGCGACCGCCTGTTGGGCCTGGAACTGGGCGGCGACGACTACCTCACCAAACCTTTCAGCATGCGCGAACTGCTGGCCCGCATCGACGTGATGCTGCGCCGGCAGTCCTGGTACCTGGCGCCGCCGCCCTCGGGTGACACGCTGACCTTCGGCGGGCACGAGGTGAACTTCGACAGCTACGAGGCGCGCCTGGCCGGCGGCGAGCGCGTGCGCCTGACCCAGAAGGAATGCATGCTGCTCAAGCTGCTGGCCGAGAAGGACGGACTGGTGGTGGAGCGCGCCGAGATCCTGGACCGCATCTGGGGCTACGAGAACTACCCCTCCACGCGCACCGTGGACAACCTGGTGCTCCATCTGCGCAAGTACTTCGAGCCGGATCCCTCGGAGCCCCGACACTTCCTCTCCGTCTACCGCGTGGGCTATCGCTTCATCCGCAACCCTGACCAAGCCTAGGAGACGCCATGCGTCAGCATCCATTCGGGCGGTTTGTCCGCCTCCTCGTCGGACTCGGGGCCCTGTTGCCGATCCTGGCGCTGGCCGGACCCAGCCCGGCTGCGCCCGCCGCCTTCGATCCGGCCAAAGCCGTGGAGGTGGAGGCCCTGCTCTCCCATGACCGGGTGGCGCCCGGGCAGGAGGTCCGGGTGGCCGTGGTCTTCCACGTGCCCAAGGGCTACCACATCACGGACCGCAAGTACGAGATGTTCTACGTCGAGGCGGACACCACCGAGTTCCTGCGGCTGGACAAGCTGGTCTATCCCAAAGGCGTGACGGAGCACGAAGAGCAGGTCTATCGCGGTGACGTGACCGTGACCGGGCTGCTGAACCTCAAGCCCGGCGCCGCCGACACCCTGGAGTGGAAGATCCGCGCCGGCTACCAGATCTGCAGCGAGACCGGCGACCTGACCTGCTACATGCCGGTGGACAAGGAGCTGACGCTGCGCGTCCCCGTGGGCACGGCGCCCGCGGAGGCCGCCCCGCAGAATGCCGAAGTCTTCGGCGCGCCGGCGGCCACGGCGGCGGCGGGATCGGCTGCGGATTCCGCCCAGGCGGTGGCCGCGCCCCGCGCGGGCCTGGAGGGCCGCCTGCAGGACGCGCTGGAGAAGGGCAGCTGGATGGCCTTTCTGCTGGTCTTTCTGGGGGGCGTGCTCTCCAGCCTGACGCCCTGCGTCTACCCGGTCATCCCCATCACCATCTCCTTCATCGGCGCACGCAGCAAGGGCCGCCTGCACGGCTTCGTGCAGTCGCTGTTCTTCGTGGCCGGCATGGCGCTGGTCTACTCGGCGCTGGGCCTGGCGGCCGCGCTGGGCGGCGGCTCCTTCGGCGCCATCGGGCAGTCGCCCGTGGTCCAGGCGGTCATCGCGGGGATCTTCCTGATCTTCGCCGCCAGCATGTTCGGCGCCTTCGAGATGCAGCTGCCCTCTTCGATTTCCGCCAAGCTCCAAAGTGGCGACAAGTCCGGCCCGCTGGGCGCCGTCCTGATGGGCGCGATCACGGGCTTCATCGCCGCCCCCTGCGTCGGCCCGATCATCGTCACGCTGCTGGTGTTCATCGCCGCCACGCAAAATCTGATGCTCGGCTTCTTCCTCATGTTGAGCTACGCGCTGGGCATGGGCGTGCTTTTCTTGCTGATTGGAACCTTCGCCGGGGCGCTCAACAGCCTGCCCGGCGCCGGCAGCTGGATGGAGACCGTGAAGAAGTTCTTCGGCGTTGTGATGGTGGCCATGGCCGTCTATTTCCTGCGCGATCTGCTCCCGGGCAGCTGGCTGCCCTGGCTCGCCGGCGCCGGGCTGGTGATCTTCGGCGTGTTCACGGGTGCCTTTGATCCGGTGGACGAGGACAGCGAGACCCCGCGCAAGTTGTTCAAGGCGCTGGGCTGGGTGGCCCTGCTCATCGGCGCGCGCTTCCTGCTCTTCGGGTTCGGCGCGGCGCTGCCAGCGGGCAGCGTGGCTCCGCAGGCAAAGGCGGAACTCAGCTGGGAGGTCAGCTCGCCGGACGCGGATCGCCACGCGGATCTGCTGGCCGCGGCGGCCGCGGAGGGCAAGCCGGTCATCGTCGATTTCTGGGCCACCTGGTGCGCCCAGTGCAAGGAATTGGACCACAAGACGTGGACAGATCCCGCGGTTTTCGAGGCCGGGCAGCGCTTCCAGCGCGTGAAGATGGACATGACCCAGTCGGAGACGGAGTGGGCCAAGGCGCAGAACACGGCCTTCGGCGTGGTGGGCATGCCCACGGTGATTTTCTACGACAGCCAGGGCCAGGAAGTGACGCGCTTCGTGGGGTTCCAGGAACCGGCCAAGGTGCTGGAAATCCTGCAGGGCGTGCAGTAGGGCATGCAAGCGGGCATCCACGGACGGGAGCTGCCGCGCTGCCGCAGCAGGACGTGTGCCGGTGGGCCGCCGGATCCACTGGAGAACCTGGCCCGGGCCTTCGAGGTCGCGGGCGTCCGGCTGGAGGGGCTGCGTGCCGGAACGGACGACGCGGCCTGGTGCGCCGCGCCGGGGCCGGGGCGCTGGAGCGCGGCCCAGTGTCTGGCGCATCTGGTGTTGACCTCCGAGGCGCTGCTGCCCGGGTTACGGCGCGGGCTTGAACAGGCTCGCGAACTGGGTCTTACGGAGGACCGTCCGCGACAGGATTTGTGGGGCTGGCTGCTGGCCAAGGGCAGCGGTCCCGGCGCGCGCTGGAAGATCAGAACCCCGCCGGCTTTCGATCCGCCGCCCGTGCTGGAGGTCGCGCCGCTTCTCGAGCGCTTCCTGGACCTCCAGCGGGACCAGGCGCAGCTGGCCCGGGCGGCGCGGGATCTGCCCCTGACCCGCGTGAAGATTCCTTCCCCGTTCCAGCCGCGCATCCGCTACAACCTGTTCTCCGCGCTGGTGCTGCTGGCCGTCCACCAGGAGCGGCATCTGGCGCAGGTCGAGCGGGCGCTGAACGGCAAGTAGCCGGCTCACCAGTGGTCCCGGTCGCACAGGCGGTGCCACAACAGATTGTCCCGCACGAAACAGCGCAGGCCGGCCAGCTCCTGGCGTGAACGGATGACCCGCTCCAGGTAGCGGCTCTGCCAGATGCGACCGACGGGTTCGGATCCGCGGCGGCGCCAGTCCCGTGTGCAGGCTGCCTTGAATCCCCGCACCAGTGTGGACAGGGAGTTTGGCACCGGCCGGCCGAAGGCTTCCGGGCGGCCGGGTTGGCTCTGCGTGGTGATGAACAGGATCCCGTGGATGTGGGTGGGCAGGACCTGAAACGCATCCAGCCGAACCTGGGGATGGTGAACGGGCAGGCTGCTCCACAGCCCTTCGACGAACAGGCCCAAGTCGCTCAGGACCACCTGCTGGCCCTGGATGCGGCCCAGCAGGGGCCGGGATTCGTGGGTCCCGATGGAGAGGTAGTAGGCGCCGGTCTGGCTGTAGTCGAAATCCTGCAGGCGGATGGTGTGACGGTCGTGCATGGGCCCTGTACGCGGGGGCACGGCGCCAGGTTCTGCCGATTGCCTCGAGGTGGGCCCAGGCAGGAGCAACCGTCACTCCAATGGGACACCCCGGCGTAGGGACACGATGCATCGTGTCCCTACGACCACTCCGCGCGACACCGGTGTTACCTTGGGCGCCATGCAACTCAGCGAGATCTTCCTTTCCCTGCAGGGCGAGGGCCCCTTCCAGGGCCTGCCCACCGTCTTTGCCCGGTTCACCGGCTGCGACCTGCGCTGCGTCTGGTGCGACACGGCCCACGCCTTCCACGGCGGCCGCCCCGTCACCCTCGCCGAGCTCCTGCTGGAGCTGGGCGCCCTGCCCTGTCGGCGAATCTGTCTCACGGGGGGCGAACCCCTGCTCCAAAAGCAGCTGCCCGAACTCATGCGGCGGCTGCTGGCCGAGGGCTGGAGTGTTTCGCTGGAGACCGGCGGGCACCGCAGTCTGGCCGAGGTTCCCGCCGCCGTGACCCGGGTGGTGGACGTGAAGTGTCCGGGCTCCGGCGCGGGCGGGAGCTTCCTGCCCGCCAACCTGGCCTGCCTGCACCCCGGCGACGAGCTGAAATTCGTGGTGGCGGACTGGGCGGACGTGGACTTCGCGCTGGACTTCGTGCGCACGCAGCCGCTGCCCACGGGCGTGCGCTGTCGCATCAGCCCGGCCTGGGGCGCGCTGGATCTGCCAGAGTTGGCCCGGCGCATCCTGGAGAGCGGGCTGGACGTGGCGCTGGCCCTGCAGCTGCACAAACAGATTTGGGGAGCGGAGGCCCAAGGCGTATGAAGCGGAACTTGGCCGTGGTGCTGGCCTCGGGCGGAATGGATTCCTGTGTCACGCTGGCCGAGGCCGTGGCCGGCGGACTGGAGCCCGCGCTGATGCACGTGCAATATGGGCAGCGCACCCAGCGCCGCGAGCGCCTCGCCTTCACGTACATCGCCGACCATTACTGCGTGCCCGCCGAGCGCCGCCTGGTGGTGGACATCTCGCACCTGGCCGCCATCGGCGGCTCCTCGCTCACCGATCCGGCCGAACCCGTGGCGGACGGCCACCTGGACGCACCCGGCGTGCCGCGCACCTACGTGCCCTTCCGCAACGGCAACCTGATCAGCATCGCCGCCAGCTGGGCCGAGGTGCTGGGGGCGGAGTCCATCTGGCTGGGCGTGGTGGAGGAGGATGGCTCGGGCTATCCCGACTGCCGTGCCGGGTTCATCCGCGCCATGGAGCTGGCCCTGCGCCTGGGCTCGGCGGGCGGCGGCGAACTGCGGATCGAGACGCCGCTCATCGCCCTGGACAAGGCCGGCATCGTCCGGCGCGGCCTGGAGCTGGAGGCGCCCTTCGCCCTCACCTGGAGCTGCTACCGCGAGGAGGAGCGCGCCTGTGGCACCTGCGACTCCTGCCTGCTGCGGCTGCGCGGCTTCCAGCGCGCCGGGGCGACGGACCCCATTCCCTATCGCCAGGATTCGGCCGGCCGCTAGTTCGGCGGACTTCTACTGCAGCAGCCGCGGATTGAGCAGCGGGCCCTGGGCCAGGAGCCAGAGCGCCTGGGCCTGGCCACCCTGCTCCAGGCTATCCGGCCAGGCGTCCCGCAGAGCTCCCAGGGTCTCCGCCAGCCGGCGTGCCTGGGGCAGCAGCAGCGGGCCCGAGTCCCGCAACAGGCTCGTCAGCAGTTCGGCGGCCCGCTCCGGTTGCGCCGACAGCAGGGCCAGCCGGATCTCCTCCACCCGTCGGGTCTCGCTCGCGTGGGTCCCGCGCATCTCAGCCTCCGTGTGTGACAGCGGCCGCCCCCCGGAGCGACGGACCCGCGACTGGGCGCGGGTCCGACAGGGGAGGGCTGCAAACTTCTCTACTTCACCAGGTGCAGGATCTGCGTGCTCAGGCCGGCGGAACTCTCCAGCACGGCCAGGTAGGCGCCGCTGGCCAGCTGGCCGGCGGACCAGCGCAGCTCGTGCCGACCGGCTTCCAGGGTGCCGTCCAGCAGCACGGCCACGCGCTGGCCGGCCACGTTGTAGATGCTCAGCCGCACGTGGCCGCTCTGCGCCAGCTCGATGGGCAGGGCCGTGCTCGGATTGAAGGGGTTCGGGTAGGCCGGGCGCAGGCTGGTGCCCACGGGCAGCTCGCCGGCCAGGCCGTCGTTCAGGCCGCTGCGGTTGCTGAAGTTGGTCTCCTCGACGTACTCCTTGCCCGGGCCCTTGGGGGCGAAGGTCACGATGATGCTCATCGTGTCGGACACCGCCTGGCCGTCGTTCACGTAGTAGTGGAAGGTGTGGTCCAGGCCCGGCAGGATCTCCACCGTGAAGATGTCCTCGGTCTGCGCCACACCGTCGATCACGTAGGTCAGGCTGTCGGAGTCCACGTCCCAACCCGCCAGCTGGATGTGCTGCACACCGCCCTCCAGGATGTGCGCCAGAACGGGGCTGGCCTGGGGCGCGTCGTTCACCGGCAGCACGTGCACCAGCAGCAGGGCGGTCTCGCCGCAGCCGGCGGCGTCGCAGGCCGTGTAGGTAAAGCTGTAGTCGCCCGCCGCGTTGGCCGGCGGCGTCCAGTTGAAGGTGTCGCCCGCGATCAGCTGGCCGTTGACCAGATACTGCAGGGTGTCCGCATCCGCGTCGAAGCCCGCCAGCTGGATGGCCAGGGCCTCGTCCTCCAGGCTCTCCAGCTCCAGGCCGGCCACCACGGGCAGCTGGTTGACGCTGTGCACGACCACGATCAGGTCGGCGGGCTGGCTGCAGCCGCTCTGGTCGCAGGCCTGGTAGGTGAAGGAGAAGGTGCCGTGGGCGTTGGGGGCCGGCGTCCAGCTCCAGGTGTCGCCCGTGATGGTCTGTCCGCCCACGGAGTAGGTCAGCTCGTCGCCGTCCACGTCGTAGCCGTTGAAGGTCGTGCTGGCCGTCTCGTTCTCGTTGATCTCCAGGTAGACGGCCGGGACCAGGGGCTGGTGGTTGACCGGCATGCCGTCGGGGGCGATGCCGATCACGGCGCCCTGCACGTCGCCGAAGTAGTAGTTGCCGGGGCTCAGGTCGTCCAGCAGGAAGTAACCGTTGTAGCTCCCGCTCCAGCCCCAGTTGATGTGGAACCAAGTGCTGTCCTGCACGCCGTCCACGTCGAAAGCGTGGCCGCCGTTGGGGCCCTGGCCGCGGTAGATCACCGGGCGGCCGGCGCTCAGCTCGGCGTGCAGCATGGTGCGCCAGGTCTCGGCCGAGTAGCTGCTGCGCCAGACCATGCGGGCGGCGTCCTGATAGCGGAAGTAGCTGCGCAGCGCCGTGGAGATCATCGAGCTCTGGGCCGAGGAGGAATTGGGGCCGTAGTTCATGCGGACGGAGACGCCGGCGTGATACAACAGCTCCTTGACGTCCGCGTTGACCGTGGTGGGCGAGATGGCGTCCCAGTTGTAGAACTCCTGGTTGAAGTCCACGCTGATCTCGCCGTAGGTCTCGTGGTAGTAGCTCTGGATGAACTCGCCCTGCTGGGGCCAATTCCAATACTCGA
>Ga0172380_10000258_pt1 | contig 109552 bp, 123 predicted proteins | sample Leawe162metaG_FD_119747 | JGI IMG/M metagenome (GOLD analysis project Ga0172380, IMG submission 119747) | Leachate microbial communities from a municipal landfill in Southern Ontario, Canada - Leachate well 162 metaG | ecosystem: Engineered > Solid waste > Landfill > Unclassified | place...
ACGCGTTACCACGGAGAGAAGGCACGGGAACTTGGCCTCGACCTTACGAATCTGCACGACAACATGGCATATGCTCGTGATCTCTATGTACGACAAGGTACGAAACCATGGAGTGCTTCGGCATCCTGTTGGGGACATACCATTGCAATGCGCTAAGTTACAAAACAAAAACCTCCCAAATGGGAGGTTTTTGTTTTGTACGCTTGATTACCCGTGACTAAACAACGGGGCAGGCGTCCTTGTTACAACGTGCATCGAGTGAGTATTTTCCTGAGCCAGTAACCATAAAGAAAATGCTAGAAGCCAAGAGGAGGAGTTGATACTCATATCCTCCGTCTGCGCCGTACCCATTAAACCAACCACCTTCAGCACCCCAATGTACGAAGCCAATCGCACCGAGCATGATGAGGATGTTAATTTTCGCTACCCAGTGGGTGAGGAAGCCGAGCATAAGGGCAAGTCCTCCGAGAAGCTCACCATATGAGACGAGGTAAGCGAAGAGTCCTGCAAATGGAATTCCAACGTTGGTAAAGAATCCAGTCACTGCATCCATTCCCATAACGAATACCTTTGCGTATCCATGATAGAAGAACGCAAGACCAGTTACTACACGGAGGATAAGGTACCCTTCGTCTTTGTACTTACCACCACATGCACAATCTAAAAAATTTTTCATGTTCATTATGTTCAATTTTTACTCCTTAAATAATACTGTTTTTTATAACTACCTCTCCCTTTAATTATATCAAATATAACGGCTCGTTTGTCACCTCAGATGTGCTTCTGCGCTCTTTATGAGGATACCTTGTGTGGGGCAGGGAACCGTGGTTTAATTTGAATAAACGTATGAAAATCGGGTTTTTCGATTCTGGGCTCGGTGGGCTTACCATTCTTACTGCAGTACGTAAGATATTGCCACATTATGACTACATATACTTTGGCGATACAAAGAATCTTCCGTATGGCGACAAAAGTGAGGAGGAAATACATGATCTCACCTATAAGGGCATAAAGAAGCTTTTTGATAGCGGGGCACTTCTTGTGATTGTTGCGTGCAATACAGCCTCTGCAGAGTCAGTGAGGAAGCATCAAGATGAGATGCTGAAGAAAGAGTATCCGGATAGAAAACTTCTCGGTGTCATTGTTCCTACAGTTGAGGCGCTCATCGCATCGCGCTCTACGAGTGCAATTCTCATTGGGACTGAGCGAACCGTCAACTCTGAAAAGTATGAGATAGAGATTAAGAAGGGTGATACCGAGCTTGTGCTCTATACACGCGCTACACCAACCCTCGTGCCACTCATCGAGGCGGGTGAGATACATGGCGCTTATAAAGTCGTGCAGTCCGTTATTGATTCAATCACTGACTACGTCGATACCATCGTCCTTGGGTGTACCCATTACACCGTACTCAAGGAACTTATTCGCAAGCACAATGATGACCTCTACGTGCTCTCACAGGATGAAATCATCCCACACAAGCTCAAGGACTATTTGTACCGACACCCAGAAATTGATGATAGGCTCACGAGGGGAGGGAACATCAGTATAGAGCTCAGTAGCAAGACTGATGCCTACATTGATATCCAGAAAAGCATTCTTTCACACCTTGTGTGAGTACAATTTCTTCATATATAAAGAGGCTTCCTAGACCTGTTCGCTCATCGGGGTAAACTCACGAGACATCTACAGTGGACTTGTAAGAAAAGAAATGCACGTATACGGGGAATTAAGTTATCGACGACGAGAGTTTTGAACCTCGAATCACGTATCACGCCTTCTGTTTACAATTTTAAGAATAACTTTTTTCTGTTCTTCAAACTCAGTGTTTAAAAAACCATACAGGTCTTTGTGTGCGGTAAAACGGTATCCATAGATCCGTGTGTCGTCATCGGCAGGGTAGGGAATTTGTATTAATTCGGCAATATGACCTTGAGTAAAATATACAAGTATTTTGTCAGCGTTATTCGTGTGACCACACTCTACAACAGTTTGAAGATCTGTACTTATAACATCAGGATAGTATCCACAAAAGGAGTGTTCGAAATAGACGGTAATACCAAATGAATTAAGGTACCGCTCTGCAAGTAATTTAAGAGCAACATGTCCTGTGCTACCGCCCGCAGCTTCATCGCGTATGATGATTTTTTCGGCATCATCGCAAAGTGAAAAGAAGTCCTCTTTATTTCCTATGGTGAAACGTTCGCATGATAGATAGTGCTCAGTGAGTAAAAAATGAAGTTTACCGACCAACTCCTCATCGCTTCTGAAGGCGTGTGAGCCGGAGAAGAATATGTTGCGGACGTCCTCTTTTGTTTGTTGCATTCGATCTGTCATACCTGTAATTTATTTTATATTACCGCCATGAAATTTTTCATGAATGTCACGGAGTCGTTTGTTGGTGACGTGGGTATATATCTGAGTGGTGGCAACATTTTTGTGACCAAGGAGCTCCTGTACCGATCGTAAGTCAGCACCGTGATCGAGGAGATCAGTGGCGTACGTGTGACGCAATGTGTGAGGAGTTACTCGTTTTGAAACACCTGCCAAAATTGAACAACGGCCAATCATCATCTGAATCGCACGGGGAGAGAGTCGATTCGTCTCTCCATTTTTCGTGAGACTAATAAATAAAGGTTTCTCAGCATCGTGTCTCGATTTAAGATATTTTCTAATCCAGAGAGTGGCCCGTGGTGAAATAAAAATAGTGCGTATGTGTTTACCTTTACCAATAATGGAAAGCTCGTATGTACGGTCGGTTGCATTGTCTTGCATCATCGACATTTGGTCCTGATTGAGAGCAGTGAGTTCAGAAATGCGCATTCCTGAACTAAAGAAAAGTTCCATGATCGTGCGATCTCGCAAACCTTTTGGTGTCTGTACATCCGGCACCTCCACCATTTTTGCAATATCATGCACATCAAGGAATGATATGGTCTCCTCATTTTTTTGCTTTGCTAACTTTATTTTTGAGCTCGGCAGTGTTTCTATATCGCGTTCAGCAAGAAAGGCGAGTAGGGAACGAAGCGCAATAAGGTAATAGTTTTGGGATTTTTTACTAAGATACTCACCGCGGTTTGTTGTATGGCCACGAGCTAAAAAAAGACGATAATCCCAAATGTGATTTGCGGTAAGTTCATGTGGCTTCAGTTCTGAGAGATTTTCTTTTTTAAGCCACTTAACAAATAGGGAAAGATACTGCTGGTAATTGCGCTGTGTGTTATTTGAAAGACCTTTCTCAATTTCACAGTAATCGAGGAAGGGGAGTAGGTACTCACGTAATGGAGTAGTTGAATTTCTTGCTTGCATGTGATTATAATATCACTTCGCACAATATATGTAAAACGAAGTAATGTGTATAAATAAGCAAGCCTTTTCATCACCTTGTTCTGTTGTAGTACCTACACCCATACCAGTTGTTGCAGGTATGAACCTTTTGAGGCGTATTAGGTCCTCATATCTAATCAAGCACTTTTAATTTAAAGATGATGAAGTCTGGCTTGTGTTTAGTTTTGAATACCTTACTCTCGAATATTTCACTTATCAATAAATTGTTATCTTTGAAAAGTTTCGAGAAATATTCTAATGGTCTATGGAGATCGTGGAAATGCAAACCATTCTCTTTGATCACCTTCTCGTAAGTAAACTGTTCACTGTAAATTGCGCTATCTGGCGATGTTCTTGTTGAGACTATGCTTTCTGGGTCATAGTCGAAGCATGGATGGCAAAAGGAAATTATGATAGTGCCATCATGCTTAAGTATGCTTTTAATATTAGTAAGCATTTTGTCTTGCTGTTCTTTCTCTAATATACAGAGTACTAGATTCGAAGTGACAACGTCATATTTATTGTGAAATGTACTAAGATTGCTTTTAAACTCCTCTCGAGTATAAAATCTTGAGATTTCACCAAACTTCGATTTTGCTTGGCTTATCATCTCGTCTGCCTCATCGTATGCTTCAAGTTGTTTGTACCCCCCCCTGTATAGTTCGTGAATCCACTCACCCCAACCACAGCCATAATCAAAGACTCGGACAGTCTCTCTTTTGTTCGCATCAGTATTCTCGTTTACGATATTGAGAAGGACGTCATTAAGAACAGAGTTTTTTAAAGTCTGAATTTCTGGAGCATCATCTGCAAGTATTTCCCATTCATTGGATTGCATAATTTATATTTTAGTATCAATAATTTCCAGCGCCTCATTGTAGGTCTCTACAAAATGTATGAAACTTGAACCGTCATCTTGCTTGTACATATCAAGTGAGGAAATTATGTCGTTATACAGCTTCTTCCATGTTGCGCCGACAAAAATTATAGGCTTCACTTCCCCACCGAACTTTTTGTGTAGTTGGTTTGTATGGAATGTTGCAACAATTTCGAGCAATGTCCCAAAGCCTCCTCTTTCAGCAACTACAATACAGTCACTCAGTTTTAATAAAGTATCTACTCTCTCTAAAATTCCCTTTGCTGGAATCGTGTACGAACAATTAGCTTTTTCAATATTATGTAACTCGAGCAGTTCTTCAAGCACACCAATATTAAGACGTGGACTTAAGGAGTGTGCTTCTATTGAAGTATTTGCACCATCTGCAGCAGCTTTCATGAGTCCCATATAACCACCATGTACGATTCCATGACCCCTCGCAACAATGGTTTTTGTAAATTCTTGCAGGTCTACATATTCTGTTGATGCTGGGTCGACATAATTTTTACCAAAAATACCCACGTAAGTCGCGTTAGTTTCTTGTTTCATTTTAATCCCGCTGTGGAGTGAGTTCATAATTATTTCTTAGTAAGGACAAAGATAATAAAATCAGGATTGAAGTTACTCTGTAAGGTTTCACTTTCCTTGATATCGAGTATCACGAAACCACTTTTCTTGAATAAGTTCGAGTAATATTCTAATGGTCTATGGATATCTTTTATGAGCAGTCCATTTTCGTGTATTATTTTCGTGTATTGATATGTCTTTGTGTAGCTAATTCCCTTCGGATGTGTTCTCCTCGTCACGAGACTTTCTTTATCGTCACTGAAAGCGGGATGTTCAAATGATATAACAATAATCCCGTCTTCTTTAAGGAGTTTTTTGTAGTTTGCAAGAAGTTTCTTTTGGTCCTTGTTTGTTACAATCGCAAACCAGAGATTCGATACAACAACATCAAATTTACTTTTGAGTGAAGGAACAATTTCTTGGAATTCATTTTCAGTGAAGTATATAGGGTCTTTGTACCGCTCTCGAGCATTGAGAACCATCGATGAGGATTTGTGCATCGCCTGTACGTGATATCCTGCCTTTGAGATTTCATTTGCGAGCTCACCCCAGTCCATGTGGTAGTCAAAAACCCAACCCTTCGGTTTATTTTCTTTAACAAGCTCAAGCATCTTTTTGTTGAGGACCTTGTTTTTGATCTGTTGAATTGTATTAGTCTTCGAAGATTCTGTTGCCCAATCGTGTGTGATTGAGTCGAGTTCCGCTATTTTAACTTGAGCGCCTTTTCGTTTTTCTACATAATAGTCACCGATACCGAGACAGTCTATACCTGTTCGTAGAAATGTCTCTAAGGCATCCTCTGGAGTTTCAACGATGGCCTCGTTATCATTAAAGGATGTATTAATGACTACTGGAACACCAGTGATTTTCTTAAACTCAGAGATGATGCTCCAGTATCTGTAGTTTTGTTCTTTTGAGACCGTCTGAACACGTGCGCTCCCATCGTGATGTGTGACTGCTTGTAATTGCATAGGCTTTTTTACCTTTGCATTCATGATCATGTATGGCATCTCTACGGGGCAGTCAAACCATGTGTGTGCATTTTCATTGAGGACTGACGGTGCAAACGGTCTAAAGTATTCTCGGTGTTTTACACGAAGATTGAGAATATCTTTCATGTGTTTATCTCGTGGGTCTGCTAGGAGACTTCTATTTCCGAGCGCCCTCGGTCCCATTTCCGACTCACCCTGAAACCATCCGACAATCTTGTCTTTTGCAATCATCCCCGCTACTTTTTTTGACAGCTCGTCAAATGGAAGTTTTTTGTATTGGATATATTCTTTTTTTGATTCAAGGACTTTCTGTATTTCTGCGTCAGAGTATTCCCTGCCCTTGTATACTGATATCGGCTTGTGTGAGAGATTTTTTGAATCCTTCATCATGCATCCATAATACGCATTTCCAAGACACTGGCCACTGTCACCTGATGCTGGTTGTATGAATATGTTCTTTAGATTCGTGTTATCAAGGAGATATCTGTTGGTGACTGCATTAAGTCCGACTCCACCGGCGATGCATAGATTTTTTATGCCAGTCTTTTTAATCAGGAACTTCACCTTATGAAGTAAAGCTCTGTCGAGCTCTTTTTGAATAAAGTATGCAGCGTCTTCTGTGTCTTCTGTAATCTCAGCACCAATAGTTTGTGGTTCGATTTGAATACCCTTGGACATAAACCATTCTTTAACGAGCAAAGCAGAATTAAGCCGGTCAGTATCTTTAAGTGAACAGGAAATTTTTCCGTCCTCTCCGAGGTCAAATATATGCAATTTTTTAAATCTGTCCCTCTGTGAACCATAGGCTGAAAGTCCCATGAGTTTGCCAGCATATTTATAGCCTGGGAAGCCACAAAAGTAGGTAAAGTATCTATATGCACCACCGAACCCGTTTTCACCTTCTGTAATGTCGTCGTCATCAGTGAGTGTGATGTCATTACCTTTGGCTACGTAGTAGGAATTGTGTTCTGTGCGGTTGTGCCAGTAGTTTTTTTCATTCGTGTCCTTCTTTTGCCTTCCAATAATATTTCCGTCGCCATCAAGAACCATTACTATGGCATCTTCAAATCCAGATGGATAGAATGCAGAGCATGCATGTGAAAAGTGGTGATCATTGATAAGAATTTTCTCCTCGGGAACTTTCAAACCATAGCTATGTAGCTGTACGGAGACATATTCAGGCGTTCTTTTTGTCTCTAGGCATGATGACGCTACCCAGTAATCAATATCGTTAGGCTTCAAATTATTAGCTCTCAGGATATATCGTATACTCTCATGAAAGCCTGGTGAATATTGTTTTCTATTTATGCGCTCCTCATTGATGAGCATTTTTACTTCGCCATCGACAATCAAACACGCGCCACCGTTATCTAAAGGCAGTCCGAAATGAGTTTTTGCAAGGTTAAAACCTATGATTTTCATATCTACAATTTAATCATACTTATGTACTGGTACAAACATATTCTACTGTGGCAGATATACCATTGGGTCGATGTATGCGTCTGAGGCTGCGACTGGAGTCGTTGCTGCACCACAGCTTGTCACCGCCTTGATCTCGTTGAATTTACGCACCGAGACACCGGCCTTAGCGTAGACGGTAAAGTGTAGGTGTGGGCCTGTTGAGTATCCAGTATTTCCTGAGTAGCCGATGACTTCGCCTGTTTTCACTTGTTGTCCTGCGACAACGCTCTGCACGCTCTGGTGTGCGTAGAGTGTCGAGAGACCGTTTGCATGGTCGATGAGCGTCCATTTGCCCCATGAGTAACATCCTGGGACTGCATCTGTGTTGCCAGTTGCTCTGACAGTACCTGCAAGCGGTGCAAATATTTTTGTTCCCTGCGGTACTCCAAAGTCTAATCCTGGGTGGTATGCGCGTCCTCCATATACTGAGGCGTTTTGCTTTGCAAATTCAGTTCCTCCAAAGAGCTGTGTGATGATGACGTTTTCGACTGGCCAATTGAAGACACGAGTTCCCTTTACTGGAATTGTATTTGGGTCGAGGATGAATTGAAGCTTCGACTCGAAGTCGCGCATCTCCTTAAGGATTTGCTCAAATTCACTTTTCTTCTGGCTTAGAAGCTTCTGGTACTCAGCTTCCTCATTTTTTGTTGCAGTGAGGAGCTTTGACTTCTCTGCCTTATTTCCCACAAGGACTTCATTCTGGTCTGAGTATTGTTCCTTGAGGCTGAGGAGGTCTCCACGCTTCTTTGTGTGAGTTTCGTACTGTGAATCGAGGAGTGCCATTTCGGATATAAGTGTCTCAATCTTTTTGCTCATCACGGTGCGCACTTGCTCAAGCTCGTCTATCTTCCTCCAGAAGTCAGAAAGATTGTCATACTGTAGGAGAACCTCGATGAGAGAATTGTCGTCGGTCTCATTCAGTGCTTGAATAGTCTCGCTGATAGCCTTCTTGTTAAGTGCGATACTCTCCTCGGTATCATCAATTTCTATGCTGAGCTTGTTGAGCTCGAGGTCAGTCGCACCAATCTTGTTTTGGGTATAGCTGATATCGGCATTGACCTTTTTTCGCTCAAGTTCAAGTTGTGTGATGGCTTTTTGGAGCGTGTTCTTTTCCCCGCCAACTTTCTTGAGTTCCGTTTGGTAGCTTGCGATTTCTTTTTCTATCTCTTTGAGTCTATTATTTCTGTCGCTGATCTGATTTTGGAGTGTCTCAATCTCGGATATGGCTTCAGCTTTTGGTACAGAAATAATGAGTAGTGCCATAATGAAAAGACACGCAAAAAATTGCTTCATATATTCTTTTACAGTCGGAAATATTGTCATGGTCCTCGTAAGAACCTCTCGTTATGAGGCTCTTAAAATTGTATCACACGCGGTGATGATCCTTTTATAGGCTTCAGGAGAGCCAATAACATTGATGATAGTAAAGGGGTCTGGGGATTGCTCCTTACCGGAGAGCGATACACGAAGTGGCCAGAGCGCCTCGCCCTTCCCCACCTCTTCAGCATATTTCCAGAGACTATCCTTGATGACTGCTGTGTCTGCATCTTCAGGTATTGTTGCAATAAGTTCTGCAAGTTTTTGGAGGCGTGGAAGAGTCTCGCGAGGAGTCGCATCCTTTTTCCACTTTATGAGTTCTGGGTTTGGCTGGGGTGCACTAAATGCAAAATCATACTCCCCTGCTCTGCAGTCGCGTTCAAGATCTGCACGGGTAGTCGTCCGCTCTCGCATAAGTGGAATGAGTTTGAGAAGGCGGGATTCAGCGTACTGTGGAAGCTCACGAACTGACTCTGGTATAGAGTCCTGCATGTAGGTGTAAAATTCATCGTCTGTGAGTCTACTTAAATATTCCTTATTAAACCATTTCAGCTTGTCGATATTGAAGATTGCTCCGCTTTTCTGGATGCCTGACGTGTCGAAGACACGAATGAGGTCGTCGAGTGAGTACAGTTCCTGATCAGTCCCCGGATTCCACCCAAGCAATGCGAGGTAATTGATTATGGCCTCCTTGGTAAAGCCCTGAGCAACATACTCATCGAGCATCACCGCACCATGGCGCTTGGAAAGTTTCGAACGGTCGGGTGCCAGGATGAGTGGTAGGTGCGCGTACACAGGGCGCTCGGCTCCGATTGCCTCCTGGATAAGTATTTGCCGCGGGGTGTTTGAGATGTGGTCCTCACCGCGGATAACGTGGGTGACATTCATCTCGTGGTCATCGACAACGACAGTAAAGTGATAGAGCGCATCATCGATGGAGCGAGCGATAACAAAATCACCGAGCTCCGTTGTGTCAAAGGATATTTCACCGCGAATCTCGTCGGTAAACGTAATTGTGGTATTTGGATTCTTGAGTCTCACCACCTCAACCTGCTCTCCAGGCTTTGATTTGCTTTCTTCCTTACTCACATAGGCCTTTCCACTCTTGATGATTTTCTCGAGGTATCCGCGATATACGTCAGTGCGTTCTGATTGTCTGTAAAATGCATCCCAGGTAATCCCAAGCCATGCGAGCCCTCGGAGAATCTCCTCCTCGTATTCAGGCTTACTGCGCTCCTTATCGGTATCCTCAGTGCGCATAATAAAGGTACCGCCATGGCGCTTTGCATAGAGAAAATTGAAGAGTGCCGTTCGTGCAGTCCCTATGTGGAGGTGTCCTGTGGGACTCGGTGCCATTCGTGTGATGAGTGGCTTACTTTGAAATATTGACATATATAGGTTTAGTGTTCTTGTGCTCTTTGGATAATGAGCGCTGACATCTGCTCTGCAGTATCTGTTTTACCAAAAGTCTTTGCTGATGTGCTCATTGCTGAATAAATATCAGTATTTTGCATAATACGTTCAATCTCTGCGAGAAGCAAGTTGTCAGTAATGTTGGATTCCTCAATGACCGAAGTTGCTCCGACGCGTGCATATGCGTATGCATTCGAGCGCTGGTCATGACTTATTCCCTCAGGAATTGGGATAATAATTGAGGGCTTCCCATGGAGCGCAATTTCATATATCGAGGTACTTCCCGCTCTCGAAATGACTAAGTTCGCGAGTGAGTACATGTCATTGAGCGCAGTATCGCTGAAAAATGGTTTTGGGATGTAGTATTGCCTCCGCTCAGCGTCGGGGATGAGATTGTCTGCGGAAATTGTACATAGCTCAAGATGAGCCTTCCCTGTTTGATGAATGACGGTAAAACGTGTGAGGAGTTCATCGAGGGAGTCGAGGATGAGTTCATTGATCCTTTCTGCACCGGACGAGCCACCGAGCACGAGGATAACTGGTCGGGTTGCATCTATACCGAACGCTTCGTGCATGTTTTCAGTTGGTGGTGCAATAAGCGCTGATCTGATGGGAATGCCGAGTCGGTGCACCTGTGCTTTCGTCTCCCGCACTTCAAGTTCTGGGTAATTGATGACCACATCCTTTGCAAAGCGCATTGCAATCTTGTTTGCCTTACCCATCACTGAATCGGATTCGTGAATGAGTATGGGGATGCGAAGAAATGCCCCTGCGAGTATAACAGGAACGCTCGTGTATCCACCCTTACTCACAATGATATCGGGATAAAAAACAAAGAGTTTGATGAGTGCAGTAAAAGCACCGAGTGCTACTTTAAATAAATCAAATACATTGAGTATCGAAGCGTAGCGTCGTTGTTTTCCTGAGAAGACACGGACAAATTGGATGTTGTGCTTCATGAGTGCCGGCTCGTCATACATGTCTGGGCCAGCATAATAGAGTTTTAAAGGAGCGCCTGAAGCATTGAGGGCTTCAGCAAGCGCAATGAGTGGATAGAAGTGGCCACCCGTTCCACCTCCAACGAGCATGATTCTCATCTGTGGCGATGTGTTATGCATAGGTAGAAAAATTATAACACGCTAGGCCTAAATCTTTTTCTGATACCGCGACACGCTGAGTACAATTCCGATGGAAGCGAGCGTTACAAAGAGTGCTGTCCCCCCATGGCTGATGAACGGCAGTGGAAGACCTGAAAGCGGTGCGATGGCGAGCATCGCCGCGATGTTGAGAAAGACCTGTGCACTCACGAGTGTGATGAGACCGACGACAAGTAACATTCCGAAGAGGTCTGGTGCATGTGTGGCGATGCGATATCCACGCATTGAAAAACCAGAGAAAATCATAATCAAAGCGAGCGAACCAATAAAGCCAAATTCCTCTGCAAAAACTGCAAAAATAGAATCACCGATTGGTTCGGGAAGATATTCAAATTTCTGTATACTCTGTCCAAAGCCTCTCCCCGCAATACCTCCTGAACCAACGGCAATGAGTGATTGCTTGATTTGGTACCCTGAGCCCTGTGGGTCGAGTGATGGGTTGAGGAACGTCTGGATGCGCTCCATGATGTATGGGCGAGAGAATGCAAGAACCGCTATCAGAATCACCCCAGAGAGTATCATGATAAGGACGTCGCGCACTCGTCCTCCTGCAGTAATAAACATTGCAATTGCTGCAGCAACCATGATGAGATAGGTGTCGGTATCGGGTTGGAATAAGAGTGGAATACCAACGAGGACTACGAGCCCGACAAAAGGCATTGTCCCGCCGAGGAAGTGAGTTATCTGTGCCTTCATGCCCGAGAGCCATGTCGCGACATATACAACGAACGCAACTTTCAGAAGTTCTGCGGGCTGGAAGGTGAATGAGCCGAGTGCAATCCAGCGTGTCGCGCCACCGTGTGAAAATCCTATCCCAGGGACGAAGACCGCAAGCGTGAGGAGAAGTGAGAAAACGAAGAAGTAGAATGCATATTGTCTCCACCACCGGTAGTGAACAATTGAGGCAAGCAAGAGTGCTATTGTTCCACCAATAATTCCGAATACGACCTGATTGATGGCCACCGAAGAAAACTTTGCACCCTCACGAGCGAGGAGTCCAAGCGAAGCAGAAGAAAATATAAGAAAGCCAATGGTGATGAGTGCATAGGTGAATATGAGAAGCGTTCTATCGAGTGGCTGTCTCATGGTTAAAAAGCAATTGCACAGAGTGTGCCCACAACCGCAAAGACGAATCCAAAAATCCAATAGCGCATCGTCACTTTTTCCGCTGGCCACCCGAGTGCTTCAAAGTGGTGGTGGAGTGGTGCGATGAGGAATAACTTTCTTCCGAGGAATTTTTTATAAAAGAGCTGGAGCACATTTGAGAGGACGGTAAAGACGAGCAGAATACCAATGATAGGAAGAACCGAGACTCCCTCCCCGCCCCCGAGTGTATCGGTCATAAAGGCGACGATGGTGAGTGCCATGGTGAGCGCCATGATACCTGTCTCCGTCATGTAGAAGCGTGCTGGAGGGACGTTGAACCAGAGGAAGGCGAGGATACCACCGACGAGCGTTGCACAGAACGCAGCGAGGTCAATTTGATTTTGGAATACTGCAATACCGGTGTACGCAGTGAAAATAAACATGAAGGTGCCCCCCGAGAGACCATCGATACCATCGATGACACTACTTGCGTAGATTGCGATTGAGACGAGCACGAAGAATGGAATGAAGAAGATGCCAAGATCGATAGCACCATTTCCAATGAGTGAGACGGTATGCACATCGAGTTTTTCATAGAACCACCATCCACTCATAAGCCCGGTGATTCCCACAACGAGGAGTCGCTGTGAGAGTGGAAGTCCTCCCGCAAAGTGCTTTCCCGTACCCCGCACCACGAGGAGGTCATCAACGAAGCCCACGATCGCACCAACGATGAGTGCAAAGAGCGGTAACCACGTCTGTGAACGGCTCAAAAAATCGAGGCTCCCGAGGAGTGACTGAGGGAAGAGAAATTGAAGGAGCCAAATAATAAATACCGTGAGGAGTACACTTCCCCAAATGACGATGCCTCCCATGCGTGGAGTGTTCGTGTCCCTGTTCTTGTGGAGCTCATCAAAGAGTGGGGTCTGTCCACCGCCGTAGCCAACTCCCTTCCCGGCCTTTTTCTTCCACATCTCGAAACGGTAGAGGTAGTGCGAGATGAGTGGCGTAATGAGAATACCAATGATAAAGGCGATGGCCGTTGGTGCGAGAACTTTGATGATTGTGATTTCCATATTGTAATTACTATTGTGCTTGATTCTGAATATAGAGGCGAGCCCTATCGGTGAGCGTCTTTATGTCAGTAAACCTTCCCTCCTGTGTTGAGCCGAGGACCGCAATAATGACTGGTCGGTCGAGACCCATATTCACCGCAACCACGAGGTTGCCACCCGAGAGTGCGGTATATCCAGTCTTTGACGCCATAAGTCCCTCAAGCTCACTGACAACAGTATTTGTATTTTTTGCAGTATGGTACTCACCATTGCTGTTATTGATTGAGGTCTTTTGTGTGGTGGTAAGCGCAACCGCATCGCGTGCGTGGGTGATGATGTACTCCATGAGGAGTGCGACGTCGCGGGCGCTTCCGTATGCCCCTGCTTCTGTTTCAGAGATATCGAGTCCAGTGCTGTTTTTGAATCTCGTCTTTGTGAGGCCAAGTTCCTTTGCGCGCACATTCATTGCCTCGACGAAGATAGCTTCTGCGTCTGCCTGTGAGTCGATGATACTTCCTCCCTGTCTTCCAAGAGCGGTTGCACCGTCATTCGATGAAGAGATGAGGGTGAGGTCAGAAAGGCTCTGCATAGAGAATTGTTCACCGTCCCTGAAGCCACTGTCGCCTTCAGCGCGAAGCGAGTCATTTGATATAGCAATCTGTTCCTCGGGGTCGAGGAGCTCATAGCTAATGAGGGTGGTCATCAGCTTTGTTATTGAGGCAAGTGGTCGTTCCTCGTCAGCATTTTTATTAAAAAGGATACGCTGTGTCTTTACATCCCAGACAAATGCACTCCCCGCTTCAATTTCAACATCTTGGAATACCTGCGCTAATGATTGCGTGCTCTTTGGTACGGGGACAACATTAGCGACACGGACATCAGGAGCTGTCTCTTTCTTAGTGACAGTGTCATTTGAACTCACATAGGTAACGCCAAAAACAAATGTAAGAAGCATGAGTGCCACAGAAAGCTGAGGTATAACAGGAATTGGTGAGGTATACGAACTCTCCTGTGGAAGTTCGTTGTGCTCTTCTGTGATGTTATTTTCCTCTTCCATATTATTGTGGTACTGACATTTGAGCCTCCTCAGGATTTTCTTCTGAGCTCTGCTTCTCAAACAAATCAAGCGCGTTCATGATGGTGCCGAAATCGGGAAGTTCCTCGCGTGACTGGATGCCAAGATGATTGAGCAGTGATGAGGTGATTGCGTAGGTGTATGAGCGACTATCGGTGGGATGTGGTCTGCGCTCAATGAGTCCTCTGATGAGCAGGTTGCGAATGATGAACGTTGAGTTGACTCCGCGAATTCTGTCTACTTCGATGCGTGAGAGTGGACCTTTGTATAAAATAATTGCCAACGTCTCAGCGCCAGCCTTTCCTATCTCTCCACGGAGTTCCTCCTTGCGAACACTTTCAATGAGGTCAGCGACCTCAGGCGCGGTGACGAGTTGTGCAGTGGTGTCGGTTACTACTATACGAACACCACGTCCCGCGAGCGACTTTGAGAGTTCATTGATGGTGGTGAGAATTTCCTCGACAGGCACAGAAAAAAAGTCTGCGAGTTCTGCAAATGAAATTGGCTCTGTCTTGTAAAACAAGAGAGCCTCGATTTGCATTTCGAGTGTCATCCCATTAGAAACAAATCGCGGTCACATGACTGCGAGTGCTGTTTAAATTAATACTTACGACCATATCTAATATATTATACAAAATACCAATCCCGTGACCGCGGTCTCTAACGGGACTCGTCTATCCAGTATAGCAATAATTTGGCCTAGAATCTGGGGATATAATGAAAAACTGGGAATAAGAAGACTTGATGCCTTATCGGTATTGTGGTGTATTACTGTGTTCTCGTACAATTTCAATCTCATCAAAGTGAGCACTCTGGCTCACCAAGACTCCTCCCTGCTTTACCATTTCGAGAACTGCAAGAAAGCCGACTATTATGGTGGAACGCTCACCTGAGTTTCCTGTGAAGTCTCTAAATTTGCACGAAAATTGTTTCTCAATTCGCTCTTTGAGTCTTTCAATCATTGTTTCGAGTGAGATTACAGTCCTTACCTGCACCTTTGGCTTTTCAACCTTCTTTGGCAAATTTCTGAGCACATCTTCCATTGCACTGTGGAGTGATGACGTGGTTGTGAATGAGTCTGTAGTAAAGAGTGGATTTTTGTCGGGTATGAATCGTTTTTCGTATGAAATAGATTTTCCAAAAACAGTTTCAATTATCTTCCCTGCGTTTCTGAATATCTGATAGTAACGAAGGCGCTTTTCGAGGGACTCGATGGTCTCCTCCTCAACGTCAGTGAGTTCAAGTACCGGAAGGAGTGACTTTGATTTGAGAAGGAGGAGCGTTGAGGCGAGTACGATGAAGTCTGCCATTTCACGGAGTGGGCTTTTTTCAAACTGAGCAACATACGCCATGTAGTCATCGGTCACCGAGGCAAGCGAAATGTCGTTGATGAGAAGCTTCCGCTTCTCAATGAGGTCAATGAGCAAATCCAAAGGCCCCGAATAGACATCGGTCCGTATGTTGAATGCAGTACTCTGTACAAATGCCGTCTGCTCTACGTTTGAACTGTTCACCCATATATTTTACCACGTATTCACTCCCCCGTTTCTAGGTATCCACCTTTCTTTTCATAGGCTTTAACAGTCTAGTCTTGTTGTTGGTGATCGCCTGCAATCTAAACGCCTAGGCAAAGCTAGAAAAGAGTTGTGCTTGAGTAATTTATTTTACTTTCAACACATATGTCTGTGCCATTGGTTCGGAATCATAATACCTTGCATGAGTTCCCGTATATTTATCGGAAATGGGTGTACAATCTTCTATTTTTTCAATCTCAAAATATTCACCAATCGTTTCTTTGAAGAATTCTCGGGTCTTGTAGTAGTGATAGAAGATGCCGTATTCACCGCTCTTACCATGCTGAAATTCATAGCGCTCACCGTTAACCATTTCTCTGCCAGCTTTCTTCAATTCATAATTTGGATTCAATGTTGTGAAAATATAAAATGATCCAGGTTTAAGAATTTTAGACACATCAGCCATATGAGCCAAGAAGTCTTCCAGAGACAAGTGCATAAGGAAATTTCTTGATACACACAAATCAACTGACTGATTATCGAAGAGACTAAAATTTTTATCTATATGAGTCTGTACAGAGGCAATATTTTTAGGTTCCCCTATATCATGAAAATAACGGTTTGACTGATCTATCAATTCTTGAGAACCTTCTACACCAATATATAAAAGTGTATTAAAGCGAGCGTGATCAACATTAGGATTATTTTGAAGTGCGGGAATTGAAGCCTTGTAACCAAACAAAAGCTGAATGCCCATGAGATTTGTACCACACCCAAAATCAACAACTATTGATTTTGGGTGTTGTGCAAGAAAATTGAGTATTTGAGGATATAGAGAAGGGTTAATGACATAATCAATGCCAACGTTACCAGCCTGCTCTAATTTTTCCCATAAACTCTCCCAATTTGTTTTTCCGTATTCATGCATACAGTATTTTTTTACCGCTTCTTTTCAGGGAGAAAATTCCACAACATATCAAACATGTCTACAAACACATCGACCAGTACCGGGCTTTCAATCACAAGCCCGAGCACTGTCTGGTGGGGATTCATTATTAAAATCTTGTCGTCCAAAATATCAATACTGCTCTTAAATGCATAGGTATCAGGAACGGTCTTCACATCACGATGTGGCAATGAAGCAACTTCGTACTTAAAACCACTTTCTTTAAAAATGACTTTGGTGTCGACTGATGCGTCACTTAACTTCTTTCTAAATTCCTGCAGAAATTCAGGATTCACAGGAAGCCAATCTTCGATACTAGCGATTGCTCGCCATTTTTTATATTTACCAACATTTGAATTATAGAAACTTTCCAACTGATCAGCCGTATTTAATATCGAAATACCTTTCGATTCTTTTGAAGCTAGGTCGATAAGATTCTGTATTTGTTTATCCATAGCCTTACATTTTAGCGTACTTATCGCAGAAATGACAAAGCAAGTCATTACATAGGGCTGACTTATGAGAACACATATTCTAAGGATGTCTAGAGCTTTTCGACAATTTTCACAAGAAGTCTCGTTGGTTCTCCGGTCGCGCCTTTGGCGAGCTTGTCACTTCCTATGGAAGTCATGCGGGGGGCCATGTCGATGTGCACCCACTTCATCTTCCTGGTGAAGTGTGAGAGAAACATTCCTGCGGTGATGGTTCCTCCGTATTTAGAATCACTGGATGGGATGTTAGAGATGTCGCCATGGACTCCCTTCGTATACTGCTTGTATTCATCCCAAAGTGGCAGTGGGAAGGTGTAATCTCCGGATTCTTCCCCAAGGTCTCTCATGCTATCTTCGAGAGCACGATCCTTCGTCATGATGACGTGTGCGTGCTGGCCTATGGCAACGAGGGATGCGCCCGTAAGTGTTGCGATATCGACCACGAGGCGTGGCTCATACTTCCGTGCATAGTGAAGTGCATCAGCGAGAATGAGTCTTCCTTCTGCGTCGGTGTGAAGTACATCTACCGTTGTTCCTGACATCATGGTGAGAACGTCTCCAGGGCGAATCGCATCATCTCCAACGCCGTTTTCGACTGCAGGAATAAGCCCAATGACATTTTTCTTTAAGCCAAGTTTTGCAATCGCAGAGAGTGATGCGATGACTGATGCTCCACCTGACATATCCATGTGCATCTCATACATTGCCATTCCTGGTTTGATTTGGAGACCGCCTGTATCGAAAGTGACTCCCTTCCCCACGAAGACAATTGGTTTCTCAGCCTTCTTGCCACCCTTGTACTCAATGATTATGAAGCGTGGTTTGTGTTTTGAACCCTTCCCCACACCAATGACGCCACCCATACCGAGTTTTGCTATCTGCCTTTCATCAAGGACGGTCACTTTTGCTTTGGTGCCTTTAAAAAGAGTTTTTGTTTTTTCAGCGAGAATAGCAGGAGTCATATCACTCCCTGGAGTGTTTGCGAGTGTGCGACATACGTTGGCTTCGGTAGCGACAATCGTGCCATGGGTGACCCCGTTCTTCTCTTCCGTCGTACCACTCGTGATAAGTACTACCTCAGAAAGTGCATAGTGGGGTTTCTTGCTTTTGTATGAGGTGTACTCATAGTCAGCAAGTAAAAGGTTTTCAGCAATAGTGCTCCAGAACCACGCTTCACCATACTCGTTACATTTCGGGAAGTCAGCATAGGCAAAATCAAGTACAATTTTCTCAAGCTTGTGCTTTTTTGCTGATTGTACAGTGCTTCGCACGAGTGTTCTGAGTGTGCGTGGTGTGACTTTTGAGAATTTCCCTGCTACTACTTCAAGGGATACCGTTTTGCCCTCGCGCACGAGATGCTCGGCACCCTTTTCTTTGCACACGACACGCGTGTATACTCCAGAGAATTTCCTACCCTTTTTCTCTAATTTAATTTGCATTTTCTGTTGGCTTAGAGAGTAATGTATCGATGCGATTGATATCGCGTGGGAAGAGCGTTGCTTCTTTCACGTTCGCGACGCCACTAAACTTTGCGGTGAGTCGTTCAAGACCGAGACCAACACCACCATGTGGAGGAATCCCGTACTTGAATGCCTGAAGGTAGAATTCAAATTTTTCTGGATCAAGACCTTTTTCTTTTATACGTCCTACGAGCGTCTCGTAGTCGTGTACACGCTGTCCTCCTGAACACATCTCAAGGCCTCTAAAGAGGAGGTCGAAACTCCTTGTGTATTCTGGGTCCTCTGGTTCGACATGTGCATAGAATGGACGTTTCTTTGTGGGGAAATGGGTTACAAGTACGAAGTCGGAACCAAGGTGCTCGTGTGCATACTCACAGAGGAAACGCTCGTCTTCAGGTTCGAGATCGGGTTCCTTTGATTTATCGACACCTGTTTCTTTGAGGATAAGTGCTTGTGCCTCACGAAGCGTCATTGTCGGGAATACTTCTGGCGCAAGTGCCTTGGGAACATTGAGGAGTGCGAGTTCATCAGCGCACTGTGTGGAGATGGCTTCGGTGATTGCGCGCATGACCCCAGTCACCATAGTCATGACATCGCTATGGTCCTTGATAAAGCCCATTTCAAAATCGAGCATTGAGATTTCACTCAAGTGTCGTGTCGTGGCGCTCTTTTCTGCGCGGAATGTTGCACCGGTTGAGAAGACACGTTCAAAGACACCAACCATGATTTGCTTATAGAGCTGTGGGCTCGTTGCGAGATAGGCCTTCTGGTCGTTGAAGTAGTCCACCTTGAAGACTTCTGCTCCGCCCTCAGCATCGCCACCGACGAGCTTTGGTGCTTGGAACTCAGTGAAGCCTTGGCTCACGAGATAGTTTCGGTATGTGTTGATTATCGTGTGCTGGATTTTGAATATCGCACGCTCTCGGGGACGACGGAGTGTGAGTGGACGATTATCGAGGAGCGCTTCGAGCCCGAGCTCAGCGCCCATATCAAATGGCAGTGCTTCTGATGCACCGAGTACCGTTACGTTCGTTATCTCAAGTTCAATATCGCCATTCTGTACCTTCGCATTGATCATCTTCTCAGGACGTGCGTGCACAATGCCAGATACTTCCACAGCTGACTCTTGCTTCAAATCTTGAACTGATTCGAGTACCTCAGGCTTTCCAAAAATAACTCCCTGAATTATTCCGGTTCTGTCACGAAAATCGAAGAAGGCAACCTTGCCTTGATTTCTGACAACATCGACAGTTCCCTGAATAACTACTTCCTTTTCGAGTTGGCCCTTGAGGTCGTTTATGAGTGTTCTTTGCATAATTTTGAGTGTAGAAACGAAAAACCGCCTCCACAAATATATTATCGAATAATACATTTGTAGGGGCGGTTTCTGAATGTTCGACGTCGGACGTCGAACATTTTGAGATTCCGCGGTGCCACCCTACTTCCCTGTTTCCCGCGCGCCTACGGCGCACGGGTTCCAGGGCTCTCGTTTAGTGTTCACCTCAGCAGTTATCATCCTGCGTCATTGGTACCTATTAGAGTACAGCGAATCCAAAAATCGTCAAGAAAATAACCAATTAAACAGGAAGGACCTGTTTAATTAATTATTTTCTTAGAGCTATGATGGTTTTGTATAAGCCCATTTCGAATACTGTTGAGATTTTATATTTTTCACCAAGATTATTGGAAATCTCATTAATATCCAATGCTTCTTTCTCATCACATTTGTAATGGTCTAACCATTCCTCCTTAGCCTCCTTCAGGCTATGTCTTTCACCGTAAATCTTTTTGATTGCTTCAATTTCACTCTGATAGTCAAGGTGATGCTTTGTTGTATCTGAATCCTTTATTTTATCTGCAGTAATAAATATCTTGGGTTTAAGTCTTAATATTTCTTTCCAAAATTTCACTCTTTCTGTTTTTGGTATGTTATGAACAGTTGCACCAGAAATGATAATTTCAAACTCACCTTCTTTAAATCTGGTCATGTCCGTCGCGTTCATTTTGAACAGGCTAATTGAATCTCCAAATTTTGTCCTTGTGGAGTCAATCATTTCTTGATTTAAATCAATGCCAATAAGTTTTTTACACCCAATACAGACAAATGGCTTAATTGATATTCCGTCTCCAACTCCGATATCAAGAATGGAAGATCCTATGAGGTCTGGCTCTATTCTTGAAACTGTATCAAATATTGATTTTTCCAGTTCCTCATAATTAAATCCTTGCACCGCAAATACCTCAGAGAACAACTCACCGTAATTGTTGGATATTTTCTTGAATCTATCTTTTGGTGGCATGTAATTTATATTCTTATGTTATAGGTTTTTGCTGTCTGTATGAGGTTGTCTCGAAGTTCATTAAAATTCCTCGATTTCATAATGGGATAGAAAAAAAGTTCAAGGCAAGTTCCCTGATCCGCCATTTTATCAATCAAAATAGTATTTCCTATTGAAGAGAAAATTCCAATTATAGAATTGATTTGATCAATAACATGTGAATCATTAGGGTTGTGGGCAAAAATTGCATTTTCTATCCCTGATTCAGAAAAAATATGAGCAATCAATTCATGTCGTATATTCAGAAATGCTTCTCGTAACTCAGAGGAGCTTTCATTTGACTCTCTAGCAAAACCACCACGTTCTAGCATTCCCCATATAAAGTGGTGAAGCTCATGCTTTTTCGAAAGAAGTCCTTGTTTAATATAGTGTTCTTTCAGCCACGGTGCTAAATCCGATTCTTTCATTTGCGCCAATAATGGATAGAAAATAAAGGAGACACCATTGTTGCTTATGGAGGTGGTCCAACCATCGGGTGAACCTGTTCCAGCTCTCCTTAGTGCGGTCCAGATGCTGTGTGTAAGACCTATGAGCGGTATGCCTCCAGCTAATTCTGTATATGTACAATTCTTGATTTCGTCATTTATATCTGTAATATTTACCCCTTTCTTTTCTAATTCTGAATGTTGAATATATTCATTGATGATGAATTCCTTTTCTTCACCCTCATGCTCATTGAGTATGTTCTTGTTTTTTCCTATCTCACCCCTAAGAATCATAAGTCCATCGAAACATAACCTTTTTGCATGTTCGGGAATGTCCCGTAGCAGATCTTCAATAGTTGCATCGTCAAGCTCACTGTTTGAACAAAGGACACCTTCTATTATCTGTTTATAAAGCTCCCCGATAGTTTCAGACATTTTCTTTCGAGTTTCAGATACTACCCCTTCACGTAATTCTTTCATAGTAATAGCATATCATAGGGGTTATTGTGTCAGTTCATAATCAGAAATTAAACAGGTCCTTCCTGTTTATTTTGAATATTCGTCAGAATTAGTTAAACAGAGCATGATACAATGCTCATATGTTTGAAATGTCGTGGCAGGATCTTGTGTTTATGATTGGGAATCTTGTGTTTTTTATTGCGCTCATACCATCAATTATGAGTGAGCATAAGCCATCAAAATGGACGAGTCTCTCGACTGCGCTTGTGCTGAGTGTGTATGTCATCACGTACCATTCTCTCTCGCTCACCTACGCAACAGTCACCGGTACAATTGCTGCGCTTGCGTGGTGGATACTCTATTTCCAGAAGTGCCGGTAGTACATATTCAGGACGAACAAAGGGTCACCCTTCGCAAATTTGCGAAGGGTGACCCTTTGTTTGTCCTGAGTATAAGTTTTTAAATAGCGATACCAATTTTCTCTCGTACTACTGACATTTTCTTTGAGGCTTGCTCTCGAGCCTTTTCGTTTCCCTTTTTTAGGATTGTGACGACGTCTGCATCGCTCACGCTCTCGCGCCTCTCGCGCATTGGTGCGACCACCGCTTCGATATCTTCGACGAGCGCATCCTTGAGATTTTTATACTTCCCTGCATTTTCAGCATAGAGTGCTTCGAGCTCAGACTCTGTTCTAAAAAGTTTGTGAATAGCGTACACATTCTCTGGACGTCCACCACTTGAGTCAGTCACGATACTCATGACTGCCTTCGTAATTTCATCCTTAGTGCCGAAGAGCGGGATGGTGTTCTTGTAGCTCTTACTCATCTTCTGTCCATCAGTGCCGGGGATGACGCCGACACCCTTGAGTATCATTTCCTGAGGTGAAGTGAATGTCTCTCCGTACGCGTTGTTGAACTTCGTGACCGCTTCGCGTGCGTACTCGACGTGCTGGCGTTGGTCTTCACCAACCGGTATCAAATCGGCGTCATAGAGGAGAATGTCAGAAGCCATGAGCATGGGGTAATTAAAGAGTCCGGCGTTTGCCTCTATTCCCTTCGCTACTTTGTCTTTATACGCGTGCGCTTGAGAGAGAAACGGGACAGTAACGAGACATTCAAATATCCATGCGAGTTCTGTGTGTTCGGGAACATCCGATTGCTTAAAGAGGATTGCTTTTTCAGTATCAACCCCCACACCAACATAGTCTTTTACGACGTCAATAATATTTTGCCTGAGTGCCTGCGCATCTCTGAGTGAGGTGAGCGCGTGGAGGTCAGCGACCATGATGTGACTTTCGTAATCCTCATACACATCAACAAAGGGTTTGAGTGCGCCAAAGTAATTACCGATATGTAATGTGCCTGACGGCTGTAATCCAGTGAAAAGTCGTTTCATATATGGGAATAGTATCAAATTACATGTATGTTTGAAAGGTAAAAGTACTCACCCTGCCTAGGGCTACCCTAGGCAGGGTGAAATATTGTGGATATTTTACATAAAAAGGGCGCACGGCTTTCGCAAATGCGCCCCTTGAGTATTGCACCGTCGTCCTAGAACGTGAAGACGAGGTTGACGAAGAACTTCATCTTCCCCGTCTCCGGCTGTTGCCACATCGGTACGGTCGCCCATACCTTGACGTGGTCGTTCAGCTTGTACGAGACTTTTGGGCCGATCCCCATGTCCTTATCGCCGTAGAGGCCAAGACCCCAGTCGCCCACCTTCTTCTCGACATAGCCTTTGTACCACCACGGGTTTTCGGACTCTCTGCTGTAGTGTTCGGCATGGACGTATGCCTCCCATTCCTCCGAGTCGTAGTACACCCACGGATTGATGACCGTGTGGCGTACCTCGCCGTAGTGCACGTTCCCTGCACCCAGCCCCACCTGCCAGTTGCCAAACTTCTTGGCAAAGCCGAGGTAGTTGCCGGTGAAAGCCGGATCTTTGTAGCCTGAGAACCATATGGAGTAGCCATCGGTGCCGAAAGGAATCTCAGCGTAGACATTGACTGCGCCGAAGCTGTCCGACGGTTCAACCCCGCGCTTCGCCGAGAATGTTACCTCGACGAGAGGTTCCGACTCGTCTGTCTTTTCCTCGTCGGGCAACTTCTGCCCATTTTCTGAGGCAAGGGCGACGAACGTCTTGTTGATGTTCTCCGGCAGGAGTTCAACATCGGCAAGGGCGATTTGCTCTTGCGACATCGGAACTGGCTTTGCAAGTTCACGGTCCCACGGTACGACATTCGCAAGCGTCGTACCCCAGAAACCCATCAGAAGCGCAAGCGCGCCAATGATCTTGAGTATAGTCTTCACTTTCAACCCCTTTCTCCCGCTCTCGGGAAAAGAAAAAACTAGAAATTACCAACTCATATTATAGCACGATTTACAAAGTCTGTCTATACTATAAATAGTTTGATTTTAAGCCACTACACATCCTTTGATTAAGTGATACGATATATGTAATATGCAAATTGATTTGAAACGATTGCTTGAAACAGAAACGAAATTTTTTGAGAAGATTCCTCCTATTGCCTCATCAGGAAGATCTGTAAACAAAAATATTGGAGTTATTGTTGTCGCGCATATTTTGCCTGACGCAGTTCCTTACCTCCGAATACTCAATACAATTTTTTCTGTTGATGTTGTCTTTGTGAAACAGAAATCAATCAACCAAGATATATTTGATACCTTGAAAGGCGAGTATAAGCTAGTGCTCGCTGATCGAGAAAAAATTAATGACATTACATACCTTAGGGAGTTTTTGAATGAACAGCGTGACGGATACATTTTTATAGATATTGGTGGGTATTTTTCAAATGTTGTGAATGAATTGCGGAATGTGCTTAAGGAAAAATTTCTGGGATGTATTGAGGATACTGAAAACGGGCTACAGAGATATTCAGTGAATGGACAAATCACATTCCCATTTTATCAGGTAGCGAGGAGTCCGCTCAAACAAAATGAGGATTTCCTCGTTGGTCAGGCAATAACATTTTCGGCAGAAGCACTTTTTAGAGAAAATGGAATCATTCTCAATGGACAAAAGGTTGGGGTATTTGGGTATGGTAAAGTCGGAAGAGGGGTTGCGAGTGCACTCAGGGCACGACAGGCAAATGTGACGGTGTGTGATATTGATCCGGTAAAAGTTACCCATGCGTATTCACATGGTTTTACACCTCAGAATAAGGATACCCTCCTCAAAAACTCTGATATCATTTGTCTCGCTACAGGAACAAAATCTCTTTTGAACGAAGATTTTTATAAAATCAAGAACGATGCCATTCTATTTTCGATTACATCATCTGATGACTCGATTGATACGGACTGGCTTGCAGAAAACTTTTCGTGCAAGGAAGTATCCCCACTCGTAACGCAATATAGGCTTGGCGACTCTCAGTTCTACCTACTTAATAATGGAAATGCAATTAATTTCATTCATGGTACAACGGTCGGACACTTTATCTTGCTTGTACAGGCTGAAATCGTTGCGTGCGCTATAAAGCTCTCACTTGAAGGAAACTCAAACAATTCACACAGCGTTCCGAATGAGATATGTCAGGAAATTGCTCAATACTGGCTTGACCTCTTTACCATTAAATAATTACACTGGAATGACAAATAATGACGTACTGAAGGTTGTCCATGAATATCGTACATATTTTTCCGATATAAATGGTGAACTCGCCACCCTCGAAAATGAATTAAAAAAAGAGACCTCTGCTACGTCACGAAAAAATACCTTTGGGCATGTCACTGCGAGTGGTTTGGTTATTAAGGACAGCACCGTACTGCTCATCTTTCATAATAAGTTACAGAAATTCATCCAACCCGGTGGGCATATTGAAGGTGAGGCAACGCTTTGGTCTGCATCACAGCGAGAGGTGGAAGAAGAGACAGGTATGCGCGTACAACTACACCCATGGCATTCGGAACATAATTTTATTCCACTCAATATCGATATCCACACTATTCCCTTCAGTGCAAAAAAGCAGGAGGCTGAACATTTTCACTACGATTTCACCTATGTATTCTCGGTGCTCGATGAGACTATTATGCTCCAAGAAGAGGAGGTTTCTGATTTGAAGTGGCTCCCCATCACAACACAGTTTGATGATAGATTACTCAGAGATGCATCGAGGAAAATCATTGATTTAGGTATTTGTTAGTCAACAAATGTAATTTATCTAGTTACTTTGTCAGTGAGCTCAATTGCCATTGAAACAGCTTCCTGTGCCGTTGTTGCCTCTTCTGCCAATATCCTGTTTCGTTTATCAATGTATGTCCCCCCTAATTTTTCTGCCCATCCACCAGTTCCTTTCATGACAATCACGGGGATGTTTGATTGATATGCAATTGCAATCTCGGTAAGGGTTCCTGAGCCACCAGAAATTGCAATAATTGCGTCACAGGAGTTTACAAGAACAAATTCCCTTCCTCCCCCACGTTCAAGCCCTGTTGCGATTATAATGTCGGTAAATCCTTCGCTCTCCCAAATATCCTTCCCCTTCCCATAGGTAACTCCTACCGTCAAACCGCCAGCTTCCTTGGCTCCTTTTGCCGCTTGTGTTGAGAGCGAGTCATAATCCTTCTCGGCACCATACACAGCAACATGTCCTGCCTTTGCAATCTCTCGACCAATCTCACGAGCGAGATCGCGAAGAGTATCATCATAATTGAGATCTTGTGCAGACCCCATGACTCCAATTTGTAATTTTTTGTTTCTCATATTTGATTCATTAAAAATCCCGCATCTGATTGCGGGAAACACGTTTGTAATAATTAATTCTTGACACTAACAAACACACTTCCCCCGTGAGTGGTGGTGAATGTGATGGTTTGTTGTGTATGAGTTGGTCATTTCAATACAGTATCACTATGGTGAGGATAGTCAACGTTCAACCTGAAGTCGTATGCCGACTACTCCATATTTCAGCTCGTCTTCGTCTGAATAGAATTGTTTTATTTGGCTGAGGAGAAAATCTCTACTTTCTTCACCAAAGAGTGATGGTTCATGAACTGCAAAGAGCTCTTTAAATGTTTTATATCGGAATAAATCAGTGACAGTGGCACGAACGACATTTTTTGGTTTATCATCTTCACTGAATTCAATGGTGTCACCTATTGAAATTTGCTGTCGCTTTTCATCAAAGAGGCGACTTTCAATTATCTTTTTACCGGATACAATTTTATTGTATGGCACAGTAGCCAATTTCATGTGATGGTGTTTCATACAGTATGTTCATATCTCATAAGTCATTGACGGTTATTTCGGATGCTTAATGACTGACACAATGACGCAGTGTGGTGATACTATGAAAAAGTAAAAGCGCCAATCTTTATCGATGCGAGCTTGCCAGAGGTCATCAGCTCCTTGGTACTTTTTTGCATGAAGAGATGGATGACGAATATCAGAAAGGAGGTATTCAAATTGTTTATCAACTTTTTGCTTGAGTGCTGGGGGAAGAGCGTTGTACTGTTTAAGTGCAGTTTCAGAAATTCTAATTCTCACCATATGTCTTCAGCTTTTTCTTAAACTCACCCACTGAACCAAACTCGATAAACTTCCCTTGCTTAATGTCTCTAAGCGAGTGCTGTATGTCACGGAGAAGGTCTTTGTCTGACTGCTGTCGCTCAAGCACAATTCTATTGTCTTCTTTCGAGACAACAAGAATCTCGCCCGTTTTGAGGCCAAAGGCGTCGCGAATATTCTTTGGGAGCGTAAGCACTCCGCGTTGATTGAGCTTTATAGTATTCATGTTCATGAGTATACCAAAATTCAGTAATTCTGCAATACAGAATTACTGAATAAAATGATTATGATGAGATTACTTCATGCTGGGGTTCCCCGGAAGTAATGGGAACTCAATGTGGAATGTACTGCCCTTCCCTTCGCCTTCGGATTCTGCCCAGACTTTGCCTTTCATTTCGGTGAGAATGTGCGGGGCACATTCGCAAGACCTTCAGAGATATTTTGTTCAAAAATATCCTGAAGGTGTACTGTCTCTGTAGGAGAACAATTTTTTTTGCGACGAAGAGGCCGAGGCCGGTGCCGGTAACGTTTATCATACCGATACTGTCTACTCATTGGATACTTCGCTTCGCCTTTGGCTCGCAAATTACCTCAATGAGTCTTGCGAAATGCTCCCCGCATTTCTCACACTGTTTGCGTTCTTAGCGCGGACAAATTTTTTGAACACTTCTTCATGTGTTTCTTTGCTCATAACATAATGCCCAGCTTCAAATAAAAAAGCCCGATACCTTTTGAGGGGTACCGGGTTGAATTGTTTCAAGGAGACGTCGGGCGATTAGTTGCCCGATGCTTTCTTGACGACCTTGAGCTGGAATACGTACACGCCGAGATCTTCTTTCTCCCTTGGGTAGATGCCCCTGAGGATATTAAGTGCGCCATCTGGGCAGTCGGGCGCAATGTGCTCTGCCTTCTCATGCTTCAGCATTTCGGCGAACGTCGTGTAGGTACGAATGTCAACTATCTCGACGATTCCGTGGTTTCGATCGCTTTCCAAGCGGATGAAGTCGCCCTTCTTGATTTTCCTGATGTTGCCGTAGCCGACGCGGACTTCAAGGGGTTTCGTCTCTGCCAGGATGGCATCGAAATACTGACGCTTGACTCGCATTGTTCTCATGACAGATGCCTCCATTACCAGTCCCCACTGTTGTGTGACAACCCCGCACTTGTAAGCTTCAGGCATCATTGCCTCGATGCGCCAGCTGTGATGCTGGAACGTTTCGACCTCGACACTCGTGGGAACGGTATGAGTGTAGAGCTTGTGGCCATATTCCCGAAGATGACTGGGTAATTCGGCCACGAGAGCAGAGAACGCCTGTATGTCCTGAGCGACGAGAGGCATGAGCTTAACCGGCTCACCCTTCTTCGGTGTTGCAGCAGCTACGCCGAGGACGGTTCCGTCAGGTGCTTTCGCAACCCAGATGAGTTTATATTTCTCATTGGGGTCGCGAGTGCTCTTGCGAGCATAGCCCTCGAAGAGTGCCGTTACCCAGCGGTCGTCAATGCCGTTGAAGTATGGCGACAAACGGCTGAGAACGAGATGTCGGACCTGTTCCTCGTCATGCTTCTCCATCGGGCGAATCGAAATGATGCGCTCCTCTGGGAGAATCCCGTCGTGCTCAACGATCTTGTAGAGCATCACCTCATCGATGTCCGAGCGGTAGTGCCGACTCGCAATCCCCGCACGGACATATCCCTGTGCCAAGAAGAAACTCAGGGCGATGGTATTCTTAGCAGAGACGGTGCAATAAATTTGTCTGACCTGATACTCCTTCGCGTACTCATTGAGTTTTTGAAGAAGCATACGGCTGACACCCTTACCCCGTGCGTCCTCACGGACAATCAGCGGGCTGATCTTTACCGTGCCTTGGTACTTGGACACGAAGTTGAGGATACCCACGATGTGGGAATCTTCGGTTGCCACATACATCAGCTGTTCAGCCGAGAAGTGACCATTCGTATCTGTGTTACCTTTGGAGGCGGTTTCGACGATGCGTTTTGCATGAGCTCGGTGGTCGCCACCATAGTACGGGTCTAATGCGTGATGCATCATCTCCGCGATGACTGGCAAATCATCGAGCCGAACTTCTCGTACGTGTATCATGGAAAGAACTCCTTTGTTGATTTGTCGCAGGAAGCCATTACTGACCCCATGAGCGACAAAAAGGTTGACGTACCCAAAATGCCCACATTCGATTCTGAATCCGAACACCTGTATAGTTTTGAGATGAAAAAAACTCAAAACCTTTCACGCATTTATCTCAATCTGAACGGCACGAAATAGAAACACTCAAAGGAAGATACTCACTCCGAGACATTGCAAAGACACTGAAACGATCGGTATCAACGATCAGCGATGAGATCAAGCGAAACAGGACACGGGGACGGTACGATGCGAAGAAAGCGTCACACAAGGCATATGTCAGACGCCAGGCGAGCAAGTATCAGATGATGAAAATTGTTGAGCATACGAGCCTCAAAGACTTCATTGAGAAGAGCCTCTATGACGGGCAGTCCCCCTCGAACATTGCGGGAAGGATTAGGAAACGCGAGAAGCACCTTCCCTCCATAGGTAAAGACTCGATCTATGGATTCATTGCAAGTGTGTATGGACGGAAAATCGAGAGTTTTAGGAATAAGAAGAAACAACGGAAACGAGGTCGTGGAAAGAAGGTTGCGAAGCTTTTGGACAGAACCTTCATCAGCAAACGACCTCAGTATATCAACGCGAGACAGAGACTCGGTGATACCGAAGCCGACTTCATTGTCTCGGGCAAGTATGGACATGGAATACTCCTCACGGTTGCCGATAGAAAGAAGCGAGTCTCCTTCATTGAACAGATCCTTGAGGTATCGATCAAGAACGTACACACGGCGTTTCTCCGCATTAAGAAGCGCTTTCCTGAACTCAAGACAATCACGACCGACAATGACATACTGTTCAGACACCATAAGGAGCTCGAGCGACTCCTTCAGGTGAAGATATACTTCTGCAACCCGTACCATTCATGGGAAAAAGGTACTATTGAGAATACGAACAAGCAGATACGGAAAGACATACCGAAGGGCAGTGATATTTCAAAGTATTCAAAACGATTTGTTCACTCGATTGAAGAGAGGCTCAATCGACGGTTCATGGAAGTGATTGGTCATGAGACGCCTGCTGAGGCTCTCGCAAAACACAGACAAAGAAAAAAGCGCAGATGCGCTAAATGTTGAGTGTTCGGATTGAGGGGCTCCTATAGGATGGATACAATAAACACATTACAATATAATATGACAGTTAGTCAAGTAATTGGAGTCGTATGCCAATCACACCATACTTCAGTTCGTCCTCATCGGAGTAAAATTGTTTTATTTGGTTGAGGAGAAAATCTCTACTTTCTTCACCGAAGAGCATAGGCTCATGGTCTGCAAAAAGTTCTTTAAATGTCTTGTATCGAAGGAGTCCGGTCACTACAGCCCGTACTGTGTTCTTTGGAACGTCATTCTCACTGAATTCTAGTATGTCGCCAATTGAAATCTGCTTTCGCTTCTCATCAAAGAGACGAGATTCAATAACTTTCTTCCCAGACGCAATGTTGTTGTATGGCGCTGTTGTCAGCTTCATTTGATGGTGTTGCATGATCTATTGTTTATATCGTACAAGACAATGTTTTACAAGGTTTTATATTGACTTCTCTTCATTGTCTGCTAATATATACATATTAAGGCCTTAGGGCTCCGAGACCCCCAGCGTAAGCTGGGGGTCGATTGTTTTTTATATCTTACCCGTAAGGATAAGCTTGGATAGTTTTTCAGTGAGTAATTGATAATCAGTTTTTTCAACCTTACCAATTTTTCGCAATAATCTATTTACACTAAGTACACGTATTTGTGAAATACATACTGTTCCCGCTCCTGAACCGTAAGTTATGGGGTGATAAAAAATCCCTGTTTTTAGTCGTGACGTGAGGGGGATACCGATGAACTGATCTTTTCCAAGTTTTCTTATGATTAGTACTGGGCGTTCAAATTTAGTGTTTTTACCATCAATTTCTGTTCCAATATTTACGCCAATTGATGTCCACCAAATTTCTCTATCATGCACATACAAATCAAAACTGCGCTTTAGGTTATCAAGTGACTTTTTCTCAATATTCCATGAATCAAAGTCCTTAAAATGGTTCATGTTTTAAATAAATTAGCGTGCTGTGGAGTTCCCGGGGAGTAGTGGAAACTCAATATGGAAAGTACTGCCCTTCCCTTCGCCTTCACTTTCTGCCCAGACTTTGCCTTTCATTTCGGTGACCATTTTCTTTGCGACGAAGAGGCCGAGGCCGGTGCCGGTGACGTTGATCTGATTTGCGTTCTTTGCGCGGACGAATTTATCGAAGACTTCTTCCTGCGTTTCCTTGCTCATGCCGACGCCTGTGTCCTGTATCGTGACGTACATTTTCTTTTTCTTTACATCATCGTGCGCAACAACAGTGATGGTGCCCTTTGGTGTGTACTTCATTGAGTTGTCGAGAAGATTCATGATGACTTGGCGTGTCTTCCCTATGTCGGCATAGATTGTCGCACTACTAGAACAATCTGAACGGAATACCATGACAAGTCCCTTCTTCATTGCGGTTGGACGCATTTCATCGACAATTTTTTCGGCGGTATCCTTCATATTGAAGTCGCTCATTTCATACTTCATGTTCCCTGCCTCAATACGTGAGACGTTGAGATAATCTTCGATAGACATCGCCATAAACTTGCTTGAGTCAGCGATGTTGATGATTGCCTGCTGTGCCTTTTCAGGAAGCCTACCGTATGAACCCTCTGCAAGCATTGAGGCGTAACCACGGATAGATGTAAGCGGACTTCGAAGCTGGTGTGAGGCGATAGAAACGAACTCAGACTTCATCTTGTCCAGAATCTTAAGTCGGTCATTTGCCTTTGCGAGTTGTTCTGTAAGTATTTCCAACTCTTCTCGTTGCTTCACCTCCTTCTTCACACTTCGTACGAGGTAGTACCCTGCGATTGTTGTAAAGACGAGCGTGACGCCCGCGACGACGCGTGTCGTCGTTGACTGCGCCACAAAGAGCAGTGAACCCACAAGGAACCATAGTGCAACCACAAGTGCTTGCGCGCCAAGGAGTTTTACATTGAATGTCCTAAATCGAACAATGAGAACTGCAATAAATACCATGAAGATGTCCATGCCAAACAGGCCATAAAAACATGAACTTGAGTCAGGGAGCATACCGATAGTTGTGAAATACTCCGACAAAAAGATTATCGTGAAAAATGTAAAAAGAAAAAGTTCAATACCAATACCCATAAAAAGGATTTGCTTTTTAAATTCAGGTGTTGAGGATTTGTACTTTTTTATGAGAAGAATAAGAATCCAAATTGATGAAATTATTGAAAGTGCAACGTAATATGACTTGTACAAAACACCCTCGAATGCAAATGCGTCACAATTCGTGATGTTAAAACCTTTAAGATTCATATATGTTGGTGCAAGAATAAGTACAGGCGTTAGAATTGCAAAAAGCACCGCTTTTACACTAAACGAAATGTCATTTTTTTCTAGAAAAACATATACAAAATAAATAGATGATAAAGCGATAAAGCTAATCAATGTTGACTGCAAAACCCAGATAAATAATAAAAATTCACTATGAATATTCGTCCATAAAATAAGATTAAAAAATGTCCAACCAGAAAAACATATTGAAATAAGCAAAAGCAGTTTGTTAAGTAAGGATTTTCGACCGTTTATAAAAACAATAAAACCAATTAGTAGAGCTACAAAAGTAGTTGGTATGTGTGAGTAATAAAGTAGGTCTGGTATATCAGAGGAGAAGAAAAAATAAACTGGTTCTGGAAAAAAATTACAAATCATATATTTTCAATAATTTCAGCGGTATCATCAATAATCACGTCTTCATTTTCTAAAACATCTTCTGAATCAAGCCCGTCATTCATTGTCGCTCCCGCATCGTTATCTGAAGTAATATCTTCTTGTTCTGCTACGTTTTCTTCCTCAACATAATCTCCTTCAGTCAGATTCTCGCATGAGTCACCATCGATTTCTGGATCGCAAAAAGTAACACTGCACCCTTCGCCGTCTTCTGGAAGGCAGATATATGCTTTGTCGCAATCTGTAATATCTTCACCACATTGCCCAAAAATATTTGGTGCGTACTTTTCCATTTGTGAGTAGTAGTATTCTGAAGTACATTCATCGTCCTCACAACCAATGAAACAAACTTGTGTGTATGGGTCACATTCACTTTCATATGCGACCATATAATCCTGAAGCACCATAAAACGTACGTACAAAGCACCAATAAACAGAATTATAAGTGGCGTCAGCGTGTAAAGAAAAATATTATCACTAAGTCTCATACGTAGTTATTTCATTTAGTATAACAAATCTGTAGGAGATTACGTTTGCCGAAGTGTATATCATCATAAAACCACACTTACAATTTATGTGTGTAAAAGTTTTTAATTGCACTTGCTATTCGCTATAGTAGTTCACACCTCGCTCTATGTAATTCATTTCAATTTTAGCACATTCAAAATATGCCTGTACAAACGCAGCGATACCTTCAGTCGAAAATTCTCCACATGAATATACATCTATTGAGATAAAATTTTTGGGCGTGAGAGTATGAATCTGAATTCCGCTTTCAATTAGTGGTATCCAGCCACTAAGTCCTGCCTTGTCAGGATAAGTTTCAGCGTCGCTGTGAAAAATGAATGGAGGTGATTGATAATGCATTCCCAATTTCTTGGTAATTTCGATAAGGAAGTCGTAACAAAATGAGAGGTCATCACAAAGGCCCTCTTTACAATCATATAAATCGAGTGTTAGTAGGTGTCCAAATGGTTTGTTCCCTGTTTTGTCAGTCATATTCAGATTCTAACACTAAATTCAGTTTAACAAAAGAAGTGTTATCAATCACTTTCTCTCAATAATATATTTCTTTAGAAATTTTTTTGGACGGTATCCCAATTTCATCTTGCGTAGGTTTTCAATCCCAAGGTCCTGTTGCCAATTCCAGTTTTCATAACCAAGTGATTCAAGCTTCTGTGCAACATGCTGATTTAGAAGCTCGGTGAGTCCATAATATTGAGGCAGTGTCTTAAAGTAGTGAGAAAGTACAGAACCACTATGTAATAGTTCATCAACACTAAATCCAACAATTTTATTATTGCTATACGCCAACATTAAAAGTACATTTTCCTGTGATGCAGATATATCAAACATACGTTTGATTGCAAATTGTTCGTAATCAAGGTCGAGTTTACTGTTGCTTTTAAGTTTTACTTCATTCCACTCCTTAAGGAAGTCACTTGCTTCAGTATAGACATTACTGTCCCTTGATGCATCAATAACTTTAATGCTATGTAGTCTGCTACACTTATTTGCTGCTTGACGTTTGCTTTTGTAGTGACGTCCATTTAAATGTGCTATTTCTGAGATTGAGAAGATATAGTCATGACTTGTTATATCTTCTTGCACGTTTAGATTATCTGCGTGCTTAAGCGCACTAATATTTACTTCGGGAATTAGTTTAAGTCTAGGTTCAAACTCCCGATCCTTCGCAAGAGTAAGAAGTTGTGTAATCGTATTATTAACCTCGTTTGTCCCAATGAAAGACAGGAATGGTTTCCCTGTGACATAGTCGGTAAATTTAAGAACAAGATTATTGTTTAACGTACTGAGAGCATGGGCACCCTCTGTGTCCCATGAGTAGTAATTGTTAAAGATGTAATCTGCGTAGGGTTCAAATTTTGATGAGAAATATTCAAAAATACCCTTGTCTGAAAACTCAATTGGTTTGAAAAACGGGAAAACTGGCAAATCATTGAGTGTCATACTAGGAATGGATTCTATTTGTAGAATTACTAGAATATAAAATAAATTTTACTAAAAGTCAATATCCGCAGTCCAGCCTTGATTAATATCACACCAATCTCTTGACCACACACTAGGTATATACGATTAATTACCATAATATACCACACAAACCAACACACTTTTTGGTTTGTACACTAATTTACGACGAAATGAGGAGGAGATATGTCCCTGCCCCGGTGATAGCAATGGCGAGAGATTTTTGCCAGAGGTGTTTTGCTTTTATTTTTTCAACTGTAATCCTTGGGAAGAAAATTGTAAGTATGATGCCAATTGCGAGAACAAAGATTGGTTGAAATGAGTTAGTGAGAAGAATGAGTGAGATGGGGGCAAGAAGGTACGCAAATGCGAATACGACATTCCCTATCATATAGATAACCTCATTGAGAACGTTGAGTGAGATAATGCCAGTAGAGTTTGTTTTGAACGTGCGAAGAAATTGTTTCCTTGTTTTCCGCATAAATATAAAAATACCAACACCAATGAACGTGAGGACAGTGTGCTCCCAAAAAAGCGAACGCCACACATTCTCTTCGAGTGCTACTACCTTAAAGATAACCGAACCGAATGCCCAGCAGAATGAAGCAATGAGCATGAGGCCTATTGTCTGTCCGCGGAGAGTGAACTTGTTGTCGACATCTATCTCAAAAGAAATGATTGTTGTCCCAAGGATGATGATTGCCATTGCAATGAGCTGAAGCGTAGTGAGCGATTCATCGAGAATGATATAGCCAAGTGCATATGCAAAGACAGGTACGAGCTGGTAAAACACAATAACAATCGATGCTTCATCATCTCTGAGCGCGAGAAGGTAGCACAGAAGTACAAGGATATTGAGTGTGCCAACAACTATGAGGACAACAATATTGAGGAGGCCTATCTCAAACGCATGTGGATCCATCCAAAAGATGAATGGAAGCGCGAGCGCTGAAAGAAGTGAGGAGTACAGCATGAGTGAGCCTACCCCACTCACCTTGAAGTATCGCTCAAGAAGCACCTTGTCGATGTGATTGGTGAGTGCGTAGAGGAACGGTGCGATGAGTGTGAGAAAGAACCAGCTCATATAAGATTATTTCTTTGAGATGGTATATGTTTTTAAAAAGTGTACAGGGTAGTAGCTCATTTTGAGTTTATGTAAACCATCAAAGTTCAATCCATTGCTGATGGGGGTGAACCAAAATATTATAACATATTTTTCATAAAAGTAAACGTCTTGTATCGGAACCTGTGCATAAAAAACGCGCGACCGGGGTCGCGCGCTGAATGGGCTTGAGAGAACTAATCTGCCCCGTTTGTGAGGAGGAGGTAGGTACCGACGCCTGTAATGGCAATAGCAATTACCTTTTTCATTATATGACGCCGTTCAACATCCTCTGTGGCAAATTTCGGCCACATGAGCACCATGGCAATCGCAATCATGAAGACGAAAATCGATTGGAATGTCTCAGTGAGGAGTACAAGTGCGACTGGTGCAAGCATGACTGCGAAGCCATATATCACCGTGCCGAACATGTACAAGCTCTCGTTGAGGAGGTTGAGCCCCAAGACTGGCACGGAGTTGCTCCGCATTACCTTGAGGAAGCTCACGCGGTAGGTCGGGACGAAAGCAAACATGAGCCCCCCAATGATGACAAGGACTACGTGCTTCCAGAACAAACTTCGCCACGGGTTTTCCTCGAGCGCTGCTACCTTGAAGATTGCGAGCTCTGTAGCCCAGCACAAACATGCAATGAGCATGAAGCCCACGGTGTGTGCTTTGAAGCGGAACTTCCCGTCGGTGTTGTCGAACGAAATGACCGACGTGCCGAAGATGACAATTCCCATTGCCACAAACTGCATGTCAGTGATGACTTCCTCGAGGAATACATATCCCGTGAGGATGCCCAGTACCGGCACGAGCTGGTAATAGAGAATCACATTGGACGCATAATCCTTCTGTAGTGCTTTGAGGTACGCCCAAAGGAGTATCACATCGAGAACTGCAGTCAGTGCGATAATCCAGAAGTTACCATTCCCCACCTCCATAACCGACGGGTCGGCAATGAGTAGGAATGGTGTTGCGATAATCGACGCGAGCGCCGACACGATCAATAGTGCACCAACCCCTTCATCTTCCTCGTCGAAATATTTACTGAGGAGATGTTTGTCGATGTGGTTACATAACGACCAGAGGAACGGAGGTACTATTGCGAGTAAAAACCATGTGTTTTGGCCCACTGTGGCCTCCTTTCGCTGAGAATTGGTTAAATTGCCGAAGAACTAATTGACCAAAATTATATCACAAAAGTACAAAAAATCAATGATTTTAGGAATCATCGATTCCACGGCTCAAATACTAAACGAAAACGGAGCAATAAGTGTGAAGAAAAACCAAGTCATATGCATAGGTGCATTTTACATCGAAACATTCTCGACATTGTATCACGGCATTAAATTTAGTCTTTTGAGATTAAGATGATATTCCCTTAAATAAATTTATTCCTTAAAATTTGAGTTGATGTTTGGATGGATTTTCTCAAGTAAAAAACATTTTCCATGGTATGCCTTTTCGTTTACTAAGTATGGTATTCCCTGTTCGGTTTCCTCAAAATCGATCCAATGTGGTTCTGCAGTAACAAACTCTTTAACTCGATACAGTGGAATGCTACCGGTGTGCAACGAATATGTATATGGGTACTCTAATGCTATGCCATGCTTTGCTCTTGAAATAAGTGAATTTTGAATATTCTCAACGAGAACTACTGCACTTACACCGTACGGTAGTGCATACACGGCATCATCAGATTTTGTGACAATGCCACAAAACTTTGTTTGTGCTGTTGTTCTGTGAATATCGACAACAAGATCGTAGTCAGTGAGCACCTCATCCAATTCAACTGCTCTCTTTTCTTCATATGATATCGGTGTCATTACACCAAAACTTCTGTTCAGGTCAGTCTCAATGTATCGTACGTTACGCTCCTTTGCTAAAGGATTTGCAACAAGCGCGTTTGGTATCTCATACGGTGGATGCTCATCACCATGCGTGTATGTAATGTATAAAGTTTTCATGTATTCAGATTGTTGCTGAACTATTTTCCAGACTGTTGGGCGCAAAGCTCTAGTATTGCTTCGACGGGGTCAGTATTTTTTAATTCAGCTGAGTCTAGTATACCCCAAGCTCGCTTGAGACCAGGCAAGGCCCTCTCCTTCGAGAGAATAACATCTGCCTTCTCCTTTCCCCATAAATAATACAAACCAGCTTCAGCGAGATTGTTAATTATGATGTGATCCTGAGTACCGAAATCTTCAGTTGGGAATGCTTTTTGCACAGCGTCCCAGATTTTGTCAGCCAAAGCGTCGTTTTCGTCGTGCAAAAAAAGTACATGACAATACTCATGAATGAGTGTCGCCAAGACGTCACTCATGTCCGCCTTTATGTGGATCGTAAGAGGGTCAGAAAAAGGAGTGAAGGTGCCACGAGGATGTGTCAGATATGCAGGAGTCTGATTAGGGAGCTTGAATCCTAATGAGGTGTAATATTCAAGAACTTGAGCAACAGTATTCCACTCCTTTTCGAGGAGTGTGCAGTATTCGTATCCTTCAGAAATTTCAGCGTCTGATAGTGTAACTCCCGAGGCAAGAGACAAATTTGCATCGTATATGGGAACGTATTTAAGTAGTATTTTTTTGTCGAACTCTGTTTTCATAATTCTCTAAAGTATAAAAGAAGAGAGGCGCCTTGTCGAAGACAAGACGCCCCAAGCTGATGGCGCACTTAGTACGCCTTGGCAAAAAGAACAGTTGTAGTTGCAGGATCGTCGCACCAGATGCATTTACCTCCTTCATGTGTATGTTCGTACGGCATGTTGCGAGTCGTTGCGCTGGTCTCCTCCTTGATCGCTTTTTCACATGTTGGTTTTTTACACCAACGCGCGCTAATGAATCCATCTTGCCGGTTAAGGCGTTCGATGAGTTCATCTTTGCTGTGAGCCGAGATTGTATGTGCCGTCATTTCAGCCGAAGCCTTCATGAGCATTGCACGTTGCACCTCGTCTAGACGATCCGGGAGTGTTCCCAATGCATCCATAGAAAGATGTTCTTTTTCTCCAGTAAAGCGCCACGCGCACACGAATGTGTTTTGCGCGACGTCACGGGGACCGACTTCTATACGTAGCGGGACACCACGCATTTCGTGCTGATAGAACTTTGCTCCGGGTTTAACACCGTCGCGGTCATCCACCTGTACACGAAGACCGTACTCACGAAGCTTCTGTGCCACTTCGCCAACACGAGACATGACCAGTTCGGGATCTTTCTCGACCGCAATAGGCACAATGACAACATGTACCGGCGCCACCTTGGGAGGCAACACTAGTCCACGCTCGTCACCATGGATCATAATGAGCGCACCAATCAGACGAGTGCTCACTCCCCATGAGGTCATATGCACGAACTTTTGGACACCGTCCTTGTCGAGGAAGTTTACGTTTGCCATACGGGAGAAGTTCTCCCCAAGGTAGTGAACCGTACCCATCTGTAGACCTTTGCCGTCAGGCATAAGTCCTTCGATACTGTGCGATTCGACTGCACCGGCAAATTTCTCCTTCTCGGACTTCAGACCACACACGACTGGTATAGCGAGTATGTCTGCCACAAAGTCGTGGTAGACTGCCACCATGTCAGCAACTTCTTGCCGTGCCTCGGCCTCAGTTGCATGTGCGGTATGACCTTCTTGCCACAGAAACTCTGTATTGCGCAAGAAGAGACGCGGACGCTTCTCCCAACGAACCACATTGCCCCATTGGTTGAGCTTTAAGGGCAGGTCGCGATATGAGGTAATCCACCGTGACATACTCTCGTGCACGATAGTCTCCGATGTCGGCCGGACAATGAGTCGCTCTTTGAGCTCCTCGCCGCCTGCATACGTCACCACAGCAACCTCAGGCGCAAAGCCTTCGACATGGTCTTTCTCCCGTGCCAAGTACGACTCGGGAATGAACATCGGGAAGCAAGCGTTTGAAACACCGCGAGCCTTGATGCGTGTATCGAGTGCGCTCTGGATGAATTCCCAAATCGCATACCCGTACGGACGAATCACCATACAGCCCTTTATAGGGGCATGTTCGGCAAGTTCCGCCCGAGCGATGACTTCTTGATACCACGCCGACATGTCGGTTGTGCGGTCAGGAAGTACCTGTTTACTATTGGCTTTCATGATGTACCTCCATCAAAGATTAAAGGAAGAAGCTTAGCTGTGATTTCACAACTTTCTATTGCCAACGTTTCGGACAATCCTCGTGGTCTGTCAAAAAACTGTAAAACTTACTAGTCAGATTTTACAACATGACATGATAATGTCAAGAGTGAGTCGCTCTTAATAACTCATCACCTAGATTTAAGTTATTCTTCAAACATTTTTCGGACACGTAACGGTATATGAATTAAGGATGGCTTTTGTGTAATTTAAATATGATACTATAAATAATGTTTGATTAATAAAAGTTTCGGGGTGTAGCATAGTGGTAGTGTACTCGGTTTGGGACCGAGTGGTCCGGGTTCGATTCCCGGCTCCCCGACCAAGTTAGATATTTTGAGAATTCCGACGAGTCTGACAGCTTGCTCGCCCCGCCTTCAGCGTGTACTGTACTCTGCCTGTCGGTTTTAGCAGGCGTTTGTGGTTAAAATCAAACAGATTTACCAACAAACACCTTTTCTAAAATGTCGCTTTCAAGAAGTTTTTGCGAAGTGTCTTTTGCTATAACTTTCCCTTTATCTAGAACATAACCGCGACTGGCAATATCGAGCAACGATCTGATGTTGTGCTCGACTACTAAAATTGCAGTTTTGTGTTTCTCGTTTATTTCCTTAATCTTCGCAAAAACTTCTTTAACGATTTTAGGCGCAAGACCAAGAGATGGCTCATCAAGGAGCAAAACTTTTGGTTCGGTCATCAGTCCTCGCGCCAAAGCGAGCATTTGCTGTTGACCACCGGAAAGCGTTCCGGCTTTATCCTTGCACTTTTGCTTCAATACTGGAAAAGTCTCCATCACTTCTACAATTCGTCTTTTCAACTCCTTTCTATCGCTAACAATAAAGCCACCTATTTCCAAATTTTCTTCAATCGTCAAGTCGCTAAATACCCGTCGGCCTTGCGGTACAAATGAAATGCCCCTTTGCGCGACTTCATGAGAAACTGGTTTTATCTCTTTTTCGTGCCATAAAACTTTTCCGGAATGAATCGGTGCCAAGCCGAAAATCGTTTTGAGTATCGTTGACTTGCCCGCACCGTTCGGTCCCATCAAAGCCACGATTTCGCCTGCGTCAATCGAAATGTCAACGCCGTCAAGTGCCTTTACTCCGCCGTAGTGAACAGAAACATTATGGAGTTGAAGTAAAGTTTCATTTTTCATATTTATTATTTATTCACCGAGATACGCTTCAAAAACTTCTCTTTTTTTTAAAACAGATTCGGGTTTGCCTTCGGCCAATAACTTACCTTCATCCATAACAAAAATATGGTCGCAAAGCTCTCGGATTAAACCTATATCGTGCTCAATTAAGACAATCGTCTTATTTTCCTGCTTTAACTCTTGGAAAATATTAGAAACGATTTTCTTCATCTCTGGGAAAAGCCCCGCAAAGGGTTCGTCAAAAAGATAAACCTCCGCCTTCATCGCTAGTGTTCGGGCAATCTCCAAAAGTTTCCGCTGGCCGTAGGAAAGATTAACAGCTAACTGATTTTTCTTTTCCAAGAGACCAACTTTCTGCAAAACTTCCTCGGCGATTTCATGGTGGTATTCAGTGTGTCTTTCAAAAAGTGAGCTAAAAACATTTCTCTCAGTTACGACAACTAAAATGTTGTCCAGCACCGTCATTTGTTCAAACAGCCGCACATTCTGAAATGTGCGAGTAATGCCGTAGTAGGAAACTTGATGTGGCAATATCCTTGTAATTTTCTTTGTCCCATCAACAATAATTTCTCCGCTATCAATTTCCAGAACTCCGCTCAAAAGATTGATAAGTGTTGTTTTGCCGGAACCGTTCGGCCCGATAATGCCAGTGATTTGTCCTTTCTCAATCTCTACTGAAAGCCGGTCAACGGCACAAACGCCGTTAAATCGTTTTACTAAATTTTTTGTCTCAATAATTTTCATAGCTTGTATTCGCCTATTAATCCTTGAGGCCGATAGAGCATGAGCAAAATTAAAATTATGCCGTACACCACTTGTCGCATTTGAGCCTCAATGTCAGACGGAAAGCCGATAAAGCGCAAAACTTCTGGGAGCAGTATCAAAAACAATGCACCCAAGATCGAACCGCGCAGGTTGGCAAGACCACCCAAAATGATAATCGCGAGAATGAACATTGACTCCGTCAGCTGGAAGCTGGAAGGGTCAATGAAACTAATGTAGGAAGCAAAGAGAGATCCAGCAACCGACGCCATCGCGGCTGAAATAACAAAAATCACAAGTTTGAAATACAAAGTGTTGTAGCCGAAAACGGCAATGGCAGTTTCGTCTTCGCGGATTGCTTTCAATACTCGGCCGAAAGAGGAGTTGATGACAAAGTACGAGGTGAAATACATCAAAACCAAAAATATCAAAGTAAGAACCATAAAATTAAAATTGTTCGCAAAGTTTATGCCAAACAATTCCGGCCTGGAAATTCCGGGAATACCCAAAGAACCCCTTGTCAAATTTTGCCAGTTCAGAAAGACGGCAAAGATAATTGCATTAAATCCAAATGTGCCAAGCGCATAATAATCACCCTTGAACTTAGACAAAACTACGCCGATGAGGAAACTTACGGCTACTGTTATTGCAATTCCTAAAATCAAAGAGCTGAAAAACCCAACGCCACTTTTTGTCAGAAATATTGCGGTAGTATATGCGCCAATGCCGAAAAAAGCGGCATGGGTTACAGACAAAAGCCCTGTGTAGCCAACAACTAAGTTCAAACTCACGCCTAGGATAGCGTAGATGGCAAACAAAATTGCTAAATGTATCAGATACTCCATACTATTTATTCATAATTCCGCGGGGACGGAAAATTAAAAACGTAATCAAAAGCACAAAGGCAATGGCGTCCTTCCATTCTCCGGATATTTTCCAAATGCCAAAATTTTCCACAAATCCCAAAAGAAACGCGCCTAAAACTCCGCCGTAGATATTGCCGACTCCGCCGACAATGGAAGCAATGACACCCTTGAGTAGTAAGCTCATTCCCATTGTCGGTTCAATACCCACATCAAAACCGACCAAAATTCCGGTAAATCCAGCAATCGCCGAGCCGATGAAAAAGACATAACCGATTATTTTGTTGGTATTTATGCCAATAATCCGTGTCACTTCCTCATCATCGCTGATCGCCCGTACTGTCTTGCCGAGTTGTGTTTTATAAAGAAAAGCGACAAGTCCAGCCATAACTAAAGTAGCAGATAGTAAAATAACGAGTTGTGTTTGTGTTATAACACCGCCCAAAATTGTAAAAAGTTTCTGCGTGCCAACATTTCCAGAAAGCGTTTTGAATTGGCTGGAAAAGAGAATCGCGATAGTGGCCTGCAAAGCGGTCATCGCTCCAAGCGAAGCAACGAGCAAAATCATGTTTGACGCTTTGCGCCTGCGAAGCGGGAGATAAATAAATTTATCCAGGCCAAAACCGACAAAACCGGCCAAAACGACACCGAGAATAATCGCAACATAAATGTCTAATCCTAAAATTTTTGCGAAATAAAACACTGCGTAGCCGCCGATTGTGGCCATTATGCCATGCGCCAAGTTGAAAAATTTTGTCGCGCCATAAATAAGATTAAAACCAAGCGCTACCAAAGTATAAATCGCCCCGGCAATAATGCTGTTCAAGATGAGTTGTGGGAGTATGTCCATTTTACTTTATCTTACCTCTTTTATCATGTTTTCTCAAAAAAATTGCCTCGCAAAACGAGGCAATTTTGTTTCGCATATACGATCGAATTTCTACTTGTCGACGCTAACTGGCTTTCCATCTTTTATCATGCGGACGGCTGCCTTTGATACAACAATCCCATCTTCGTTAACATTTAGATTACCAAGCGCCCCGCTGAAGTTTGTTGTTTTCATTAGTTCATTTACTACTTGGTCACTTGTAGGTTTCGATGCCACTTCGACCTTTTCATTAGCAGTAACTATCAAATTAAAGATATCATATGCATTAGCTGCTCCCAATGTCGGGGATTTGCCGGTTTTAGCATTGAACTTACTGGTAAAATCCGCAGCTGGATCAGCGGAATTGACATACCATTCTCCCTCAAAAAGGGCTAATTGCTCGCTAAGTTCAAAAGACTCTATAGATGTGATCGGTGTAGTTATTCCCGCCTCTCTCATCTGTTTAGCTAGTATTTCTAGTTCCGGTGAGAATGCCATTAATAAATAAATTTCAGCTCCACTATCTTTTACTTTGGCGATGGTAGTTCTGAAATCTTTTTCGCCAAAGTTAAATACTTGGTCGGTTACTATTTCAATACCAGTACCTTTTAATTGTTGTTTTAAGTCGGGTATTCCATCGGCAGCTCCTTGTGCCTCGAAGATCCCAAGTTTTTTAATTCCTCTTCGTTGTAATTCTGCAATAAAAACTTTATTTTCTTCAGAAGGAGGTGTCCAGTGAATGAAGTTGTATTTACCTTTTGCCACGTTAGAATCTGATGCTATGCCAAAATGCACAACTTTGTTTTGTTCTGCGATAGGTGCAACCACATTTCCAGTTACGGAACTAAAAGTCACAAATGCATCAACCTTATCTGCGCTTAGCAGCTTATTGGCTGCGCTTGCAGACTTCTTAGCATCCAGTTGGTCGTCCTCAAATATTACTTCATATTTATTTTTTGTATTACCCAAGTTTTCCTTGGCTATTAAAATAGCATCGCTTATACCTTCGCCCATAAATGCAAGATTACCAGTCATTGGCGCAATTACGCCGATCTTGATTGTTTTTTGGGAAACTTCACCCGTGTCTCTTGATGCAAGGTAGCCGACTGCCACTATGGCAATGACTACAATTACTCCGATAACCCATTTTGTTGCTTTTTTGATATTGTATGACATAACAGTACTATAAAAACTAGTGTTTTAAACCTTTTTTAGAATACATCTTTTCATTGATTCATACAAGGGATCTTTCGTTGTGTGCAGGGTGGGTGAGACAAACGCAAATTCTAATTGGTTTGGTTTTGGACATCTCTATAATGGAGGGTATGTAGATTCTTTTAGCACAATGACCACACTCAATCAACATAAGGTTCACCTCTCTCTCATCAGTTTTGTTGCCCACAATGATTCTTTTAGAATATGTGAGATTTAATAGGCTTTCGCAAAGAGTACTTTGTTTGGAGAATCTTTCCCGCAGTAAATACATTTTCCAGAATTACCTAGACCTCCTTCAAAAGGAATGCATCTACTCGTTGCTAGAGTCTCTTCTTTAATCTTCTCTTCACAGTTTTTATCAAGGCAAAGGTGTGCAAAAATGAAGCCCTTTTTATTGCTTATGGTTTTCTTAAATTCTTCGTAATCAGCCACCTCTCTTGTGTTTTCAACTCTGAATTTTTCTGAATTTGCTAACAGCGAATCTTGCATTTTCTTCAAACTTGACTGGGCAAATGTAGCAATATCCGCATCCTGAACAAATTCTTTTGTACCATGCAATCTTTCTACAACAACAACTGAACCCTTCTCTACATCTTTTGGCCCAATCTCAAATCTTAGTGGAACACCTTTTCTTTCCCATTCAAAATATTTAAAACCTGGGCGCCCCTCTCTATCGTCAACCTTGAATGAAATTCCTGCTAAGTTTAACTCGTCTTTAACGACAGAAACTTTTTTCATGACAGTTTTTCGGTCTTCTTCAGTAGCGCAAATTGGAATAATAACCACTTGAAATGGAGCGATTTTAGGTGGCAGAACCAATCCCTTATCATCAGAGTGAGACATGATGATTGCGCCGATAATTCTTGTAGATAGACCCCAGCTCGTTTGCCACACATATTGTTTTTCTTGATTCTCATCCAAATATGATACATCGAATGATTTTGAGAAATTTTGACCAAGCATATGAGACGTCCCTGACTGAAGAGCTTTGCCATCTTGCATCATTGCCTCAATCGTAGTGGTGTAGTCTGCGCCCGCAAACTTCTCACTTTCTGTTTTTCTTCCTAAGATGAGCGAAATGCCAAGGTAATCCTCTGCAAGCATTCTGTACACCTCCAACATTTCAAGGGTTTTTTTGTCAGCCTCCTCTTTCGAAGCATGTGCCGTATGACCTTCTTGCCATAAAAATTCTGACGTACGCAAAAAAGGTCGAGTTCTCATCTCCCACCTAAAAACGTTACACCATTGATTTATTAAAAGTGGCAAATCGCGATGCGAATTTATCCACCTCGAAAAAGCATCGTAAATAATTGTCTCGGATGTCGGGCGAATTATTAGTGGCTCTTCCAGTTCGCCTGCTGGTATTAATTTGCCGTCTTTTTCCTCTAGTCTGTGGTGAGTAACAACTGCGCACTCTTTAGCAAAACCTTCAACGTGTTTTGCTTCCTTTTCTAAAAAACTTTTTGGTATTAAGAGCGGAAAGTATGCATTCTGTGTCCCTCTTTTTTTAAACTCCTCGTCTAAAATTTTCTGTATATTTTCCCAAATCGCATAACCATATGGTTTTATAACCATACATCCACGCACTGGCGAATTTTCTGCCAAATCTGCAGCCTTAATTAAGTCTAAATACCATTGAGAAAAGTCAGCCTCTCTTGGTGTTATTGTGCTATCTATAGAATCTTTATCCTGATTTCCACTCATATATTTTAATAAACAAATTTAAACATAAAACGAATTGCTAGTGAATAATACTCTTATTTATCGTCATCGGCCAGTACTTTACTCTAGTTCTCGGATGTTGTGAACACATGACCCACAGGTTGGTCCTGTGGGGTAAATACTAGTCAGATTTCGCTTGTAAGCAGGTATACCAATCAGAAAAGATCTTTTTGTAAGCTATTCCGAATACAGATGTATAATATGCTGCATTCTCCTCAGGACTTTTGTCCCGTGATAAGTTGCTGTAGAGCTTTAGATAATTATTTCTTCCATATTTCTCAATGAGGTAATTTGAAAAATGTGCAGCGAGAGCATAATACTCTCTCGCGTACTCGTCGTTGGTATCAACCCACGATTGGTGTGAGGTGAGCAAGTCTGGAGATATTGTAAATTGTTCGTTACCAATAGCTTCTCGTATTGTGTTCAAAAACGAATTTCCATACCAATCATGACCAACTAAATACTCAGCTAGTCCTTCCTGCAGAAATCCGATTGTGAGACCAAGAGGTAGCGAAAGAAGGTGAGTATCCTCGTGCGGGCCGATAACACGATGCCCTTCGGTATAGAGTGTATGGACAGCAAAATCATTGTAAATAGCTTGTGCAAACCACTTACTTCCCATAAGTTCTTCTTTGATCTCTATACTCGGATAGAAATAGTATGCAATTTTTTCCGATGGAGCTTCCAGCTCAAGGAAGCTGAGTATTTTTTGAAATGCATCTTCTTGAGTCTTGATAATATGTTCAATTTCCCGCTCGGCAAGGCTTCCTTTAAAGTAATGGAACTGGTAATGCGAAGAACCACGTACTACCCACGGTGCGCTATTAAAAAGAGTCTTAAATCCTGGAAGAGATTGATTGTACATGTTGGTTTTTAGATAACCTGCTTAAATGATAAGACAGGTTATGGGAATATTACAACTTGTTCAGGGTGTAATAGGTCGCCCTCCCCCTATTCTCTCGTGTGACTATCCTCTTCTCGACAAGACGCTTAAAATCTAGAATTTGTGTTGAATGTGCGCGGTCTGTGATTTTTGCATATTCACTTTTTGTGATGGAGCCATTCTTCTGTATATATGCGACAATAATTTTTTCATGGTCAGATAGTCTTGTTGGTGTAATTGAGGCATTGAGTAGTTTTTGTACTCGCAAAAGCTCGTCTATTATTCCATCAGTAAAATAAATGAGCCAGTCAGTAAAATCAATTGTTGTTCTCACGTCATAGTAGTCACCGAGCACTCCTACTGATGAAAAATACTTAGTAACGTTTTGATTGTAGTAATTCTCAAAACTAAACAATTGGAACGTATCAAGTCCCATACGTGCAAGAAGATATTTTGTAACCAAGCGAGCGGTGCGACCATTGCCATCCATAAATGGATGAATGACTACGAATTGCTTGTGGAATATTCCAGCGAGAATAAGCGGGTCAGTCGTGTGGTGTTCTCTTTTTAGAAAGGTGGTAAGTTCATCCATGAGTGGATATACATCGTCAGCATTCGGTGGTATGTATGCAATTTTTCTTTGTCTCGGATCGTTGACCACAACAGGGTCTACACGAAACTTTCCAATATTTTTTTTCTCAAGCAAACCATCCACAACAGTAGATTGAATGGAACAGATAAAGGCAGAGGTAATCGGTTTAGGTCTTTCAATTTGAGTGCTTAAATAATGGAGTGCATTATTGTAGTTCAGCACTTCCCTTTCTGTATCACGAATGTGTGTCGGAGTATTCTTGAGTATTTTACGAACATCAGTGAGGGGGATGGGATTGCCTTCAATACTCGTTGAGGCATGCGCAGAAATGGCATAGCTATCTTTCTCAAAGCTTGCGAGCATAAGCTCAGGAAACTTTTGATTGTTGAGTTCTGCAATTAGATGTTTAATTCGAACGATGTTGTTCAAAAGGCTTGTGTTCAGCTTGTATTGTGGTTCAAACATAGTCGTATTATAGTCGATTCATAGTCGAATGTCAACATATTGTGCACAGCCTAAGTGACTCGTTTTATTTCATGCTTAATTTAGGACAGAAACTGAGCAATGAATGTAAAGAAAAACCAAGTCATATGCATACATGACTTCACGTATTTTCATGGAAATCCTTGTATACAAAAAGTGCTCTTCTAAAAATTGCCTGTCTCATTTCGTTTTTTTCAACATATTTCTCAAAATCATTTGGATTAACCCAAATGATTTTATTTACACTTCCGGCAGGGTCTGATTCGAATTCACCGAGTGGCGTTACATTGCAGATGTATTGTACTCTGTAATGAATATCTTGATTCGCAGTGACGATCTTTTGGTAACTAAGTGGTCGGTAATCAAGTACGGAACAATTAGTTTCTTCCAGTACTTCCCTTTTTAAGGTTTCAGTAATTTTTTCTTCTTTCTCCCGAGTTCCTCCGTGAATACCAAATATGTTCCATTCAGAATGTTTAACGAGCAATAATTTTTTATTCCAAAAACAAACAGCGTGTATTTTGATAATAAGATTATCAGGAATGTCATCGAAGGTTTTGGTTGGGAAATATGTAATGTCACATCTTTGTCCTCGATAACTAAGAGCAGATTTAAATATCTTCATAAAGAATTAAATGTATTTCAAAGTATTCAGGTTTCATTGTGCAGAAAGGTGTAGGATGCCAATGAACTTATTTCAATAAATCTTCTATACTCATGTCAGCTTGCAGGATAATGGACCTCAAAGTTTTTGGTGCTAAATCCCTATTGTGATACGGGATGACAACATGGAGCGCCTTCTTTTCAGTGTGGCGAAGGTTAATATGACTTCCAGTTTGGTGATGAATATAAAAGCCATTCTTGCAGAGAATTTTTACTAACTTTCGTGGCGAGAGAATAGGAAGTCTGGGCATATTACTATGCTGGAATTTGTAGTTTCATGCTTGCAATGAAGCTTTCGCGTGGGATATCCATCTTCGCTTTCTTGAGACCATCAATGTAGCATGTAATTGCATCCATGAGCACCTCTTTTGCATGCTTCATGTCCTTTGCTTCTGTAATAAGGCCAGGAAGTGAGGGTACTGTGATTGTGTACCCACCGTGCTCATTTTCCTCAAAAAAAGCTGTGAATTCCCTACTTTTTTTAGTTGTCATCGTACTCATAATCCTCATAATAACAAATATAGTTTCAATTGCAATTTTTTAACGGTGCATTGTGACTTACATTAAATAACGTTGATTTACAGCTCAAATACAAAGCGGAAACAGAGCAATGAGTGTGAAGAAAAACCAAGTCATATGCATACATGCATTTTATGTCGAAGCATTCTCGACATTGTATCATGTCACAAAAGTCCTAATGGCTAGACCCCTCACTATTTTATTACTAAGTCGATGATATGTCTTCGAATACTACGCCATCCTTTACGATTCCGAGTGCACAAAATTCCATATTTTGCCAATACTCGAAGATATTCTCAAAATCATTTTTTAAATATGAAAAGAATAACGCCAATACGGTACCGTGCGATACTATCAATATCTCAGTATTTTTGTGTTCCGAATCAATTTTAGATACAGCAGTAATAAAGCGCTCTAGTGCCTGATTCGCAGTTTCTCCGCCATCTAAATTTGAGTCTCTCAGCTCAAACTTTTCACGTTTTACTCTTTTAAATTCTTCGTCGGTAAGGAAATTGTCCCCCCTCTTCACTTCTTCGAGGCCGTCTCTGATAATAACATCAAGACCGAGATGTAGACCAAAGGGCTCAGCAGTCTTTTGTGCCTTATACTCAGGTGATGCGTAGACGGCAGTAATATTTTTGAAACGCTCCTCCCCTGCAATTGCATCTAAAATACCACTTGTCTCAGACGTTAACTTCCACTCAATGGGAGGTACGTTTGGATCCTTTATTGTCTCACCGTGTCTCAGAAAATATAATGTATTTCCGTTATGTTGCGTAAGCATGAGGGTTTAGTCAAAAAAGCCCAGAAATTAAATAATTTCTATTGTATCACATCAAAATTCAGTTTTTCGAGATCAGCCGCACTCTCCAATTCTCAAACACTATCTTGCTTTCAGTATTTAAAATAGATTTATATTGCAGTTCATTACTTTCTGATGTGGCATCACGCAATAGCGAACTATAGAGTCTCAAGTATCTTTTTTCCCGTATGTGGCAATCATGTAGTCAGCAAAAAGTGCGGAGAGTGCATAGTATTGGCGTGCATATGTGTCATTGGTATCAGTCCACGCTTGATGGGTGGTCAATAGGTCAGGAGATATAGTAAATTGGTTGTCATCTAAGACTTCATGCACTGTTTGTGAAAAAGTGTTCCCATACCAATCATGGCCAACCAAATACTCTGCTAACCCTTCCTGAAGAAATCCGATTGAAAGTCCAAGAGGTAGCGAAACAAGGTGAGTATCTTCGTGTGGACCGATAACACGATGCTCTTCGGTATAAAGTGCATGGACAGCAAAATCATTGTAAATAGCTTCCGCAAACCACTTACTTCCCATAAGTTCTTCTTTGATTTCTATACTCGGATAGAAATAGTATGCAATTTTTTCCGACGGAGCCTCTAGCTCAAGAAAATTGAGTATTTTTTGAAGAGCATTCTCTTGAGTCTTGATAATATGTTCAATTTCCCTCTCAGCAAGGCTTACCGTAAAGTAATGGAACTGGTAATGCGAAGAACCACGTACTACCCACGGTGCGTCATTAAAGAGAGTCTTATACTCTGGAAGAGATTGCTTGTACATATTGGTTATTAGAATACAATGTGTTTTAGTAGATTGATTACTGAATCACTTTTTAGATTGCTGTGCACAAAGCTCAAGTATTGCTTCGGTGGGGTCAGTATTTTTTAATTCAGCTGAATCCAGTATTTTCCACGCTCTCTCGAGACCAGGCAAGGCCCTTTCCTTCGAGAGAATAACATCTGCCTTCTCCCTTCCCCACAAATAATACAAACCGGCTTCGGTGAGCTTATTTATTATAATATGATCCTGAGTACCAAAATCTTCAATTGGGAATGCTTTTTGCACAGCATTCCAGATTTTGTCAGCCAAAACGTCGTTTTCGTTATGCAAAAAAAGTACATGACAATACTCATGAATGAGTGTCGCCACGACATCATTCATGTCCTCCTTTATGTGAATCGTAAGGGGGTCAGAAAAAGGGGTGAAGGTTCCTCTTGGGTGTGTTAGATATGCAGGAGTCTGATTAGGGAGATTGAATCCTAATGAAGTGTAATATTCAAGAACTTGAGCAACAGTATTCCACTCCTTTTCGAGGAGTGTGCAGTATTCATATCCTTCTGAAATTTCAGCGTCTGATAGTGTAACTCCCGAGGCAAGAGACAAATTTGCATCGTATATGGGAACGTATTTAAGTAGTATTTTTTTATTAAATTCAGTTTTCATAATTCTCTATAGTTAGAACATTTTCACTTTCAGTTGGTTCCTCAAACGTATCTATTGTTGTTTGTGTCAATTCCCTGCTTACTACTGACCTGGTTGGATTCTTCAGATTACCTTCCCACCGCTCCCACACCGTCTCTACTGGTGCTTGTATATAAAGCACACAACTCATTCCGTCTACAGGTGTGGAAACTTCACGAAGTTTGTCTCGACTTGCAATCGTCTGATTGGTGGAATCATACAACACACTTTTCCCTTCAGCTAACATTCCTACAGTTTTTATGTATGAATCATTAAAGATGCTTTGCCACTCTTCTGCATTTGGTAATGAGTTTGTATTCCAATTAAACCCATGCTCTTGAAAAATTTTATCAATACTCACGTATACGATATCAGTATGATTTTGCAATTCCTTTGCAATAAATGATTTCCCTGCATATGGAAGACCACACAAAATAAATAGTGTTTTTTGTGAGTGTCGTATTAGGTTTATGACAACATCTAAATTTGGCATGTTAACAAATGGTGAATGGAGGCGGGTATCAATTTAGTATATTTATTAATGTTGGATGATTTCTGAGGTGAAAAATTGCTCTTGAAAATGAGTTGCCTTACGAATATTGTCATCACTCATATTCTCAGATGAAAGAGGAACTACAACAAGTTTATCATCGGCGTCATTGAGTCGATGTATAACCGCGATACACCTGCCCTTATAGGTTTCAAGAGGGGTATCAACCTCAAGAATGTATGCATCAACCTCTTCCCCATCAGGTGCCATTGTGTTAGGAACAAATCCATAATTCACTTCGTACACAAAACCATGTTTTGGATGTGTTGAGTTAAGCGGTCGGTCAATAATGATTGTGACTTCTTTACCAATGTATTGAGTTGCGTAATTGTCGTGTTGTGGCTTATTCATTTTGCATTTATTAGTTTCCAAACGTCATAAAATTAGAGCTTTCATACCTTTGTACGGCTTTATTAAAGACTATAATAGCTAGAGAAAGCCAGATTGTTGTAAGGAGTATGATAAGTAAGACACCCGAAAGAGATACGTCTCTCACAATTTCGACAGGTAATGCGCCAATGAGAAGTGAGGGGATGAGAAATGTGTACACAAATCGAGTAACTCCTTGGAAGGCACCTCCGTGAAAGAGTGCCGGCGTGAAGAAAACTTCAAAAAGGCCAGTTGAAACACTCTGTGCATCAACAAAATAAAAACTTGTCGAATATACAATGATAACTCCAGCAAGGAAAATAATAGTTGAAAGGAGTATGAGTAGAATCCCGAGAAGTACTTGCAAAAAACTAGCATGAAGGAGTACTGCAAATATAATAAGACAAATAAACCCAAAGACCACATCTCCAACAGCAGACGGGCTGAAAGCAGAGGTCGCGACACGGAGGAGTATGTTTTTTGGTGAGAGCATAAAGCGGTCAAATGAACCACTTGCGACATAGTCCGGGAGTTTACGGATGCCCATTGCTACAGAAAAGACGATGCCATAGGAAAGTGCACTAAATCCTTGTAGGCCGACAATGTCAGCACCTGTCCATCCATTAATTTCTCCCACGGACTCCACAAAGAATAACCAAAGAAATATGAAGGCGGTGTTATTGATGGTCATTCCAATAACATTCATAAGGAAGCTTGTGCGTAATTCAGCACTGCTTACTATATTTTTCTTAATTGCATACAATGCAAAATATAATTCTTTAAACATATTTATCCGCCATTAACAGACACTTTTTGCTTTGCGTACGTGAACATAATAAGCATAACTATTGTAAGTGCAATGACCCATGCGTATTGGATACTTGCCAGCACATACCAATTGCCTTGCCATGATTCATAGACAGTATGTGTAATGAATTGTGATGCGCCAAATGGACTGTAGAGAGCGAGTTTGTACATAAAATCAGGGAAAAGTGCCACAGGGAGATATGAGCCACCGAGTATCATCACTGCCTTATCTACAATCCAAAATACTGGGCTTATGTCTTCTATCCAAAATGACAAGAGCCCGACTATCGTATAGATAAGAAGAGTGAGTAAAATTCCGCCAATGAGCACGAGAAGAAGTGTTGGTATAAAAGGTACTATAGCCATAGTACTTGGTATACCAACAATAGACATAAGAGCGATCGTGCCGACAACGACAGCTACAAGAAACGAATACACTCCAGACCCAATTTGCCACCACATTTTATATGCAAGGTATGAGACCGGCTTACTAAAGAGTATTTCAACTGTGCCTGATTGCACGTCGCGCATAATCTCTCGTGCAATATCACGAAGGCGAAACGTCATAAAGATAAAGTAAAAAAGCATACTCCAGGCTATGAATATAAACGGAGTATTATTAACCTCACCTCCCTTGAGCTCGAATACGTAATAGTAGAGAACAAGTAGGACACCACAACGGGCGATAAGTGACATTGTGTCGACGAACAGTCTCCCACGATATTGTGTTCGATCTCGAAGAAGTGTTGTGATTATTTTACGCGCGAAGCGAATCCTTTTCATACATATGTCGGATAACTGTCTCGAGATCTGTATCATATACATCAACATCATTCACTTCAAAAATATTGAGAAGCTTTTTAAGCGCTTCAGTGACGGTGAGTGTGTGGAGATCAACAGCAATTGTTATCTTATCTTTTTCTTGCATATGATAGCTCATCCCATTTGGGAGGACCTTGAATTCCTCGAATTGACTCTTTGGAAATAAATCAATGTATTTTTCAAGAATAAAATCTTTCGCTATATCTGCAGTTTTCATATCTCGCATCACAACGCCATGATTGATGATTATGGTTCGTTCACAGAGTGATTCTATATCACCCACATCGTGTGAGGTGAGAAATATGGTGGTCTTCTCCTCAGCGTTGAGGCGAAGGAGTAAGTCACGAAGTACTTTTTTTGCCACCACATCCAGTCCTATCGTCGGCTCATCAAGGAGTATGATTTTGGGTTTATGAATAAGCGACGCTGCAACTTCTGCACGCATACGTTGTCCAAGCGAGAGCTTGCGGACAGGTTGTGTGACAATTGAGCCAAGATCGAAAAGTTCGATGAGCTCCTGAGTTCGCTTCTTAATTTGAGCGTCAGTAAGGTCGTACATGACACCAAATAATTCAAATGAATCGGTAAGGGGGAGATTGGGGAGGAGTTGTGAACGTTGACCAAACACAGTTCCGATTTGGTATGCAAGTTCTTTTCGTTTCTTTGTTGGGTCGAGTCCAAGTACGCTCACTTTTCCAGATGTTGGAAAGAGAATCCCTGTAAGCATTTTAATCGTAGTTGACTTCCCTGCACCATTTGGCCCAATGAATGCTATGCGCTCACCTGAACCAACAAAAAAAGAAATGTTATCAACTGCAACAACCTCCTTCATGTCTGGACACAGTAAATTCTTCAAAAAACCAGAAGATTCATTCTTGACTGGAAATTTGAATTTCTTTGTTAGGTTTGAAACAGTTATTGCGTTCATTACTATGAGTGTACGATAAAAGATAAATTACGCAATTATCTGAGCATTTGGGTTACGAGGGCGACCATTTGATCTTTCTTTGATGGGTCGCTTTCTGCTATGAGGAGGGTGAGAGCGGTGAGAGCTGGAGGATTAATTTGTCTACCTCCCTTTGCGCCTGTCTTCCTGAGAAACCAGATGAATGCGAATGCCCCTGAGCGCTTGTTACCATCGGTGAATGGATGGTTCTTAACCATGAAGTAGAGTAGGTGCGCGGCTTTCTCTTCGACTGTTGGATACATTGCCTTACCTCCGAATGATTGCATGACGTTCCCGACGATACCTTCAATATTCCCTTGCTTACGCTCTGATGCAAACATTTCAGTCGCTTCATTCTTTTTTACTAATTCCTTTCTCAAATCATCGATTGCAGACAAGAGATCACTGCTTACGAGTGATACTTTCTTCTTTGTGATTCCCTTCAGTTCAAGCTCTTCTTTATCATACGCATCGAGCGAAACCCACGTTGAAGCAAACTCCTTGATGAGTTCGAGGACTGCCTTAGGGTCGAGGGTGACGTGTTCTGGGAGGAGTGATTGAACATCCGAAACAGCTTTCATGAATGCGTCGTAGTTTTTGCTTACTCGCTTCTTATTGATGGTATAGCCCTTAGTGATGTGTTCACGGAGTGTTTTAGTGGCCCAGATGCGGAATTGTGTTGCTACCTTTGAATTTACTCGGTACCCGACTGAAATGATCACATCGAGGTTGTAGTATTCGACTTGATAGGTCTTCCCGTCACTGGCAGTTGTTGCATTTTTTGCAACAACTGACTTTCTATCCAATTCTCCCTCTGTAAAAATATTTTTAAGGTGTTTTGAAATTACTGACTTATCACGACCGAAAACTCCTGCGATTTGATCGAGGCTAGCCCAAATGGTTTCCTTCTCAAAATCTCCGCGCAGTTCAAGGGCGCCAGATTTTGTCTGGTAGATAATAAGGTCCTTTGAGGTTGTCTTTTTTGCCATATTGAAATTTATTTTATCACATAAGAGACTTACTAGTACTTAATAGTGTTGACAATATTTACATTCCATGGCATTTTACATGCAGAAAGAGTCTGTTCACAAATCTAACCCACCCAACAATCTCAGGAGAAATCATGAAAAAGAAAAGCGAATCACTTGTACTTGGGGAAATGCTCCAAAAAATTGCTCCGAAGATTGGGGCAAAGGTACTCCTTGAACCAGAGTGGGGTATCGTTGGGCAAATCACCTTTAAGAGTGGAAGGCGTACGTATTTTCGCTACAACACTCTCGACCTCAATCCAGTCGGTGCATCGGATGTTGCGAAAGACAAGGATTATGCGAACTTTTTTATGGCCAAACTGGGCTATCCAGTTGTTCCTGGAAGCAAGACATTCTTCCGTGATGACTGGTGTAAGGCAATTCATGCGAGGGGGCGTGGCATCGATGAGGCGTATGCACATGCCCTGAAGCTTGGTCTTCCGGTCATTGTGAAGCCAAACAGTGGAAGTCAAGGTACAGATGTGGCACTTGTGCACACAAAGCGTGCGTTCTATCGTGCCGTTCGTGCAGTCTTCAAGAACGATCGCATCGTGCTTGTGCAGAAGCCTGTCTTCGGCAAAGACTACCGCATCGTGGTGCTCGACGGAGACGTCATTTCTGCGTACGAACGTATTCCACTTTCTGTCACTGGTGATGGAATGAGGACTGTACGTGAGCTCCTCATCAAGAAGCAGCGTTCATTTTTGCGAATGGGGCGTGATACGCAAATTATGCACGATGACCCACGCATCAAGGAAAAGCTCGCGCGAGGTGGTTATACGCTCGAGAGTGTTGTCACGAAAAGCAAGAAGGTGTTCCTCCTCGACAATGCAAATCTTTCTTCCGGTGGTGAGGCGGTCGATGTCACAAGTGTCGTACACCCTACGTATCGAGCACTCGCTGTGTCACTGACTCGGGATATGGGCCTCCGTCTTTGTGGAGTTGATCTCATGATTTACGGTGATATCACTGAAGAGTCAAAGCAGTATTGGGTTCTCGAAATAAATGCCGCACCGGGACTCGACCACTACGCACGCAGTGGAGTTGACCAACAGAAGATAGTTGAACAGCTCTATACGAAAGTACTTAAGAGCCTCGATGTCTAGGGAGTCAGTGTTCGTATTTGCCGAGGTTCACAACCTCGGCATTTTTTTATATAGTTATTAGTATGATACGTGACTCAATACCAGAGTTTTTCCTTTGTCACAGTACAGTATGCTATGTGCCATTTTCTAATGAGCCAGATCCGCTGCCTCTTTCTATGCTATACCGTAGTGAGGACAGTATTGTTACACCCAATGATTCCCGTACTGATCCAATTGAGTGGGCGGATACCTGTATAAAATTTGCCAAGGGAAGACGAATGTGTGTGCTTGTGCCTGGTACTGCATTTGATGCATCAGGCACGCGACATGGACGTGGCGGTGGATGGTACGATAGATTCCTTTCTCATGTACCAAAGGATTGGCTCCGTATCGGTGTCGCTACACCAATATCGTTTAAGTCCGGTTCTGTGCTTAAAAGGCAGTCATGGGATGAACCAGTTGATTATGTCCTCGTTTATAATTCTGAACTTACTTCTTGGGATGTTTGTGAGGCTCTACCGAAGCGTCTTTGTACAGATATGTAAAAATGTCTTCTTCGGGGAGAAGGAAAAGACGTGTTTCTTCATTTTTTAGTTTTGATTGAGTAAAAGCCACTGGAGCATTTTGTATAACAGCGAGAGGCGTTTGTTCATTTCCTTCGCCCATGACAAGAACAGCACTTGCGGCAAGTGCATCAGCAATATTACTTACTGTTACTCGACTTCTTCTTCCAAAGAGATCTTTCTTGCCGATATAGCTTTTGAAAGGGTGAAATCCCGCGCAACCAATGGTTCGTCCGATAGTACCAACACGAAGTGGTACACTTCGTGTGTCTGTAATAATAAGACCAAGGTTTTTTAGACCATAATGTCCCTTAAGTTGTTTAAGAAGAGTGTGTGCGTATTCAAATGGCTTTTCGGGGAGTGTGATGAGGCTATCTTGTGCATTTGATTCATCAATGCCAGCGTTAATACACCAACCCTCGTTTGTGAGCGTGAGCACTGCCCAAGGGGTGTTCACAGTCTGCATTGACACAGTTGCAAGATAGCTGTCACCTGTCTCATGAGTAATAGTATCGCCATTAGAAAGGGCAATTATTTTTGACGTAACCACGAGAACGTCATTTTCCTGAAGTGATTTGATGTGTTTCTTAATAAATATCAATAAATCCTCATGAGCATTAAAAAGTGCTGTTTTAATTACTTTTACATGCATAGATAGTGTTACACAAAGAAAAGTACTGCTAGAGGCAAAATGAGCCACCAGAAGAAGTTTTCTTCGGGAGCAAAGAGGTGTTGGATTGGTGTCGATGGGGTGAGTATTTCGGTTACTGGAAGTGCGTGGAAACTATAGGCCATGACGAGGATGGTTGCCATGAGTGCAAGGAGTATCTTTGTACTAAGTTTGTGAAATGCTGGTTCGTAGTCATCGCCGGGGATGTGTCGTCTGAAAAGCATGGTTCCTGCAATAATGAAGGCTACGAAAATAAGTATTTTTGTTATTGCTGAGCTTTGTCCGTCTGCTCCGGTAAGTTCATCAAAATATGGAAATTTGATTGCAATAAGGAGTGCAAGGTAAAGTGCAAGAATGACATTCACGAGTGCGTACTTCCCCTTCGCCATTGCGTATATAAGAAATACACCGAAGACAGATACGGTAAAAATAGATTCCTTAATGAGGGAAACAAAGTCGGTTGTGTCCATAGGTTCTATTATAGTATGGAATTGAATGTGTGGGAGGTGTCCTGTACACAGTGACTATTGACTTAAGTTAATCTTAAGATAAACATATAGTATGAATACAAAACTCAAAACTGTGGGACTCAAAGAACTTCGTGAGAACATGGAGAAGTATATTTCTCGTGTCGATAAGGGTGAATCTATCACGGTGCTCCGTCGCAATGAGCCTATCTTTCGCCTTACCCCCGTCGATGAAGAAGAGATGGGCTGGGAAACTGTTATTGATTTTACTGAGATTAATCCACGAGGTGTGAGCGGAAAGGAGATTCTTAAAAGACTTAAGAAAATCAATGGATAAAATTGATAAGTTTCTTAAGAAACTCTCAAAAGCAGAAGCAACTCTGCTCATCAAGGTGATCGCAGATATTCTTGAGCAAAAGACTGATCGATACGATGTTAAGAAGTTGAGGGGGTATCGAGATATTTATTGTATTTGGATTGGTAACAAAAGAATTATATTTAGGCAATTACTAGATGATATTGAAGTACTTGATGTTTCTTTACGAAACGAAAAGACGTATAGAGATTATTAAATCCCGCGCGTAAGCGCGGGATTTAATAATCTCTACATTCCTTCATTTTTCAGATCTTCAATGAGCTTCTTTGCGGTGCGGGAGAGTTTTTGGGGGATGTCGATGACTATCTTCGCGTGGAAGTCGCCTCGGGAGGAGCCTACAGGTACGCCTTTCCCTTTTATACGGAGGATTTCACCGTGCTGTACTCCTTCGGGTATTTTGATGCTCACTGGTCCATCGAGTGTCTCGACATTGTATGTTGCGCCGAGGAGTGCATCTGAGAGCTTTACTCGAAGTACGGTCTCGAGGTTGGCGCCACTTCGATGAATTGATTGGTGTCGCTGTACGTGCACTTTGATGTAGAGGTCGCCTGGGGTACCGCCTTTTACTCCTTCCCCGCGACCAGTCATGCGAATCATCTCTCCCGGTTCAATGCCCGCAGGAATGTTGATATCAATTGTGTCTTCAGTCCTCTTTACACCGGCACCATTACAATCAGCACATTTCTCTTTAGGGATTTTCCCTGTTCCATTACAAGCTGAACATTCGCGTACTGTTGCAAATTGCCCAAGAATACTTTGTCGCGTTTCTCGTACTCGTCCATTGCCGTTGCAAGTAGCACAAGTAGTCATCTCTGTATTTGGCTTTGCACCACTTCCTGTACACGTTGCACACAGATTGTGCTTCATGAGTCGGAGCGATCGCTTTGTTCCAAAGATTGATTCCTTGAAGGTGAGTTCTATATCGACTGAGACATCGTTTCCACGCGCCTGTCGTCCTCCTTGCCCACGTCCTCCACCAAAAATATCACCGAAGTTTTCAAAGATATCGTTGAGGTCGAACTCCATGTTTCCACCGTTGAAACCGCCCTGGAATCCTCCCCATTGTCCGTTTGGAGGTGCTCCCCCGCCTGCGTATGAACGTCCGTAGGTGTCGTACTCTGCACGCTTCTTATCATCAGACAGTGTTGAGTAGGCCTCACTAATTTCCTTGAATTTAGCCTCGTCTCCCGTCTTCTTGTCTGGATGGTACTTAGAAGCAAGCTTTCGAAAAGCCTTTTTCACCTCATCCTTTGAGGCTGTTTTCTGAATACCAAGTATCTCGTAGTAGTCTTTCATCCCGTTAGAGATAGGAAGTGTTTGTGAGAACATCTCTCAACTTCCTATGTAATTAACTGTTTCTGTAATTAGTCCGACCTAGTTTGCTTGTAACACTTCCGTTCTTGAATTTCACTATATCACCATTTAAACCTATGAGATAGATTGACACGTTTGTGTAAAATTAACGCCAGCATCTCTAACGGGATTCATTCCGTTGGGGTTAGGAAGCGGTCAAGCTTTCGGGTAATAATTCAACAGATAGTGTATCACTAATTTGGCTTTTCGTCAGAATCACCTGCCTCAGCATCACGAATGTTTTCTTCATCCTTTGGCTGTTCACCTGCAGTATCAGCGGGGTTAGCCTGTGGGGCGTTTTTCTGCATTTCCTCACCAATCTTCTGCATTTCTGATGAAAGTGCTTGCGTCTTAGCCTTAATAGCCTCGTTGTCATCCTTATCCTTCACCTCGCGTAGTTCCTTGACTTTCTCCTCGACGGATGCTTTCACTTCTGCGCTAATTGCGTCCTTGTGGTCTGTCAGAGATTTCTCTGCGGTATAAATCATCTGATCTGCAAGGTTGCGTGAATCGATGAGTTCTTTCTTTTTCACGTCATCGCCAGCATGATCCTCTGCTTCCTTCTTCATACGCTCGATGTCGTCAGGTGTAAGACCAGAGTTTGCTTCGATACGGATTTTCTGTTCCTTATTTGTTGATTTGTCCTTAGCAATAACATTGAGTACGCCGTTTGCGTCGACATCAAAAGTGACTTCAACCTGTGGCATGCCTCTTGGCGCTGGTGGGATTCCATCGAGAATGAATCGTCCGAGTGATTTGTTGTCACTGGCCATTGAGCGTTCGCCCTGTGTGATGTGAATTTCTACTGAAGTCTGATTATCGGCTGCGGTTGAGAATATTTGCTCACGCTTTGTAGGAATGTGCGTATTCTTCTCGACAAGCTTTGTTGAGATACCACCCATGGTTTCGATACCGAGTGAAAGTGGAATAACATCGACGAGTGTGATGTCATGAATGTCTCCTTGGAAGATACCCGCCTGAATCGCTGCACCGAGTGCTACTACTTCATCTGGGTTTACTGACTTGTTTGGCTCTTTACCAAAGAGTTCCTTTACAGCTTGCACAATAGCAGGCATACGAGTCTGTCCACCAACGAGGATAATCTCATCGATTTCTTCCTTCTTGAGTCCCGATGCTTCGAGTGCTCGCTTCGTAATCTCTATTGAGCGGTCTACATACTCACGAGCAAGGTCTTCGAGCTTTGCACGGGTAAGCTTGAGAAGGAGGTGCTTTGGACCATTTGCATCTGAGGTGACAAATGGAATGTTTATTTCCGCGTCTCCTGTTGATGAGAGCTCATGCTTCGCTTTTTCCGCTGCCTCATCGAGGCGCTGGAGCGCAAGCGCATCTTTTCCGAGATCAATTCCCTCTAAACTCATAAACTCAGCAATGAGATGACGCACAATCTTCTGGTCGATATCGCGCCCACCCATGTGCGCATCACCATCAGTTGATTGTACTTCAATGACATCGTCGCCTACTTCAAGGACAGTAACGTCAAACGTTCCTCCTCCGAAGTCATAGACAACAATCTTTTCTTCTTTCTTCTTATTGAAGCCATATGCAAGTGCGGCAGCGGTTGGCTCGTTGATGATTCGTCGTACATTGAGCCCCGCAATCTTTCCGGCATCCTGCGTGGCCTTGCGCTGTGCGTCGTTGAAGTATGCAGGCACCGTGATAACAGCCTCGGTGATTTTCTCGCCAAGCTTTGCCTCGGCGTCTGCCTTGAGCTTTGAAAGAATCATTGCTGAGACTTCTTCTGGGCGGTAGTCCTTATCACCCATGTGGACGAGTGCACCACCGTCGCCTCCCTGTTTCACCTCGTATGGGACGATAGCCTTGTCGCTCTGGACTGCCTTCTCGTCAAAATTATGACCCATGAATCGCTTGATACCGTAGATGGTATTTTTTGGGTTCGTCACTGCCTGACGCTTCGCAATTTGCCCCACGAGGCGCTCACCGGTCTTTGAAATAGCAACGATAGATGGTGTGGTGCGGTTGCCTTCAGCATTTTCAATGATTGTCGGCTCACCGGCATCAATAATAGCCACTGCTGAGTTTGTTGTCCCTAGATCAATTCCAAGTATTTTTGCCATATGTTGTAATTAAATAAGAATTAATAAGTGATAATTTTTATTTTGTCCCGACAACGACTCGTGCTGGTCTGATAATGTCGTTGTTGCGCTTGTACCCCCGTTGGAGTACTGCGACGATTTTGTCTACATCACTATCGTCAGTGACAGGGCTGTTTGAGACCGCTTCGTGTTCATTTGGGTCAAACACCACACCTTCGGGACTAATCGTCGTGATGTTGTTACTTGCTAAAATGGATGAAAGTTTTGCCTGTATCGCTTCTATGCCGGTCTTGAGGCGGGCATCCATTTTTTCCCAGAGTTCTCTATCGAGCATCGCCATATCGAAACTGTCTGCGAGGGTGAGGAGCTCCATGATGAGTTTGTCGGTGGCTCGCTCTTTGTCTCGTGCCAGTTGTTCATCGAGGCGTTTTCTACTATTGAGGAAATCTGCCCGAGTTCTCTGGAGGTCGTCCTGACATCTTTTTCGTTCTTCCTCTGAGTGTTTGAGCTTGTCCCTGAGGGATTTGAGCTTGTCTTTTGCTAATGATTCCTCATCCTCAAGATCGGTATCCTCTGGCTCCAAATCAATATCGGTAACCACTTCTTCTTCGTCTTTCATATCATCAATATCAAACATAACGGGGGCATTATAACTGCAATTTTGGGTGGTGTCAAAAAAAGCCCATAAGGGCTTTTTTTGATACTATCGTTTACTCCACTGTGGGCGCTTGCGGGCTTTCTTGAGACCGAACTTCTTTCGTTCTACGGCTCGTGGGTCACGCTTCAAGAGACCGGCCTTCTTGAGGACACCACGTCGCTCAATCTTTTCCTTGAGGAGTGCTCGAGCGATGCCGAGTCGGATAGCGTCAGACTGTGAGCTGAGCCCACCTCCCTGCACGTGTGCGCTGATCTCGTACGTTTCAGCACCAAGATTTTCTACTTCAAATACACAAAGTACGTTCTTCTGAAGTGCAAGTGCTTTAAAATATTCTGCAAGAGGACGCTCGTTGATGAGAACGCGCTGTTCCTTTGCTTTTGTAAGACGAACACGCGCCGATGCGGTCTTTCGTCGTCCAATTCCTTCTATGTAATTGCCTGCCCCGTTAGAAGCTTTTGTTGTTTTAGTAGTTGTTTCCATATAATATTTTTCGTTTACCATACCCCATCACTTCTAACGGGGTAAATTGCCATACTGATTATTCGGTTACTTCGAGATTAAGCATGCGGGGAGTATGAAGCTTGTTCTTTGGAATCATTCCGCTGACAACACGACGTACAACTTCCTTGTATCCAAGGCGCTTCGCAAGGTGATCGAGTGTCTCAACACGACGTCCACCTGGGTGCCCTGAGTAGCTCTGGAATTCGTGTGTGCCACGCTTTTCATTGATATCGAGAAGGCGTGCATTTGTTACCTTCACTGTAACAGGTTCAACACCATTCTTTGCAAAATGAGTTGTGTTCTTTCCGAGAAGTATTGTGGCAATTTCAGTACCGAGGCGTCCAAGGCGCTTTCCTGTTGCATCAATAATGTATTCCTTATTTTCCACCCCGTTAGAAGGTTTCTTTAGCGAAGTGGTTGTGATGTTGTTTGTCATATGCTTATCAATATGTCCCTTCTAACGGGGTCATAGTATATCGTTATACAAGTTCAATACAGGCCTCACGACGACCAGCTCGTGTTTCACCCAATTTAATAATACGTGTGTACCCACCGTTTCGTTCTGTGTAGCGCTTTGCAACGTCTGTGAAGAGCTTCTGTACGATATCGGTATGTGGCTCACCAAGAACACTCATGACAAGTCTTCTTGAAGAAACAGAGTCATCCTTCCCTTTCGTAATAAGCTTCTCGACATACGGACGAAGTTCCTTTGCCTTTGCCTCAGTCGTCTGGATTTTTCCATGCTCGATGAGTGAAAGTGCGAGACCACGAAGAAGCGCTGTACGCTGACTGCGTGTTCGTCCAAATTTTCTGTTTTGGTTGTGATGTCTCATGTTATTCTTTAAATCCTAGATTCATTTTCCCGAGAATAGCCTCAAGTTCGTCTACACCCTTTGGCCCTATTCCGTCGAGGGCAAGAATATCATCTTTTTTCTTACGCACAAGACCTCCGAGAGTTCTGATATTTGCATTCTCGAGAGCGTTCTGGGTTCGTGTTGAAAGATCAAGTGTCTCGATGCGAGTCTTGAGCATCTCAGCATCACCTGCTCCGACCTCCTCAGATACCTCATCCTCCTCAGATACTGACGCGACCTCTGGTGCGCTACTCTGAACACTGTCCTGGAAACCGATGATTGCCTTGAGTTGGTGAATCATGATTTCGATAGAGTTCTCGAGCGCCTCGCGCGGAGTGAGTGTGCCATCGGTCTCAATGAATACGCGGAGACGGTTGTAGTCAGTTCGGTCACCGACACGCATGTTCTCTACTTCGTAGTTCACACGACGAATCGGTGTGAAAACAGCGTCGAGTGCGATTGTTCCAATATCAACCTTTTCCTTCTGATGTACTTCACGTGGTACATAGCCGAGACCGTGTTCAACCGTGAGCTCAATGTTGAGGTTGACTGACTTGTCAGTAATCTCAGCAATCTTCTGGTCAGGATTGAGGATAGTGATCTGACTTGGTGCGACTATGCTTGAAGCGGTCACTACCTGTGCGCCATTTGCCTTGAGTGTGAGTGTGAGCGGAGTGTCAGAATGCATAAGGAGACGAACACGCTTCAAATTGAGAAGAATCGTAACAACATCCTCCTTGATTCCCGCGATAGTAGAGAATTCATGGCTTACACCATCAATCTTCACCTGTGTAATCGCTGCGCCTGGAAGTGATGAGAGAATGATTCGGCGAAGTGAGTTGCCGAGTGTGTGGCCGTACCCTGGGTAAAGCCCGTCAATCTCAAAGACACCAAAGAATTCTTCTTCCTTTGTGACTCTCGGCTTCGATGGTAATGCGACGTTTGTTTCAAGCATAGTACGTTACTTATGTAATAAATTATTAACGACTGTAATACTCAAGGACTTGCTGTGGATCAAACAGAGTTTCAGAAGGCTCATATGTTGGTTCTGCGCCCTTTGTTCCTGAAAGACTTTTCGCAGTTAATGAAAGCCAGTGTGGTGCAGTGTACGAAGCGAGCGTCTCATCGAGGGTAACAAAAAGTGGAGACTGCTTGCTCTGTTCACGAACTGATACAACATCACCAATCGCAACCTTGTGTGATGGTATGTTGAGTCTTCGTCCGTTCACACAGATGTGACCGTGTGAGACAAGCTGACGTGCGAGTCTTCGTGACTTCGCGAGGCCGAGACGGTACACAACGTTATCAAGACGTGATTCGAGTCGTGCGATGAGTGCAGCAATAGGCTGGTGACCCTTTTCAAATGATTCCTTCACGTAGCGTGAAAGCTGTTTCTCAGAAATGCCGTAGCTAAAACGCATCTTCTGCTTCTCAATGAGTTGCTTCTTGTAGTCAGACGCCATTCCACCGCGACGAGTCTTATTTCGTGCGGTGCGTGCTTCTGACAGAGCAAACTTCTGAGTCTGAGTCTTCTCAAACACAGCTGCGCCGAGTCGTTTTGCTATCTTATATTTTGGACCTATTATCATATTCGTGAAAGATTATATTCTACGTGGCTTAGGTGGACGTGGACCATTGTGTGGAACTGGTGTGACATCTGAAATGTTTGTAATGCCAATTCCCTTACTTGAAAATCCACGAAGTGCGGACTCACGTCCTGCTCCAATACCGCGGATGACTACATTCGCCTCCTTCATTGCCATCTGTGACGCCTTCTCACCGATAATTTCACCAACTTTTGCAGCGGCAAAAGGTGTGCTCTTACGTGACCCCTTGAAACCAAGTGCTCCACTTGATGCAGCAATAAGGGTGTTTCCCTTGTTGTCACAGAGTGTGAGGATTGTGTTGTTAAAGGTCGCGAGGATGTTGAGTGTACCAACAGCAACTTTTTTCTTAGGAATACGTGCAAGCGCGCGTGATGATGCGCTTGAGTCATTTCCTCCTTTTTTTATAATTCGTTTCTTACCCATAGGTCATTCGTTAGTAAATAAATGCAAGAAAATTAAGTCTTCTCAAGCTTACGGCGACCAGAACCCATAGTCTTCTTCACTCCCTTGAGTGTGCGTGCATTGGTCTTTGTTCGCTGACCTCGTGCTGGAAGACGCTTTGCATGGCGGGTGCCACGGTAAGCTTGGATGTCTTTGAGACGCTTGATGTTTGATGAGATCTCTCGTTTGAGCTCACCCTCTATAGTAAATGACTCTACCTTTTCACGAATCGCGTTTTCCTCATCGGTTGAGAGCTCGGCTGTTGTCTTTGTGACATCAATTTTAAGTGCGCCCAAAATTGAACGAGCACGTGACTGGCCGATGCCATGCACTGCAGTGAGTGCGTACTCAAGTTGTTTTGTGTCTGGGATTGTTATACCTGAAATTCTCATACGTTTTTAGTTAACCCTGTCGTTGCTTATTGCGAGGCTTCTTCTTGTTGATGACATAGATGACACCTCGTCTTCGTACAATTTTGTCATCTGGACTTATCTTTTTGACTGATGATCGAACTTTCATCCCTTGTAAAATTAATACTTTGAGTAATTTGTTCTGCTTATTTCACCAATTCCGTTTTCTACTATGGCATCACCGATAATTTCAAACGGGACTCGTGATTACAGACGTTTAGCGATTCGTGCCTTACCTCCGTATGGTTCTGGAACCACACCGACTCTATCGCCCACTAGAACACGGATTTTAAATTTCCGCATTTTACCCGCGAGGTACGTAATGACAGATTTTTCCTCCCCGTCCAACAAAACGCGAAAAAGCGCATTGGGGAGCGCCTCCTCTACTGTCCCATAGACGAGAAGATCTTTGTCTGATTTTTCTTGCATCAAACGACCGTGAGTTTAACAAATAATAGTAAAAACGTCAACCTCTAGTATCCTCATTCCTCGAGAACTGTGTTAATTTTTATCTTGTCTGTTGAGTCGGGGAATGAGTTTGACCAGAATGGACGGATTTCAGCCTGTGCGTGACTTATGGATCCATAGGTGCCAAAGATTGCGGTTGCCGTGTTCTTTTTTGTCGAAATAAGCTTGTTTTTAAGCTCCAATTCATCAAAGAGCCAGACAACTTTTGTCGAGCCCTTGAGCAGGAACGTGAGTGTTTCAGCAGTCGCGATGTTCCCTTGTGTCGATGATGCTTCAGAGTAAGAGAATGTGAGTGAATACGGGTCAAACAGACTCACATCTTCGTTTGTGTATTCTGGAATGGACTTCTCCGCAATGTATTTTGCAAACTCTGTGTCTTTAAAAATCGGGATGTTGAGTGTTACTTTCTCCTTGATTGTAGCGAGCGAGTCGCCATATTCTGTCGACGGAAGGGATTCATAAACAAAGTTCACTGCTCCCTCGTATACAACAAAGCCAGCAGGCTTCTCTTCCTTAAGACGTGAAAGGAGCTTGTCGCGGAGTTCAACATGGAGTGCCTGCTTTGCGGTGTCGAGCTCACTTTCCTCGATGAGGTACTTCTCACCTTCAAAGCCACCGGTGAAGGCCGTGGTTGACTCTCCGTACACTGAATCATACTGTTCTGTATCCTTGAGACCCGGGACGGTAAACCGGCTTGGCTCAATGTTGTACTTTTCTCCTGGAGAATCAGCAAATACATCGGCAACAACACTTCCTGGTATCGTATTCCCCTTTGCATCCTTTGTTACACCAGGCACCTCTATTGATTCCTTAATTCTGTATATGAGGCCGTTCGCATTTTCAAATCGAGTGTTTTTAATGAGTCGCTGTGGACTTGTGCTCTTTGAGTTGTAGACAAAAATCTTTCCTTCAGCACGAGTGGACACCTGCTCCTTCCCGTTTGCCTTTACTTGCCTCTCCCCAGTGACATCAATGGAGAGTAGTTCGTATGCGAGTTCACCTGCCTTTGGGTTGGCATAGGTTGTAAATTCTGACTGTACCGAGACATCTCGTGATTTTGGATATACGGTTATCTCCGCACCGCCTAAAAGCACATTGGTGAAAAATCCAATTAAAATAATGACAACACCGAGTGATGCAGTAACAAATACACGTTTACGTTTTGCCTCATTGCCGTCAATGACATCAATGGTGGCGAGGTCAGCGTCATCAAAAGCCTGAACAGGATCTGGTCTTCTAGCTTTTGGAGCAATATCGAGTCTGGGTTTTCTTGGGGCGGTTTCCTGCACAGGTTGTTTACTTGAACCTGCCGGTCGTATGTCCTGAAGATTCCATTTTTGTGCCATTCTCTAAGTATATACCGTTATCACTCACTTGGTTCACCACATTTGTGTGACTTGTGGAAAAACTGAGTCAAAATCATGAGATATACATCAATTTCACTGCCAAACGATGAAATTTTCTGGATTTCTTGTTTTAAATCGAGAACTTTAGGTTTATTTTCAAAAAGAGTTTCAAGACAGTCGAGTATTATTGAAGCGAAAAAGTACTCATAGGGCATCTGTGAGGTGACGACTACTGTATTAGGCACGATTTTTTTCTCCTGTAGTTTCAAAATCATTTCTGAAATCTGCTTTTTGTAGGTATCAATGCTCTGTGCAATCTTTGATGAATCGAGGTGAGTTGTCCCGCTCTCTGTGCTCATGAGTGTTTGTATATCGGATGCAGGCTGGCCGGTCTCGGTCATTGTGTCACGGATAAATGAGCTACTTCCCGATGCGGTGAAAGTGTTCTCGATGAGTATTGAATCTTCAACAAGTGCGTATTCAGTCGTCTCGGCAGTTACGTCGATGATGAGTAATGATGGGTATTCAGGGAACAAATCACGAAGGACACAGTACATGGCAAACATATAGGTGTGTACCTTAAGCTCAGTCTGAGGGAAAAACTTGGTGTGTATCTCTTCAATTGAGTCAAAAATCTCTGATGGTACCAAACCCCCAATGTGAGTAAGTCCGAATGTTTTCCCCGCTAGCTTTACTGGGTTTTCAATCGCGTAATCGTTGATGGTGTAATCAACGGTAGCGCGCTCAACAATTTCAAAGACATCTCCCTTAATATGATCTGCATCGGTCGCCTCAGACAACATTTCAGACTCAGCACCTTTGACAAGGTCATCAATAATTTCGTCAGTTACCCGAAAATTTTCGTCCTCTTCATAGTAAACATTTCGTGCTGTTGTGTATGACCATGGTGTTGAGCAGGTAACGTACATCTTGTTGAGGCGTGCACTCGGGTTGTGCTCGTGGAGGGCTTTAATACCATCCTGTGAAAGTGTGAGTGAGGCTGAAAAAAGCGTTTCTTTAATTCGTCTAATATTTTCGGACTCCTCTGCTCCGTGCTTTGTAATGCGCATTGAGATTCTTTCCGAATACAGAATTGCAGGGGTAGGAGATTCTGGATTTGACTCTGCGATAGCAATACCCACAGAACCAGAACTGATATCGATAAGGACACCGTACGAGACAGCATCATCATTTCCAAAAAGAAACATATACACACAGTATACCGTTTCTTAAATCAAAAATGAGAAGTAAAAAATCAAAAATGGGAACAACTATTCTAGAATAGCTTTAATGCGACGGCCGTCTTACAGACGCTGTACACCTTTCGCAGAAATTGCTCAAGGTCTTGCGAAATGGGTCCCATCCCATTTCTCACCTCTCGATCTTCTAGAGGATGAGCTATTCTAGAATAGCTTTAATCCTACGGACACCTCTAGAAGAGGATTCTTCTTTTTGAATCCTGAATGTGCCGGTTATCAAACTTGTTTCCTCGACATGTGGTCCACCACAGAGTTCGCGTGAATACACTGAACCATCGTTGCCGGCAATTGTGTATACCTTCACTTGGTCAGGATATCGCTCCCAGAAACTCCCTTCGATAGTTGGGTCTTTCTCGGCTTCAGTTTTCGCAATCGTATCGATAGAAACTTTTGCATTGTTCTGTATTGCTGAATTGACGAATTGCTCGACACGTCTGAGAACGTCATCGGGAACTTTCTCCTCGTGGGTAAAGTCGAAGCGGAGACGTTCATTGGTGATATTTGAGCCCGCTTGATGTACGCCCGTTCCAAGTTCCTTGCGGAGTCCTGCAAGGAGGAGATGTGTTGCTGTGTGATACATAACAACTTTATCTCCATGGTCAGCGAGGCCACCTTTGAACTTTTGTTCTGAGCCTGCACGTGAAAGTTCGCGATGCTGGTCCATGAATTTTTTAAACTCATCGAGTGCAACCGTCATTCCCCGCTCCTTGGCAATTTCTACCGTGAGCTCTATGGGGAAACCGTACGTTGTAAATAGGCTGAAGGCATTCTCGCCAGTAATGAATTTCTGTTGAGTTTTTTCTTTTGTTGAATCAAATACGATTTTCCCTCCTTCACGTTTCATGGGGAGAGTTACCTTGAGAGCAATCTTATTGAATTCCTTGAGACCATTTTCAAGAGTCTTCCTAAATTGCACTTCTTCTCCATGAATTGTATCGATGATATCAGACTCATGCTCAAGAATCTTTTCATAGTGATTCTTGTAGGTATCAATCACACTCTTTGCAAGCATCTTGAGCTCTCCCTCAGGGATTCCGATAATGTCAGCATAGCGAACTGCTCTGCGGAGAAGACGCCGTGTAAAGTAACCCTGCTCGGTGTTGCTTGGATAAATACCCTCACTAATCATGAAGACGGCTCCACGAATGTGGTCAGTAACGACGCGAAAGGCATTCGTATGCTCGGTATAGTTTTTTCCTGAAAGTTCCTCAATTTTCTGGATAACATTCTTGAGAAGGTCGATGGTGAATACATCGGGATTACCATTTTTTGCTGCAGTGATACGCTCGAGTCCGCCTCCAAAGTCAACGTTGCGTTTTGGAAGTTTTGTAAACGAACCATCCTCAGACTTTATGTACTCAATGAAGACAGAGTTTCCTATTTCAAGGAAGCGCCCGCAATCGCAGTTTGGATGGCAGTGTGGACCAAATTTTGTGTCATGGAGTGTACCGAAGTCATAGAACATCTCCGTGTCAGGACCGCCGATTTCACCGATAGGCATCTTCTCAGGCTTCCCTGCCCTTGACCACCAGTTTTTCGATGCATCGTAGAAGAAAATGCGCTCTCCATCCATCATTCCGCGCTCCCCGCCCTCTTTTTCAGACCCCATATGGGCGACTCCATTTGAGACACCCTTTACTGCAAAAAGATTCTGCCAGAGCTCGACGGATTCAGTGTCCTTTGGGACATTGTTCACCGCATCCCCCGCAAAGACACTCACGTAGATATTTTGTGGATTAAGTCCAATGTCATTTACCAAAAAGTCATAAATCCAAGGAATTTGTTCTTGCTTGAAATAGTCACCAAGTGACCAATTGCCGAGCATTTCGAAAAACGTCGTGTGCCTATTGTCCCCTACTTCTTCAATATCTTCAGCTCTGAAACATTTCTGAGAGTCAGCAAGGCGGAGTCCCATCGGGTGTGGCTCGCCCATGAGATTGGCAATTAATGGTTGCATACCACTTCCCGTAAAAAGCGTAGTCGGGTCATTTGCGGGTATGAGTGAGGCCGAGGGAATAACCGCGTGCCCACGCTCTTTCATGTATGCGAGATATCGCTCGCGTATTTCGTTTCCAGACATAAGAGCTACTATACAAGATACACGGCCTTTTTTCTAGGATGTGGTGCTTGTATAAATTTTATTGTAACAATGCTCAATCTCACTCGGTGATGTACTTGTAAAATGCCTTATTACTTGGTGCACGGCCAAGGAACTTTTTCAGCAGTGTCATTTCGTCCATTGAACCACCTTTTTCTAAAATCCAGGTACGATAATCACTTCCTGTCTTTTGATTTAACAATCCCTCATTTTCGAATCGAGTAAACATATCCTGTGCATACACCTTTGCCCATGCGTATGAGTAGTAGCCAGCTTCGTATCCGCCAACAATATGACCAAATCCTGCAGGAAAAAGCTGTGACTTTGGCAACGTATGCCCGACCATATCTTTTACCATGTTGCGATAGATTTCCTGTGGCGCGCCTTTCGTATTTTCGTAGTGTAATTTCATATCGAAGAGTGATAGAAGCATCTGTCGTAGGTACATCGTCGAAACCCTGAACTTCCGTGCATGCAACATGTTTGTTATGAGTGCATCTGGCAATGGTTTGTTCGTCTTGTAGTGACCAGAAATCTTTTTGAGGATATCTTTTTCCCATGCCCAGTTTTCGAGCATCTGCGATGGCATCTCTACGAAATCCCACGCTACATGAAAGCCTGCTTGCGATTCATAGCGAGCTTTTGTGAGCACGTCATGCATGATGTGTCCAAATTCATGGAAAAAAGTTTCAACTTCGTCATGTGAAAGGAGAGAGGGTGTGTCTTTTGTTGGCTTTGAAAAATTACACACGAGTGACGCGAGTGGAGCACTGTAGTGTTCGTCTTCAACCCTTCCATCAATGAGGTCAAAAGCTGCAGCGTGGCCATATTTTCCATCGCGCGGGAAAAGGTCCATGCAAAAATATGCAATTGTCTTCCCATTATCTTTAATTCCATATAATTCAACATCTTGATGCCAGAGTGGATAGTCTGTGATTTTATCGAATCTTATTCCAAGAAGTTTTTGGTATGTTTCAAAAACCCCTTCCCTAACCTTTTCAAAGGGAAAGTATTCACGAATTTTCTCGTTATCGACTGAGTACTTCTTATTCTGCAGTTGGTTTACATAGAATGAATCAAAGTATTCCACCTTTGCGTTATCGTTTTTGGTATATTCTCGCTTAAACGCAAGAAGCTCTTCTTTGTCCTTCCGCGCTCCCTTCTCAACTTTGCTCAGTATTCCCATAAGGAATTTCATGACGTTCTCTGGGGTCTTGGCCATGCGATCCTCTATCACATAGTGTGCAAAAGTCTTATATCCAAGGAGCTTTGCATTGGCCTGGCGCAATGTCAGAATTCTTTTGAGTAGTATGATATTTTTAAGTCCGCCTTTGCATGCATTTTTGTCGACAATCTCTTTTCGTTTTAAATCATTGGGTGAATTTTCCAAAAACGGTCCAATGTCTGGGTATTCAAGTGTGACAAGGTACCTTCCCTTTTTGTCCCTATTGAGACCAGAAAGAAATCGCTCAGAAAGACCGACGGCTTCATCAGTCGTCAGTGTAATAGAGTCTTTGTAGTCGTTGATGTTCTTTCGGAAGGACATCGAGAGTTTAGAAAGCTCCTTTAGATTCTTTTTAAGTATTGTCTGCTTCGCCTTTGTTAAACCAAAGCCCATACGACGGTAACTGCGCATGGTGTCATCAAAGAGAATTTTGTCTTCACCGTGTAGCTTCTCTCTTTTTTCAGTATATTCGCACAGTGCATTATAGACACCCTCGTCATAGACAACGTCTATTATTTTGTTTGAGTACTCCTCGACGACCTTGTGTGCCATCTCACGCACAGATTTTTCTGGTGATACCTCTGACAAGAAGCCCACATAATGAATTTTCTGTCCATATTCACGACCACTTTTTTCAAGCGCACAAATAGTATTCTCAAAGGTTCGTTCATTTGGTGCAACGCTCTTTATTTTTGCGTAGTCATTTTTGAGTTCAGCGATTGCCTTTGCTGGATAATTTTTAAAATCTTTTGGTTTCCATTTTACCCACTCAAAATCAACCACCGTAAGTGTCTTTACTGGCAAGTCCTTTGGGTTTACCGATGTATTTTGTGATTTTGGTTTATTAAAATTCGTTTCGCTTTTTTTCGACATCTTGTAGGAAATTTTTATATTCAGTGAATACATTATTAAACTCGGAAAGGATGGTGTTCTTGAGTCTGCGATTGAGGACGTTGCTTATCTCCTGATACATGAGCATTCTATCCTCTACATACGGCCCAAAGTGAGAGATAAAGAGCGCGTGGTCGTCATAGTATTCTTCGACTATTGAACGCATGTTGTGGATTTTGTCTGCGGCAGCGACAATGAGCGCGCGCTCCGAAGCTTCTTTAAGTTGCTTCACATATTGTCGCTTCTGAAACTCAAAATTCTTTTTATTATGCTCATCGACGGGCGGTTCCGTCAGTGAGACAACAATATCTTTTACCTCACCACCGAAATCATCATTGAGCTCTTCCTCAGTGTAGTCTGTGTCCTCAAGTGTGTCGTGGAGGAGCGCAGAAACAATAGTGTCTTCGTCATTCGTATAGTCAGACACAATTGTGGCAACAGCAAAAAGGTGGGTGATGTATGGATACGGTACACTCCCCTTTCGTACTTGGTCCTTGTGGAGGACTGAAGCTGCACGTATCGCCTGTTCTATTGCGTATGAATATGCCATGAGTGATTATTTTCGCTCGTTTTCTCGGTCGCGATCAGTTTGTGCATCTGTTAATTTTTGGCGAGCTCTGCTTAGTTCGTGTGTAAGTTGAGTAATTTTTTGATTTATCGTGGTATGTTCACGCTCAATTTCACGGAGCTTTCCCTCAACCTTCGTTAACTCTCGTTGTTGCTCAGTGATATCACTCTCTAATTTATCTACCTCTCTTTGAGATTGTCTTATTTTTTCTTCAGGATTTGCCATACTGTTATTTATTTAAGGTTATACCCTCCCCTTTTAAAATCTTTTCCTTTGCCTGCGTTCCACCATTATTATACCCGCCAAGACTACCGTTTGAACAGATGACCCTGTGGCAAGGCACTGTTACGTCATGATTTCTGCTCATAATCATAGCAACGGCTCTACTTGCTTTAGGATTCCCTGCTCTGGTAGCTACTTCCTTGTAGCTCAGCGTACTTCCTCGTTTAATACCACGAACTATGTCCCTAACTTTAGCACTAAACTCGTTATTTTTTGCCATTTTTCTTATGTATATCCTGAAGCTTCTTCCCGCATGCCTCACGGTACTGACAGAACTCACATTCATAGTTTTTCTCAGGAAACGCATCACTCTCGAGACATGCTTTGATTTTTATGAGTGTTGGTTCTATCCAATTTGTATCGCCTTCACAGGGGACGAGCGTTGTCTCGAAGTGGAGGGTGTCATCAAATGATGCAAGGCTTCCATCTCCGTTTGCATATACAAAATATCCCACAGGAGAGACCTTAAATCCATTCTGTTCAAGCAACCATTGGTAGACGCCAATTTGTCGACGGTACTGATCTTCCCATGCAGAATCAGCAAGGGTTTCAATCTTCCCTTCTTTCGCTGTGGCTTTATAGTCGACAACGACAAGTTTTCCGTCACGGAGAAGCCAGATGTCGTCTACTGCACCGGAAACGGTGAGCCCGGTCTCTTTGTGTAAGGTTTCAATTCCCTCAAAGTTCTCTCTCCATGTATCGAGACTCTTATGTACAAAGGGTACCGCATCGATATGGTATTTTTCCATGAGTGGATGTGGTGTACCATTTTTACGATACACATCGAACTCTCGCTTAAAAAGCGCATCAACAGCGACGTTGAGGGTAAATGCAGGTCCGCGAGGGCGGGCAGTACCGAGTTTGTTATCGATATAGAAGCATCGTGGGCATTCGAGGAACAAGTCAATCTTAGAGCGTGACAGTCGCCACTTCGCTCCTCCATAATTCCAGTCACTATTCCTATTCGGATTATATTTTTTTACAAACGTTGCCATGTGTGTCAGTATATCACTTTTCAAACCAATTTCTTATTGAGTGCACACCCTAAATCGTCCCACCACTATACCCATTAATGGGTATAGTTGTGGGATATAAAATGCCCTCGTCACAACGTGACGAGGGCATTTTATTGTATATACAAGACTAATTTGCCTTGAACGTAGCTGTTGTTCCCGTGATTACGGTATCCTCAACAAGCGAGAATGAAGCATCTCCATTGTTTGAGAAGAATACAACCTGATATGAACTTCCTGGTGTAGTGACACGCATGAGTTCAACGGTTGTTGGTACAAGTCCCTCATCTGAATTATATCGTGCTGCTCCAAGGACATTTCCCGGTGTTCCGTCCATGTAGTCACGGACTACCACCCAGCCACTTTTTGATGGAAACTCTGTCTTTCCAAGTGTTACGATAGCGCCTGCCTTTTGATCAGCAACACTTAAGAGCCCCTTTCCTGTAACTTCTGAGACTTTTTCCTCCAAATTTACTGCTACATCTGAAGATTTAATTTCATCGTTTGCAGTGACTTGTTCTGTATCCGTTGCTTTTTCTTCTGACACTTTGTTCTCACTCGGTGTTGATGAGAATACCCATACGAGAAGTCCTCCGATGAGGAGTCCTGTAATAAATGCAACAACAGTCTTCTGGCTTTCTTGTTTTTCTGCTTCTGACATATAAATTTCTATTGAAATGCTATTTCCTTGTAATGCTCGTGAGATTATACCACGCAAAAAAACTTAGCAAATAAGCCAAATAATTCCGCACTTTGCACGAATATTTGTCAAAAATGACTATAATGAGCCACAGAGTGCCTGCGCCTCTCTGAGTACAGCATCGAATTTATTTCTTTGCAAATTAATTTGGTGAAGAATTGTTGGGTTTTTGGTTATGTCTGAGCAGAGTATCACTCCATTTTGCAGTAAAAACTGCTTTTGGCTTGTGGTGAGATGTGTCAAAACAGTAATTGGGTATGTTCGGTGACGTTCAATTTTGTTGTGAAGTGAGTCATGTTTTGGGTAATCCCAACTTAGAAGTTTTATACCACTACACTCTGCGTATTTGATTGCCGCTTGTGTGAACTTCGTGTTTGTAATGACTCGCAAAGAAACAATTCCACATTGGTCACCTTTACAAACTTGTGTTGACGCAAGATCAAGGTACCGTGCGTATGAGTACATAGCAACTTGAAGGTCTGATTTTACCCCGGGGCGAGCATGGAACTTTGCCTCAGCGATGAAGGTGTCTGCTGGTGAGTACGCCGCGAGATCTACTTCGTGTGTTGCACATTTCCCCTTAAGGATGAGACGACGCTTTGTTGTGTATCCTTCAGCCTCAAATATCTTGCCGAGAAAATCCTCAAATGGAAAACCTGTTGGGCCAAGATTAAAAACAGCTCGTCTTAGGGAATATCGGGCAGCTACTGACTCACCAGAATTTCGGAGAAGCTGGAACGCTTTCTGGTAAATCATTTGAGTCTTCATACCGTCCTCAAGCGATGATTCAATCTCACTAAGAATATAGGCAATTTCATTTGGATTCGCCCCCGCCTTCTTGAGAGAGGAAGCGAGTTTTTGTGGTCTAAATTCTTCAGTACTCCCATCTGCCTTTGTAATTATCATTTTTATAGCACGCGTGCGCGTAGTTCAGTAACTAAATAATATGTTGGTTTTGTCTGCTTCAGTATACCGTACACAGTTTAGGCTGAGGCGGGGTTATTCAACTTTTTGAATAATCCCGCCTCCGAGACAGTGGTCACCCTCATAAAAAACACACGACTGCCCAACGGATGGAAGTTCGATATCTTTCTCGAGTAGAGAAATAACGATTTCACCATTCCTTGCGCGCTCAGCTTGAATTTTGAATGGTTTCTGACGATACCTAAATTGTGCCGAACAGAACTCTGGTAGATTTTGGTCAAAAATATTTACATCGCAAAGCGTTACCCGTGTTCCCACGCATGTCGGTGGAGTGTGGTCTACTGTCAAAGTGTTCGCAATGATATCTTTCGCGATTACGTAGTATGCTTTTTCAGTATCCTGTTTTGTGAGGGTGGTAAAGCCGTGCCGTTGGCCAAGTGTATAGAAGAGTGCGCCATCATGCCTCCCCACAACAGCGCCTCCTGTGTCGAGCACATCTCCTTGTTTAGACGTTACATAGTGCGATAGAAAATCCTTTATATCGACTTGACCCAAAAAACAAATACCTTGGCTGTCTTGCTTCGCATATGTCGGTAGGTGTGCCTCCATCGCCTCTGCTCTGATTGCTGGCTTATATGAGTTTCCAATTGGAAACAAAATGTGTGGAAATTGGTCGACCTTGAGTCGCCAGAGAAAATAACTCTGATCCTTGTTTGAATCAATACCTCTGTGGAGCTCATATGAGTTCGCACGCTTCACCATTTGTGCATAGTGACCAGTTGCGACTTTGTCTGCGCCGTTATTTCGCGCAAAATCATAAAAGGCACCAAATTTTACATATTCATTGCACATAACATCAGGATTTGGCGTTCTTCCCTCTCTGTATTCAGCAATCATGTACTCGGCAACTTTTTGTTTGTAGATTTCCACTGCATCGAAGGTGATGAAGGGTACTCCGAGAGTCGCGGACACTCGCATCGCATCGAGTCTATCTCGCTTCCAAGTACATTCAATAAAATCTGGTTGCCACGTCTTAATAAAGACAGCAGTGACTTCATAACCCGCCTCTTTAAGACGAAGAAGTGCGACGCTTGAATCAACGCCACCTGAGACTCCCACAAACACCTTTTCCTTTGCCATAATTAAACAGACGTTACCACAAGATTGTGAAAACTTCTATGGGAGATACTTCGTCTTATTTCTCTTATGTTCTTCAAATGATTTTGCATAGTGAAACTCGCCGTCACTCGATGTGAGGTAGTAGAAATAATTTGATTGTGTTGGTTCGAGCACTGCGCGTATGGACTCTTCACCAGGATTCGAAATGGGTTGTGGTGGAAGCCCGATATGAGTGTAGGTGTTAAAAGGTGAATCAATCGCGAGGTCATCAAGGGTAAGCTCGTTGCTCTCCTTGTCGAGAAGGTAATCAAACACCGCATCAACTTGGAGTGGCATATGTGCTTCTAATCTATTTTGAAGAATGCCCGAAACTATTTTTTTTGATTCATAATCCTTTGCCTCTCTTTCTATAAGCGACGCAAGGATTATAATTTCATCGGAAGCAAGAACATGTGCTCCTTCGTCGCCAATGATTTCTGAGTGACGCTCTTTCGCAGTCCTTAAAAGGAGTTCTTTAAGTTCCTCGGTATCCATATCCGGTGAGATGAAGTATGTTTCGGGGAATAGATATCCCTCATGTTCCTCAAAGAATTCGATTGGCATCTTCTCAAAATTATCTGGAAGGAACGAGTATATATCACGTGCGCGGAAGCCTTCAGGGAGTGTGATGCGGAGAGTTGGTGCAAGATAGTCGCCCTCCGTAATTGCTGTGGCGATTTCCTCTGCAGTCATCGGCTTTTCGAATGCATAGGTACCAGCCTGAACGTAAACGCCATCGTATTTTTTGAGGAGGAGACCATAGAGATACGTCGATGATCTCACCACAGCGCGCTCTTTGAGAACTTCAGTAATTTCACTTACGGTCATTCCTTCAGCGATTGCGATATTTGTTGCGATTGGAAAGTTGTTTGGTGGTGTGTTGTAAAAATCGTTTCCAAAGTAGGTGACACTAACGAGCATAAGTACAGCAAGCACCATGTACACGATGCGGGTGTATCTTGGGGACGCTGTTTCATTTGCTATTTGTGTTTCCGTCACGTGCATAGATTAACCGATAGGAAGATTTGCGGGTGGCTCAGCACGTTTCGATGGAATACGTGCAAGTGTAGGTGTGTTTGCAACTTTACCAGGGAGATGAAAGATGGTAGCAAGTTCCTCCGTCGTCATTACCTTTGGTGTGTCGAGGTGATTGTGGTGCGTGTAGGCACGTCGCTTGTATTCATGGAGTTCTTCTTTCTTCATTGCAGTGCGCTTTTTTTCTGTTGGGTCCTGCCACCAATTCCAGTCAAAATCTGTTCTCCAGCGTACGCCGATCGCGTTTCGATTCAGGTCATCATAACCTCGCCATCCTGTGATGATAGCACCCACACGCTCGCCGGGGTTAAATGCTTCCTTCTTTGCAATATACATTCCGCGTATCGCTGTGTTGAAAGCATTTCTTCCAAGACTTCGCTCAATGGCCTTGATAGTATCCTTTTCTGTGTCAGTGAGTAGTTGGTTTACATTTGTTCCAATCATCTCTTCCTTAACACCAACTCTTTTTGCAGCATTTTTAATGATTTCCTTCACCTGCTCCCTCGCCTCACCCTTCCAGTCAGGAACGAGCGTGAGTGAGCCGACTTTAAAGTCCTGATCCCTGTTTGCATCAATGAGAACCTGAATCCAAACGTGTTCATCTGGACCCACACTCCCCAACATCTCAAGCATTGGAGTAATTGGGTCCACTTTTTCCTCCTCCTCGGGCATTTTGTCGAGACCATATTCGATGTATGTTTTGATAGGGTAGGCGTCTGCCTTTTTAAGTCCAAAATGTATTGAGAAATATGAAAAGGTATCCGTGTCCCACGGTATTTCAGCGGTATAGTCTATTTCCATTTCGTGGACCTCAATCCCTGGGTATTGTGCGTAGAGCTGAGTTTCAAGAATGTTCTTGAATTTTTTCGTAGGAACATTGATGTAGAATCTGACATCACCACCACGCGAGACGAGTTCGAGGCCGTACTTTGGAGGATGCTTCCCATCCCAGTATGTCTGGTGATGATTGTCAGGTGTTGCTGTTTGATGGAGCTGTATAAGGACGAGTTCCATTGCCTCAGGAGACTTAAGAATTTCTTGTGGCAGTTTGATTTCAAGGGTTGTTCTTCCCTGCTTGATATCGAATTCCTTTTGGACAAATAGGAGCCAATGCTCAAAGAAAAGAAGAAAGGTAACGAAAGGAAGCCAGAGTGGCGCTGTGGCAATCATTACTTCCCAGACCGTGTTTGATTTAAGTTCAAGAAATGAAAAGGCAAAAAATGCAAGACCAAGACCGAGTGCAGTAAGTAGCCACTTGACCTCAATACCAAATTTTTCAAGGAAAGATACTGGTGCTTCAATTAAACCAATCATTGAACTATTGTACAACAAACCCCCCGAAAGACGTATTGTCTTTCGGGGGGTTTGTGAATTCAGAAAATAGATTATTCAACGAGGATGTAATTCCCGTCAGGGAGTTTCTTGAAAAGTCCTGCGTCTTGAAGATTGACTATGATCGTGTTGTCTTTCACGTAACGTTCCTTGCGCACCTTATCAATGATTTCTTCTCGAGTAAGTGGGCCATGTGTTGTAAGGATGTCACGGAGTACATCTTTCACAACACCAGCTGAGTATCCCCACTCTGAGAGTGCGTAGAGCCCACGTCCTACGAGAACAAAACGCTTATCCTTGATGAGTTCGTTGTGAGTTGTGGCAACATGGGCGCTTTTGTTGAAAAGCTGTTTAATAGCGTCCGCAACCTCTTTAAAGTGCATTGGTGAGCCGTGGCGCTTTACGGCGAGGTATGCATAATCGCGGATACCCTTTGCGCGTACATTTGGACTTGTTGCATGTCCCCACTCGCCGAGTGGATTCTTGTCAATTTGCTTCGATATTGAAAGCCATCGTCGGAGAATTTTTTCATCACGATATCGTTCCTCAATTTCTCCAAGTTCTTCCTTGAGTCGAGCGATAATCTCATCTTCCGCAACAAGGTCATCCTCATGAAGTGAATTGAAGATGTTACTAAGTGCCTTTTCGACGGAGTCAGCAATTTTCTTTTCGATGTACCAACGGTGTGCAAAAGAATTGTCTTCCTTAACACGCTTGAATGGGTCACCAATTACAAGGAGGAAGTAGATGTGGTTTCTGAGTGATGAGTCCTTTGAGAGTTCGACGAGGAGTTCTTGCTCATTGATGACTCCGCCGAGAGAATCGAGTGCGGTCTGGAGTTCATCAAAAACTGTCTGGAACTCCTTGTATGCATCAGACTTTTGGATTGAGTGAATCCCATAGTTTTCAATCTGACGAACTCGTTCACGAGTGATACCGTATGTCTGACCAATAGACTCAAGCGTTGCAGTTTCAGAGCTCGCTCCAAGGCCGTAGCGCTTTTCAAGGACATCCCGAGCACGAGGAGGAAGGACTGAAAGCAATTTTTTTGTTACCTGTTTTGGCTTAAATGTTATCATAATGTGGTCAAATTATTGGTTTTCACTCAAATATGTGTTCCTATTTTTATCACGATAAACGATATGAGTCAAGCTCTACCCGATGAGGTTGATAATCTTGTTTTTGATATAGATGATTCTTGTTGGTTCGCTCGGAATCCTCGACGCAAAGCTTGCATCTTCACGAAGAGCTTGAAGAACTGTGGCTTCGTCAGAATCGGTGGGTACCGCAATAGTTCCACGCATTTTTCCATTCACCTGAACACTGAGTGTTACCGTTACCGACGAGGTCAGTGATGTGTCGGCTGTAGGCCATACCTCGCTGTGTACCGATGTGGTCTCCCCTCTTGCATACCATAGCTCTTCCGCCATGTGTGGCGCAAAAGGTGCAAGTAGGCGAAGGAAGAGCAGATAGGATTGCTTCGTGAGCCCAGACTTTTCAGCATGATTAAGAAAAACCATGAGTGCACTAATGGCGGTGTTGAATTTGTACAGCTCAATATCAGCGGTCACTTTCTGGATGGTCTTGTGAATGAGTCGAGTCGTCTCAGTGTCCTCGGATTCTTTGATGTGCTCAGCGAGACCGTACACTCGTTCAAGGAATCTACGAAGTCCAACAATACCTCCCATGTCCCATGGGTAATTGGCCATCTCGCCGTAGGGACCCATAAAGGCGAGGTACATTTTCACCGTGTCAGCCCCAAGTCGCTTTACCTGCTCATCGGGATCAATGACGTTCCCTTTTGACTTACTCATCTTGTTGCCATCGGGGCCGAGTACGAGTCCTCTGTTGATTCGCTTCTTGTATGGTTCGTCGACAATCGAGAGGCCGAGGTCATAGAGTACCTTTGTCCAGAAGCGCGAGTAGAGGAGGTGCATGGTGTTGTGCTCAGAACCACCAAAATAGATATCAATTGGCATCCATTGTTTTTGTTTCTCGAGTGAGGAAAGTGAATCGATATTGTGCGCATCAAAGTATCGAAGGAAATACCATGAGGAATCCACGAAGGTGTCCATCGTCTCGACTTCTGGAGTCCAGCCTTCTCCGAATATGTCCTCGACACGCTTCTTGAGCTCTGCACTCTTTGCGAGTGGCGCTTCGCCAGTCGGCTTGAAGTCGACGTCGGTTGGAAGCTTCCATGGAAGATGCTCCTTTGGAATTGCATGTGCCCTGCCTTCTGGATCATAGACAATAGGAATGGGTACACCCCAGTAGCGCTGTCGCCCAATAGACCAATCGCGAAGGCGATAGGTGCTCTTCATTCTCCCGCCAAATTTCTCAGTGATTGCAATCTTTGCTTCTTCAGAGTTCATGCCGTCAAATTCAGCTGAGTTTACCAATGTTCCCAGTTCAGAATGAATAATCAAATCCGAATACCATTTATTTTCAGATAACCATTTCCAAACACACGTCTTATTCCACGAGTATTCATTCATAAATTCTGAAGCAAGTTTATCTATAGTCGCTTCAGTCTTGTCTGAAAGAACAATTCTTTCAAGACGATCATCCTTATGTTTAAAAATAAAAACAGTTTTTTCACCCACATACTCATTCCAAAATCCTGGTTTAAGATTATCGACAATAAGTTTCTCAAATAGTTCAATTTTTTCGGTCGGTATTTCAACTACGATATCGCCGTCGTCTGCTTCGTGAATTATGGAAATTTGGCTATCGGTAAAAATCGATTTGTCAGATATGCCCATCACATAACTTCTGTATAATGTCTTTTTTGTGATAACCTGTTTAATAGGTAGTTCAAACTTCTTGGCAAATGCAAAATCACGTTCATCATGGGCGGGAACGGCCATAATTGCGCCGGTACCGTAGCCCTTGAGCACGTAGTCTGCGATGAATACGGGTATCTGCTCGCCTGTAGCTGGGTTTGTTGCTGTAATCCCCTCGAGTCTAACCCCAGTTTTTTCTTTCTCAGCCTTGGTGCGGAGGATTTCATCTTTTTGAGATGCTTCTTGTATATATGTTTCTATTTCTGCCCAGTTTGAAATATTTTCTCTATTCTGGTGTACAAGGTCGTGTTCCGGCGCAAGAACGACGTACGTGGCACCATAGAGCGTGTCTGGGCGCGTGGTGAAGATAGTCACTGAGTCACCTGTTGAAAGTTTGAAATCAAATTCAGCTCCCTCTGAACGACCAATCCACTGTCTCTGTGATTCCTTGATGTGCTCTGGCCAATCGAGTGTATCGAGGTCGTTTATAAGCCTGTCTGCGTACTTTGTGATGCGAAGCATCCATTGTTTCATGTCTCGACGTTCTATGGTGTCTCCAGAGCGTTCACAGGTACCGTCAGTGAGTACTTGCTCGTTTGCTATGACGGTATTACACCCAGGACACCAATTGACGACAGCATCACCACGGAAGGCTATATCGTTCTCAAAGAATTTTGTGAACATCCACTGCGTCCACGCAAAGTATTCTTCATCAGTGGAGTTTGTCGTCATATCCCACGAGAAAGCGTTTCCCATGCTCTTGAGTTGCTCACGCATGTGCGCCATGTTTGCATCTGTCCACTCCTTTGGGTCGAGATTTCGTTTTATTGCAGCGTTTTCGGCAGGAAGACCGAACGCATCAAATCCCATTGGGAAAAGCACCTGTTTTCCTTGCATTCTTCGTGCGCGTACATAGATGTCGACAACCGCAAATGCAAACCAGTGTCCGATGTGGAGATTTCCTGAGGGGTAGGGCCATTCAACGAGGACGTATTCCTTCTCTTTGGAAAGGTCGCGCTCTCCAATGTTGTAGTCTCCCGATTCTTCCCATGCATTTTGCCACTTTTTCTCCATCTCCTCGTGATTGAATTTTTTATGCATGGTAAATAGCCTCAATAATTACGAATTACTGTCATATTATGCAGTTAAAATGAGATTAGTCCAGTGACTATTCTGCGGTGTTCAAAATACGTGTAAAGCACCACTCACCACTGCCGTGATTCCAGTCATATGGATTTCTTATACTGAATGGCTCCGAGTACATCATCTTTTCGGGATAGTACAGGTTGTCGGAGGTTGAGCTCTCACCTGCAAATTCAGCACAGAGTTTGAAACTCTGTGCATCGACGACTTGATACGTGTAGTCATTCCTTCCCTCTGGTGCTACTGGCTCAGAAAGTGTGTTGTATGCAGTACTGATGTCCTCGGGAAGTTTAGCATTGAGAACTACGTATGACTCAATGTGTGATTGAATCTCCTGCAAATCGCTGACTTGCTTTGCATCAAGGTTCATTTCACGCACCTCATTTGGTGTTTCGATATTCACAAAACCTCCAATAAGTGAGACGAGTACTGCAAGGCTCACAATACCTGCATAGTATATAGAATAACGTTCTTGTTCTTGCCAGTATCCTCGCACGTCGAGGATGTAGTAAGCAAACGCTGTTCCTGTGACGAGGAATACCGTCATTGCCTTCAGTACAAATCGTACGGTAAGTTCGCCTTCAAGAAATGAGTTTAAGACCGCCACAAGATCACCAAGAAGTACTCCGCCTCCAATAAGAAGCGAGATGTAGACGAGCCACTTGGTGAGGGTGAGATAAATACCATGTTCACTCCTTCGAATCACATTCACATAGCGTGTGAGGGCAATGTACGACGGGAAGAAAATAATAAGTATTGCAATCGCGAATCGAATACCTGAGGTAGCACTATCATGTTCCCATGGCATTTGCGCTTGGTCGGGATACTGTACGGTAATAACGCCGAATAGAAGTGCAATGAGAGACCCGATTGATACATAAAGAGTAATGAGTGACCCGAGCTGTAGTGCAAAATTTTTTGCTGTATTTTCCATATACTATAATTGTGCATCGGATTTGAATTTTGTACAGAGCTAGACACGCCCAATAAAATGTGTTTACACAGGGTAACCCTGTGTAAACTATGTAGCAAAAGTGTTCTGATATATAAAATTGCTGTTATAATAGTGAAATGAAACCAGAAGATCTTCAAAAAGCACCAAAACTTTTTTGCGAAAATATAAAAATTGGCTATACACCTGAGTATTTTGTTATCGGACTCAGCTCTGGGACGCAGTCGAGTATATATTCACTCACCCCACAGCATGCAAAGAGATTACAGCAATATCTCAATCATGAGATAACAAAATTTGAACAGGAGCACGGAAATATCAAGGCAGAATGGAATCCAAATGTCGTGAGTCCGGTACAGGGCGTCCATCTCCCCGATGACAAAAGCTAGAGTAGCGCAAAAGCAGTTAAACAAAAATAGTACAGTTAACTGTACTATTTTTGTTTAATGTATTTGTCTTTATTCTGTCTTTAGATCTGGTATGGTACAACTTGTCTTTTCAGCAAGTGCTTCAAATGATTGCTCTCCAGTAAGCTCCGTGCCATCAAGGAAGCGCCATGTTGGATATGACTGTATACCCGCCTCTGCGCACACTGGTGTCTGTGCTTGACCGTTGGGGGTAGAACATTCTATGTATGGGAGTCTTTTTGAGTTTTGAAAGAGCTCCTTCTGAGACTTACAGTGTGGGCACCAGTATGTTCCGTAAAATTTTGCCCCCGCATCACTGAGACACTGTGCAAATACATCATACGGAGACGTTACTGCAGTTGCCTCCTGTGGTGCAGATGCATTTCGGGCAAATATGAGACCTCCAATAAGTGCAACGACGAGCAAAATATATAGATGATTGGTTTTCATTCTGCTAGTATATCACCAAATAAATGCTCTGCTAGTATTTCAACTTATCTACGTGTCTTTGCTCGCTCTGCCTCTTTTAAGACTTGCTTACGCAATCTCGTTGAGAGTGGGGTGACTTCAAGGTATTCATCGTCTGACATAATTTCAAGCCCTGTTTCAATTGAAAGTGGTCGGTGCGGTGTGAGTGTAAGTGCCTCATCAGTTCCTGAGGAACGGACGTTTGAAAGTTGTTTACCTTTTGTAGGATTTACCATCATCTCTTCACCCTTTGAGGTGTTACCAATGACCATCCCCTCGTATACTTCAGTTGCAGGGCCAATGTAGAGTTGTCCTCTGTCTTGGAGATTCCAGAGAGAGAAACCGAGCGCTTTTCCACCCGCCATAGAGATCATAGAACCAGCCTGGCGCTTTTTAATCTCACCTGCGTATGGTTTGAAACCAATAACACGCGAACAGAGAATTCCCTCGCCCTTCGTATCAATAATGAATTGACCCTTGTAGCCGAGAAGACCTCGTGTTGGACCCTCGAAAATAAGTCGAGCTTGGTTCTCATGAAGAATCATGTCAGTCATGATGAATGCGCGACGTCCGAGTTTTTCAATAACTGCTCCCTGGAATTCAGCCGGAATATCGACGGTCACCTCTTCAAATGGTTCGTACTTTCCATCTGCACGCTCCTCAATAATTGCCTGTGGTTGTGATACCTGAAGCTCGTACCCTTCACGGCGCATGTTTTCAAGAAGAATTGAGATATGCATCTCACCACGTCCAAAGACTTTGCATGAGTCACCGTTATCAAAATTGACCTTGAGTCCGACGTTGATTTCAAGTTCCTTTTCAAGCCGTTCACGAATCTGTCGTGTGGTCACATACTTCCCTTCCTTTCCAGCAAATGGTGAGTTGTTGACGACGAAATCGAGTGCAATTGTTGGCTGATCTACCGCAATCGCTGGGAGGGGTACTGTTGCGTCAGAATCTGAAATTGTTTCACCAATAAAGATGTCAGTGAGCCCTGCGACAATGACAATATCACCTGCGTATGCGATGTCTGATTCAACTCGCTCAATTCCTCTGAATGTAAAGAGTTTTGTTATCTTTCCCTTTCGTACAACCTGTCCATCGTGGAGTATAAATATGTTTTGGCCATTCTTTATGGCTCCTTCGTATACACGAGCGACTGCGAGACGGCCGAGGAAGTTGTCGTATCCGAGGTTGAAAACCTGTGCCTTGAGAGCAGAACCCTCCTCGTAGCCTTTTGCAACAGGAACCTTTTCAAGAATAGTGTCGAGAAGTGGGGTGAGGTCTGTTGATTCATCTTCGAGCTTTCGCTTCGCTATTCCTTGGCGCCCAATTGCGTACACAGACGTAAAGTTCGCCTGCTCGTCATTTGCACCGAGTTCAAGAAAAAGCTCAAGTACTTGTTCCTCCGCTTTGTGAGGGTCTGCTGCTGGCTTATCAATCTTGTTGATGATAACAATTGGCTTGAGGCCGAGTTCAAGTGACTTTTTGAGCACAAAGCGAGTCTGAGGCATTGGGCCTTCTTGTGCATCAACAACAAGAAGTACTGAATCGATTGAACGAAGTACACGTTCCACCTCAGAACCGAAGTCTGCGTGACCAGGGGTATCAACGATGTTGATTTTAGTACCCTTGTACTCAATAGATGTATTTTTTGCGTAAATAGTAATACCACGCTCTTGCTCGAGAGCGTTTGAGTCCATGGTTGCGGTAGAGTCAGATGTAATGGCGCCCGTCTGGCGCATAATGGCGTCAGTGAGCGTTGTCTTACCATGGTCTACGTGTGCGATAATTGCAATATTTCGTGTTTCTGTACTCATATAAATAGATATAAAATGCGCCTCGTGAGCGCATGACCCGACAAGAGTACCTTAAAATTGCGTTTAAGTCAAAAAATAACGTGAAATTAGTGGAGGGTTCTATTTCTAAATTGGAGATACAATTCCTCTAGCTTTTCCATATCTGCAAATTCACCGATTTGATTTATTGTGTGTTCACTCACATAGTCTTGCATAATCGTTTTTCCTTCTGGAGAGTTGAACCATGCTCTAAAGTCATCTCCGGAGGCTAGGCTCCCTTGAGCAAGTACGTCTCGGCTTGTATCAGAATTTGCTTGAGTTGGAGATAAATGTTCAGAATTTTTTGTCAGTATCTTTGCATGATGAAGCTGAAGAAGGTTCTCGGCGAGATATACCACTTCGGGATCAACATTTTCCTTTTTTGAGTTCTCAAATCCCATGTCTGAATTATACAACAATTTTTTTACTTTTCTTCTTGGGTTCCTGTGATTTCACGAGCGCCTCTTTTTCCTCCTTCTTCATTTTTTTAAGCTGTGCTTCACGAATTTGAGCTTCACTTCGTGATGCACAGGGTTCTGTATAGACAACTCGAAGCGGAATCTTTGCTCTTACGTACTTTGAACCCTTTTTGCTTTCGGTGTGCTCCTTGAATCGCCGTTCAACATCAGTGGTGACACCAGAGTAGAGTGAGGCGTCACTGCAACGTATCATGTAGACGAACCAAGGAGTCATATTTGTGATGAGATGCTTAATGTGTTAAATTGACCTTACCTAAAGGAAGTGCTGGCCTGATCTTCCTTGATTTAAGGTAAGGCTACCACAGGAGTCGGGTGTTCTAGTAGCGGCGAGCGAATGAACATGTGAGACACATCCCGACGTTTTCCTGTGGTTTTTTATTACCCGACCATAAATTCAATGACATCGCCGTCTTTTACAATATACTCCTTCCCTTCAGTACGGAGCTTCCCTTTCTCGCGAGCGACGGCGAGCGAGCCACAGGAGACAAGGTCTTCGAATGAGACCACCTGTGCTCTGATGTACCGTGTCTGAAAATCAGTGTGAATCGCTGAACCTGCTTCTGGGCCAGTTGCTCCCTGTCGCACTGTCCATGCGTGTGTTTCCTTCTCACCTGTCGTGAAGTACGACATGAGCCCGAGTCGGTGGTAGCACGCACGGATGAGAGAGTCGATACCAGAATCCAAGGTTGCGTACTCGCGCCTAAATTCTACTTTTTCTTCTTCTTCAAGATCCTTGAGCTCATGTTCCACTCCCGCGTCGATGATGACGTACTCTGAACCAGTCGATTCAATAAATTCCATAAGCTCTTTCCATCGATCATCATTGGTTTCGTCAAAATTGTATGCACCGTGTTTCTTATTGAACACGTATAGAAACTTCTTCATGGTGAGGAGATGGAGTTGCCTCACGAGTGGAAGTTCAAGTTCATTAAAGTCAAATGTACACGCGAGCTTTCCACTCTCGAGATGTTGTGAGAGACGTCCAAGCATATCCTCTTCAATGAGTGCTGTTTTGTCACCACGTTTTGCATCCTTTCCAACGTTTCCATGTCGTTTTGATACGGTCTCGGCATCGGCGAGAACAAGTTCGAGATTGATGACCTCGATATCAGAGAGCGGATCTACTGCGCCATTCACATGAATGATATCTTCATCCTCAAAAATTCGGACGACTTCAGTAATCATGTCTACTTCACGGATGTTTGCAAGGAACTTGTTCCCAAGCCCTTCCCCCTCAGATGCACCCTTTACAATGCCGGCAATATCAACGAATTCAACAATTGCTGGAATAATCTTTTGTGAACCTGAAATAGCTGAGAGTGTGGCAAGGCGGTGGTCAGGCACAGCAACGACTCCCACCGATGGGTCTATCGTACAGAATGGATAATTTTCAGCCGGTACAGAGTTCTTGGTAAGCGCATTAAAGAGCGTTGATTTTCCAACGTTTGGGAGGCCTACAATTCCTACAGATAATGACATAGACAGCTAGCGTACCAGATTTTCAATATTTTGAAAGGATTAGGCTCCCTTGCGTGCAAGCTTCTGGACTTGTTCTATCCATTTTTCGTGGATTTCAGGCTTGACCTTATCTGCCGGACCGAATGCTGTGACTTTTGTTTTGATACCTGCGAAGCCGAGAATCCCATGTGAAATTTCATTGGTGTAATCACCAAACTTCCACCATGTCATAAAGGGACTGTGCGTTCCTGCGACGATAATCACTCGGGCAGTTTTCTCTGTTAATCTTTGTATGAGCTTCTTTGTTTCTTTATCAAAATTAAACGCAAAACCGGGGAGCCACATACGGTCAAACATGCCCTTCATGAGTGCAGGCATTGAACACCACCAGTTTGGATACACCACCACAATGTGGTCGGCCCACCGTATCTTCTCTTGAATCATATGGAGGTCTGGCTCTAGTTGCTGAATTTCCTTATATCCCCTGTGAAGTACTGGATCAAAGTTCATGTTACCAATATTTACACGTTCTACCTCAAATCCACTTTCACGCGCTGAAGACTCATAGGTATCAGCAATTTTTGCACTAAAAGAGTCATTTGTTGGATTACCAAGGAACACAAGTATTTTTCTTGTCCCGTTCGAGTTATTTTCTGTTGTCATAGAACATTTGAAAAACTATTTATATAAATCAACGAGACTTGAATGGGATTCGTTGTATCAATCGTAACACGAACAAACCCCCACTGGTGTGAGGGTTTGTGAAAACTGTGAAGAAGTTGTGTAAACCTGCTTGCGACTAGCTATTTGTGAATTGAACCGTTTGGATTGAAGCGTACCTGCCCACCCTTCTGTTGCTGTTGTTGTGGAAACTTGTCACCCATGAGAGCTTTGAGTTCGTTCTGATATTTTGGCATGACCTTCATGGCTGCGGACATCTGTGTCTTCCCTGCCTTAATTTCTGCCTGCATCTCCATCGCAATTTTCTCAAAAAGCTTTGGGTCTTTCTCGACGAGTGTCATGATGAGTTCCCGTTGCTCAGGAGGCGCATCCTTGAGCTGACGCTCGAGGAGCTTCTTCATCATGAAATTTTTTACATTTCCAAACATATGATAGTTATTAGATATTAGTCTTTAGCTAGTAGCGATAGTTGAATTAAATAAATGATTGTTGAACTTAATAAATGACTATGATAGTCTCTGTATTCACCGGACTCCCCCTCGAATGCAGTATGGTTGGTCGGTGATTGGGACGCATTCCGCAAGGTCTGCGTCCCGTTTTTTATGCCTGAACAAGTATTGTAACCTGATTGTTGCTAATCTCACACATACCTTTACCAATTTCAAAAGTTTTGGATTCGTCTGTTGTTCGCACGGTAATAGTTCCTTTGCGAAGGAGTGTGATGAGTGCCTCGTGGTGCGCAAGCACAGTGAGCTGGCCCTTTTCTCCGGGGAGCGTCACTGAATACGCTTCACCCTTAAAAAGCTGTTCGTCAACGCGGGATATGGTGAGTGTGAATGTTGGATAAGTGGTCATTGTATTTTTTGATATTTATTTCAAATTGTATCTTCTCTCGTCTGATTTGTTTTTTTGTGAAAACAAATCAGACGGACCAGAAATGATAGTCGCTTCGCTCGTTTATTTCTAGGCCACCACTTCGTCGATGCCTCCCTTCATATAGAAGTTTTGTTCTGGTTTATCGTCATGCTTTCCTTCGAGAATCTCTTTGAATCCACGGATAGTCTCCTTGAGTGATACGTATGCCCCTGGTGTGCCGGTAAATACCTCTCCCACGAAGAATGGCTGTGAGAGGAATCGTTGAATCTTTCGAGCTCGGTAGACAGTCTGCTTATCTTCATCTGAAAGCTCTTCAATGCCGAGAATGGCAATGATGTCCTGAAGATCCTTGTATCTCTGAAGTACCTGCTTTACGCCCTGTGCCACATCATAGTGCTCACGTCCGACGACGTATGGGTCGAGCGCCGATGAGTTACTCTCGAGTGGGTCAATCGCTGGGTAAATACCAAGTGATGCGAGCGCACGTGAGAGCACTACCTTTGAGTCGAGGTGTGAGAAGGTCGTTGCTGGCGCTGGATCAGTGAGGTCGTCTGCTGGCACGTAGATGGCCTGTACAGAGGTAATGGAGCCCTTTGTGGTCGAAGTGATGCGTTCCTGCATCTGGCCCATTTCCTCTGCAAGTGTTGGTTGGTATCCCACCGCTGATGACACACGTCCGAGAAGTGATGACACTTCCTGTCCTGCCTGAGTAAATCGGAATACGTTGTCCATAAAGAAGAGTACGTCCTTCCCTCCTTCATCACGGAAATATTCCGCCATGGTGAGTCCGGTGAGACCAATACGTGCACGCGCACCCGGTACCTCATTCATCTGTCCGAAAACGAGTGCGGTCTTTGCGAGTACTCCAGACTCCTTCATTTCGTGATAGAGGTCGTTTCCTTCACGCACACGCTCTCCAACTCCGGCGAATACTGAGTATCCTCCGTGTTCTGTTGCTACGTTGCGGATGAGTTCCTGAATGAGCACTGTCTTTCCTACTCCAGCACCTCCGAAGAGACCCACCTTTCCTCCCTTGATGAATGGTGCAAGAAGGTCAACTGACTTGATACCTGTTTCAAAAACTTCAGTCTTTGTCGATTGCTCGGTGAAGTGCGGTGCCTTGCGGTGAATAGGAAGTGTTGGAGCATCTTTGATTTCGCCCATACCGTCGAGGGTCTCTCCGAGGACATTCATGAGACGTCCGAGTGCCTTTTCACCGACAGGCACCGTGATAGGTGCTCCCGTATTTTTGACTGCGAGACCTCGAGTGAGGCCTGCGGTGTCCTGCATAGCAATAGTGCGTACTCGACTACCACCAAGGTGTTGTGCAACCTCGAGTGTGAGCACACGACCATCCTCGTGAGTTACCTCAAGTGCATGGCTCAACATTGGAATATCATCACTGAAGTAGACGTCGATGATCGGACCAATGATTTGTGTAACAGTACCCTCTGTGTGTGTTGTTGTATTCACCCCGTTAGAATTTTCTGTTGAGTTTGATGTTGTCATAAAGTTTTAACTATAGTGGTTACTTGTAATATTTACTATTTTCTCGTGATTCTAACGGGGTTCATATGATTAATATTATTGCTATGCGTTTTTATTTATAATTGTTCTGTTTCCACTTAAGTCTTCATTGCTTCAATACCTCCGGTAATCTCTGAAACTTCGGCCGTGATGACGCTCTGTCGCTCCTTGTTATATTGAAGCGTGAGAATGCGCGATACGTCGCGTGCCTTGTCGGTTGCATTCTTCATGGCAACCATACGAGCCGAGTGCTCACTTGCCTTTGACTCGAGGAGTGCGTGGTAGAGCATAATCTCTACGAGTGAACGAAAGATTGAGTCAAAGAGTGATTCATAGCTCTGTTCGATAGTGTAGACCTTTGAAAACTTCACCTTCGTGTGATCGCTGTACTTTCCCTGCTTCGGGAGAATATCGCGAATCATGAAACTAATGTCTTCAAGGTTCACGGGGAGTACCTGACGTGTCGTTGCGCGCTGTTCAAACGTTGAGGTGAAATGCTGGTAGATAAGCTGGACATTGCGGTATTTCCCTGCTTTGAAATCATTAGTGAGGAAGGTTACAACCTCCTCCATACTCGTAATGTTCACATCATCGCTCACGTTGACATAATGCTTCGGAATCACATATCCTCGGCGAAGGAAGAACTCGTATGCTTTCTTACCGAAACAAATAATTTCAACCTGTTCCTTTTCACGGGTGGCAAGGTACGCAGTTGCTTCCTTGAGGACTGCGCTATTGAGACTTCCTGCAAGACCCTTGTCTGCAGTAATAACGACAAGGAGATCATGTGAGCCATTGTCGCTTTTCAAAAAGGAATGGTTCTGCACGTCGAGGCTGTGTGAGATGTTTTCAAGAATGCGAAGTGATGCTTCTGCAAAGGACCGTCCTTTGAGCGCGCGCTCCTGGCTCTTTCGCATCTTCACTGCAGACACCGCCTCCATAGCACGAGTAACCTTACTCGTGCGCTGTGTCGACTTTATTTTGTTTTTAATATGCTTGAGAGCCATGGGTTATTTATTGGTAGAGGTGTGCGTATGACTTCTTAAATTCCTCAATGAGTGTCATGAGCATTGCAGAGACCTCATCGCTGAGCGCACGCTCATTTTTGATTGATTCAAGGACTTCTGGTTTCTCACGTTCAATCATGCCGATGAACTCGCTCTCAATGGTGCGAACATTCGTGACAGGTGCTCCCTCAAGGATTCCTGCGTTTGCAGCAAAGATAGAGACAACTTGAACATGGAATGGAAGTGTGTGGTGTTGATCCTGTTTCAAGAGCTCCGTGTATCGTCGTCCGCTCTCAATACGTCTCTTCGTATCCTCATCGAGGTCTCCCGCAAACTGCATGAAGGCCTCAAGTTCACGGAACTGTGCGAGCTCAAGACGGATTTTTCCGGACACTTTCTTCATCGCCTTTGTTTGAGCAGAAGAACCTACACGAGAAACAGAAATACCGACGTTGAGTGCTGGTCGGATGCCCTTGTTGAAGAGGTCTGTCTCAAGAAATATCTGACCGTCAGTGATTGAGATCACGTTTGTTGGAATGTACGCAGACACGTCTCCTTCCTGTGTTTCGATAATTGGAAGTGCAGTGAGTGAGCCTCCACCGAGCTCCGCTGAAAGCTTTGCTGATCGCTCTAGAAGTCGGGAGTGAAGGTAGAAAATGTCTCCTGGGTACGCCTCACGTCCTGGTGGGCGTCTTAGAAGGAGTGACATCTGACGGTAGGCGACTGCATGTTTTGAGAGGTCATCATAGACAATGAGTGCATCCTGCCCCTTCTCCATGAAGAACTCGCCAATCGCAGCTCCGGCAAATGGTGCGAGGAACTGAAGCGGTGCTGGGTCTGCAGCTGATGTAGAGACGATGACCGTGTAATCAAGTGCGTCATTTTCCTTGAGAGTCTGCATGATGCGCGCAGTCTTTGATTCCTTCTGCCCGATGGCTACATATATACAAATTGGACGCTTCTCTTTTGGTTCAAATTTTTGATTGATGATGGTATCGATGGCAACGGTCGTCTTTCCTGTTGCACGGTCACCGATGATGAGCTCACGTTGTCCACGGCCAATTGGAATCATGGCGTCGATTGCCTTAATACCGGTGTGGATTGGTTCATTCACCGCTGAGCGTTCCATAACGCCGTACGCGACTCGCTCGATGGCCATATCGCGTTCATTCTTGTATGGAGCCTTTCCATCGAGAATCTCTCCGAGTGGATTTACCACACGACCAACGATGTCATTACCGACAGGAATACTGAGGAGCTTCCCTGTGCGTCGTACGAGCATACCCTCACGTACACGGTTTGCATCTCCGAGGATAACCACCTTCACGGATTCCTCTTCAAGGTTGAGCACAAGTCCGAAGAGTGCTCCAGAATGCTCCATACTCTCCTTGAGTGTGGCTCCCTCGGTGTCATCGAAGAGCACCATTTCCATCATTTTGGCATCACGGACTCCTTCGATTTCGGCAACACCGTCACCGACAGCAACAACGGTACCCACTTCTTCAAGTGTAGTCGCTGGTGTTACGGCTTCGAGTTCCTTTTTTATTCTTTCAATTATTGTGCTCATACCGTTAGAAGCAGGTCACGATCGAGAGACCGTTTAGTGCTTGATTAGTGTTTATAATAATTTGATTACTCATAGGCTCTCTTTATTTGTTGGAATCGTGATCGTGGCTTCTAACGGTACTCATGATGCTGTTAAATTTAAATGATACTAATTAATGACTCTGTGGTATGCACGGAGTAGTGTGCTTTTAAAACTTCTATCAACTCGTTTCCCTCTTCCAGTGGTGATAAATCCTCCAATGATGGTCGGGTCTATATGGAGCTCATATTCAGACGCCGTACTGATTTCTTTAAGAGCGCTCTGTATGTTGGCGGTATTTTGAGCCACGTCGCTCTCTCTGGCGACGATGACCTTTGGGGTTTGTGCAGATTGTGCTCTTCCGAGTCTCTCTGATAATCCCCTCAGGATTCGTGGGCGAAGCTTTGTAAGGCCACGTCGCTCGAGGACGAGTCCAAGTTGCTTGAGTACCACATCAATATCAGCACCAGTTCGGAGTGTTTGATAGAGTGCTTCGATGTAGTCTTTGGTACGCATATTTATTTTGAGAGTTCTGTGTTGAGAATTTTCTCAGCCGCAAGAAATGAGAGCTTCGCTATTTCTGCCTCGCTTTCTTTGAGTGCCTGTGTCTTGAGCTCTTCTGCAAGGCTTTTCCCCGACTCAATATCGCGAGCGATCTTCTTTTGTGCTTCTTCAATGAGTGCGCCCGCTTTTTCTTCTGCAGTTAGCGTTGCTCGTGAGTGGATTTGCCCAGCCTCTAGATGCGCTGCCTTGAGAATAGTAGTCTTCTCACTGTCTGCGAGCAGAAGTGCCTTTCCCGCCTCCTCTGCATCAGACATACCCTTCTTAATCTTTGCCTCGCGCTCAGAGAGGATCTTGAGGACTGGCGTATACAAGAAATACCACAAAATACCCACAAGGATGCTGAAGTTAAAAATCTGAATGACAATGAGTCGCCAGTCGATTCCAAATGCGGTAAGTATTTCTTGCATAAATTTAATTAAAACCTACTAATCTAAAATTCATTGTATCGAGCAAAGTTTGAGGCGAAGCAAAATTTTTGATTGAGACGTACCGAGCGTACGGCGAAGAAAAAATTGTAGCTTCAACGATAAAATTTGCCGAGACAATGGGTTTTACCCGAACTTAACGATGAAGCCGACCACGATTGCGAAGATAGCAAGAGCCTCAGTAAAGGCAATACCAATAAACATAGTTGTCTGAATCTTTCCTGACGCCTCTGGGTTGCGTCCGATTGACTCGAGTGCCTTTGAAACGAGGATACCGATACCAATACCTGGACCAATCATGCCGAGACCTACGACGAGTGCCATACTAATAGCCTTCATTGCTTCTAATTCCATATGATGTAAATGATGTTATCTAGATTACTTTTAATGGATAACTGAGAACCGGTAACGAATTACTGACTCTCAGTTCACCACTAACTGCTAGTGCGGTTCTTGGATTGCGAGCTTAATAAAGAACAGGGTCAATACTGCAAAAATGAATGCCTGAATGAATCCGACGAACATCTCAAACGCCAAAAGCGGGACTGGCAGTATAAACGGTACAAAGAAGATTGCAATCACGATGAGCGTCTTCCCAGCGAAGATGTTTCCAAAGAGACGAAATGAGAATGAGATGAGACGTGCGATTTCACTGAAGAGTTCTATGATACCGATGAGGAATGCAAGTGGTGAAGAAAAATTGATGAACTTCCCTCCGTACTTCCAAAGACCAAGGAAAAGTATCCCTGAGAGCTCAATACAGACAAAAGCAATGACTGAGAGTGCGATAGTGACATTGAGGTCGGTGTTTGCAGGGTGGAGGAATGGTATGAGCGCATGCTCACCGTGTAGTTCCTTATAGATACCGATAGAGTCCACCCCCGGAAGAAGACCGAGCCAATTGAGCGCGAGAATGAAAATAAAGATGCTCATAATGAGCGGGAAGAACTTCTGCGCAAGTGTGCGACTCTCAAGTGCGTCGGAAACGTACTCAAAGGCACCACCAATGAGTGCCTCAAGTGCTACCTGTGCCTTATTGGGAACAAGTTTGAGCGAAAAGCGGTAGTAGAGCGTCACTGCAATGAGAATTGCCATAGTGAGCCACACCATGAGCATGGTGCTCGTGAGCGGTATACCGAAAACATGCCCGAGTATTGGCGCACTCAAATGGATTGCAATTCCTCCCTCCTCTGCTGCATACGCTACATTCATAATTTTGCGCGCATCATAGCAAAAATACTGGACAAAATAAAGGGATTACTGTGTGCACAGCTCTTGACATGCTGAAATTTCATTTCACACTAGTGTGAAATTGCAAATTCGTAGGTGAAAAAGCCAAAAATGGCAAGTGTTCCAAGAACGAGAGCCCACGTGAGAAGCGAGAGCGTCCACGCGATACTTCTATCATCCTTTTTGTTTCTCAGCGTGAAATAAAGGATGCATGAGAGGATCACGAAAAGCGCAACCGCCCAGACACCCTTCCCGACCCAATGGTGGCCATGAAGTGCTTTTAGGTAATCCTTGATTGGATTGACCATCTTCCCGTCTGCTCCAACAACCTTATAAAGCTCTCCAGCAATGGTAATTGCAGTAATAAACACAATTGTTACTACTGCGCTTATATTTGTACTTAAAACTAAACTAAATTTATTCATGGTATTTAGCGTGCACCGCCTGTAATTAGAATTCCTGATAAGGTGATGATGACAGCAAGCAACGTTACAAAGAAAGAAAAGAACATTAACTTTCGTCTGAGTGATGATTCCTGCTGTAGAGCGTCAGCCTTAAGCCACAACATAAGTGCGATACAAAGTGTTGCGAACGGCATAAACAGGAAGACATGCTCCTTTGCCTCCATGAATACCAGGTGTGCCCATGAAAATTCGCCACCTACAATTTTTGGTTTTACAATGTTCCCGTAATACTTCCAATAGTACCAACCGCCGGAAAACCATGAGATGAGGTAGGAAAAGAAGGCATACATCGATGCACGAATGAGCGCAGGGATGGGTAATGTGCTTTTGATAAGGAGGAACGTTACTCGGAACGACGCCATGACACCGACAAGTCCGAAAAGGACGTGGGCGATTAACAATACTGCGAAAAATGTAGACATATTTGATATTAATTAGTTGCGACTCTTCTTCGTACGTAATGGAGGATTACTGCACCCAAAATGACACAGGCTATATACGCGAGCATGATTGAGAAGAATGTTGTCAGTGAGCCACCCGTGCCAAAGAAATCAAACTGCACTCTATTGGACATGAACATTCCGACGATAGCTGCCAACCACCATGAGACAAAGGAGATGGCGGAACCCCAGTAGAGGTTGATTGCATGTGCCTGGAGCAAGAGTGTGTTCCCTGCAATAAACATGACTATGAATAACTTGGCCCATAGTTTTCCACTATAGAGATACTGCGTCTTCCCTTCAAACTTATCGAGAAGAAGAAACGCAAAGCCCGAGAGTACGCAAATAATGAGTCCTATGCGCACCATGCGATAGTCAATACCGAGGAATGTACTTTCATCTTTAGAAAAGAGTTTGTCCTTAAGGGCTTGCGCAATATGAAGCTCAATCATCGTTGCGCCTCCCACTCCGAGGATCGTACCGATTATGTGCAGGATGACGATGGTAAATTCAATACTCATATAAAATTATTTGATATAATTAAATGCCTGTCCAGGGTACCCTAAGTATATACCCTATTGACGTCCCTGTGTTCCGCTCGTGTGGTTAATTTTTCCCCAAAAGCAATTCACGATTCCATGTTGACCAATAGCGAAATAATGCGTATTATATGCGGGTTCATTTTTATTTTCTTTGTGGGCTCGTAGCTCAGTTGGCTAGAGCGCCTGTTTTGCACTCAGGAGGTCGCAGGTTCAATTCCTGTCGAGTCCACAATGAAAAGAAATACAAGGAAACGCCTCACGGCGTTTTTTTGTATTTCTTTTCATTGTGGAAGACGAGCGATATGAGGGACTATCCCTTATGTCCCGAAACAGCGAGTTCGGGCAGGTGCTTGTTATGAGCGTTAGTGAATTACTAGCGGACGCCACAAAGAAAGGAAACGTGGGCCTCTAAATAATCAGTTGGCTAGTCAAAAACCGTCTCACAGACGGTTTTTGCTATTTTGCACTCAGGAGGTCGCAGATTCAATTCCTGTCGAGTCCACAGGGAGACAAACCGCGAGCCGGGGTCGAGGTGCTTCTAATTGTTCCTCGGGATTCATATGTGATACTTACCACTTAAAAACATGCATGAGAGTGTGTATCGGGATGGGTTGTTCTCTTTTGAGAGCGTATATTATAAAAATGAGGACAAGCACCCTTTTCTAATAATCGGTCAGTACTTTCAAAATTCTTTCGGACAATGTGCTAAATTCTTCTTTTGATTTTTCGATATTTTCCTTTGTCCCCTGATGAATCTCCTCTACAAGCGCCGGATCAAGATCAAAAATGGCTACTCCAATCTCTTGGCATTTTGCAGGAATTCTTCCGTAATCTTGAATTTCAGCAAGAGGATTTTTCCAACTTTTTTCAACAAGACCATTCCTCCCATGTTTTTCGGAAAGGTTTTTCTTCACCTTGTTTGGAATTTCTTCGATCCAGCGCCGATGATCCTTGATCGGCTGTTTACCGTATACGTTGTATGAATTGACCACGTAGCCAATAAACAAACCATCGCCCGAAAGCACAAACTTATTTTCGGTATTCCCTGACAAAGCCTTTCCGGTAACTTTCCAATTTTGTTTCCATTTTTCAAACATCATCCCAAGATTCTCAATACCTTGCACACTAAATGCATCAGGCATCATTGGAACAACAAAATAGTCACTACCCAAGAAAATTATTTGGTTGAGCAACGAGAGACTTGGTGACGTATCAATCACGAAAATATCAATTTCCCCATTCATTCCTCGCTCTCGTAAAAATCTATCAATGGCACTTGTCTGGAAATATCCAATCTGCTGACCAGAAGCTGCCTGTCCATAGGCCGTTACTAGTAAATTTTCATACAGTGACAAATTCACACTTCCTTTTAGGAGAGAAAGGTTCCCCTCACTATTCGATATTGGAATAAAGGGCACATTGAAATCAATGTCACCACCTCCTTCTGTGACACCTTTAAGTACATCATAAATGTCCTTTTCTTCTGAAGAAAAGAGTGTCTTTTCATAATATGTGTCGCCTAACGCCAGTCGTGACAGATTGCATTGTGGATCAAGATCAATCAGTACTGTCCTATACCCTTGTTTAGCAAATGATATAGCACAGTTAAAGGCCAAAGTCGTCTTACCAACCCCACCTTTGTTATTGGCAAACAAAAGTTTCTTCGTGCGAGAGAATTTCATATTTTAAGTATAACAATGGGGTGGATAAACTCAAAACAAGGGCGTGTACCTTCAGTAATTAATGGTAAGTTTGCATTCCTTCAACCTTTCCACCCATTGTCCAATTCTTTATCTTTTCTTGTACTGCAGGAGGCAAATCTTCAAATGGTGTTGTGAGGTACTGATCAAGTTCGGCATCTATTGATGTTTCTTTTTTTGGTACAAAACCCATAGCTTCCATTCCCATATATTCTTAATAGTTAATCGGTAATGTGTTTATTATATCAGAATTATTGCTATAATCTTTGGATGTATTCACACAAAAAACACCTATTCTTCGATATGGACAAGACGGTTGCACCTGCACGTCAGCCCATACTGAGTGACATGTATGAGTTTCTCTCATCGCTTTCCCATAGCATTATTATCGTTTCTGGTCAGGAAGTATCGAAAATTGACTGGCAATCAAACTCGCTCCCTGCTATTCGGCTTGGTCAAAACGGCAATCATGCAGTTGAAATTGATGGTACTGAGCTTTGGAATATCCCACTTGAAAAGCATCACGAGGAAGAGATTCTCTCACATATCAATACCCTCAAGACACTCATCGATCATGACATTAGGGATGAATGGACTCCTATTGAGATACGCGGTTCGCAAATTACATTCAGTCCCATTGGAAATACTGCACCGGTAGACATCAAGATGAGCTATGACCCAGACAGAATGAAGCGCGACGCACTGATTGCAAAGGCACCCTTCATATCCGAGGAGCTTATTGTAAAAATAGGCGGATCGACAAGTTTTGACTACATCCACAAGGATAGACATAAGGGAACGAACGTGGCAAAACTCATTGAGTACAAGGGCTGGGATAAGGACGAGTGTGTTTACTTTGGCGATGGACTATTTCCTGGAGGAAATGATGAGGCCGTTATTGGTGTCATTGACACGCATCCTGTAAACGACCACCTTCATACTTACGAGTTACTTCAGAAATACTTTGGGTAAAAATAATTTGTCTTGCTATTACAAATTTAGTACCATCTCATATTACATACGGGCTATAGTATACCGGTAGTACGCGTCCATGGGGTGGATGTAGACCGAGTTCGATTCTCGGTAGCCCGACACTGCACACTTCTCTAGGGAGATTATATTTTCGATTCACTTCCAGGTCGTCCTACAGACGCTGTTCAGGTTCTTTGATATTTTTGCTTGCGTCAAAATATCAACCCTTCTTACAGAAGCTGTACACCTTGAGTAGGTATGTTGTGAATCAGAGCAACATACGCTCAAGGTCTTGCAAAAGTGCACCGCACTTTTTCACTCTTGCGAAGTGATTTGGTATCACTTCTCGCCCGACAACTATCTAATCTTAAGATTATCTATTCTCTTTGCGAGATCGAAGTCTAGTTTTGTGAGTCCTTTAACATCGTGCGTGCTGAGGCGGATTTTAACGGAACTATATGAAAGCTCAATGAGTGGATGATGATTCATTATCTCTGAATGAACTGCAATTTTTGCGGTCAATCCGAGCGCCACCAAGAATGAGGGGGTCGCAATACTTTTCGTTATTTCAGTGCGCTTTGCATTTGTGCTCCACTCTGGAAATTTACTCAATCGCTTGAGCACATCCTGTTCCGACAACTTTTTTGCTGAGACTGCCATATGCCATTAGTATAACACCACTACTCATGTACGACGCGCAATGCGTCTGTGAGTAAATGAGTGATGAAGTCAGAGTAGTCTGCACCAATGGCGACAAGTGATTTTGCAAAGAGCGTGTTTGCTGATAGTTGAGGAAGTGAGTTCACCTCAAGGAAATATATACCATCATCAGCAACAATAAAATCTGAACGAGAGTACTGTGAGAGACCAATCTCCCGATGCACCTCTGTAGCAACTCTTTCGAGTTCATTCTTTGTGTCAGAGTCAAAGCGTGATGGGCAAAAATCAATACTTGAACCCGATGATTTAATTTCCTGTGTCTGATGGTCATGCCCTTGAGGAAGGGTAATTTCAACACTAGGTAATACGTATATAGATTTATCACGGAATTTTTCAACCACACCGCAGGTGGCTTCCCTTCCGGGCACCTTCACCTCGACCATTACCTCATCGTGCACGGAAAGAGCGTCGCTTAAGGCTTGTTGAAGAAGGGATGGGTTTTTGACTGAGAGGGTCCCTGCTGAACCGCCGGATGAGACAGGTTTAATGATATATTGCGGTCCAAACGTATCAATAATTTTTTCAGAAATCCTTCCGAGGTCATTGATAGAATCTCTGCTCACCTGAACGTGTTGTGGTGTCTTAATGCCTGTATGCTTTAGGAAATTCTTAGTCTGCACCTTATTCATTGATATTGCTGATGCAAATGCTTTACTCCCCGTATGAGCGACGCCATACCGTTCTAAGAGTCGCTGTACCGTGCCATCCTCACCAAATGTCCCATGGAGGGCATTGAAGACAACATCAAGAGTTCCCAATATATGCTCAGGCATTCGCGCCCTCCCATCAATAATCCATTCGCCATTGCGCGCGATGACTATGTCTATTGGATTGAATCTTTTTTTATCAATGTGTTCAAGCACAAAAGCTCCCGTGCGCATTGATGATGCGTACTGATTGTCTAAACCTCCACGTAAAATACCGACGCGATATCGATTCATCGATATAAGTGTAACACGCCTCTAATCTGCTTTGAGTGACTCACCATACACACCTGTGAGCAGGTCGATGTCTTTTTTACTTGAGGAGAGAAGATCGATATTTTTTTGCGTCAAGGCGTGGAGAAGGAGGTTCCCTGAAGTGTCGTTGACTGTCTCGCGGTACATCTTTCGAAATGCTTCAAAGTCCTTAATGAAGCAATGGCCTCCAGCACCTCGGCCACTCTGATCTATTGGTTGTGTGTGACTCACCCCAATACGCGGATCATGTATCAGTGCATCTCGCACCAAACCCCAATCGCCACCAACACTCTGCACAAGATCATACAAAATATTCATGTACACGACCTTTGTGAACAGGAAGCAATTACCTGCATACTTTACAAACTCCGCATCCCGAGAGGTCATGATTACTTCATATGGGGCCTTGGGGAGAACTGCGAGCACCTGTCTCGCACGCTCTCTGTACGTGTCGTTATCAAAAGGTATTCCTATAATATTTCTATTTGGGTGAGATGCATCATGTGCCGCTGTTTTTTCAACGAGGAATTCAGGACTATGCATGACATATATTCCTGGAAATTCTGCCTGAAGTGCCTCAGTGGTACCTGGTAAAATTGTTGATTTAATAATTGCTATTTTCTCTTTTCCAACGAGTGGTAGCACATGCCTTACTGTATCAATATTAAAACCCTCTGGTGTGGTGGGTGTCGGAACTGCAATGAGCACTATGTCACAGGTAGCAATCTCATCTTTATTTCCTGAATATTCTGGTTCGAGTCCATAACGAATAACTTCGTAACCACGATCCTCGAAATCGTTAGCGTAGTTTTTGCCAATCCAACCCTGTCCGATAAATCCAATTTTCATTTAAAATCTAATTATATAATTCAAAAACCAATCCCGTCCTACAGACGCTGTTCAGGTTGTATGATATTTTTTCAAAATATCGACTGACAAACGAGGGACATTGTGAAAGTTCACTTTCACATATGAAACGAGTGCAGTCAGAAAGCTTCTGCTTACAACCTCTTGCGAAATGGGTCCCATCCCATTTCTCACCTGTCCGATAAATCCAATTTTCATAATTTTTATAACACAGTATATCTACAAAATAGTTACAAACAAACCCCCGCATGTGCGGGGGTTGTAATTAGGACATCCGATGTCCCTCATCATTACTTCGCTACGGCCTTCCTCATCGACGCAACAAGTCGTGACTTCTTGCGGTTTGCGGTGTTCTTCTTGATGATTCCTCGCTTCTCTGCTTTGTCGATTGCTTTGAAGACTGTTGGGAGGAGTGCTTCTGCATCTCCTGCAGTTCCCTTTGCTACTTTCGTACGGAAGGTTTTGATTTCATCGTGGAGTATTGCCTTTCTTCGTACGTTGAATACGCGCTTTGTTAGAGATGCGCGGTGTGCTTTCTTTGCGTTACGTGTTATTGCCATATGTGGGCGATACTATACCGTGGGAGGGGGGATTTGGCAACCTATTTACCTACGTCTCCACCCCCACCGGCACAATGTCTATCGAGACGGTGTCGGTAAGTGGAGCACCACCGAGTGGATTCGGGCACGAGAGCGTGTACGTACTGCGGGCAGGTATGGTGACGTCGAGTGAGCCCACGGCGTCTCCATCTGCGGTGAGAAGGTTTGATCCTCCACTGTATGCAGTGAGGGTACAGAGAGATTCATTGCCATTGTTCGTGTCCCAGGTGAGGGTGACGGTGCCGTCTTTTATGACCGTGAGCTTGTCGACGGTGAGTACAGGATTCTCGGGTGGGTTGAATTCGCTGTTGTTGGTGATGTTGTTCTCACATCCTGGATCATTGAGATCAGTAAGTCCATCGGGTGGAGTATCATTGTCGATACCATCATTGCACTGTGTGGGGGTGCAGGTGCCTCCTGTATAGAGGTAACCCTGTGCACAGAGGTATTCACATCGCTGTGAGAGAGTACAGCTGGCACTGAACTCTTGGAGGGTACTTGCAATACTGCCCATGAATCCAGTTGCTTCATCTCCGGTACAGACAACGGTGTGTTCGGGGATGCTGGTACAGGTGGGGAGGGTGTCTATGGTGATGGTGTGGGTGGTCCAGGTAGAGGTTGCACTGTTCACGTCTTGTGTGAGGGCTCTAAAGGTATAGGTGCCAGGGACTGTCCAACGATTTTCATCAACTTCGAGAACCTGTGCGGTTCCGGAGGGGACGTATCCAGAACTTGGTAGTTGCAGGTCTATGAGGTTGTCACTGTTCCAGTCTATGCCGTAACGGATGGTGTCATTGTCGGGGTCAGTACCGGTGAGGGTGAAGGTGTATGGGGTGGTGGTGATGCCGGTCGTGGGGCCTGCGATGGTTGGGGCGGTTGGGAGGTTGTTGTTACTCACTGCCGTTAGAGAGAAGGAGATGGTTTGGGAGGGGATGGAGAGGGTGTAATCACTACTTCCAACCACAGGACAAGGATCGACACACGTTTGTAAATTCAAAAAACCAGTACTTATGATGTCACTTCTCCGCATAGCCACCTTGTTGTAATAAATATATATAAAGCCACTAGAACTGGTTTGTATGTAATGATAGTAAAATTTTCCATATGTATTACCGTAATTCACCTGTGTCAAAACAGTCCCCGCAGACTTTACCACACAGCTTGCTCCCGTGGGATTACTCTCCGCGATACTATCACCATTACAATCAAGTCCTGCGGTACTTCCGATGTGAGTATAAGTAATGGTTGAAGGGTTTACTGAGAGAGGAATATAGATATTATAGCTCTTGCTACCCGTAAGAGCTGTACTGACGAAATCAGATACGTAGTCTATGAAATTTGGAGCCACGGCACCTGATAACCAATGCCCATATGGCGTATCGGAACTACGCCCCGTTCCATTCCAGGAAATATCCGTATCATATATTGGAGCGATGAAAGAAATCGTGTCACCTACGGCAATGGATTCACCATCAGAAATCTGGTTGCTATTTTTGTATGCGTAAGCCTGCCTGTTGATATTCACATTAAAATCTACCAGTCCATTAATCCAAGTGATAGGGGTACAGCCACCACCGCAATCTGCATAATAGGCCAATTTATCACCCATGTTCCCAGTGCTCCAACTCACACTCTTCCCCTCCACCTCACTTCCCTGCAACGTAAAGAAACACACACAAACAAGAAGTGTTGTCCGAAGAAATTGATATCGTGATGACAAAAATGTCGTCATACTACTGAGGATTATGCATGAATGGTTCTTCCATCTCTGTTCTCTTTCGATACACAATAACTCCCGCAAGGACAAGGAGGATTGAGAGGGTGGCTAGTATGACATAGAGTGTGGGTATGAGTGGTGTGGGTGATGCGGGGACTGATACTGGTTCTGGAGGGCAGAGTGTGGGATCGAGTTCAGAGCAGAAGTAGCGCATAGTGACCTCGTCAACAACGGTATCGTTGTGGGTGAGAACAGCGGTGAGTGAGAACGAGTAGAGGTCTTCTTGTGGAGTGAAATCGTCTTTCACGCCCATCATGCTTCCTGTAACATCTCCTTCATAGGTATAGGTATGAATGACGTTGTCATTCTGGTCTTTGAGGGTGAGGGTGAGGGTGTTGTTGGGTATTACAGGCAAATTCGTTGAGTGAAGGCAGGAGAAAAGTGTACTCTCCTCATTTGCCTTGAGTGGCCATGAGGTGACACTTGGGAAGTTGATGCGAATCTCTTCATTACCATCACGAACGAATCGTATACCGAGGACAGATTCTGCATCACCATCCTTGAGTACTGTCTGTATGAAGGTGACTGAGGTATTGAGAATAGGCGGTGTATAGGAGATTGTCTTTGTCTCATTTGGTTTCAGGGTAACTGATACT
>Ga0172380_10000259_pt1 | contig 109406 bp, 104 predicted proteins | sample Leawe162metaG_FD_119747 | JGI IMG/M metagenome (GOLD analysis project Ga0172380, IMG submission 119747) | Leachate microbial communities from a municipal landfill in Southern Ontario, Canada - Leachate well 162 metaG | ecosystem: Engineered > Solid waste > Landfill > Unclassified | place...
GCTGATGTCGTATTCCCGCGTTGCGAGGATGCGCCGCCCTGCCACATCGATCAATTGCGCGCGCAGGGTGAAACGAACCTTGCTCGGCACGGAAGTAAATTCCTGCTGCAAGCGCACGATTTCGCTATCCAGCCGCAGCTGTGCCGTAACCCCTCCAGAAGCCTGCGACACTGAAGCAAATGCGCCGCTCGCTTCCAGCGCCTGCACCAGTACGGGTGCGAGCATTTTCGCGGGCGTATCGACCCACTGATTGCGGGAAAAATATTCCAGTTCGTGAGGCTTCCTGACATAAGCCATGCGCGAACTCTCGAAACCCGGATGCGCCCGTGGTCGGGTCACCAGCAGTATGGGGGCGCCGCTGGCTGCCGCCGGGCCATTCTGGAATTGCGCCTGCAAGATATAAGTACTGAGCTCACCGTTATTGACCGGTTGCAGTGTATTGCACCCGGCTGTAAATACCAGGCCAACAGCCAGGATTCCCGCTCGCATCCATTTCATGACATTTTCCTCATTCTCCGGGACCGCGCTTATCCGGCTGTTTTCCCAGCAACAATATATTGGGGCTGCGCTCGACTTCCTCGCTGACCCGTTTGAGCGTTGCGCTTAGCTCCCGCATCTCGGTTACCGTACGTTCCAGCTCTGGCACCACGCTGTCCGTGACCTGGGTCATGCCTCCGCTGACGCCATCGGCGGTTTTGCGTACCGCCACACTGGCACGGGAGGCATCATTGGCCATCTTTTCCAGCGCCGCTGCGCTTTTGCTCATGCGCTCGATCAATTGCGGAAATTCGGCACTGACTTTTGCCGTGTTATCCATGGTGCGCGCGGCGCCCTGCATGGCGGCATCAATCGCATCCTTGTTTGCAGCGAGGGTGGCCGCGAGCGTTGCCATATCCGCCACCGTGCTGCGGAAGGCGCGCTGGTTTCCATCATCCAGAACGGTGCTGATACCCACGGAAATCTGGTTGAGGCTGGAAAGCAGGTCCGTGACTGCGGTATCAAGGCGGGTCAGCAACGAAGGAATGGACTTGATGACAGGGTATTTTTCGCCCGGTTTTGCCTTCAGATCCGGCGCATCGCGATTGCCGCCGCTGAGTTCAACCTGGGCGATACCGGTCAGCCCCTGGACCCGCAATACGGCCACGGTGCTTTCCTTGATCGGCGTGCCTTGCTCGATATCGAGTTCCAGGCGCACGCGTTCGCCGTGATCAAGAGAAATACGTTTGACCCTCCCGACTTCCACGCCCCGGTATTTGACCGGCGCATTGAGATTCAGCCCGGCCACCGATTCCTGCATGTAGGCCAGGTAGGTATCGTAATTCTTGCGGTATTGCGCGCCGCCGCTCAGCCACAGAATACCGGCCACCAGCGCGCCGAACAGCAATGTGACGAACAGTCCGACAATGGTGTAATTTACTTTTGTTTCCACGCTTGCTCCCACGCCGCCCGGCCACGCGCCCCATGAAAATATTCACGAATGATGGGGTGTTCCGCCTGAGACAGCTCTTCCATGGTTCCAATTCCCAATACCCGGTTCTCGCCCAGCACGGCAACCCGGTCAGATACCCGCCACAGCAGGTCCAGATCGTGCGTCACCATCATGATGGTCAAGCCGAGAGATTCTTTCAAGTTCTTTACCAGTTCATCGAAGCCGCTGGCGCTGAGCGGGTCCAGCCCGGCCGTGGGCTCGTCGAGGAACACCAGCTCCGGCTCCAGCGCCAGCGCCCTTGCCAGCGCGGCCCGCTTGCGCATGCCGCCGGAAAGCTCATTGGGAAATTTGGCACCGGCACTGGCCGGCAGGCCGGTGAGCGCTATCTTCAGCGCGGCCAGTTCGTCGATCAAGCCATCATCCAGACGGGTATGTTCGCGCAGGGGCAAGCCAACATTCTCGAGTACGGTCAGCGAACTGAACAGGGCACCGCGCTCGAACATTACCCCCCAGCGGCGGCGCAGGGGCAGTACGCCCTCATCATCCAGCTCCAGCACTTCCTGGCCGAATACCTTGATAGCCCCGGAAACGGGTTTTTGCAGCAAAATGATTTCACGCAGCAGCGTCGATTTACCGCATCCACTCCCCCCGGCCAGTGCAAATATTTCACCCTGCCGTACGTTCAGACTGACATTCTCGTGGACGGTCAACGCCCCAAAACGCGTGCAGATGCGATCGACTTCGACAATGTAAGGCTGTTCGTCCATCAGATTTTCAGCCAGCTGAAGAGCACGGAAAACACGGCGTCCATCACGATCACCAGAAAAATCGCCTGGACCACACTGATGGTTGTTTGCCGGCCCACACTATCGGCGCTGCCTCCCACCTGAAAGCCCTGAAAACAACCCACGACCCCCACGATAACCGCAAACACCAGTGCCTTGCCCAAACCGACAAGAAAGGAAGAAAGTCTGACTGCGTCCTCCAGCCTGTCCAGGAAGTCCGCGTAGTTGATTCCAAGCTGGGTCTTTGCCATCACCATGCCACCCGCAATGCCGAGAATGTCTGCATATACAGTCAGCAAGGGAACGGCTATAAAAAGCGCCATGATCTTGGGCAACACCAGAAAATCCATGGGCGCGATCCCGATGGTGCGCATGGCATCGATCTCTTCGGTCACCTTCATGGTACCGATCTGGGCGGTAAAGGCCGAACCGGAACGCCCGGCAACGATGATGGCGGTCAGCAGGGGAGACATCTAGCGCAACATGGAAAGTCCCACCAGGTCTGCCACGAAAATGCTCGCTCCGTAGCGCGCCAACTGCTCGGCACCCTGATAGGAAACCACCACACCCATCAGAAAAGAAAGCAGGCCCACGATTGGCAGAGCTTCGAAGCCGGCACTCTGGATATTGTGCAGCAGTGGCCGGATCCTGATGCGGGAAGGCTGTCTAATGAGCCGCAACGCGGACAGGGTGGCTTCACCAACGAAGGCAAACATCATGACCACCTGCGCCATGTGGCCCGCAAATCTGCGCCCCAGACGCTCGAATAGCCCATACCGGGCAGGCTGTACCGCTTCCGCACCTTCAGCGCGTGTCGCGATCATGCCCAGCAAAGCGGTAAAGGCGGGGCTCAGCCCCTGTACTGTCAGCCGGGAACCGGCACGCTTGACTTCCCGCTCCAGCCGGTACAACTGCCATGCACCGGCAGTATCCATTTCTTCCAGCTGGGTGCAGTCAAGCATAAGATCCTTGTCAGCCGGCCAGCTCTGTGCGCTTACCCGCCGTTTCAGGTGATCGGCGAATTGCAATATCCAGGCGCCATGACAGCGGATTACCCCCTCCGCCTCATCTATCGTAATTTCGCCCTGACTGGTTCGTTTCGTCATGTCCCGATTCTGCTTAGACGGAGGCAAAAGATCAAGGATTAAGCTTGAGCCATATCCGGAAATTCCGGGGGCAACCAGCCATTAAGGATTTTTTCCGCCAAAAAAAGCCCGATCACCGTCTTTACATCGGTAATCCGCCCCACGCGTACCCATTCAATGGCTTCGTTCAATGGCATGGTGAACACCTCGAGAAACTCGTCACCGTCGCGCTGATGCATGCCCTCGGTCAATTCCTGGGCGAGAAACAGGCTCATGCTTTCATTCGAATAACCGATGCAGGGATGAATGGTGGCAACATATCTCCACTTCGCAGCGCAATATCCCGTCTCTTCAAGCAGTTCACGCTGCCCGCAAAGCAAAGCAGACTCACCACTGTCCAGCTTGCCCGCCGGTAATTCATAGACATCCCGGCGCAACGGATATCGAAACTGCCGCTCCATGACTACATGCCCATTAGCCAGCAAGGGAATAATGACGACCGCACCCGGATGAAGAATGTATTCGCGCTTGGCGGACTGGCCATTTGGCAGTTGAACCTGGTCTTCCTTCACGTGCAGCAAACTACCCTGATAAACGGTCCGGCTGCTTGTCTGGCTTTCTGTCAGATCATCAGATGAGGACATTATTATCTCCGCGGTTATTTGAAGAGCACGTACAGTCGCATCGTTGCGAAACCTTGCAACCACTGTTCAGCCAGATTCTGGATTTGTGCGAGAACGGTAACGGGAAAATTGTCTATCGCGTGCCGTGGTCAGGCAGCGCCTACACCCGAAAGCTGCGAAATTGAATGGCAACCTAGCGCTTACGCCAAAGGTAGCGGTAGGTAAAGCCGGGAAACGCAAAAACCAGGAACAGGCAGGTTGTGACCGCATAGAATTCCCATTTCTGGGAATGAAGAGGCGCTGCATTAGACTCCAGCAGCATGCTCACCCCACCCACGATAAAATAAAGCACCACAAGCTCCAGAAGGTGCCATGCGATATTTTTCTGTTTTTTCAGGGGGAAAACGAACAGCAGGCGATCAGCGATAAATGGCAGGTTTGCCGCCGCCAGGGCCAGCAACAGCAACACCGCCACACCAGTTATCACAGCAATGAGCGCTGAATCGAATAAGCACAAAGCGCCATCAAAGGCTGAGGCAGAATACCAAGAGCCAGCACGCCCAATCCATTGGCACTCATCAACATGGCCATGTCACCTTCGGGACGAATTGGCGTTACATCCTTCGGCGCGTCGAAATACATCAGTTTGATTATGCGCAGATAATAGAAAGCGCCGATAACCGAGAACAGCACGGCAGATACGACCAGCCAGACGAAACCGGCCTGCAGGGCAGCCTGTAGCACTGAAAGCTTGGCAAAGAATCCAACTGTGGGTGGAATGCCCGCCATGGAGAACATGAGCAGCAACATCATAAAGGCATACCAGGGACTGCGCTGATTAAGCCCCTTGAAATCTTCCAGATTCTCGGCCTCGAACCCCTGGCGCGACAACAACATGATCATGCCGAAACCGCCCAGGCTCATCAGCACATACACCAGAACATAAAACATCGATGAGCTGTAGCCGTTCAAAGTGCCGGATAGAAAGCCCAGCAGTATGAAACCCATATGAGAAATCGTCGAGTAAGCCAGCATGCGCTTGATATTGGTTTGTGCGATGGCGGTAATATTTCCGATGGCCATGGAAAGGAAAGCCATGATGACCAGCATGCCCTGCCAGTCCTGAACAAGCCCTTGAAAACCTTCAACCAGAAGCCGTGCAACAAAGGCAAACGCAGCAATCTTGGGCGCCGAGCCGATGAACAGGGTCACCGCGGTTGGTGCGCCCTGGTATACATCGGGAATCCACATGTGGAAAGGCACTACACCCAGCTTGAACGCCAATCCGGCGACAATGAACACCAGGCCGAAGGTAAGTATGACGTGGTTGCCTGAGCTGTGCTGAATCACAGTCGCAATCTGGTTGATATTCAAGCTGCCCGTCGCGCCGTACAGCATGGACATGCCGTACAGGAGCAACCCGGAAGCCAGCGCACCAAGAACAAAATATTTCATCGCTGCCTCGGTGGCTACCGCGGAATCACGCTGCAGTGCAACCATGGCGTAAAGGCTCAGGGAAAGCAGTTCCAGCCCCATGTAGAGCACCAGGAAATGATTGGCGGAGATCATCACCATCATGCCCAGCAGGGCGAACAGCGCGAGTGCAAAAAACTCGCCGCGAAACATGCCGCGCAAACTGATGTAAGTGCGTGAATATACGAGCACCACGGACACCGCGATATAACTCATCAACTTGAGCACATCGCTCATGGCATCATCCACGAACATATTGCTGAAGGTATATTCCGGCACTGCGCCGTGTGTCGAAACCGTGATCCAGGCTGCACCCAGCAGGGTGATCTGAGACAGTGCATAGGTTACAAAGCGTGTCTTGGCTGAAAGAAACAGGTCAAGAATGAGAATCAACGAAACCATGACCAGAACAAAAATTTCTGGCAGCGCAGGGATCAGGTTGGGCATTGGAAAAGTCATGAAGCGGCCCTTTAAAGTTTACTTTGTGCCACGTGGGCGAGCAGATTATTGACCGAGGCATGCATCACATCGGTAAAGGGCAAGGGGTAAAGCCCCATCCCGAGGACGGCTACAGCCAGCAATCCCAGCACAAGAAATTCCCGCTTGCTGATATCGGTCAGGTGTTCAACGTGTGAATTGGCTATAGCACCAAAGACAACGCGCTTGTACATCCACAGGGTATAGGCCGCGCCGAAAATCAGTGTGCTTGCGGCCAGGAAACCGTACCAGAAGTTAACCTTGACTGCCGCCATAATCACCATGAACTCACCTACAAAACCACTCGTTCCGGGCAGTCCTGCGTTGGCCATGGCAAAGAGCATGAAGAAGGCTGCAAATTTGGGCATGGTGTTCACCACACCACCATAATCCGAAATTTTTCGGGTATGCATCCGGTCGTACATGACACCGACAGAGAGGAACATTGCGCCTGAGATGAAACCATGGGAAATCATCTGCACCAGCGCGCCTTCCATCCCCATCGAGTTGAAAAGGAAGAATCCTAGCGTCACGAATCCCTTATGTGAAATGGAAGAGTACGCAATCAACTTCTTCATGTCATTTTGCGCCAGCGCCACAAGGCCGATATAGACCACGGCGATCAGGGACAGCGTGATCATGAATCCTGACAAGGCATGGCTGGCGTCGGGCAGAATAGGCATGGAGAAGCGCAGGAAGCCGTAGGCGCCAAGTTTCAGCATGATTGCCGCAAGCACCACGGAGCCGCCAGTTGGCGCTTCAACGTGAGCATCCGGCAACCAGGTATGGACCGGGAACATGGGAACCTTGACCGCAAATGCCGTAAAGAATGCGATAAACAACAGGATTTGCACGTTCAGTTCTAACGGCAATTTATGGTAATCGAGAATACTGAAGCTCCCGCCTGATCTGTGGTACAGGTAGATGAACGCCACCAGCATCAACAATGAACCCAGCAAGGTATAGAGGAAGAACTTGATTGCCGCGTACACCCGATTAGGTCCGCCCCATACGCCGATAGCGATGAACATGGGAATAAGCATGGCTTCCCAGAAGACGTAGAACAGTACAGCATCAAGGGCCGAAAATACGCCAATCATCAAGCCGGACATGATCAGGAATGCAGCCATGTACAGCGCGGCCTTCTTCTCTATGACCTTCCAGCCAGCAATCACCACCAGCAAAGTGGTAAATGTGGTGAGGAGAATAAACAGCATCGAAATGCCATCCACACCCAGGTGATAATTAACATTGAATGTTTCGATCCATGTCGATTTTTCGACAAACTGCATATCACTGGTCAGGCGATTGAATCCTGTATAGAGCGGTATGCTCACCAGGAAATTTGCGGCGGCGCCGATCAGCGCAATAACGCGAGCCAATGGGGCATTCCGGTCACTGCCCGTGGCAAGCACCAGCACGCCAGCCATGATTGGCAACCAGATAACCCAGCTTAACAATGTCGAACCTTCGCTCATAACTTCCCTAAATTACTTTGTTTCATTACCTGACAAACAGCGAGATCATCAAAAATACGCCTATGATCATGGCAAAGGCATAGTGATAAATGTAGCCGGACTGCGCATGCCTGATCAACGCGGAAAACCAACCAACCAACCGCGCCGTGCCATTGACGAACAATCCGTCAATCAGCCAGACATCGCCAACTTTCCACAAATTCCGGCCCAGCAGGCGCGTTCCGCCAGCAAAGAAGAAGTCGTTGAAGGTATCAAGGCCGTATTTATTCTCCAGAATGCCGGATATCAGGCTGAATTTGCGCTTGATCACCGCTGGCAGATCGGGGCGGCGGATATACAGGAACCAGGCTGTTGCTGCGCCACCAATAGCAAGCCAGAATGGCAGGGTGCCCAGCGCGTGCAGCATCATCCCTGGGACACCGTGAAAATTCTCCGCCATATGGGCCAAGCCATGGTGAGCGGCAGAAATATGAATCGTGTCGCCAAAATAGCCGCCGAACAGCATCGGGCCAATCAGCCAGCCTGCGGCGACAGACGGAATCGCCAGTAGCAACAGGGGCAGCGTGACCACCCATGGCGATTCGTGTGGCTCAGCCGATCCATGATGGCCGTGATCGTCATGATGACCATGTCCGGCGGAAGGCGCATGGCGGAACCGTTCCTCGCCATGAAATGTAAAGAACACCAGCCGGAATGAATAAAAGCCACCAATGAAAACACCCGCGAGAATGGCGAAATAGGCAAAGCCCGCTCCAGGGATGGTCGAAAGTGCAACGGCCTCGATTATCGAGTCCTTCGAAAAGAAACCGGCGAATGGTGGCAGGCCGGCATTGGCGATAGCGCCGATCAGCACGGTCAGATAGGTAATCGGCAGGTATTTGGGAGGCCACCCATGTAGCGCATGTCCTGCTGGTGATGCATGGCGATGATCACCGAACCCGCGCCAAGGAACAGCACAGCCTTGAAGAATGCGTGGGTCATGAGGTGAAACATCGCCGCAGAGTAAGCCGAGGCGCCCAGCGCGACGGTCATGTAACCCAACTGGGACAGGGTGGAATAAGCGACTACACGTTTGATGTCAGTCTGCACGATTGCTATCAGGGCCATGAACAAAGCGGTGATGGCGCCAATAACAATGACAAAGGACAGGGCTGTTTCGGACAGTTCGAACAGTGGAGACATGTGCGACACCATGAAAATACCCGCAGTCACCATGGTCGCAGCATGAATCAGGGCAGAAATCGGTGTTGGGCCTTCCATGGAATCGGGTAGCCAGACGTGCAGTGGAAATTGCGCGGACTTACCCATGGCGCCGATAAACAGCAGGATACAAATTACAGTCATCAGGCTCAAGGTTTCGCCTGGCAGCAGGCTGACGCTCAGGCCCGCCATTTCCGGAGCCAGGGCAAACACGGCTGCGTAATCAAGTGTGCCGAAATAAGCCAGTACCATACCGATACCCAGCAGAAAGCCAAAATCACCGACACGGTTGACCAGGAAGGCTTTCAGGTTGGCATAGATGGCAGTGGGCTTGGTATACCAGAACCCGATCAGCAGGTAAGACACCAAACCCACAGCTTCCCAGCCAAAGAACAGCTGAAGGAAGTTGTTGCTCATAACCAGCATCAACATGGAAAAAGTAAACAGCGAAATATAACTGAAGAAACGCTGGTAGCCTGGGTCTTCCGCCATATAGCCAATGGTGTAGATATGCACCATGAGCGAAACGAAAGTCACTACCACCATCATCAGGGCAGACAGCCTGTCAATCAGGAAGCCGACTTCAAACCGCATTTCGCCGCTAGTCAGCCAGGTATAGACACTGCCGTTAAAGGTGTTACCTGCCAGCACATCCTGAAAAATCAACACGGACGCAATAAAGGAAACGGTTACGCCAGCAATCGTCACAAGATGAGACAGCGTTCGCCCGATCAACTTGCCGAATAAACCGGCAATTACCGCCCCGACAAGCGGGGCCAGTGGCACGAGCAGATAGAGTTTTTGCATTTCAGTCATGTGTTGAGTTCTCAGCCATCAACTCCCGACCCTCACCGAGAGCCGAGCGCAGAATACTAAATAACTAGCCTTTCAAATGGTCCAGGTCCTGCACGTTGATCGTTCGCAAATTGCGGAACAGCACCACCAAAATCGCCAGACCAATGGCTGCTTAGGCCGCTGCCACAGTCAGAATAAAGAAAACGAATACCTGGCCTGCCACATCATTGAGATAGTGTGAAAATGCAACGAAATTGATGTTCACTGCCAGCAGCATGAGTTCAAGGGCCATGAGCAGAACAATTACATTCTTGCGATTAAGGAAAATCCCCAGCACGCTGATGGTGAACAAAATGGCACCCAGTACCAGGTAATGGGATAGAGTCAGCACAGGTGGTTCCTCAAGATTGTTTCTCCGTTTGCTGTGTAGCTTCCTGCTTTTGCATCAGCTTGGTATCCGCCGGGACTGAAACCATGCGCACACAGTCCTCGCGGCGCACTGCGATCTGATCAGCTGGATTCTGGAACTTCGTGTCCTTGCGGCGGCGCAGCGTGATTGCTATCGCAGCAACGATTGCCACCAGAAGAACGACCGATGCAATTTCAAACGGGTACACATACTCGGTGTAGATCAGCCGGCCCAATTCCTTGGTATTGCTGTAGCCGGGGCCATGAAGATCAGGCACACCCGCACCATTTGCCCAGAAGTTCCGGCCAGCCAGCACCACCACCATTTCCGCCGCCATCAGAACCGCCACCAGCAGGGCAAAGGGAAGATTTTTCCAGAAACCCTCGCGTAATGTATCGTAGTTGATATCCAGCATCATCACCACGAACAGGAACAGCACCATCACGGCGCCTACGTACACAAGCACCAGCACAATGGCGAGAAACTCGGCCTGAAGCATGATCCATAGCGCTGCGGCAGTAAAAAACGACAATACAAGATACAGGGCAGAATGCACCGGATTGCGCGCAGTCACCACACGCACTGCTGCAACCAGCAGAATCGTGGCAAAAAAGTAGAAAATCAGCGTTTGCGCATTCATTAACTGAATCCTGTCAAAAAACTAGCGATATTTCGCATCAGCGGCCTTGTCCTTGGCAATTTGTGCTTCGTGTTTATCGCCCACAGCCAGCAACATCTGTTTGGTGTAGTAAAGATCCCCACGCTTTTCGCCGTGGTAATCAAAAACCCGGGTTTCCACAATCGAGTCCACAGGGCAGGATTCCTCGCAGAACCCGCAGAAAATGCACTTGGTCAGATCTATATCGTAACGTGTTGTCCGACGGGTTCCATCAGCACGCTCTTCCATATCGATCTGAATCGCCATCGCCGGACACACTGCCTCACAGAGCTTGCAGGCGATGCAACGTTCCTCGCCATTGGGGTAGCGGCGCAAGGCATGAAGCCCGCGGAAACGTGGCGATATCGGGGTCCGTTCCTCTGGAAACTGCACAGTGATCTTGCGTGCGAACAGATAGCGTCCGGTCACGGCCATACCCTGAAGCAGCTCGATCAGGAGCAGACTCTTGAAGAATGCATTAAGGCGTTTCATCATTTCTATTTAGTCTTGATCTTCAGTGGAACAAATAACCCAGCGGGGTCTGCATCATTGCGCCCACCACCAGAAGCCAAACGAGAGATACCGGAATAAACACCTTCCAGCCCAGACGCATGATCTGGTCATAACGGTAGCGGGGGAACGTCGCACGGAACCACAGGAACAGGAACAGTACGAAACAGATTTTCGCTATCAGCCAGAAGAAACCTGGAATCCAGTTAAAAGGCGCGATATCGAAAAGTGGCAGCCAGCCGCCCAGGAACAGCAATGACGACAGCGTGGCTACCAGGATCATGTTTGCATATTCGGCAAGGAAGAACACTGCAAACGCCATGCCTGAATACTCGGCATGAAAGCCAACGATCTCGGATTCACCTTCAGCCACGTCAAATGGCGCCCGGTTGATCTCTGCCACGGAGGAAATCAGGTACACCAGAAACATCGGCAACAACGGTAGCCAGTACCAGCTGAAAAAGGTTGAGCCCTTCTGTGCATTGACTATTTCAACCAGATTAAGACTTTGCGCCGCCATCAGCACGCCGACCAGAGCAAAACCCATGGCAATTTCATAAGACACGATCTGTGCGGCAGAACGCATGGCGCCGAGGAATGGGTATTTCGAGTTTGATGCCCAGCCAGCCAGCACGATTCCATAAACCCCCATGGAAGTAATCGCCATGATATAGAGCAGGCTGGCGTCGATATTCGCCAGAACCAGTTCTGGTGAAAATGGAACTACCGCCCAAGCGGCAAGCGCTGGCGCCATCGCCAGCACCGGTCCGAGCAGGAACAGTTTCTTGTTGGCGCCACTGGGAATGATGATTTCCTTCATCATCAGCTTCACGCCGTCCGCAATTGGTTGCAGCAGGCCCAGCGGCCCAACGCGATTGGGGCCGATACGCACCTGCATGTAACCGATCACCTTGCGCTCGGCATACGTGACATAGGCAACCGCCAGAAGCAGGGGGCCGACGATCACGACGATTTTGACCAGCGTCCACACCAGCGGCCATGCGGGGCCCAACAGGGATTGAAAGAATTCCATCGAATCAGGCCTTCTCTACCACAATTTCGCCAAACATCGCGCCTAGCCCGGCTGTCATCGGATGCGAGGCAGGAACCCGCGCACAACCCAGCGGGAGTTTATCGTCTTGCCTGACTCGCATTACAGCGCTCCCCTGGCCCTGGCGCACCACGGCCATGCTGCCATTTTCAAGCTGCAATTGCGCCATCAGTGCACCACTCATTGAAACTTCTGGCGCTGCTCCATCTGCAGTGCGCTGTAGCGCTTCTGCCCTGCGAACCAGTGCATCTGCCTGATAAATGGGTACTTCAGCAATACGCTGAACTCCACTGCCAGCGGGGGAGACATTGATCTCGCCCGTGCCTTGCAATTGATTGTTACACGCACCTGGCAGCGCCGAGTTTCCTTGCCCAAGAATATCAGCGCGAACCTCGTCCGAACTGTTGTATCCGAACCCGTTAAGATTAAACATATTACCCAGCACACGCAGCACTTTCCAGGCTGGACGAGCTTCGCCTTGCGGCTTCACGACCGCATTGAAGCTCTGTGCACAGGCTTCTGTATTAACAAATGTCCCGGATGTCTCGGCGAAAGGCGCCACTGGCAGCATTACATCAGCGTAATTCATGGCCTGATGGCGATAGGCACTCATGGCAACGACCAACTCGGCATTTTCCATTGCCTTCGATGCCAGCTGGGGGTCATTGCAATCCAGTTCAATCTCGGTATTGAGCAGCAAATAAGCCAGACGCGGGTTTTGCAACATCTCGGCGGCATTCATTCCCACCGTTGCAGTTTTTCCCATTGCTCCGGCGAAAGGAACCGCACCAGCAAGACAGGCGCCAACACTGTTAGCGGCCTCGCCCAAAATGCCCAGGGCAGCACCAGATATATTTGCAATTTCCTGCGCCAGCGCATGCACTTCCCGGTAACTCGGGTGATGCAGTACCTGATTACCCAGCAACACAGCCTTTTTGCTGCCCGCGGCCAGGCTGGCAGCAATGGCTTGCGCTGCAGGACAAACCGAAACGGCCGCAATGTCCTGCGGCACCACAAGCTGTTTGATTTCCGCCAGGGCCTTGAGCACCTGGGCCAGAGCATTCTTCATGTCCGCTGGCGACACGATCAGTTTATTTGTTACCCGGCACAGCAGATCGTCATCAACAGGGTTCAGCAGACTCAGTTCAGCCCCTGCCTTCACTGCCTGACGCAGACGGTGTGCGAGCAGGGGATGATCCTTGCGCAAGTTGCTGCCTATCACCAGCGCGCGGTCCAGCTCCTGTATGCCGGCAATACTTTGTCCCAGCCATGGAGCACCTGTCATTGCGCCATCAGCAGAAAAATCGGACTGCCGCGTACGATAATCCACGTTGCCGCTGCCAATACCGCGCATGAATTTCTGCAACAGGTACAACTCTTCCAGCGTGCTGTGTGGAGTCGCCAGAGCGCCGATCTGTGCTGCACCGTGGTCGTCACGAATACGTTTCAGTCCGTTGGCCACATACTCCAGAGCAGATTGCCAGTCACATTCCTGCCACTCGCCATGACGCTTGATCATGGGCTGAGTCAGACGCTGCGCGGAATTCAGCCCCTCATAGGAATAGCGATCCTTGTCGGACAACCAGCATTCATTGATCGACTCGTTGTCGCGCGGCGCCACGCGCATCACGCGGTTATTCTTTACATGTACGGCAAGATTTGCGCCAAGACTGTCATGCGGACTGATTGAAGCGCGGCGCGTCAGTTCCCAGGCGCGCGCGGTATAGCGGAATGGCTTGCTGGTGAGTGCGCCCACAGGACACAGATCGATCATGTTGCCGGATAGCTCGGAATTTACCGTGCGCTCAACGAAAGGCATGATCTCGGAGGGCTCGCCGCGTCCAGCCTGGCCAAGCTCCATGATTCCCGCGATTTCCTGCCCGAAACGCACGCAACGGGTGCAATGAATACAACGCGTCATATCGGTTGAAATCAGCGGGCCCAGTTCCTTGTTTCCAACCACGCGCTTTTCTTCCTGGTAGCGTGAGGAGACATCGCCATAACCCACAGCCAGATCCTGCAACTGGCATTCGCCACCCTGGTCGCAAATCGGGCAATCTAGCGGGTGATTGATAAGAAGAAACTCCATCACCCCCTTCTGCGCACGGATAGCGGATTCCGAGCGGGTCTGAACCTTCATTCCGTCCGTAACTGGAGTCGCGCATGCAGGAAGGGGCTTCGGCGCCTTTTCCACCTGCACCAGACACATACGGCAATTAGCCGCGATAGAGAGCTTTTTGTGATAGCAGAAATGTGGAATGTGAATGCCAGCCTGACGTGCAGCATCCATTACGGTACTACCGTCTTTTACTTCCAGTTGCTTGCCGTCGATTTCGATATGCGCCATTTTTCAGTGTCGTTTTAGTTTATTAGCGGCTCACACCATGCACTTTTTGTGCTCGATGTGATATTCGAATTCCTTGCGATAGTGTTTCAGCATGCCCTGTACCGGCATTGCTGCAGCATCGCCCAAGGCGCAAATCGTGCGCCCGGAAATATTTTGTGTCACGCTGGCAAGCAGATCCAGATCGGATGGCCGTCCCAGGCCGTTTTCGATACGATGAATGACGCGGTACAACCAACCGGTTCCCTCGCGGCACGGAGTGCACTGACCGCAGGATTCCTCGAAATAGAAGTAGGACAAGCGCTCCAGTGCTTTTACCATGCACACCGTCTCGTCCATCACGATCACCGACCCGGCGCCAAGAAAAGAACCCGCCTTGGCGATGCTGTCGTAGTCCATTGTAAGATCCATCATGATCTCCGCAGGCACAACCGGAACCGAGGAGCCCCCTGGAATCACCGCCTTCAGTTTGTGGCCGGCACGCACCCCACCCGCCATTTCAAGCAATTCGGCAAAAGGAGTTCCCATCCCGATTTCGTAGTTTCCCGGTTTGTTGACATGGCCAGACACTGAAAATATCTTGGTACCACCATTATTGGGCTTGCCCAGTTCAAGAAATTTTTGCCCGCCATGCCGGATGATGTAGGGAATGCTGGCGAAAGTTTCGGTGTTGTTGATGGTAGTCGGCTTGCCATAGAGACCGAAACTCGCGGGAAAAGGCGGCTTGAAACGCGGCTGCCCTTTCTTGCCTTCGATGGACTCCAGCAGCGCAGTTTCCTCACCGCACACATAGGCGCCATAACCATGGTGAGCATGAAGATTAAAGCAGAAATCGGTGCCGAACAGATTGTCGCCAAGAAAGCCGGCTGCGCGAGCCTCATCCAGCGCCTGTTCAAATCGCTCGTAGGCCTCCCAGATCTCGCCGTGGATATAGTTATATCCGACCTTTACTCCCATTGTATAGGCAGCGATTGCCATACCCTCAATCAGCTGATGGGGATTAAAGCGAATAATATCCCGGTCCTTGAAGGTGCCCGGCTCTCCCTCGTCAGTATTGCAGACGAGATACTTGTCACCCTCAAAATGGCGCGGCATGAAGCTCCACTTCAGACCGGTGGGAAAGCCCGCACCACCACGACCGCGCAATGCGGAAATCTTGACCTGGTTGATGATCTCTTCTGGCGCGATCTTTTCCGTCACTACCTTTTTGAGCGTTTCATAACCGCCGGTAGCGAGATAGCTGGCCAGCTTCCACGACTCGGGCTGGTGAATGGAGTGAAAGATGACTTCATTGGCCATTATTCGAGCTCCGCCAGAATCTGGTCCACTTTTTCGCTGGAAAGAGAACCAAACATGCGCTTGTTATTGATCAGGAAGAGGGGGCCATCACCACAGGCACCCATGCATTCACCTTCCTTCAGGGTATAACGTCCATCACCGGTAGTCTCGCCAAACCCGATCCCGAGCTTGTTCTGCAAATGTTCGACCACTCCGCCCGCACCCATCAGGGAACAGGAGAGATTGCTACAGACGGTTATCGTGTATTTCCCGACCGGCTTTAAATCGTACATGTTGTAAAAAGTCGCCACCTCGTAAACCGCAACTGTTGGCATGTCGAGATAGGCGGCAACGAAATCCATTACTTCCGGAGATAGCCAGCCGATTTCATCCTGGGCAATGCGCAATGCAGACATCACCGCCGACTGCTTGCGACCCGCAGGGTACTTGGCAACTTCACGGTCAATTTTAGATTGGGATTCTTGGCTTAACATTTCAATTCTTATCGATCAATTTCACCGAACACAATGTCCATTGTCCCCATGATCGTCACCACATCGGCGATCATGTGGCCGCGTGCCATTTCATCCATGGCCTGCATGTGAGCAAAGCCAGGCGCCCTGATTTTCAGGCGGTAAGGCTTGTTGGCGCCATCCGAAACCATATAGATACCGAATTCGCCCTTGGGATGTTCAACTGCACAATAAGCCTCACCTTCAGGAACATGCATCCCTTCGCTGAACAGCTTGAAGTGATGGATCAATTCTTCCATGTTCGATTTCATCGCTTCGCGACCGGGCGGCGCCACCTTGTGGTTTTGCGTTATCACCGGACCAGGGTTTTTGCGCAGCCAGTCCACACACTGCTTCATGATGCGATTGGACTGGCGCATTTCTTCCATACGCACCAGATAGCGATCATAACTGTCGCCGTTAACACCGACTGGAATATCAAAATCCAGTCTGTCGTAAACCTCATAGGGCTGTTGCTTGCGAATATCCCAGGCCAGGCCGGAACCACGCAGCATCGGGCCGGTCAACCCCTTTGCCAGGGCGCGCTCGGGACTAATCACCCCGATACCGACGGTACGCTGTTTCCAGATTCGGTTGTCAGTCAGCAAAGTCTCATATTCATCAACATAGGCGGGGAAACGCTGAGTGAAGTCTTCAATGAAGTCCAGCATCGAGCCCTGCCGGTTGGAGTTCATGAACTTGATATCGCTGGCATTGTGCTTGGGCATTTTTCCCAGCTCGTACTGCGGCATGCTATCCGGCAGGTCGCGGTACACGCCGCCAGGACGATAATATGCTGCGTGCAGACGGGCTCCTGACACTGCCTCATAGCAATCCATAAGATCTTCACGCTCACGGAACGCATAGAGAAACATGGTCATTGCCCCGACGTCGAGCGCATGCGCGCCGATCCACAACAAATGATTGAGGATACGGGTAATCTCGTCGAACAGGACCCGGATATACTGCGCCCGGAGCGGCACCTCCAGCTGCAAAAGCTTCTCGACCGCCATCACATAGGCGTGCTCGTTACTCATCATGGACACGTAATCCAGGCGATCCATGTAGGGCAGTGACTGGAGAAAGGTTTTGTGCTCAGCCAGTTTTTCTGTGCCGCGATGCAGCAGGCCGATGTGCGGGTCGGCACGCATCACAACCTCGCCATCCAGCTCGAGCACCATACGCAGCACCCCGTGTGCAGCCGGGTGCTGGGGGCCAAAGTTTAGCGTGTAATTTCTAATTTCAGGCACTGTAGCTGTCCTCGCGAATTGTACGCGGCACCAGCACCCGCTCTTCAACCGTGACTGGCTGATAAATCACGCGATGCTGATCAGGGTCATAACGCATTTCCACATTTCCGGAAAGCGGGAAATCCTTTCTAAAGGGATGACCCACAAAACCATAGTCCGTCAGGATGCGGCGCAAGTCGTCGTGACCATTGAAAACAATGCCATACAGGTCGAATGCCTCACGCTCATACCAGTTGGCGGTCGACCACAGATTCATGACGGAATCAACCGCCGGATATTCATCATCCTGGGCAAAAACCCGCACCCGCACGCGCTGATTGAGACTGACTGACAACAGGTGATAGACCACCGCAAAACGACGTCCATCCCATTGGCCATCCCTGTAGTCGCTGTAATCCATGCCACAGGCATCGCTCAGCTGCTCGAAGCGCAGCTCTGGGTGGTCCCGCAAAATCAATGCCGCATCGGCCCAATCCTTGTCTTGCACCACTAACGTCAATTCGTCGATACGTTCTGTGAGCGATAAAATCTTGCCGCCCAACGCTTTTTGCAGCGAACCGGCAAGACCCTGGAGAAAAGCGTTCATGGATTAAGACTCTTGTTTTTCTTTAGCGTGCAATGGTGTTGGTGCGGCGAATCTTGCTCTGCAACTGAATCAGGCCATACAACAACGCTCCAGCCGTGGGCGGGCAGCCGGGCACGTACACATCGACAGGAACAATACGATCACAACCACGCACCACAGAATACGAATAATGGTAGTAGCCCCCGCCATTGGCGCAGGACCCCATCGACACCACCCAGCGCGGCTCCGCCATCTGATCGTACACCTTGCGCAAGGCTGGTGCCATCTTGTTGGTCAGCGTTCCCGCCACGATCATCACATCGGACTGGCGCGGGCTGGGACGAAACACAATTCCGAAACGGTCAAGATCATAACGCGAAGCACCCGCCTGCATCATTTCAACCGCGCAGCAAGCCAAGCCAAAAGTCATGGGCCACAGGGAGCCTGTGCGCGTATAGTTGATGACCGTATCCAGGGTGGTCGTTACAAACCCCTTCTCAAAGACGCCTTCTATTCCCACTCGAGGGCTCCCTTCTTCCACTCATAGACAAAACCCACCACCAGAATGGCGAGAAAGATCACCATGGCCAGATATCCGAACAAACCGATTTCCTCAAGCACCACGGCCCATGGGAATAGAAAGGCAATTTCGAGATCGAAGAGAATAAACAGGATTGCGATGAGGTAGTAACGCACATCGAACTTCATGCGCGCATCTTCAAACGCTTCGAAGCCACACTCGTAGGGGGAGAGTTTTTCGCTGTCGGGGCGGTGGGGCGCCAGAACAAAACCGGCCACCATCGGTCCCACGCCAACCAGAAGACCTACTGCAACAAACAACAGGATTGGAAAATAGTTTTCCAACATTTGCAGCTCCGCGAATAACTCAATAATTCAGAAGAGAGACCACATTAACGCGCCAGAAGTCACAACGCAATGCCCAAACCCACCTAAATAACAGCGCTTCATAAACTTTGCTTATTATACATCATCACTAATGCATGTATAAATATTTTATATGGTGCCGATGAGCAGACTCGAACTGCTACGGCTTTCGCCACTACCCCCTCAAGATAGCGTGTCTACCAATTTCACCACATCGGCATTGCATTTTAGTGATGCCCAAAACAGCGCATCACAACAAATTTTTAGTTAGGAATATCCTTGGCTTTTGAACCGGGGCCAACCGGGATAGCAGGTTGATTCACTGGCAAGACCTGCTTTTGACTTTCCATCACGCCTACCGGTTTGCTTTTGGCGCCAGAAAAATATGTCAGGGTCAGGCTGGTCGCAAAAAAGACCGCCGCCAGAATCGCCGTGGCACAGCTAAGGAAATTTGCAGAACCTGTCGAGCCAAACAGGCTGCCAGAAGCGCCACTACCAAAAGCAGCGCCCATGTCAGCACCTTGACCGTGCTGCATCAGCACCAGACCAACCACACCCAGTGCAGCCACCACATGAACAATCCAAACTACTGTTTCCATTTAACCAAAAACCTTCTCTAGAATCCGAATTAGCCCTGCTGGGCGGCACGGCAAATTGCAACAAACTCATCCGCGCTGAGGGAAGCACCGCCGATCAGCCCGCCATCGATATCTGGCATGGAGAACAATTGTGCCGCATTAGCTGCCTTTACGCTACCCCCGTACTGAATTACCAGCCCGGCAGCAACCTCGGCACTGGCAGTGGCAATTTTTCCGCGAATGAACGCATGCACTGCCTGCGCCTGCTCAGTTGAGGCCGTTTTCCCGGTGCCAATAGCCCATACTGGCTCATAAGCCACAACGGCCTTGGCAAAAGCTGCCACACCTGCTGCGGCCAGCACGGCATCCAGCTGCCGCGCCACCACTTGTTCGGTAATATTGGCCTCACGTTCGTCAAGGGTCTCCCCTACGCACAGGATGGGCGTCAAACCCGCTTTCTGAGCCGCAACAAACTTGGCGGCCACCACTGCATCATCTTCGCCGTACATGGCTCGACGTTCGGAGTGACCAACAAGGACGTATTTGCATCCAAAATCCAGCAACATCGCAGCAGAAACTTCACCGGTGTAAGCGCCTTTTTCCTGCTGGCTCATGTTCTGCGCACCCCAGGAAACATTGCTGCCCTGCAGAACTGACTGCGCCTGGAAAAGATATGGGAAGGGAACGCACACCGCGCAGGAAGCACGGCTCAAATCTGCCAACTGAGGAATAATGGCATCCAGCAGCGCCTTGTTTTCGCTCAGACTGCCGTGCATCTTCCAGTTTCCTGCGACCAGTTTCTCGCGCATTCCTTGCCCCTTGTCCACGAAATGCGCGCATGGTACCGTTTAAGCCTTACCCGGTCAAATTCTTGAGCTTGACGCAAGCCAATCAGAGCCTATTTTCATGGATCAAAACAGAGTACAACATTGCGTAGAACAACTTTGCCAGAAAGGGTGCAAGAACGTGCTGGAGACCATCCGCACGCTGGAAGAGCACCAGGCCGTGACTGAAACACTGAGTCTGAGCAGCGATGAAGTTCAGTCCGTGCTTTCGGAACTGAAAAGCATTATGGATATTTACCAGTAATCAGCTTTAACGCCTGCGGCGCCCTTCATAGGCAGCGATTTCTTTGGCCACGCCCTGATATGGCACATCCTGCATGGTACCGAAACGCTGTTGCGCCTCAACTGCCAGAGCATGAATATTTTCAACCAAACTTGCTCCTTGGTCGAACAAGCGTTGAACCCCCAGCAAGCCGCCACATTGCACCTTGATTTCCTTGGCATGCGGCAAGGGTTCGCCCGGATGAATCAGCTTCAGCACAAATGAAGCATTCTGATGCAGCAGACCATGCAAGGTCACACATTTCTCGCGTTCCACCGCTGCCTCGCACGCAATCGCCTCACGCTCCGCAATGTTAAACTTGCGCACCTGATCGCACCCGGCACAACGACTGAGAATCGCCTTCTCGAAGGGGCACGAGAGCCTCACCTTCTCGTCATAGGCAGCTTTATAAGCGCCTTCATTCAGCACCGCCTAATAATCCTCACCTGTAACAGGTTGCGGCTCACGCTCCTGGTTCAGCACATCTTCCGCCTGTAGCTGGTTCTCACCAAACATGACCTTAATCGATGTTTTGTCGTCCGCTGCAAGCGCTATGCGCAAAGTCTTGGCGTGAGCGCTTGCTTCCTTGAAGGCATCAAACTGCCCGGCAAGATCGAGCTGCTTGAAAGGGAAAGCGGTCACTTTATAAACATAATAGGGCATGATTTCTCCAGAATTAATTCGTACTTTCAGAAATGTGAGGGCAAACTTGAGGCAAATCAAGGTTAATTGTTACAGATAAGTGAAGAATTAGACACGTTCCAATTCTTTGAGTAGAATTTTCAGTATGAGAACAACTGAATATACACGCGACAACATGGTAGAGCGGTTGCGGCAACACGGCATCAACCCCACACACCAGAGAATAGAAATTGCCCATGCGCTATTTTCGCATCACGGGCATCTGTGTGCAGATCAGGTCATGTCCATCACCAATGCCAGACACAGCGAAACTTCCAAAGCAACGGTGTACAACACGCTCAACCTGTTCCTGGAAAAGAGGATGATACGCGAAGTAATCGTGGATCCTAACAAGGTTTTCTACGACCCCAACACCCGCCCTCATCACCACTTTTACAACACCGCCACCGGTGAACTGACCGATATTGATGTCGAGGATATTGGCCTCACCGGCCTTCCTCTGTTGCCAGCGGGACTGGTGACCGAAGGTGTGGACATCATTGTCCGGGTCCGCCCCAGCGCCTGATATGCCCTAGACCGCGCTACGCGGGAGCGCGCGCAAGAACTCCATGCGCAAGTGTTCACTCTCCCTGAAACAGCCGGTGAACGCCTGCGTGTAGACGCGCTCATCGCCGCGCCGGTCCTCGCCCAGCAACAGACACAGCTGCTCCGCCTCGATCACGCACGCCGCGCCTTTCGCATGGCCGAAACTCACCAGCGCCTCCGCGATGTCCCGCGTCATCCATTCCTGATAAGTAAAGCGATGCCCGATGGCATCCACCAGTCGCGCGATGCGGCCGAAACCATGCAACCGCCCGCCGGGGATGTAAGCCACATGAGCCACGCCACGGAACGGCACAAGATGGTGCGGACACACCCCGTGCACGGCGATGCCGCGCACCACCACCATGTCTTCACGGGCATCCTCGAAGCCCTCGCCCAGTACCGTCGCGGGATCGAGATCATAGCCGCCCAGCAGGCGTTTTTCCCACAACTCGCGCACGCGCCTGGCGGTCTTGCCGGTATGCGCCGAATCGGGCGTTACACCGCACGCCAGCAGCAGATCGCTCACCGCCTTTTCGAACGCTGCGCCATCGAACTGTCCGGTGCGGGGGATGCCGATGCCGCCGGGGGGCGGGAAAGCGAAACTATCGTGGTCGCAGCATTCGGACATGGCGTGGTGCTCGTGAAATGGGTTGGTCCACTTTTATCACGCACGCCAGTTGGATGTCAAAAGCGGCCGGCTATCATAATCATTACTGGCTATTCCATATTCGCGGTTTCGTCGTCGTGGTAACGTTGGGCGATGGCCGTGAATTCGTCGAGGATGGCGATAAAAGCATCCACCACGTCCGGATCGAAATGGCGGCCGCGGCCCTCAAAATGATGCCGTGGGCCTGTTCAATCGGCATGGGCGCCTTGTAGACGCGCGGCGAGATCAGGGCGTCGAATACATCGGCCAGCGCCATCAACCGGGCCGATGCGGGGATGGCCTCCCTCGCCAACCCGTCCGGGTAACCGCTGCCGTCCCATTTCTCGTGATGCCAGTGGGCGATTTCCCTGGCCAGGGCGAGGAAGGCCACCGGCTTTTCGGCGATGCGCTCGGCATGTTCGATGGCCTCCGCGCCCAGTTGGGCGTGAGTCTGCATGACGGCCCATTCCTCGGCGGTAAGCTTGCCCGGCTTGAGCAGGATGTGGTCGGGAATGCCGACCTTGCCGATGTCATGAAGCGGGGCCGACTTGGTCAGCAGCCGGATGAACTGTTCGGAGAGAATGGGGGCGAAACGGGGATGGTCCTGCAGATGCCGCGCCAGCGCCTCCACGTAGCCCTGGGTGCGGCGGATGTGGTTGCCGGTTTCGGGGTCGCGCATCTCGGCAAGATAGCCCAGCGCGTGAATGCTGACATCCTGGACGATCTGGTTTTCCTCCATGCGCCGCGCCACTTCCTCTTCCAGGAAAACGTTCTGGTCCGCCAGCCAGTCGCGCGCGCGCTTGAGCTCGAGCTGGGTGCGCACTCGCGCCAGCACGATGGGCGACCGGATCGGTTTGGTGATGTAGTCCACCGCGCCCTCTTCCAGCCCGCGCTCCTCGTCCTGCGTGGCGTTCATCGCGGTGACGAAGACGACCGGGATGCCGCGCGTGGCGGGATCATCGCGCAGGGCGGCCAGCACGGCATAGCCGTCCATCCCGGGCATCATCACGTCGAGCAGGATCAGGTCGGGCCGCAGCTCGCCCCGGGCGAGTTCCAGCGCGCGCCGGCCCGAGGTCGCCGCCAGCACCCGGTAGTCCGCCTGCAACAGCCCGGCGAGCAGCGCGACGTTGTCCGGGTTATCGTCGACAACGAGAAGGATCGCGGATTTCCGTGCCGTGATATCCGTTGTGTCGTTCATGCCACTCTCCCTGGTTCGATGACGCGCAGGGCTTCGAGCGCGCCCTCATGGTCGAAAACAGCGATGCGGCGCAGGACATCCTCCGCCGCCGCGCCGAGCACGGTGCGCAGCAGCCCGGCCTCCTGCCGCGCCAGATCGTTGGCGGCAATGTCACCGGCTTTCAGCAGGGCTTCCAGTTGCGCGAGCACGGCCCGGATGTGCGCCGGATCGGCATTCGCCGGCGTCTCGCTGGCATCGGCAGGCAGGCCGCGAATGCCGTCGATCAGCGGCGTCAGCCCGGCGGCCAGGGTGCCGGCGAGGCGCGCGAGCTCGCCCCGCGCGGCGTCGTGGCGAATCGCCTCGTGAAGCGCCTCGGCTGCCGCCGCTACCTGGGCTGCCCCCATACTGCCGGCGGAGCCCTTGAGCGCATGGGCCAAACGCTTCACCGGCGGCAGGTCGCCAACGGCCAGCCGCTCGGTGATCTGCCGCGCGTCTTCCGCGTGGACGCTGGCAAAAAGGCGCAGCAGCCGGATATACTCCGCCGCCTTGCCGCGCACGATCTCCAGCCCGCGCGCCAGATCCAGGCCGGGAACGGCTGCCAGGCGACGGCGCCATTCGGCCTCGTCACCTGCCGCCGTTTCTGTAGAAGCCGGCGCTGGCGGCACGGCGTCTTCCCCCTCTCCGCCCTCTCCCCAACCCCTCTCCCGCGAGGGGAGAGGGGCTTCTGCTCCCTCCCCCTTGACGGGGGAGGGCTGGGGAGAGGGTGAATGGGGGCGCGGCAGCCACTTGACCAGCGCGGCAAACAACGCCTCGGGGTCGACCGGCTTGGCGATGAAATCGTCCATGCCCGCGTCCGCGCAGGCGCGCCGGTCCTCGTCGAAGGCATTGGCGGTCATCGCCAGGATGGGTTTTGCTTCCCAGCCCGGCAAGGCGCGGATCGCGCGCGTCGCTTCGAGTCCGTCCATGTTGGGCATCTGCATGTCCATCAGGATCAGCGCGTAATCGTTGTCCCGCGCCTTGTTCACCGCCTCGCGCCCGTCCGCCGCCGTATCCACCGCCAGCCCGACGGAATGCAGCAGTTCCAGCGCCACTTCGCGGTTGACCGCATTGTCCTCGACCAGCAGCAGCCGCGTGCCGCCATGGCGCAGGCGCAGCCGGGTTTCGGCACCGGTTTCGCCCGAGGACTCCTCGGCGGGCATCACCCCGTGGCCGCGTTGCAGGCGGGCCGTGAACCAGAAGGTGCTGCCGGCGCCCGGCGTGCTCTCGGCGCCGGCCTCTCCGTCCATCAGGCTCGCCAGGCGGCGCGTGATGACCAGGCCGAGGCCGGTGCCGCCATAATTGCGCGTGGTCGAGGCATCGGCCTGCTCGAAGGCGGCGAAAAGCTTCGGCAGGATCCCGGGAGCGATGCCGATGCCGGTGTCCTGCACCTCGAAGCGTACCGTGAGCTGGCCGCCGGTCTCTTCCAGCAAGATGGCGCGCAGGAAAATGGTGCCGCGTTCGGTGAACTTGACGGCATTGCCGGCGAAGTTGAGCAAGGCCTGGCGCAGCCGCGTGGGGTCGCCCTTGAGCCAGACGGGGACGGCGTCGCCGTCCACCTCGACGGTCAGTCCCTTGGCGCGGGCCTGCTCGGCGATGAGCGAGCGGACGTTGTCCAGTATCGCGGAGAGATGAAAGTCGGTGCTTTCCAGCTGCAGCCGGCCAGCCTCGATCTTGGACAGGTCGAGAATATCATTGATGATGGACAGCAGATGCTGGCCGGCGCTGTCGATCTTGGCCAGCCGCTCGGCCTGCTCGGGCGTCGCCCCGGCGCGCTTCATCAGGTGGGTGAGGCCGATAATGGCGTTCATCGGTGTCCTGATCTCGTGGCTCATATTGGCGAGGAAGGCGCTCTTGGCCTGATTGGCGGCCTCGGCCAGCTTGCGCGCCTCCGTCAGTTGCTCCGTGCGGCTCGCCACCAGTTCTTCGAGATGCTCGCGGTGACGGTCCAGTTCCTGGCCGAGGCGCTTCTTCTCGGTGATGTCCTCCTTCACCGCGACGTAGTGGGTGATGCTGCCGTCGGGCTGGCGGATGGGCGTGATGATGGCGAATTCGGCATATTCGCTGCCATCCTTGCGGCGGTTGATGAACTCGCCCTTCCACGACCGGCCGTGGGCCAGGTTTTCCCACATGTCCGCATAGGTTTCCGGCGGCGTCTTGCCGGAATGCAGGATGTGCGGATTGCGGCCGATCACTTCCTCGCTGGCGTAGCCTGTGTTACGGGTGAACGTCTCGTTGACATACTCGATCTCGGCGTCGAGGTTGGTGATGACGATGCTCTCCGGACTCTGCTCGACGGCTTGGGAGAGCTTGCGGATGCGGTCCTCGGCCTGCTTGCGCTCGGTGATGTCGCGCACCGAAGAAAGAATGAGCTTGCGCCCGCCGGTCTCGATCAGACGGGCGTTGACCTCGACCGGCATGATGGCCCCGTCCTTGCAGCGGTGGGCGGTTTCGAACACGGCATGGCCCTTTTCCGCCAGTTCCCGGTGTCGTTCCTCGATCCGTTCCGCGTGATCCGGCGTATCCAGTTCGTGCAGGGTCATGGCCATCAGTTCGTCGCGCGTGTAGCCGCGCGTTTTCCAGGCGGCTTCGTTGACGTAAACGAACCTGCCGTCGAAATCGACCAGGAAGATCGGGTCGGTGGCACTGTCGAGCAGTTCCGCGCTCAACTGCATTTGTTCTTCGGCCGCCTTGCGCTCGGTGATGTCGCCGATGGTAACGACCGCCATCAACGGCTGGCCGTCGGCGTCACGAACCAGCGTGCCGCCGTAGTTGAATATGCGCAGCCAGCCAGCCCGGAGGTGGCGGACGCGCAACTCCAGACTGTTCAGGCTCTCGCCGCGCAGGATGCGGGCCAGCGGCCACTGTTCCAGCGGCCAGACCGTGCCGTCGAGGGCCGAAAGTTCGAACGTGCCGGCGAACTTGTTCAGGTGCTGGCGGCACTCGTCGAGAGAGCCAAACCCATGCAAGTCCAGCGCCGCCCGGTTGAAATGCAGCACCTGCCCGTCAAGGCCGGCAACGACCAGGCCCTCGGTCAGGTTCTCGACGATCGTCTGCAACTGCGCCTCGTGCGTGCGCAGGGCCGTTTCGGCGCGCCTGCGCTCGGTCATGTCGCTGAAGCTCACCACGGCGCCCGCCAGCGCGCCCGCTTCGTCGCGCAGCGGCGTGCTGACGTATTCGACCGGGAAACGGGTGCCATCCTTGCGCCAGAAAATATCGTCGGCCACGCGGTGCGTCACGCCATCGCGGTAGGCCGCGTAGATGGGGCATTCCTCGCTGGGGAAGGGCGTGCCGTCGGCGCGGGTGTGATGGTGCAGGGCGTGCATGGGCTGACCAACGAGTTCTTCCGGCGTCCATTGCAGCATCGCGACGGCGGCCGGGTTGATGAAGGTGGCGCGGCCTTCCCGGTCCAGGCCGAAAATACCTTCGCCTGCCGAGGCGAGGATGAGCGTGTGCTGCCTTTCCAGCCGCTGCAATTCTGCCCGGGTACGTTCATGCTCGGCGCGCGCGCGCTGCATGGCGATACCGTAGGCCAGGTCGTCCGCCGATTCGCTCAGCAGTTCGACCACGTCCTCGTCGAATACATCCGGCTCCGCAGCGTAAATGCTGAGCGCGCCGATGATGGTGCCGTCGAGCCGCAACGGCAGGGCCAGCACCGAGGCAAAGGCATGACGCTGCGCCAATTCCCGCCACGGCACGCAGTCTGGGTCGGCCTGGACATTGCCGCAGACGACGGGGATACCCTGACGGATCGCCGTCCCGGCAGGCCCGCGGCCCGCTGCGGTTTCATCCCAGGTCATGTTCAGATTATCGAGAAAGTCCGCCTCGGCGCCACAGGAAGCCACCAGCCGCACGCGCCTGTCATCCTCGGCATAGCCCACCCAGGCCAGGCGGTAGCCGCCGGCATCGACAATGGCGCGGCACATTTCCCGAAGAAGTTCCTGCTCCTCCGTGGCGTGCAACAGAGTGCGGTTGCCGGCGGAGAGGACGCGCAAGGCGCGGTTGGCGCGGACGAGCCTGCGCTCCCGGTCCTCGATGGCGGCGGCCGTTTCATCCATGGTCCGGGCCAGGAGTCCGATCTCGTCGCCGCTATATGGCAGCCCGCTGCGCACGCTGAAATCACCGGCGCTGAAGCGTTGCGCGGCGCGCGACATAGCCAGCAGCGGGCGCAGCACCAGCCGGTTGCTGCCCCATGCCACCAGCGCCAGCGTAACGGTCAGCACCACGAACGCAAGGCCAAGGGCGAGGAGGGCCTCTTGCCGCGCCGGGGCCTCGATCACGGCTGCCGGCACGCTCAGCCAAATGATCATGCGGCCGGATGCCGTATCCATGAAGGAGGCAAAGCCGATGATCCGGCGCACGCCGTCCAGCCCCACCTCGACAAGCGTACCTTCGCCGGCGGCAGCAATATGCCGGAACAGCGGCTGATCGGCGATGCTCATTCCAGACAGCCCTTTCGGGTCGGGATGGCGCACGGCGATAGTGCCCCTGGCATCCATTACCGTCAGCCGGGCGCCATCCGGCAGGCGGGTGGCCGCCAGTTCCTCGTGCAGCCGATTCAGGTTGAGCGCCAGATAGATCACGCCGGTCGTGCTCCCGCCCCCGTCGCGCATGGCCTTGGCAAAGACGATTATTGGCCTACCTAGGACGCGGCCCCGCAGCACCTCGCTGACGACCATTTCGTATGAGCGGAGGGTGCGCTGGAACCAGTCGCGATCGGTATAGCTGACCCCGTCGCCAGAAGGCGCCACCGCGCAGATCGCCTCGCCGTTTGGCCGTGCAAAGCCGGCGTTGATAAATGCCGGCTCCTGCTTGAGCAGCGCCTGAAGGATCTCCGGGCAGTTCTCTGCGGAAGCGCCCGGCTGCAACTCGGGGCGCAACATCAGCCCGGTCAAGATGGCGTCGGCCTGCGCGGCGATGCGCTGCTGCCGGGCAGCGATCAGCTGCGCATTGTGCTGGAGATGTGTCGCGGCGTCGCGCAGCTTCTCGGCGCGGTGGTCGAGCGTGTGCGCGAAAATCATGCCGAGCAGCATGGCGAACGCCGCCAGCAGGATCAGGATCAGGCGGCCGCGCAGGCCGAGGGTGAAGGGGAGTTTCATGTTGTCCTGTTCTCCGGATAATGCCGGGTGACGTCCACGAAATCGCCGAAGACGGCTTTTGGAATCCTGTTTTTTTCTTGCCGCAAGTTTGTGCGTATGCGGCGAGGGGCGTCAAGCTTTGGAATGAGTATAATTGCCCGTGATTGTCTTGCGCCGGGGCCTTTAGTGATGAAGATTAATCACATAATGCCGGTCGAGTGTCGTGACGGATTAAACCCGGATTATCCATTAGGGCCAAAACACCGCTCCTACATGCAAATGCATTCCAATGGATAATCCGGGTTAAAGGGGAGAGATGGGTAGCCATGACGAACAATAATGACACTGGCAAAACAATGCAACTGATCTTTTCGCCCGCCATCGCCCTGCTGAACCGCATGAGCTACACCAGGAAATTTACCCTGCTGTGGCTGATGTCGCTGGTCGCGGTTGCCATTGTGGTGTACAGCCTGTTTGTCAGCCTCGATCGGGTCATCCAGCCTTCGCAGCGGGAACTGGAAGGCCTGGTGCTGATCGATCCGGTTTCCCGCGCCGTGCAGGTCATCCAGCAGCACCGCGGGATTTCGGTCGCGCTACTCGGCGGCAACGAGGCCATGAAAGACCGGCTTGCCGCCAAGGAAATGAGTGTAGCCTCGGCATTCAGGGCGATGGAGGAGGCGCTGCCCGCCGGCCTGACTTCGGGCGAAGACTTCCGGCTACTCAAGGCCGGATGGGAGCGGCTGCGCAAGGAGGGAACCCATTGGACGGTGGATGAGAACTTCGCCGCGCATACCCGCATGATCGAACAGCTCCAGTCATTGAAGTCGTCAATCGCCGATGATTATGCGCTGACCCTGGACGGCGAACTCGCCACGCTCTACCTGATCGATAGCAACGTTAACAGGCTGCCCCATGTGCTTGAACATCTTGGCCAGCTCCGCGCATATGGCACCGGCATTCTGGCCGGGAAGCAGATCGACGGGCGCCAGGCAATCAAGCTGAACAGCCTGATTGCCGAGCTTGACAGTTCGCTCGATGAACTTGAGACCAGCATCAGAAAGACCGTGCGCCACAATCCGGCGGTACGCGATTCGCTCCTGGAGGCGTATGGCGGCATCGCCGATTCGGCGCGCACGCTGGCCGGTCTGGTGAAGGCGGATATCCTGACCGGGCGTTTTGCCACCGCTCCGGAAGTCTTCCTGGATATGGCCACCGCGGAGATCGACAGGGGCTACGCGCAAATGTATGAATCCCTGCTGCCGACAACCAGAACGCTAATCGAGAGACGTATCGCCAAGGCAAAAAACGCACTGCTCACGAGCGTTGCCGGCGCATTGCTGATATTTTTACTGGTGGTCTATATCTCGGTCAGCATCTACTACGCCATTATCGGCAGCATCCAGTCGCTGGTCCATTCCGCACAAACCTTTGCCGCGGGCGACCTGGACGTGCGGGTCAAGCTCGATACGCGCGACGAGATCAGCCATATCGGCGACAGTTTCAACAAGATGGCCGACGGGTTCAACGCCCTGCTCGATGAGCGCAAGCGGGCGGAGCAGGAGATAAAGGGCTTGTCCGCTCACCTGCAACATATTCTCGCCAGTACCCCCGCGCTGCATTACGCCTGCCGTATCGACGGCGAACGCCTGGTGCCGACCTATGCCAGCCCGAACATAAAAGACTTGTGGGGCTACGACCTGGAGGAGTATCTGGGTGAGGACGGCTGGTGGTGGTCCGGCATGCATCCCGAAGAGCGCGACGGCATCGCCGGCGCCTTTCGTGCCGCCGTGATGGCTGGCCGCGACAGCCGTTATGCCCACGAATACCGCTTCCAGCGCAAGGACGGGGCTTACCGCTGGGTGCACGATGAATTGCAGATCATCCGCGACCCGGCCGGGCGCCCTCTTGAGATCGTGGGTTCCTGGATGGATATCACCCAGCGCAAGCGCGTGGAGCTGGAGCTGGAAGAGAGCAAGGAGCGGTTTTACACCATTATCGAGACCGCACTGGACGCCGTGGTGCAGATGGATACCGAAGGCACCATCACCGGCTGGAACGCCCGGGCGGAGAAGATTTTCGGCTGGCCACGGGAAGAGGCGATAGGGCGGGCGATGGACGAAACGATCATCCCGCCCCAGTACCGCGAAGCACATACGCAGGGATTGAAACACTTCCTGGCCGCCGGCGAGGGGGTGATCCTGAATTCACAGGTCGAGCTGCTGGCGCTGCATCGCGACGGGCATGAATTCCCCGTCGAATTGTCCGTCGTCCCGATCAGGACGGCAAACCAGTACGAGTTCAGCGCTTTTATCCACGACATCACCAACAGGAAGAAATTCGAAAGCCTGGTCTGGAAGCAGGCCAACTTCGATGAACTGACCGGCCTGCCCAACCGCCACATGTTCTACGACCGGCTGGCGCAGGAAACCAGGAAGGCGGATCGCACCGGCCTGAGCATGGCCTTGCTGTACATCGACCTCGACCATTTCAAGGAAATCAACGACACGCTCGGGCACAGCATGGGCGATGTCCTGCTGGTGGATGCGGCGCGCCGCATCAGCGCCTGTGTGCGCGAGAGCGATACGGTGGCGCGCCTGGGCGGGGACGAATTCATCATCGTGCTGACGGAACTCAACGAAATCGGCCGGATCGATGCGCTGACCCAGGACATCCTCCACGAGCTTGCCAAGCCTTTCCGGCTGGGCAGCGAGGTGGCCTATATAACCGCCAGCATCGGCATCACGCTGTATCCGCACGATGCCGCCGGGCTGGAAGAGCTGGTCAAGAACGCCGACCAGGCGATGTATGCCGCCAAGAATGCCGGGCGGAACCGCTTCAGCTACTTCACCCAGGCGATGCAGCAAACGGCGCAGGCCAAGCTGAAATTGACCAATGACCTGCGCGGGGCGCTGGCGGGCCACCAGTTCGAGGTGCATTACCAGCCCATTGTCGAACTGGCCACCGGCCGTATTCACAAGGCAGAGGCGCTGATCCGCTGGCAGCATCCGGAACGCGGCTTCGTCAGCCCCGCCGAGTTTATTCCGCTGGCCGAGGAATCCGGGCTGATTGTCGAAATCGGCGACTGGGTCTTCAGGGAAGCGGCAAGCCAGGCCAAACGCTGGAGGACTTTGTACGATGCGGAATTCCAGATCAGCGTGAACATGTCGCCCGTACAGTTCCGCAGCGCCAGCAACCCGTGCCAGGCATGGTCTGCCTGCTTGCAGGCGCTTGATCTGCCGGGGCAAAGCATGGTGATTGAAATCACCGAGGGGCTGTTGCTCGAAGCGGAGCAGGGCGTGATGGACAAGCTGCTGCGATTCCATGAGACAGGCATTCAGATATCGCTCGACGATTTCGGCACGGGCTATTCCTCGCTGTCCTATCTCCAGAAATTCGACATCGACTACCTGAAGATAGACCAGTCCTTTACCCGCAATCTGACACCCGGCTCAAGCAACATGGTGCTATCCGAGGCCATCATCATGATGGCGCACCGGCTCGACATGGCAGTGGTCGCCGAGGGCGTGGAAACGGAGGCGCAACGCGAGCTGCTGGCCAATGCCGGGTGCAACCATGGGCAAGGATTTTTGTTCTCCAGGCCGGTAGCCGCCGAGGAATTCGAGATGTTGCTGAAGACCAATCAGGCCGCCACGTCACTTGTCTGAGCTTTTGCCGAAGGGGGCAAATCAGCCATTTCCAGCACATTCGTAAACGCTATCCGGCTTCGGGCAGTTGCCCCAATTTTTCTACACGTTATCTGTGGCTCAGGTGGTGATGTTCAGTTTCCCAGCCCTTGATAGCAAGGCCAACCATGCGCGGAATCAGGTAACGACCGGCTTCATAATATGAAACCATGCGCCGGGTAATGCCAAGCGCAAGAGTGGCATCAGACAGCGATAGCCGATTACGCGCACGCCAAGCGGTGAACTCATGAATCGGCGTAGCCTCTCCAGCCTGTTCGCGCGCCATGCGCCAAAGGGTATCCGTTCCAATTTCAGCGCCGTCAGGCCAGATTAGCGACCAGCCATCCTCGCCTACCGCAACAGCAGAAAAAATGGCAGCATTGTCAATCTCCGCCAGGGCGGCCAGTTCGTTGATCAACCCAGTCAGGCCGACTCGATCTATTTTTCCGCTTGCCCACGTTATTTCAACCACCTTGCTGCTTGAGGGCACTACGGCTTTAATGTCCAGATGCCGGCACGGCGGCAATCAGGCATGGTGACTGTTCGGGGAAGTTTTCATGTGGCGCAATGTGCTTCGCTTAATTAACGCCCTACGCCTTATGTTGATGGCGGTTTTTCCCCTTGGTGTTATCCAGCATAGCCTGGCAGTGGCGCAACGAGAAGCCAGGTGTACGGGGACACAGAAGATCACGCACAGCCTTTTCGAATGCTTCGCCTTCGAACTTTCCGGTGCGGGGGATGCCGATGCCGGGCGTCAAAAGCGGTCGGTGATCACCACCTCGCCCATGGGTAGCTGCCCGCCGCGCGGGAAAGGCTCCTGGGTGCCCTTGCTGATCGCCACGAACATGGCGATTACGTGATCCGGTGGCAGGTTGATGAGTTTGCCCACTGCGTCGAAATCGAAGCCGTCCATGGGGCAGGAGTCATAACCCATTTCCTTCGCCGCCAGCATCAGATTCATGGCGGCGATGCCGCAGGAGCGCATCGCCTCGTCGCGCTGCACCTGCTCGCGGCCGCGATAGTACTGATCAATGGCCGGCACCAGATAGTCCTGCACAGGCTGGGGCGCATTCCTCCAGTAGCGTGCCGGATCTCTTTCCCACGCCTTGAGGTCGGCGGCAAGCACCACCAGCAATGAGGCGTCTGTCACCTGAGCCTGGTCCCAGGCCACGGCGCGGATCTGCTTGCGCAACTCGGGGGCCGCCACAACGACAAAACGCCAGTTCTGGATATTGAATGCGGTTGGCGAGAGCATGGCGAGGGAAAAAAGCTTTTCCTTCTCCGCCTCGCTCATGCGCTGGCCGGCGTCATAAGCCTTGACGGCACGACGCAGTTCGATTGCCCTGGACACATCCATGATTTCCTCCTTTTTATCCATACCGGCCATTCGGTATGCTTTGCCACAAAACAATGAAACCCTTACGCCTGGCGCGCCACCATCAGTCCCTGCACATAAGCATGCAGCTGCTTCATGCACATCCGGTAGGCTTCAGGCGACTGCAAATTCTTGGCGACCCCGCCGCAGCCTTCCCATGCCGAGACGACGAACAGCGCCACCGCGGCACAATCCACGTCGGCGCGGATCATTCCCTGCTCCATCCCGCGCGTGAAGGCATCCTCCACGGCAGTTTTCCACAGCATCAGCACGCCGTTGAGGCGGCTTTTGAACGCTTCGTCGAGCGGACTCATCTCCTGCATCAGGTTATTGAGGGGACAGCCGAGCTGCACGAACTCGGGCGTCGCATCCCGGTCCATGCAGGCGATCGCCTCCAGCAAGGCTGCCACAGGCTGCGCGCTCTCAAGCAAACGCCTGAAAATCAGGCCGTCCAACTGCCCGCGAATGACTTCGTCGATCACCGCCAGTCCCAGCGCCTGCTTGGTGGGGAAATGATGGTACAAGGCTCCCTTGGTGAGTCCGGTATCCTCGAGGATATTGGCGATGCTCGCCGCCTGGAAACCCTTGCGGTGGATTTCGCAAAAAGCGGAGCGCAGCAGCTTGTCACGGGTCAGGTCGGGTTGTCTGGAGTCCATGAGGCGCATTACATACCGACCGGTATGGATGCGTCAAGTGGAATTTTTAATTCAAGCACACCCATTTTTTATTACGCCTCCGGCAGGAACCCCTGCAGCAGCTCGTTCAAGAACCGCCGTCCCAGTTCCGTCGGCCGGACCCGCTCCAGCCCCCTCTCCACCAGGCCGCGCCTTTCGGCTTCGTCCAGCGCCTTCAGCACCGCCGTCGGCGGCAAACCGGTGCGCTCCTCGAACAGGGCCAGGGGAAAACCCTCGGTCAGGCGCAGCGCGTTCATCATGAACTCGAAGCCCAGGTCTTCCACCGCCACCGTATGCGACTCCTGCACCGAAGCGCTTTTCAGGGCGTGCTCCAGGTAGGCCCTGGGCTGCTTGAAGCGCATCTGGCGCAGCACCCGGTCGTGCTGCGTGAGCTTGCCATGCGCCCCGGCGCCGATGCCGAGGTAATCGCCGAACAGCCAGGAGTTGAGGTTGTGCTGGCAGCGCCGGTTTTTTTGCGCGAAGGCCGAGGTTTCGTAGTGCTCGTAGCCCGCGCCGGCCAGTTCGGCTTCCACCGCCAGCTGCATTTCCGCCGCCAGGTCGTCGTCTGGCAGGTTCGGCGGGGTGAGGTAAAACTGCGTGTTGGGTTCGAGGGTGAGGTGGTAGGCGGAAAGGTGCTGCGGGCCGAAAGCAATCGCCGCATGCAGGTCGGCCAGCATTTCGTCCATACCCTGCTCGGGCAGGGCGTACATGAGGTCGAGGTTGATATTGTCGAAATGGCGCTGCGCCAACTCCACTGCGCGGCGCGCCTCAATGCCGTCGTGGATGCGGCCGAGCAGCTGCAAGTGTCTGGAATTGAAGCTCTGGATGCCGAGCGAGAGGCGATTCACCCCGGCGCTGCGAAAATCGGCAAATTTCTGCGCCTCAGCCGTGCCGGGGTTGGCTTCCAGCGTGATCTCGGCCAGCGGTTCCAGCGGCAGCAGGGTGCGCACGGCGGTGAGAATGTCGTCCACGGCGCGGGCGGAGAGCAGGCTGGGCGTGCCGCCGCCGAAGAACACCGACACCACCCGGCGCCCCCACACCAGCGGCAGCGCGGTTTCAATATCCTTCACCAGGGCCGCGACGTATTCCGCCTCCGGCACGCTGCCGCGCGCTTCATGGGAATTGAAATCACAGTAGGGGCATTTGCGCACACACCAGGGAATGTGAACATACAGACTGAGCGGGGGCGGCTCAGCGATGCTCACGGCAGGAGCAGGGGCAAAGCGAAGCGGCGCAGTTTTCACAGACCTCGAGACCGCCTCAGGCTACTTCAGCGGCAGAAACAAAAACCGTACCCAGTGCCGCCAGGTCAGAAAGTGCCTGCTCATCGGCAGGGTGAACGCGCACGGCATCTCGCAGCACCACCACCTGATGCCCCCGCTTGATCGCATCACTCGCCGTTGCAGCCACGCCATCGCCCAGGCCACCGATCAACAGGCGCTTCACGCCGTACATCATGAGCTGGAATTCAAGTTTGGTGCCCGAAAACCCGGAGATATTGGCCGGTGCAGGCGCCCTGGAAATCATCATGGTGAATGCTGGCAAGCCCAGTGCAGAGGCGCACTCGGCGCCCTCGGTTTCCGTAGCGTAGATGGGCAGGCCGCGAGGGTGAAATATTTCGATAATGCGCTTGAGAGGCGGAATCACTTCGTCCGCTGCTGGAATGGCGCTGTCGCCCAAAAGAAGATTGTTTACCACATCGACAACGATCAGCGCATCGCCTTCCTGTATCGCCAGACCCTCGCTCATGGATTGCCCTTCAATTTTTCCACTAGGGAGGCCAGTGCCTTGCCACGGTGGCTGATGCGGTTTTTTACATCCATGGGAATTTCGGCGCCGGTCTGGCCGAATTCCGGAATCAGGAAATAAGGGTCATAGCCAAAGCCGCCCTCACCGCGCGGCGTATCGATAATCTCACCGTACATCGCACCTTCGGCAATAATCGGCTGCGGATCTTCCGGCCAGCGCACCAGCACCATCACGCAATAGTAATGCGCCTTGCGGTTGGTGTGCCCTTGCAGCAATTCGATCAGCTTCTCGTTGTTGCGCTGGTCCGACTTCGGCTCACCGGCGAAGCGCGCAGAATACACGCCCGGCGCGCCGTTCAGCGCATCGACACAGATTCCGGAGTCATCCGCCAGGGCAGGAAGGCCGGAATGCGCGGAGGCATGGCGCGCCTTGGTGAGGCAATTCTCGATGAAGGTGCAGTAAGGCTCTTCGGCCTCGGGAATATTGAACGCGGACTGCGGCAGCACCTCGAATTCCATCGGCGCCAGGATGGCGCCGATTTCACGCAGCTTGCCGGCGTTGTTTGATGCGATGACGATTTTTTTCATTTATAAAAAATCCCAGTTAAAACCACGGAGAACACGGAGCACACGGAGAAAGCAATCTAAGAATTTTTATGCCTTACTCTACAAGTGAATACCCAGCGACATGCACACATATTTATTTCAACTCCGTGTTCTCCGTGTTCTCCGTGAACTCCGTGGTTAAATGCCTTTGCCCTGTTTTTTAGTCACAATCCCAGAGCCGCCTTCTGCTTCGCCACCAACTGGACGATGCCGCTTTGCGCCAGGTCGAGCAACGCTTCCATTTCGCCGCGACTGAACGGCGCGCCTTCCGCCGTACCCTGCACCTCGACGAAACCGCCGCTGCCGGTCATCACCACGTTCATGTCGGTATCGCAATCGGAGTCCTCGGCATAATCCAGATCCAGCACCGGAACGCCGCGATAGACACCGACCGAAATCGCTGCCACGAAATCAGTCAGGGGCGAAGTCGCAAGCAGCTGTTTTTTCAGCAGCAGGGATACCGCATCGTGCAATGCAACAAACGCCCCGGTGATGCTGGCGGTACGCGTACCGCCATCTGCCTGGATCACGTCGCAATCGATCTGGATGGTGCGCTCGCCAAGCTTTTTCAGGTCCACCACCGAGCGCAGGGAACGGCCGATCAGGCGCTGGATTTCCTGGGTGCGCCCGGACTGCTTGCCGCGCGCCGCTTCGCGATCCATCCGGCTGCCGGTGGAGCGCGGCAGCATGCCGTATTCCGCTGTCACCCAGCCCTGGCCCTTGCCGCGCAGAAAAGGCGGCACTTTCTCGTCGATGCTGGCGGTACAGATGACCTTGGTGTCGCCGCACTCGATCAGCACCGAACCCTCGGCGTGCTTGGTGTAATTGCGGGTAATGGTGATGGCGCGCAACTGGTCGGCGCCTCGCTGGCTGGGTCGCATGGATTTTCCTGGTTTATCCTGTAAACGGCATTTCACCGCGAAGGCGGTGAAAAAGATTTTTATTGGTCTATTTTGAATATTTCTTGATGGCGAGCTGAATTTCGGCAATTGCTTTTTCGATATCGTCGTCGCTCACGAGGGTTTCGCCAGCCTTCGGACGGGGGGCATGCAAGGCATCGAGCTGGGTAGTAAAGCTGTCCAGCGGCATCATTTCGGTGGACACGCCGCCCGCGGGCTGAGTAGCGCCCTTCCCGCCCCAGGCCATGGCAATGGCGGACAAATTGTCACCATCCTGCCCGCCACGAAATTCGGCATGATCCATCAACTCCGGAATCGCCTGATCCAGCGAATAGGTGTTCAGAATGGAGCCAATCTCATTGCTGCTAAGAGAACCCCACAGACCATCCGAGCACAGCAGCAGAACATCGCCCGGCTCGACCGGCGTGCGCCTGGAGAGCTCCACCTCGGGTGGAATCATGCCGCCAAGGCAATTGTAGATCTTGTTGCGCTCCGGGTGCGTGGTCATCTGGGCCTCGGTGATGAGCCCCTGCTCGAACATCTGCTGCACCCGGGAATGGTCCTGGGTACGCGTCACCAGCCGCCCACGGCGGAAAAAATACAGGCGCGAATCACCGACATGGGCCCAGTAAGCCACATCACGCTGGATCACCACCGCCACGCAGGTGGTGCGCGGACTTTCCAGCAATTCGTTCTCGGCGGAATAATCACAGATCGCCTCGTGCACGGCATGCATCGCCTGATCGAGGAAGAACAGCGGATCCCTGAGGGTAGGGTGGGCCTGTTTCTGGAACATTTCAGCGATCAACTGCACCGTTATCTGAGCAGCGATCTCCCCATGGAAATGTCCACCCATGCCATCCGCCACCACCATCAACAGGGATTCCTTGCTATAGGAATAGGCCACCCGGTCCTGATTGTATTTGCGTCCGCCTTGCCGGCTGGACTGGTAGATGGAGAACTTCATGGCGAACTCAGAAGAGATCCTTGTTCAGGGTTGCGCGAATGCTGCCCATCAGTGTTTTCTTGCGCGGCAGCTCCTCCAGCGGAACATCCTTGACCAATTCTCTCTGCAGGGCAAACACGCTCTGTGGCCGTTGCATGTAATCCAGTTGCAGGCACTGATCGATCAATTGCAGCAAAGCTTCCGAATATTCCCCTGGCCACAGCTTGACGGCGGGGGTCATCTTGTCGTCCTCCAATCGCGCATCGGCAGCCTGCGGCGCGAAACCGGCCATGCAGGCGAACATGCTGGCGCCGACACTGTAGATATCCGACCACGGCCCCAGACGCTCGCGATTCTTGTACTGCTCCGGCGCGGCAAAACCCGGCGTGTACATGGGCGAAAGCTTGTTTTTTTCGCTCGAAAGCGTCTGCCGTGCGGCGCCGAAATCGAGCAACACCGGCGAGCCATCAAGGCGCAGGTAAATATTGGCTGGCTTGATATCCAGGTGCAGAAGTTTGTGAGTATGCACTTCGCGCAAGCCATTGAGCAGCTGCGCGAATACACGGCGGATGAAGCTTTCCCGGATGAGTCCCTTGTGCTGCTGGATATGCTCCTGCATGGTCCTGCCACGCTCGTACTGCATCACCATGTACACGGTTTCGTTGGCACGGAAGAAATTGGTCACGCGCACCACGTTGGGATGAGCAATCTTGGCCAGCGCGCGCCCTTCCTCAAAAAAACACTTCATGCCATAGCGGAAGGTATTGAGGTTATCCACCGAAGTGGCCTGCACGACCTCGCCCCCATCGCGCAAGGCCAGTCCGCTGGGCAGGTATTCCTTGATCGCCACCGGCGTGCCGGTTTCGTCATAAGCCAGGTAAACAATACTGAAGCCGCCGCCCGAAAGCTGCTTGGCGATACGGTAATTGAGTAGCTGCGTGCCCTCGGAGAGCGCTTGATTGATTTGTTGGGAGCTCATTACGCTTACTATGATAATCTTTGCGCCATTTTACAATTGTTTAAACAAAGTAATGTATTTTTTGGAGCACCCATGATTTACAGCATGACCGGTTTCGCCGCAGTGAACCTTGAGCTACCCCAGGGCGCTCTGCACCTCGAACTGCGTGCCGTCAACCATCGCTACCTTGAAGTAGCGTTCCGCATGGACGAAGTGTTCCGCCCGGCAGAATCCGCCATGCGCGAGGCCATTGCCAGTCTGCTCAAGCGAGGCAAAGCGGAATGCAGGCTGAACTTCACCCCCAGCACCGGCAGTCACAAGCCACTGGCGCTCAACGCAACACTGGCGCAGCAACTGGTCCAGCTTGGCCAGGCAGTGCAGGAACTTTCCCCGCACAGCTCGCCGCTCAGCGTGGCTGACATATTACGCTGGCCGGGCATCATGGAAGTGGAAGGCGTGCCCGCCGACGCCCTCCAGCAAGCGGCCATTACCCTGCTGCACCAAGCGCTGGGCGAATTCACCGCCACCCGTGGCCGCGAAGGGGAAAAACTCAAAGCCATGATCCTCGAACGCGCCGGACAAATGGAAGCGCTGGTGGCCGAAGCTCTCCCCCACCTGCCCCGCCTGCGCGCCGCTTATCAGGAAAAGCTGTTAGCGCGCTTCAGGGAAGCCGCCGCCAGCCTGGATGAAGATCGCATCCGGCAGGAAATGGCGCTGTTTGCCCAGAAAATCGATATAGACGAGGAAGTTTCCCGCCTTCAGGCTCACTTGCAGGAAGTAAAGCGCATCCTCAATCAGAACGGCGCAGCAGGCAAGCGCCTGGATTTCATGATGCAGGAACTCAACCGCGAAGCCAACACCCTGGGCTCGAAATCCGTTGCCACGGAAACATCCAAATTATCGATGGAACTGAAAGTGCTGATCGAGCAGATGCGGGAGCAGATCCAAAACATTGAGCGATGCCTCAATTGCATTCACGATTTCCGGCGCACGGCGGCTATAGTTAATTCTGCCTTTAACAGAAAGTCAGCATGAGAAAAACGCTACGCAAACACGCCATCCCCATCTCGCTGGGCATGCTGCTCCTGCTGGCATTCCTCCTGCATGCGGCAAAAACCATCGACATCCCGTTCATGCAGAACCTCGAGGCCATCAGCTACGATGCGCGCCTCCGCCTTACCATGCCGCAAACGCTGGACCGGCGCATTGTGATTGTCGATATCGATGAAAAAAGCCTGGCCGAGGAAGGGCGCTGGCCCTGGGGCAGGGACAAACTGGCGGCCATGCTGGATCAGCTCTTCAAGCGCTACCAGGTAGCCGTCGTTGGCTTCGACGTGGTATTTGCGGAGAAGGATGACAGCTCGGGACTTGAAACGCTCGAACAGCTAGGCCGTAACGAGCTGAAGGAAATACCGCAGTTCCAGTCCCGGCTGGCGCAGTTGCGCCCGCAGTTGGATCATGATCGCCTTTTCACCCGGGCACTGGCTGAGCGCCCGGTGGTACTGGGCTATTATTTCACCAATTTCCGGGACAGGACATCCGGCGTGCTGCCCGATCCGGCATTTCCACCCGGCACCTTCAGCAACAGCAGTTCCACTTTCGTAGCCGCCGGCGGATATGGCGCCAATCTGCCGGAATTTCAGAACGCCGCGCACAATGCCGGGCATTTCAATCCACTCACCGACTTTGACGGCGTCGCCCGGCGCGTGCCGATGCTGATCGAGCATGGCGGCGCTTACTACGAAGCCCTTTCCCTGGCCGTCATGCGCACGCTTTACGGCACGCCCCCGATTCAGGCCATGATCGAGCAGGACAGCGGCGGCGAAGCGCTGGAATGGCTGCGTGCCGGCAAGCTGAAAATCCCGGTGGACGAGAACGTCAGCGCGCTGGTCCCTTATCGCGGAAAACAGGGCGCCTATCCCTATGTTTCCGCCAGCGACGTGCTGCATGGCCGAGCCAGCGGCGAGACCATGGCCGGCGCCATCGTGCTGGTCGGCACGACGGCGCCAGGACTGATGGACTTGAGGTCCACGCCGGTCGGCGCCGTGTACCCGGGGGGGGAAGTTCACGCCAACCTGATTGCCGGCATGCTGGATCACGATATCAAGGAAAAACCTCCTTACACCCAGGGTGCCGAATTCGCCCAGATGCTGCTGCTCGGCCTGCTGCTCGCCGTCCTGCTGCCCGCGCTCAATCCCGTCAAGGCCGCGCTGCTGGTGCTGGGCGCATTGCTGTGGGTCACGGGCAGCAATCTCGCGCTGTGGCAATACGCCAACCTGGTCATGCCGCTCGCGCCTACGGTCATCATGATCGCTGCACTGTTCGTGCTCGGCATGTCCTATGGCTTCTTTGTCGAGGCGCGCGCCAAGCGCCAGATTTCCGGGCTCTTCGGGCAATATGTGCCGCCGGAACTGGTGGACGAGATGAGCGACAACCCCGAGTCGTTCACCATGGAAGGCGAGACCCGGGAAATGACGGTGATGTTCGCGGATGTGCGCAATTTCACCAGCATCTCCGAGGGACTGGACCCGAAAACATTATCGAAATTCATGAACGACTATATGACACCGATGACGCGCGCCATTCATCAGCACCGCGGCACCATAGACAAATACATCGGCGACGCCATCATGGCATTCTGGGGCGCGCCGCTTGCGGACCCGGACCATGCGCGTCATGCCGTAAAGGCAGCACTGGAAATGCAGGAAACCCTCACGGCCTTGCGCCCGCAGTTTCTCGCCCGCGGCTGGCCGGAAATCCGTATCGGCATCGGCATCAACACCGGGATGATGAGTGTGGGCAACATGGGTTCCTAGTTCCGCATGGCGTATACCGTCATGGGCGACGCAGTCAACCTGGGCTCGCGCCTGGAAGGTTTGACCAAGGTTTACGGGGTAGGAATCCTGGTGAGCGAAGATACGAAAACATTGCTGCCGGACATTGCATTCCGTGAACTCGACAGGGTCAGGGTCAAGGGCAAGGATATCCCCATCAGCATCTATGAACCGCTCGGCCCGGCCGAAAAGATTACGTCATCAAAACAGGACGAACTTCAGCTATTCCGGAAGGCGATAGGCCATTACCGCGCCCAGGAATGGGACATGGCGGAGGCCTGCCTGCGCAGCCTGCAACAGGCTGCGCCGCTTGATGCGGTGTACGCCCTGTATCAGCAACGTATTGCCCGGTTCCGCTCCAATCCGCCCGCTGCAGGCTGGGACGGCACGTTCGTATTCCTCCGGAAATAAAGGACGCATGGTGGGAAAACATGGAAACAGTCGAAAAAAAACCTCAAAATGGGTACGATCTCCCGCAACTGCCCGATTAACCATCTGTGAATGTCAGGTCAAATGAAATATTCCATTTTTCACCGCATAGGCAAACTGATAATCGGGATTACACTCTATTCCGCCAGCCACGCGATGGCGGCCCCGCCCGATATGATCAAGGCGCAGTCCTTGATGGCAGCGGGCCGGGCGGGAGATGCCTACGCCCTGCTTGCACCGGCGGAATTCGAAATGGCCGGCAAGGTGGACTACGATTATCTGCTCGGAACCGCGGCCCTCGACAGCGGCAGGCCTGACAAGGCAACGCTGGCCTTCGAGCGGGTGCTGGCCGTGAACCCCAGCCACTACGGCGCCCGGCTGGATCTGGCGCGTGCCTACTACGCGCTGGGCGACCATGAACGCGCCGGCACCGAATTTGGCCAGATCATGAAGCAAAACCCACCCGTGCTGGCCAGGACGATTATCGAGCAATACCTTGCCGCCATCGAAAACCATCTCAATCCCCAGACCCGCTTTACCGGATATGTCGAAGCCGCCTTTGGCCATGACACCAACGTCAACGTGGCAAGCAGCAACAGCACCATGTACATCCCGATCTTTGGCGCTTCATTTTCCCTGGTTTCCAGCAATCAGGCCACGCAGGATAACTATATGAGTTTCGGGGGTGGCGGCGAAGTGACCATCCCGGTGCGCCAGGGCCTGTCCCTGTTTGCTGGTCTGGAGGGCAAGAAACGCGAAAATTTCGAGCAGAACGGCTACAACACCAGCAGCATCGATGGCCGCATTGGCATGAATATCGGCGCAGACAAAAACGTGTTGCGCCTCGCCCTGCAGAAAGGCGGTTTTTATCTGGACGACCACTACAACCGCGACACCACTGGCCTGACGGGTGAATGGCGCCATATTCCCGACCCGCGCAACCAGTTCAGCATCTTTGGGCAATACGCGCAGTTGCGTTATGACCGAGACAAGCTTGGCAATGACCTGTCGTCCAATGATGTCGACCAGACCATCATTGGCGGAGGCTGGCTGCATGCCCTCGACGAGGGCGGGAGCAGCGTCCTGTTCGGCAGCCTCTATGCGGGCTCGGAACACGCCGTTGAACAGATACAGCGCATCGACGGCGACCAGGATTTCGCCGGTTTTCGCGCCGGGGGGCAGACTCGCCTGAACGACAGCAGCAGCGTATTCGCCTCGGCCGGGTACAAATATGGCAGCTACAGCCGCCGCAACCTGCTGTTTCTGGACTACCGCCGCGACCATCAGTACGACCTGAATATAGGACTGAACTGGGTGCCCGTCAGGAACTGGACGGTACGCCCGCAGATCAGCTACACGCGCAACGAATCGACTATCGCCATGAATGATTATGACCGCACGGATATTTCCGCCACCGTGCGACATGACTTTAAATAGCAAACCAAGCGACTGGACGACAAACACCATGAAAAAACTCAATCCGCCTGCGTGGCAACGGCTTTGCTTCCTGGCGCCGGCACTTCTTCTGCCTGTATTGTCGAACACGGCCTGGGCGTCGGCAGGTCAATTCCAGTTTGTCAGCGGCAATGTGCGCATCGTTGCGGCAGATGGCCACGAACGTCAGGCGCAAAAAGGCGGGGAAATCAATGAAGGCGAATCCATCATTTCCGCCAGGGGCGCGGCGGCGCAATTGCGCATGACGGATGGCGGCATTGTTGCGATCCGTCAGGACACCCGGATGCGCATCGATGAATACAAATTCAATGGCCAGGAGGACGGCAGCGAGCGGAGCTTCTTTTCGCTGGTCAAGGGGGGATTCCGTTCCATCACCGGCACAGTCGGCAAGCTGCACAAGGAAAATTACCATATCAAGACGCCATCTGCCACCATCGGCATCCGCGGCACGGATAGCGAAACCATCCACATCACAACGGCTGGCGAACAACTTTCCACCGTGCCGGCAGGCACCTACAACCGGGTCAACACCGGAGCAACCGTCGTAAACGGGACGGTGACATTCCCCAATCAGGTGGCCTATGCACCGAGTCTGAACACCCCGGGGGTCCTGCTGCCGCAAATGCCACCCATTTTTGAGCCGCCCAAAGCGCCACAAGCCGCAACAACGAGCAGCCAGCAACCAGAAAGTGCGGGCGATGCCGCAACCAGCACGACAACAGCCACGGAAGCCACCCCGCCCCCGCCGGATAAGTTAACGGCAATAGCAGGCGTCGTATTGCCCCCGCCGCCCGAACCGACCACCACACTGGTCGGATCTCCTGGCGCGGTTGTTTCATCCAGCGGCATTTATACAGCGCCATATGGCTATGGCGGTGTAGGGACAGACATCAGCTGGCGCACGGAATGCCTTACCGCAGGCAGCTGCTACACGGGATGGATGAGTGGCGGAGGTTCCATGGTGCTGGAGCCCAATACCAGCCGCACCATCCTGCTCGACAGCAGCGGCCTTCCGGTGCTGATTGCGGAAAGCGACACTTCCGGCAGCATGCAATACACCTCCGGCACGGCATCCCTGCTCGATTTCGGACAAGCAGCCGCGGCTGGCACCACCGTCCGATGGGGAAGATATGTGGGAAGCGATTCGTTCATCGACAACAACGGCACACGCGATCCGCTGGTCATGAACCTGATGTGGGCAGACAATGCACTCACCTACGCCCAGGCACAAGCCGCCCTGACAAGCGCCCTCACCCTTAATCTTGTGCCCGGGGCAGGCACTGTCAGCGACGAATTGAACAATGTGTATCATCTGGCGAACGGCAGCCTGCTGGTCAGTGCGGGTGGCGCGAGCATTACGCTGAATGTCACCACGGATACGGTTGCCAGCCGCTCCTGGGATCTGACTTACCAGAGCACCGCAAGCGCACTGTCCCAGTTCTACCAGGAATCGTCCACCACGGGGCCGGGCGGCCTTCCTCTGGTCAATGGCTCAATCAAGGTCAATGGCGCGATTGTTCCGACAACCGTCACGGGGCAAGCCAGCGGCGTATTCATCGGAAGCGCTGCCACCGGAGCCCTGACCACATTCTCCGCAAATGCAGCGCCTGCCACCGCGCTGCCATCAGGCGCGGCCCTGTCGGGAACCGCCCTGCTGATTCAGTAAGCTCCAGGGAAACACTGAATGGCAATTCAAGACGGCTCGCGATAAGCGGCGTTATTCACGCCAGAAAGTTGAGTATTGTCAATATAATGAAGTTTCAGTAATATCCCCCCCCACTTAAAAACAATGGTTTCCCCCATGGAACCGCATGATTTAACCTATAAAAAGCAGTTAACCACGGAGGGCACAGAGAACACGGAGTAAAAACCATAGATTGCATGATGTTTGGCATTCACCCGATGGGTGACCGCAAACCGCCTTTCTCCGTGTTCTCTGTGCCCTCCGTGGTTATCGAACTGAGGTTTCTAGGTTTAATCATTACCTGCTGCCGCCTGTTGTGCAGGCCGCTTCTGGCCAGAATCCACTCAATTCCATTATTTCTTCAACCCGCAACGCTCTTTGAACGGAACGTGGCATTGCCCTCGTTACGCAAACCTTTATAGACCCGAGCCATGAAAATCAATTTACCCGTCACCCAAACCGAAAAAACCTACCCCAAGGGAAAGTATCTCGTTTCCAAAACCGACCTGAAAGGCGTCATCACTTACGCCAACGAAGATTTTGTCGAGCTTTCCGGCTTTAGTGGCGAAGAACTTATCGGCAAGAGCCACAATATTGTTCGTCACCCCGACATGCCGCCTCAGGCTTTTGAAGATTTGTGGAAAACAGTAAAGGAGGGGCGTCCATGGCGCGGCGTCGTCAAAAACCGGACCAAGAACGGAGATTTTTATTGGGTTGATGCCTTCGTGGTACCCGTGCGCAAAAAGGACCAGACACTCGGCTACATGTCGGTGCGCTCCGAGCCCAGCCGGCAGCAGATTGAGGAGGCAGAACAGCTGTACAGGCAGCTCAACGCAAGCAAGGCCAGGCTGGATACCAGCGGAAGCTGGTGGCAGCGGCTTTCCATCCAGGGCCGCATGGTCAGCTTTCTGGCGCTGCTCATTAGTCTGATGGGAATGAATCTGGTGGCCAGCCAGGCCGTACTGGGATTGACCTGGACAGCCATTGCACAGATCGGCGCCTTCGCTTCGGTATGGATCGTACTGGCATTCGGCTCATTTTCCCTGCTGGTCAATTCGGCGATGAAGCAGGTTCATAATGCCGTCCGCTATTTCGACCATATCGCCCAGGGCAACCTGACCGATAACATCGACATTTCCGGCCGCAACGAAACCGGACAGCTTCTCAGCGGCCTGGCCACCATGCAGGTGCACGTCAAGGTGATGCTGGACGAAATCTCCGTGGCTTCCCGCGCCATAGAGGCCAAGTGCAAAAGCCTCAATAGCGAGATGACGCAGGTAGTAAAAAAGTCCGAGGAACAGCACAGCCGCGTACTGGCCGTGGCCGCGGCCACGGAAGAATTCAGCCAGTCCGTGGTAGAAGTGGCGGAAAGCGCGGAAGGGGCAGCACGCTCCGCCACCGAATCACAAAACCTGGTGGAAGAGAGCAACACCAGCATGACCAGCAGCATGGAAGCCACGGGGCGCGTGGTGGAAGCGGTACAGGCCTCCAGCACCACCATTGTCGAGCTCAATGAGTCAATCGGGAAAATCGGCACCATTACCCAGTCCATCAAGGAAATTGCCGACCAGACCAACCTCCTGGCCTTCAATGCCGCGATCGAGGCAGCCCGGGCCGGCGAGCAGGGGCGCGGCTTTGCCGTGGTGGCGGACGAGGTAAGAAAACTGGCCGAACGCACCACCAACAGCACCGCCGACATTACCGCCATGGTAAGCGAGATACAGAAGGCTACGCGTCAGGCCGTCGGGTCCATGGAACAGGCTGTCCATAAAGTGGATGAAGGCACCGGCATGATGCGCGAATCCCTGTCCGCCCTCGGCCGCATCAGCTCTTCCAGCGGCGAAGTCACCAGCATGGCACGGCACATTGCCGATGCAGCCAGGGAACAGGCCATCGCCAGCGAGCAAGTAACCAGCAACATGGCGCAGGTTTCATCACTCATCGAGCAGAATACCAACTCCGCCCAGCATGCCTGGAAAGCCACCGGGGAACTGGCTCAAACAGCAGTGAGCCTGAAAGAACTGGTGAGCCATTTCGAATTGATCAAAAACAACTAAAGGAAACGCTGATTTATTCGTCATTACTCCAAGGAGATTCCTTTACCTGTTCTCGCCCTCGCCCACCCTGCCCAGCACGCGGTCAAGAGTGCGGCCCGGCAGCAGGCGTTTAAGAATGGCGAACAGGTAGGCCGGGAAGGTCACCGGGTAGCGGATGCGGGGGCTGCCGTTTTCCAGGACATGAATCACTCTTTCCAGCACCGCCTCCGGCGGCAGGGTGAAGGGCGCGGCCGGGCCGGGCTTGGTCAGCCGCTTTTCCATGGCGCGATAGGTATTGCGGAAGTGGCTCGCTTCCGCATCCACATGGCGCCGGAACATCTCGTGCGCATTCGCCCGGAAGCGGCTGGTGATCGGGCCGGGCTCGATCAGGGAAACATGGATTCCGCTGCCGCGCAGCTCCAGGCGCAGGGTATCCGCAATCCCCTCCAGGGCATACTTGCTCGCGTTGTAGGCGCCGCGAAACGGCAGAGAAACATAGCCGAGCAGGGAACTGTTGATGATGATGCGCCCGCCCCCCTGGGCGCGCATTACCGGAATCAGCCGGTTGGTCAGCTCGACCGTGCCGAACACATTGGTTTCGAACTGCGCGCGCAGCACCTCGCGGCGCAAATCCTCCACCGCCCCCGGCTGGCCGTAGCCCGCATTATTGAACAGGGCATGGAGCGTGCCGCCGGTGCGGCGCAAAACCTCGTCCACCGCCGCAGTAATCGAGGCCGAATCGGCAATATCCAGTTGCAGGCTCTCCAGCCCGCGCGCCGCCAGCATCTCCACGTCCGCCGCCTTGCGCGCCGTGGCGAAAACCCGGTAGCCGCGCTTCTGCAAACCTTCCGCCACACACAGGCCGATGCCAGTGGAACAGCCGGTAATCAGTATGCTTTTCTTGTCCATTCCCAGCCCCGTTTTCAGATTTCCAGCACCCCGGCAGCATGCAGCTTCACGCGAAGATGGAAAGGGCCGGGCAGATCCGGAACGGGAACATCCGCCAGTTGCAACACTTCCGGCCCGCCTGCGGCGGTCATCAAAATCGCTTTCATTCTTTGCCCTTTTTGTCCCAGACATAACGGTTGAAGCGCTGCCAGCGATTCTGTTTATTCGCCAGCTTGCTCACGGTTTTTTCCACCTGCTGCCATTGCAGCGCCTTGTGCTGCTTCTTTTGCAGCAGTTCCAGCAACAGGTCGGCGGCTTTCTTGTTCCTGGCGCATTTATCAGAGGCGAAGCGCATATGTTAAACTTGAAGTCTGTTTTTTTCGAGTCTGAATCATGTCCGGCAACACTCTCGGCACCCTGTTCTGCGTCACTTCCTTCGGTGAATCCCACGGCCCGGCCATCGGTTGCGTGGTGGATGGCTGCCCGCCGGGGCTGGCGCTCACAGCCGAAGACATCCAGCTCGATCTGGACCGGCGCAAACCCGGCACCTCGCGCCACGTCACCCAGCGGCGCGAGTCGGACACGGTGGAAATCCTTTCCGGCGTATTCGAGGGCAAGACCACCGGCACCCCGATCGCCCTCCTGATCCGCAACGAGGACCAGCGCAGCAAGGATTACGGCAACATCGCCGAGACCTTCCGCCCCGGCCATGCCGACTATACCTATACCCAGAAATACGGCTTCCGCGATTACCGTGGCGGCGGCCGCTCCAGCGCGCGCGAAACCGCGGTGCGCGTGGCCGCCGGCGCGGTGGCCAAAAAATGGCTGCAGGAGCGCCACGGCATCGTGATCCGCGGCTACCTGTCCCAGCTGGGACCAATTGAAGTGCCCTTCAAAAGCTGGGATGAGGTGAGCCAGAATCCCTTCTTCGTCGCCGACAGCAGTTATACCCAGCAGCTTGAAGATTACATGGACTCCCTGCGCAAGGCGGGCGACTCGATCGGCGCGAAGCTCACCGTGGTGGCCGAAAACGTGCCGGTGGGCTGGGGCGAGCCGGTGTACGACCGCCTCGACGCCGACATCGCCTACGCGCTGATGAGCATCAATGCGGTGAAGGGCGTGGAGATCGGCGCCGGTTTCGGCTGCGTGACGCAAAAAGGCTCCGAGCACGGCGACGAGCTGACCCCGCAGGGCTTTGCCAGCAACCACGCCGGCGGCATCCTGGGCGGAATTTCCAGCGGCCAGGACATCGTCGCCCATATCGCCATCAAGCCCACCTCCAGCATCCGCATCCCGCGCCATTCGATCAACCTGGCGGGTGAGGCCATCATGGTGGAAACCCACGGCCGCCACGATCCCTGCGTCGGCATCCGCGCCACCCCCATCGCCGAGGCCATGCTGGCCATCGTGCTGATGGACCAGGCCCTGAGACATCGAGCGCAGAATGCGGATGTAGTGTGCGCGACACCAAAGTTACCGGGTAGAATCGGGTAATTCCAAGGAGTATTGCAATGGGCCTGCCGCAGGAAAATCCCGCTTACATCACGCCGGAAGCCTATCTGGCGGTTGAAATGGCCAGCGACACGCGCAACGAGTACCTCAAGGGCGAGGTATTCGCCATGGTGGGCACCAGTTCGACACATAACATCATTGTGCTCAATCTCGCGCAAGCCTTTCGCAACCATCTGCGCGGCGGGCCATGCCAGGTATTCGCTATCGATCTCAAGCTGCGAGTAGAGACGGCCAACGCCTATTTTTATCCCGACCTGATGGTCACCTGCACGGAAGCGGACCGCCGCAGCGACTACATCAAGACCGAGCCGATCCTGGTGGTCGAGGTACTGTCGCCCTCCACCGCCCTGTTCGACCGCGACAAGAAATTCGCCAGCTACCGCCAACTGCCCGGCTTGCAGGAATACGTGCTGGTGGATACAGAACAGGAGAGCATCGAATGTTACCGCCGCGCCGGTAACGGCGAATGGATCATGCACCCCTATGGCGCGGGCGAAAGCGTTACCCTGCACAGCCTGAACCTGGCATTCCCGATTGGCGAGGCCTATCAGGACGTGGATTTCTCCCTGTAAGTCATCCCTCATGTTGAATCTGATCCATGTCGGCCTTCAGGCCGAAATCTCGGCCTGAAGGCCGACCTGCATTAAATGCCCCTCCCCTACTGGCGCCTGTCCGGCTTCTATTTCTTTTACTTCGCTTTCGTTGGCGCCATGTCGCCATTCTGGGGCCTGTACCTGAAATCGCTCGATTTCACTGCTTTCCAGATCGGCATCCTGATGTCGCTGCTGCAGGTGATGCGCATGTTTGCGCCCAACATCTGGGGCTGGGCGGCAGACCATAGCGGCAAGCGGGTGGCCATCGTGCAAGTGGCCGCAACGCTCAGCCTGGCGTCCTATATCGGCGTATTTTTCGGCACCAGCTTCCTGTGGCTGTTTGTGGTGATGTCGCTGATGAGCTTTTTCTGGAGCGCATCGCTGCCGCTGGTGGAAGCCACCACGCTCAGTCATCTGGGCGAACGCACCGAGAAATATGGCCGCATCCGCCTGTGGGGTTCGGTTGGCTTCATTCTCGCCGTCGTGGGCCTGGGCTACGTACTGGATTTCGTGCCGATCCGCTTTCTGTTATGGGCAATTCTCGGCATGATGATCGGGCTGGCGCTATTTGCCCGCCATATCCCGGAAGCCCGCGTAATACCCCACCATACCGACCAATTTTCGGCCTGGCACATCATCAAGCAACCCGTGGTGCTGGCTTTTTTTGCCGCCAGCTTTTTCAATGCCGCCGCCCATGGCCCTTACTACACCTTCTACTCCATCTACCTGGTGGACCACGGCTATTCGAAAAGCAGCGTGGGCTGGCTATGGGCGCTGGGCGTTATCAGCGAGATCCTGGTTTTTCTGTGGATGCCACGCCTGATGCGCCGCTTCAGCCTGAACCAGATACTGCTGGTGAGCTTTGCCCTGGGCGTGTTGCGCTTTCTCGTCATCGGTTGGGGAATTGGCTGGTTCGGGCTGGTTCTTGCCGCCCAGTTGCTGCACGCAGCGACTTTCGGCTCCTACCAGGCAGCGGCCATCGAGGTGATTCACCGCCTGTTCCGGGGCAAGCATCAGGCCAAGGGGCAAGCGCTTTACAACAGCGTGTCCTTCGGTGCTGGCGGCACGCTGGGCGGACTCTATGCCGGCTACACCTGGGATGTGCTGGGGCCGCAGATCACCTTCACCATCGCCGCCGCTTTCGCCGCCATTGCCTTTCTGCTGGTGTACTGGAAACTCGGATCGGAACTGGCCGAAAACAAATCCTGAAGCCCCTTATCCCGCCATCAGGATAAGGCGTCACCCCGCCCCTGCCAGTACCAGGATTACCGGCAACCAGGCAGCTCAGCCGTATTTTCAATATGAATCATGAGCCTATGGCTTGAGCGTCCGCTCACGATAATAAAAAAACACTTTTTAGCTTGCACAAAAATCCAGGCGCGCAATATAATCATTCGAACACGTGATCATAAGATCAGATTATGTGTCCATAACGCAAAACTATACCCAAACCTGGAGATGCCTCATGAAAAAAACACTTCCCATCAGCCTCATTCTGGCAAGTAGCATCCTGTTGAGCAGCCAAGCATCAGCCGAATCGCCAAAGCCTGCGGCGCCCATGCCGGTAGAAATGCAGCAGATGATGAAAGTCTACTCTCCAGAACTGCGCCAGAAAGTGATGGCCCTGTCGCCGGAACTCAAGGGAACGATTCAGCAGTTGCACGCCGGCCACACCCGCCGCGCCAAGGAAACCAACCTGCGCCAGATCATGCATGAGATCCTTTCCGAATACCAAAGCATTGCCTCCGCCCTGGCGACCGACAATGCCGAGCAGGCCGCCGAAGCCGCGCGCCGCCTGGCAAATCACCGCATGCCCAAGGGCGGCCTGCTGGCTTATTTCCCTCTGGACAAGGTCAACACCAACGATCTTTCCGTACTCCCGGCAATGAATGAAATCGTTGAAGGCAGCGCACTGAAACTGGCGGATGCCGCGGACAAGGGTGACCTGCCCAAAGCAGCATCGTACATGAGTGAAATCATGACCGGCTGCGTTGCCTGCCATCAGAAATTCCGCGGCGTACCAGGCAATTCGGCTTACCTGACGGCCCCTGCAAGCAAATAACCCAGCCAATACCCATACACACTCCGAGGAGAAATAATGATGAATAAAAAAATTATTGCCGGCGCCGTATCCGGGATCATGTTTGCCATGGCACACAGCGCACACGCCACCAACGGTGACCAGATGCTGGGCGTTACCGCCACCCAGTGGGGCATGGGTGGCGCCGTCGTGGCCGCACCGCAGGACGCGGGAACCATCCTGACCAACCCGGCCGGCATAGCTGAACTGGGTATCAAGGAAGTGCGTTTCGACATGGGCGTGGGCTTGCTCAACCCGCCACGCAAGGTCAACGGGAAGGACAGCGATTCCGACTACTATCTCATGCCGTCCGGCGCGGTCGCCTTCAACGTCAGCGACAGGCTGTTCTTTGGCATGGGCATGGGCGGCACTTCCGGCAGCGGCGTCGATTTTGCCGATGCATCGATTGCACCGGCAACGCATGCCTTCGTCACCACCAAGCAGTCCTTCAAGATCGCCCCTGGCTTCGCCTACAAGGTCAGCGACCAGCTTTCTCTCGGCGCCGCGCTACAGATCGGCTACCAGAGCCTGGCCATATATAACGGCATGTTCCCCAGTGGCATCCTTTCCCTGCCCCAGACCCAGGTCTATGGCTACGGCATGAACGCGGGCATGATCTACAAGGTGAATGACGCGGTTCAAGTGGGCGCGAGCTGGACCAGCAAGACCAGCATGGACGAGTTCGAGTGGAACACCAACGCCGGCACCTACCGCATGACCATGGACATGCCGCAGATTTTCGCGCTGGGCGTGGCCTTCAAGCCCATGCCGGGCCTGCTGATCGAGGCGGACGTCAAGCACATCGGCTTCAGTGACGTACTTGACCGCGTCCCCTTCCAGATGCCGACCAACCCCAACGCAACCATGAACTTCGGCTGGAGCGACCAGACCGTTTACGCCATCGGGGTGCAGAAGGAAATTGATGAAAAAACCACGATTCGTGCCGGTTTCAACTATGGCAAGTCACCCATCGGGGCAGAGGACGTGGACAGCAACATCGGCTCGCTGGCCATCACCGAAAAGCACCTTTCGCTCGGTGTGACGCGCAAGTTTAGCGACAAGGCATCTGCCTCGCTCTCTTACGCCCATGCCTTCCACAACGAGATCACCTCTAACACCGGCACCAACAACAAGATCGAGCTGGAACAGAACATCGTCAACGTCCAGCTCAGCTACAAATTTTAATCAGGAGAAATCATGACAGTTGACCGCATTGTGCACTTTGTAGCCGGCCTGATGGTGCTGATCAGCATCTCGCTGTCGCACTTCTCCGACCCCGCCTGGCTGTGGCTCACCGCTTTTGTTGGCGCCAATCTGGCACAAAGCGGCGTAACCGGCTTCTGCCCGATGGCTTTCATGCTCAAGAAATCCGGCGTCAAGGAAGGAAGCTGCTGTTCTTGAGATTGAAACCAGGAAAGAGCAATGCTCCGGCAGCAGGCTTCCGGCCTGCTGCCGGTTTTATTTTGCCATTACGATATTCCCATAAAATCCATCTATAATTAGCAGTAGTTTTCTTCCCGAGGCAAGAAAAAACATGGCTGTAAAAAAACGCCAATCCGCTGAAATCCGCCGTCACGACATCATCAAGGCAGCGATGGAAATTATTCGTCATGAAGGCGTTTCCAGGCTGACCACACGTTCGCTGGCAAAAGCGGTAGGCATTGCCCAACCCACGCTATTTCTGCATTTCGGCAACAAAAGCCATGTTCTTGTTGCCTTGGTGGATTCCATTCAGGAAGGGCTCCAGCAAGAACTGATGGGCCTCGCGCTGGACAAGATGACACCGCTCGAACGCATCAAAACGGTAATTCGCACCCATCTCGACTTCATCCAGAATCAGCCGGGCATTCCGCGCCTGCTGTTTGCAGAGGAATTGCAGAACGAAGACCCCCTGTTCCGGCAGCGCATGGATCAACTGGTGATGTTTTTCCTCAGATTTATTGCCGGCATGATCAGCGCCGCGCAGGAAGCCGGCGAGATCCGCGCCGACCTCATCCCGCAGCAGGCTGCCTGCCTGCTGATCGCCGCTGTTCAGGGCCTGGCGCTACGCTGGGTACTCACGGGCGGGGAGCGTTTCGTCCTGTCAGAACAGGCCGACATAGTCACTACCACCTTGCTCGAAGGCTGGACGCCCCGAGCTTAGGGCCTGTTAACACTAGCCACGGCGACGCCCATATCCCGCCATTCCCATCAACAGACGCACCCCGCCATAACTCAGCCACGATAGCAGGCGCAAATGGAGTGGCTGCTTTTTCCAGCTATCGTAAGTCACGACCCGCGAGCCCTCGGCCATGGACTGTTCCAGGCTCGCGCCCAGTTCGGCGGCGAAACCGCCATCATCCACGATCACGTTCGCCTCGCGCGATAGCAGCAAGCTGAAGGGATCAATATTGGAAGAGCCCACCGTGGCCCAATGACGGTCGATCACCGCCACCTTGGCATGCATGAAGCTGCGCTGATATTCATAAATCTCGATGCCGGAATCCAGAAAAACGCCGTACAAGGCACGCGTGGCATAGTGCAGCAGCAGGTATTCCACCCGCCCCTGCAGCAACAGGGTCACTTTCACGCCGCGCTTTGCCGCACCAATCAGCGCCTGGCGAAAGCGGCGTCCAGGCAAAAAATAGGCATTGGCGATAATCACTTCAGACCCGGACTGATTGATCGCATCCAGGTAAGCGTCCTCGATATCGCGCCGGTGGTTGATATTGTCGCGCAAGAGGAAAGCCGCGCGCACGCCATCCGCAAATGGCAAAACCAGCGGATCGCGCTGCTGGCGGCGGCGCCGCCGTTTCAGCTGGGACCAGGCCACCAGCCCCCACAGTTTTCTGGCCGTCGCATGCACAGCCTGCACCAGCGGCCCTTCCAGCGCCACGGCATAATCATAGCGGGGCGGTGTTTGGCCCGGCGTATCCATGTCGTCGATGATGTTGATCCCGCCGACGAAAGCGATGCGGTTGTCCGCCACCGCAATCTTGCGATGCAGGCGGCGGTAGCTGCTGCGCCGGAACTTGGCCAGCACGGGCCGGTAACTCAGCACCTGGACGCCGGCGGAACGCATGTCTTCGATCATCTCGCGCGGCAGGTCTTTCGCACCGTAACCATCCAGCAGCAGGTGCGTAGTGACACCGCGCCGCGCCGCGCGCTTCAGTGCCGCGGCAATCTGCCGCCCGGTGCCGTCATTTTCGAAAATATAGGTTTCCAGATAGATTTCCCGCACTGCCCGGTCAATCGCCTCTTCCAGCGCGGGGAAATAATCCGTGCCGTTTTGCAGCAGGGTAATCCGGTTGCCGTCTACGAACTGGGTCATGCGCGAGTGAGCGTGGCCGACAGGGGCGCGTGGTCAGAAATGCGCGACCATGGACGGCCAAAATGCACCTGGGCCGTTTTGACTTTCAAACCGCGCACATAAATGCGGTCCAGGCGCAGAACCGGAAGGGAGGCGGGATAGCTGCGCGCGGGCATGCCATGCACCTGTTCGAAAGCTTCCTTCAGATGCATCTCGCGCAGCATGAAACGGCACGCCTCGATGCGCCAGTCGTTGAAATCCCCGGCGATGATGAGCGGCTCATCCGGCGGCACCAGGCGCTCGATATGGTCGCGCAGCAAATGCAGCTGTTTCCTGCGCCAGCGCGCGAACAGGCCGAGGTGCACGCAGATGCAATGCAGCTTGTGTTCCCAGCCGGGAATCTGGATTTCGCCATGCAGTAGTCCGCGCTGCTCGGCGCGGTGGGCGGAGATGTCGACATTCTCCCAGCGTACGATGGGGAAGCGGCTGAGAATCGCGTTGCCATGATGCCCCTCGGGATAGACCGCGTTCTTGCCGTAGGCAAAATCGTGCCAGATCGAATCGGCCAGAAATTCGTACTGCGACTCATCCGGCCAGTCCTCATGGTTCTCCGCGTGCAGGTGATGCGCCCCCTGCACTTCCTGCAGGAAAACCACATCCGGCTGCATGCCGCGCAGACGATCGCGCAGCTCGTGCAGCACCATGCGCTGATTGAACTGGGAAAAGCCTTTGTGGATGTTGTAGGTCGCAATGTGCAATGAATTGACAGCACTTGCTTCACTACCTTGCGGCACCTCTTGTGGGGCCATCATGGACTCGGTTGCAGGAACGGGTTACTGCAATCTTAAACCAGATAGTCAGGGCTTGTTAATACTAATTAAAAAACCCTGACAGACAGCGGAATGTGCATCTATACTTTCATCATTCTGTACAGATTGAGATTGCCATGAAACTAGCGACATTCACCGAAGTACGCAACCACGCCAAGCAGTATTTCGACATTGTCGCATCGGGCGAATCCGTACGCGTGCTGCGCAACGGCAAACCCATCGCCGACATTATCCCGGTTGTTGCCGAACTGCCTTCCTGGAAACGTCGCAAGGCGCAACCCCTGGTGCTGGATGGCGTTTCCATCAGCCAAATGATCCTCGAAGAGCGCGAAGCTGGCTTGTGATGCGCGTTTTTTTCGACACCTCTGCCTTCGTCAAGCGCTATGTCAGTGAAACAGGAACCGATGCCGTGCTTGAATGGTGCGACCGGGCAACAGAGATCGGCTTGTCCGGCATCGCTCTGCCCGAGATCATTTCGGCCTTTTGCCGGCTGCACCGTGAGGACAAAATCACCGGCACGCAATATCTGCAATTGAAGTCATTGCTGCTGGCTGACATCGAGGACGCTGCCGTTTGCGACCTGGCTCCGGTAGTGTTGGGCCATGCGATATCCGCTCTCGAAACCAGCGTGCTGCGCGGCATGGACGCCATACACATCGGCAGCGCCGTGGCCCTGAAAGCCGATGTTTTCATATCTGCAGATACGCGGCAATGCGAAGCTGCTACCCGCGCCGGGTTGCGGGTCGAGGCGGTATAGAGCGACTGGAAGGGAAACCCAAAACCGTTCAGGCACAGCAAATCAGGAATTAAGAAAAATCACACCTATCCATGATTCTTGAAGAGCGAAGCCGGGTTGCGAATCGAGGCGGTGCGTGCAAAATACGGTGAAAATCAGCCGGTAGGCATTTTTTGCAGCATCTCGGCAATCTGCTATTCTTCCCGCATGAAAGTAAACGAAATCTTGGCGAAGTTGAAAGCAGATGGCTGGTACCTCGCAGCAACGCGCGGCAGTCATCGCCAGTTCAAGCATCCCGTCAAGAGTGGCCGTGTCACCGTGCCCGGAAAACCAAGTAATGATCTGGCGCCCGGTACGTTGAATAGCATCCTCAAGCAGGCTCAGTTAAAGGACTAATCCTATGCGTTACGCAATCGTTGTTGAGAAGGCTGAAAATAATTATTCAGCTTATGTGCCGGATTTACCCGGTTGTGTCGCTACCGGCGCTACCGTCGAAGAAACTGAGCGCGAAATACGCGAAGCCATCGGCTTCCACATCGAGGGGCTCATTGAAGATGGTCTGCACGTTCCCCAACCGTCAAGCATCGTCGAGTACCTTGAAATCGCAGCCTAAACCTGCGTTCAAGTTCGCTCCCTGCGGCGCGATCTTTAGCTTCACGTTGTCGCTGTAGAAAAATTCAAAAATGGGCTTTTCTATAGCGTAGTCAACCCGCATCCACCTTTCGCCACACCAGGCTGCGGTTATTGGCCGGCATGGAGATATCCTGCAGCAAGGTCAGGCCCTGACTCACAGCCAGCTGATTGACCGCTTCGAAATCCCGCACCCCGCTCTGAGGGTCGCGCGCCTTGAGCCAGGCGTCGAAACGCGCGTTGCTCTCCGAGGTGAAATTTCCGCCATAGTTGAACGGGCCATACAGGCACACCAGCCCGCCCGGCACCAGCACGCGGCCGATGCCGGCGAACATGCGCTGCACCGCGGGCCACGCAACGATGTGGACGGTATTGGCGTTGAAGATGGCGTCAACCGCGGTTGCGAGCGGCCAGGCGGCGTCATTCAGGTCGATGGTCAGCGGCGGCAGCACGTTGGGGAGCCGGGCTTCATCCAACCAAGCCTGGATGCCGGGGTGATTTTCGGGCAGCTCGCTGGTCTGCCAGCTCAGGTGCGGCAGCGCCTGGCCGAAATACACGGCGTGCTGCCCGGTGCCGCTGGCGATTTCGAGCACGTTTTTGCGCTCGGCAAAAACCTCCCGCAACACGGCCAGGATGGGGTCGCGGTTCTGTTCACAGGATTCGGCGTAGGGTTTCATGGTATCGGTTCGTTGATTATTTTAGAAATAGCATTTTAACCACGGGGCACACGGGGGGCACGGGGAAGAACAAGAATCTGTGAAATCGACACACCGCCAAGCACATGCCTGGGATTGATCAAGTATTTTTCTGATCTTTCCCCGTGATCCCCGTGGTTGATAGGTTTTTCTGGATCTTCAGGCTCACGACGAGCAGCTTACTTCGATTTGCCGCGCCCAGTCCGGCGGCAGGGCGGCGTAGCTTTCCATCTCCGGCTGCTCGTCGAAGGGGCGTCTGAGCAGCGCCAGCAGGCGCTCCACCTCGGAAAAATCGCGCGCCTGCTCGGCCTTCTCGATGGCGACCTGGGCGAGGTAATTGCGCAGGATGTATTTCGGGTTGACGCCATCCATGCGCCACTTGCGTTCGGCATCCGCGCTCTGCTCCATTTGCAGGCGGGCGCGGTAGGTATCAGCCCAGGCATCGAAGGCGGCGCGGTCGATGAACTGGTCGCGCAGCCTGGCATTTTCCGCGCCGGGTTCGGAGCGGAACTGCCCCAGGCTGCGGAACAGGCTGGTGTAATCGACCTGGCTGGCGTGCATGATGTCCAGCAGGCTGTTGGCCAGCGCAAGGTCGTCCGGATGATCCGTGGCCAGCCCGAGCTTGTGGCGCATCAGTTCCAGGTAGTGCGCGGTGAAAACCGGCTCGTAACCTTCCAGCGCGGCATTGGCGTCACTCACCGAAATGATCGGCGTGAGCGCCTGCGCCAGGCAGGCGAGATTCCACAGGCCGATGTGCGGCTGCTGGTCGAAGGCATAACGGCCTTCGTGGTCGGAGTGATTGCACACATAAGCCGGATTGTAGCTGTCCATGAAGCCGAACGGGCCGTAGTCGAAAGTCAGCCCGAGGATGGACATGTTGTCGGTGTTCATCACCCCGTGGGAAAAACCCACCGCCTGCCATTTGGCCATCAGCCGGGCGGTGCGCGCGACCACTTCATTCAGGAATTGCGCGTACTTGTCCGGAGAATCGGCAAGGTGCGGGAAATGCCGGGCAATGACGTAATCCGCAAGCTGCGCGATCGGCTCATGCTGGTTGCGGTAGTAGAACACCTCGAACGAGCCGAAGCGCACGTGCGAGGGCGCCATGCGCGTCACCACGGCGGCGCGCTCGATGGACTCGCGGTACACCTCCTGGTCGCTGCCGACGATGCACAGCGCGCGCGTGGTCGGGATGCCCAGGCCGTGCATGGCTTCCGAACACAGGTATTCGCGGATGCTGGAACGCAGCACAGCGCGCCCGTCGCCGCTGCGCGAATAGGGCGTGGTGCCGGCGCCCTTGAGCTGGATCTCCCACGCCTCCCCGGCCCGGTTTTTCACCTCGCCCAGCAGGATGGCGCGCCCGTCGCCCAGCTGCTGCACGTAGTGGCCGAACTGGTGGCCGGCGTAGAGCATGGCCAGCGGATCGCTGCCCGGCAGAAGGCGGTTGCCGATGAAATGCTCGGCAAAATCGGCGCGCGCCGCCTCAGTGTGATCCATGTCGATCAATCGCGCCGCATCGGCGTTGAAGCTCACCAGATAGGGCGCAGGCAAAGGGGTCGGCTTGAGGCGGCTGTGGAAAGTCTGCGGCAGGCGCGCAAAGCTGTTCTCGAAATTGAGCTGGTCTAGTTTTTTCATGGGACAGAATTATACCTTAGTGATTTAGTAAACTTTGTCCGATTCGGCTAGAATCAAGTCTCGCTAACATTGGTTGAACAAAATTGCCGCAAATCCCCACCCTCCGCATTATCGAATCCATCCGCGAGATTCCCGCCTCGCAGTGGAATGCGCTGGCGGGCAGCAACCCCTTTCTCTCGCACGCCTTTCTCAGCGCCCTGCAGGAAAGCGGCTGCGCCACGCCCGAGACCGGCTGGCACGCGCAGTTCCTGACGCTGTGGCAGGGGGATCATCTGGTCGGCGCCATGCCGCTCTATCTCAAGACCCACTCGTGGGGTGAATTTGTGTTCGACTGGGCGTGGGCCGAGGCCTACCAGCGCGCGGGCCTGGAGTACTACCCCAAGCTGCTGTGCGCCGTGCCGTTCACGCCGGTGACCGGCCTGCGCCTGCTGGCGCCCACGCCGGAGCTGCGTTCAGCCTTGCTGCACGCGGCCCTGCGGCTGGCGCAGGAAATGGGCGTTTCCTCGCTGCACTGCCTGTTCCCGCCCGAATCCGAGGTAGAGGAGATGCGGCAGCAGGGCATGATGCTGCGCCAGGGCGTGCAGTTCCACTGGCGCAACCCCGGCCATGCCGATTTCGACGCCTATCTCGTCGGCATGAGCCACGACAAGCGCAAGCGCATCCGGCAGGAGCGGCGCAAGGTCAAGGAGGCGGGCATCACTTTCGAGCGCCTGACCGGCAACGCGATCAAGGATGAGCACTGGACATTCTTCGAGCGTTGTTACGCCCGCACCCACCTGCAATACAACTCGCCGCAAGCCCTCAACCTGGATTTCTTCCGGCGCATCGGCGCCAGCATGGCGGACAATATCCTGCTCATCATCGCCCTGCGCGACGGCCAGCCCATCGCCGGGGCGCTCAATTTTTTCAGCCGCGAAGCCTTGTATGGCCGTTCCTGGGGCGCGCTGGAATACCACTCCGGCCTGCACTTCGAGGCCTGCTACTACCAGGCCATCGAATTCTGCATCGAAAACAGGATCCCAGTCTTTGAGGGCGGCGCCCAGGGCGAGCACAAGTTGTCCAGAGGCTTCCTGCCCGAAACCACTTGGTCCGCGCACTGGCTGGCCCACCCCCGCTTTGCACAGGCGGTGGACGACTTTCTCAAGCGCGAAACGCGCGGCATGAATTTCTACATGGACGAACTCAACGAGAGGAGTCCGTTCAAACAAGCAGAGAAAGGCTGTTAACCACGGAGAACACGGAGAAAAACCATCTGGTATGTTTACTCCGTGCTCTCCGTGTGCTCCGTGGTTCCAAAAGGTTTTTTAGATTAAAGGGAGAAATAGACCATGTCAGTCAACCGCGACAAACCCACTGCCGAGGAGCTCAAGCAGCGCCTCAGCCCGGAGCAATACCACGTCACCCAGGAAAACGGCACCGAGATGGCGTTCCGCAACGCCTACTGGGACAACAAGGTGGAAGGCCTCTACGTCGATATCGTGTCGGGCAAGCCGCTGTTCAGCTCGCGCGACAAGTTCGATTCCGGCACCGGCTGGCCGAGCTTCACCCGGGCGCTCGATCCGGCCAACGTCACCCTGCACCAGGACCGCTCGCACTTCATGACCCGCACCGAGGTACGCAGCACGCACAGCGACTCGCATCTCGGCCACCTCTTCGACGACGGCCCCGCCCCGGCCGGCCAGCGCTACTGCATGAACTCGGCCTCGCTGCGTTTCATCGCCAGGGAAGACCTGGAAAAGGAAGGCTACGGGGAATACCGCAAGTTGTTCGAGTAAATTTGAGCGCGTTATTAACCCGGCCCTTAAATATCCCGGAATGTAGGAGGCCCGCCCCGGGCTGATCCAACCGGCCAATCGCGCCCCCCCCTTCCCAACCTTCCCCCGCAAGCGAGGGAAGGGGCGTCGGGTTGAAAGTGCAACGCCATGAATTTGGTATAATGCCGCGCGACGGAAATCAATTTGCCATTAAGGGTTTGTCATGAAAAGCATAATGCAAAATAACGCGCGCAGCGGTAATGAAGCTTCCCCAATCGCACCACGCGAGCCGCAAATTGCTCTTCTGATATCGATTTGCCCCGGATTGGGCCAGGTGTATGCCGGCCACCTGACCCGAGGCGTCATTTCCTACCTCGCGCTCATCATCGTCTCGTGGCTGGCCGCTATCGCATTCATGTACGTGGAGAACCGCTTTGCCGGCATTCTTTTGCTGTCCGTTCCGTTTGCCGGTGTCGTGCTGATTGCGCTGGATGCGTTTCGCTGCGCCAAAGAACAGCCCCAGGATTACCGTCTGGCCTGGTTCAACAGTGCAAAAGCTTATGCGGGAATATTTCTGCTCCTGCTCGTTACAGCAAACCCCCTCATGGATTTCTTCGTGGGCAAGAATGTGGTCCGTGCCTTTTATGTCACTTCTGACAGCATGGAGCCCACTATCCTGGGAAACGATATCCTGGTCATCAACAAGCTGGCTTCCCCGGAAAAGGGAGATATCGTACTGATCAACCTTGAGCGGAAGGCAAGGCAGCAGTCTACCCAGTTGACGAGCATCATGGCTGATCAGGTCGTCAGCAGGATTATCGCCGGGCCAGGTGACACACTTGAAATTCGCGGCAAGGATGTGCTTGTGAATGGCTAAAAACAGGTTGAATCCTATGCCTATTACAGCAACGAGATAAGCACAATCAACATGGGCGAAGAAGCCAGTAAATTCGGCCCCAGGCAGATCCCCGCGGACACCTACTTCGCGCTGGGGGATAACCGGAATTTTGCTATAGACAGCCGCGTTCTCGGATTTATCGGCAAAAACAGGATTAGCGGCAAAGCCACCAAGGTGTTCTGGTCGTGGAACCTTGCTCAAAACACCATTCAGTGGGACAGGACGGCCAAGGCCCTGAAGTAATTGCCAGTAACGAAATGGGCTCAGCTGACCTGGGCCCTCTTGGGATTTACTTCGCGACGGCGGAAAAAATAGTTACGTGCCACATAGTTATCACCTCATTGGATAAATCACTTTTACCTCCGATGAGTCCTGCTGCAATACAAACATCAGGCTGTAAATCAGATTAACAGCTCACAGTCTGTATTTATCTCTTTCGTTCCGCCCCATCACCTTGATCGAATCGCTGGAACACCGTCTCACCCAAAAAACCGGACCCAACCGGTTGTTCACGGTTCCTTGGGAAGTGGCCTGACGTGTCGATGATTTACACGAATACGAATACACTTGCTTAACGTGTCGCTGATATCGACATCAACAATAAACATGTCGACAAACATAAAGAATATCGACATGTTTTGCTACACCGTCCACTGAGGTGCCCCATAAAAGCAAAAAGGCCACCCCCGAAGAGTGACCTTAATGCATTTTTTGGTGGTGTGCAGTTACAACCGAACGACTCGCTATTGGGGCCAATGGGTAATACTGCGGTTGTCTGTCCATCGAATGGGGAGTTTGGTGACAAAAGTCGAGCCACCCTCAAAAAACAAGTCCATGTTTCAAGACCGTCCCTATAACGGTACCCCGCATAATCCTATTCGACCTGTCATTTGTTGCTTGGATGGCAGCCTTGTAGTAGCTAGTCACCTCATCGGAATCCGTGGTTCCGCTGCCAACGGCATTCACTCGACTATACAGTTGGGTCAAATCTTCACGAACCTTTGCTGGGTCCAAGATGATCGATTCCTTTGTCATCTGTCTGTGGGTCTCAACCAGCAGATTTAACAATTCCGCTTTTCGCCAGGCACGACTGTTGACTTCCAATTGAAGAGACGCAACGAACTGGAATGTGGAAGCTAATTCCGAAAAGACTTTATCCGCTCCGGGGAATTCGTCATTATATTTTTCGAGGTATTCCTCTAAGTCATCATCCCGATTGAAGTAAGTGCTCAAGATCGTAATTGCAAGTGTTAGGCAAAAAACCAGATCGCCCATCCGCTTGACATCGTTGGTCTTGAACACGCCATGCAGCTCAAAAAATTCATGGCCTGCCAGCATCTCGCCAAACTGTTTGAATGCGCCGTCGAATCGGGCGTTGTGGATCTCCATTGCATTCAGTGAGTACTTGGTCGAGTTGATTCGGGTGAACACTTCCTTTATTTCATCGATGGTTTTCTTCCCGAGGTCACGTACAACGACCTCGTATTCGAGAAACGCCAGCTTCGTGTCTTGCTGCAGCGAACTGTATGCAGGGACGTCACCTAACCTGAAATCAGGGGAACCTGTGAAGTATTGATAGAGTGTTGATATCCGTTGCTGGCCATCAACCAGCATTTGAGATCCCTCTGCAGTATCAGGGTTGACGTCGCCAGTTGCCACGTAAATCTCAGGAAACGGATATTCCTGAAGTACCGTCTTGATGAACTCCTGCTTGTGCCGGTTTGTCCAGACGAGTCGCCTCTGGAACTCGGGTCTCGGCACAAGAGTCTGGTCCTTGATGCCAGTTAGGAGTTCTCGAATACGTTTATTTGTCGCACTGGTCTTCATTTTTTCTCCTTCCCTATTTCATCGGCGCAACCACTGACCGCCCGCATTTGGTAGGCCTCGAGGAAATACCAATCCTTGTACAACGCTCCCCTGATCTTTACGGATGAGTAGTCTCCAGATGAGGACAGCGCATTAAAAAATTCCCACCAGTCGTTTCCAAATTCGAACGAATGCGATGGAGGCAACTTATCCGGCCGTATCCATCCCTGGAACAGGTAATCCTTGAACTCTCTTCCACGCTCCCAATAGCCCCCATGGTTTTCATAGTCATGGACAGCTCGCCATATGCGTGAGAAAAGACTGTCGGAAACGATGACCACGTCAATATCCGACTCGTCACAAAATGGGCGATAGCGCTTGCTGGGCGCAATGCTGAATCCGAGCTTTGCAGAACCTACAACCAAGACCTCATTCGGATGAATTTCATACTTTGCGGCGACCGTACTTCGCAATGCGAAATATGCCGGATCGGCAATAGCTGCAGGGTGGCCATATATGATGTTCTTGCGGATTACGTCCAAAGGCTGCAGATCGACAAGGTCTTGTTTGAAACTCAGAATGCGCCGATGCATATCTAGACCGCCGATCATGTTTTTTCCTTGCGCATGTCCATCGTTAGCCGAGCGCCGAAAACTGTTCGGACAGATCAACTGTCAGCCGGTGACCATTGGCTACAAGCCACTGCCGTGCCCTGTCAGCATTCGGGCACATGCTTTGGACGGTCAGCCAGAAGCGCTGCGAATGGTCCGGAATAGCCAAGTGCACCATTTCGTGAGTGACGATATAACGCAGCACATAGTCGGGAGCCATAATCAGCCGCCAGTTGAACGACAGATTGCCAAGCGCCGAACAGTTGCCCCACTTGGTGCGCTGCCCCATCACGTAGACGCGATTCGGCGCACGCTTTACACGCTTGCCAACGTCGGCCAAGTGCCTCTCGATATTCTCTCTGGCCTGCTTGCGCAACCAGTTTTCCAGCGATCTCGGCGCGGGTGTTCTTGCATTCGAACCGCAGAGGATGGAAATCGCACCTTCCTCAAGAACTACTTTATTGGGTGCCATCCAGCTATCAATTCGGACCACCTTGATCGGAACCGGTTCACCCCGAAACAGAACCTGTCCCTGCATTCTTTTTTCCGGGCGTCTCACAGCACGAAGTTGCCTGGCGCGCTCCAGTTGATCGACTACCCAAGCTTGGTTATCGGCCACAAAGGCGATGCCCTCGTGAACATCCCGGCCATCTGGCACGATGACTTCAAGCCCATCGGACTTCACTTTTATTCTCAGCTTCTTGGCGGTTTTCGAGCAAACAATCCGACACTCCACATCCTGCCCGTCGAGCAGGATGTGTTGCAGCGTGCTGGCGCGAATCGCTTCAGCTGGTGGCATCGGTGGTTACCAATTCGTCGACCGCTGGCTGCAAGAAAGGCGGATTGGCGTCATCCGGATTGAATCCAAGTTCGGCGTAGGCGGGATTCCAGGATTCAGCAAGCAGCGACTGCTCAACTCGCATCCGCCCTCCCTTGGATTGACTCCAGCCTGGCAGCAGCAATTGATTGTCGCGCAGGTGAGCCACCATCCGTCGAGCGCAGTCGGCCAGATATGGCTCATCCTTATTGGTGGCAAATTCGCGCAGAACAGTGAACAACTCGTACTCGCCGGGCTGTGTCAATCCAAGTCGATCCGGTTCCTCGTCAGACTTGGCTTTGTCATCAGCGATTTCCTGCAAGGCCTTCAGCCGTTCCTCGGCAGCCTTGTCGGCAGCATCCTTCTTGGCCTTGATGCGCGCCAGGCGCTCACCGAGTTGCCGGTAGGTGAAGCTCGGATCGTCCTCGGCCAGTTCCGCTGTCAGAATCGCTTCCAGGGCCGCGGCCTTTTCAGCCGCACTGGGGAGTTCGTCGAGCTTGGTGACATAGTCCTTGTCGATTTTGAACACTGGCAGCGCCAGCGCCATGTCCATGAATGTCGTGTTCTGCTCGATCAACTCACGGGTTTTCGCAGACAATTCGCCGAAAGTGCCTTTCTTATCGGCACCACGTTGCCGGCGGCGATAGGCAATGTAGATACTGCACAGCCAGTTGTAGACGTAGCGATGTTCGTACAGGCAGGGATCGGGCGACACGGCTTCCCAAAGACGCTCAAGGCTCTTGAAGTTGTGCTCGAATATTTTCGCCGCATCCGAGTCCTTGATGGCCCGAAGCGCGGCGAGCAGACAATCTCGCGTATCGGCAATCGTGATGCCCTTGAAGCTCTCCATGCAGCGCGCCACTTCTCCCGGAACGGTCGCCTTCAACGCATCCCAGTCGATCAGCGCTTCCTCGCGGATGTTCTCGTCGAAGTTGAGTGCCTTGGCCAGATTGGCGAATACGCCGAAATAATCCACCACCACGCCGGTGCGCTTGTCCATTGCCGGCAGTGGCCGATTGGTACGGGCGATGGCCTGCAGCAGATTGTGATCGCGCAGCGGTTTGTCGAGGTACATCACCTGTTCCACCGGCGCATCGAATCCGGTCAGCAGCCGGTCGCACACGATCAGGATTTTCAGCGGCGGCCGCCATTTACTGCGTTCCTCGCCGAATGCCTCGCGGTTCCATTCCTCCCACTGCTTCGGCGTGAGCTTGAAATGGTCGATCAGATCATCCTGCTTCTGCTTGCCGTAATGGAAGCGTGCCAAATCCTCGTCATCATTCTGGCCCTCGGAAATGATTACGTCTGACCACTCAGGCGGCAGACCGCGCGCCTTGAGTTTCTTGTCCAGCGCATCCTTGAAGCGAACGCACGCCGTCCGATCCACACCGACCAACTGCGCTTTGAAGCCGCTTGGGTCCGGGTAGGCCAAGAAGTGCTCCAGCATCTTGTCGAGCACGATCTCCACCCGATCCGGATGGCGGGCCAGTTCCTTCCATTGCGAACGCTGGCGCTGGATCAGGTCTTTCGCCTCCTCGTCCTCGAGCTCCATTTCCTCGCACATCTGCTCGAAGCCAAGACTGAGTTCCTTCTCGGCGACGATGAACGGAACCTTGTCGCGGATGTAATGCACCTCGAGCGTTGCGCCGTCCTTGATTGCGCGCTTGATACCGTAGTAGCTGAGGTAGCGTTCCTGCTCGCCGTCGGTCACCGGTCCGAAATCGCGGTGGGTATTGATCATCGCACGGTCGATGGGTGTGCCGGTGAGGCCGAAGCGGAAGGCATTGGGCAGCTTCACGCGCATTGTCATGGCGTAGCTCTCGGCCGTATTGCCCTTCTGCGAGCGGTGACACTCGTCGACCAGCGTGATGATGTTGTCCTCATCCAATGGCTTGAGGTCGCCCATTTTCTGGAACGACTGAACCGTCGTCACCAGTGTGCCGCGCCACACCGCCTTGAGTTTGTTCTTCAAATCTTCGACGCCCATTGCCTTCTCGACGTTGGGATAGTCGCAAGCGTCGAAGTCATCGGAGATCTGGGTTTTCAGATCACGCCGGTCGACGACAATCATCACGGTCGGATTTTTCAGCGCCGCCTGACGCCGCAGCTTGTAGGCGGCGAATACCATCGTCAGCGACTTGCCCGAGCCTTGGGTGTGCCACACGAGTCCGGTGCGATCCTGTGCACTGGCCCGCGCGCCGATCAGGGACAGCGTGCGATCCACGATATCGTTCACGGCCTCGAACTGCTGGTAGCGCGCCACCTTCTTGATGGTCTTGCCTTTCTTCGTCTCGAACACCACAAAATGCTGCAGGAAATCGAGCACATGACACGGCTTCAAACGCAGCAAGCCCTTCACCGGCACTTCCAGTGGATCATCAGGGTTGTCAGCCTCGGGCTCATTCCACCAGCCCTTTTTCTCTGGGTACTGCGATAGCCACGGCCCCCAAGTGTCGAGGTGACGCTCGATGTCCTCTTTCTTGGCATCGTGGAACAGCACCGTGCCATAGCGGAACGCATCCTCATCGGCCGCCACGCAGAATACGTTCGGCGTTAGCATCAATGGAGCCTGGCGCTGATAGCGCTGGAGATGATGCACCGCCTCGGTCCAATCTTTGCCGCTCGTGAGGTAGCTTTTGTATTCGGCGATTACCAGCGGAATGCCGTTCACCAGAAGCACCGTGTCGTCGCGGCATTGTTTGACGCCCTGCACGCGGTATTGGTTGGTCGCGGTGAAGTCGTTGAGCTGCTGCTTGGCCGGATCGAACTCGATGAAGTAAACGGTTTTCGCATCATCGCCAGGCACCAATTCCACTTTCACACCATCGCGCAGGCGGTCCAGCGTTTCGCGGTTGGCGGTGAGTTTGTCTGGCTTGGTCATCGTGTTGCGCAAAGCATTCACGGCCAGCAAGGCCTGGGCCGGCGTCGTCACATGGGCATTGATGCGAAGAACGGCCTCGATCAGCAATTTCTCCACCAGCGGGTCTTCCAATGGCCGCCCGAATGCTGACATCTCAGCTTCGCCGCGATAGGTCCAGCCCAACCCCTTGTCACCGGGAGTGGCGCTGCCGTAACCGGACAGCCATTGGATTACGGGGAGTTCGACGTAGCCGGCTTCGCTCATATCATTCTTTCTTCCTTGTTGAACAGTGCGGGATCGACGCGCACGGTGCCGGTGAGGAGGTCGTGCATCAAGGATTTCTTGAGCGTTTCGAGTGCAGAGAGTTTGTCGCGCAAGGCATCCTCGCGATGCTCAGCGGCCGATAGCACCGCGACGATTTCCTTCTGCTGGTCGTCCGGGGCCCGAACAAACCAGCGCGGATACAGGTCTTTGTTGTTGAGTTGAGGCACGCCGGAACTCTCGACGTAACGCGCCAGTTTTCGCCATTCCAATTGATAGCGAAAAAACTCAGGGCTGATGTCGTCGCGCACCTTCAGCGCCATCAGATTTGGATCAAGCGCGACGGGAACGGTTGTTGTGCGTACGCGATTTTTCATAATTGCCTCCCCCCGCTTGGCAATGATGATGGTACCAATGGGCAAAAGCTTGAAACTCGGATTGTTGCCAGCCACGAAGCCAATCTTGGTTCGCGTGATGCACCGCGCATTCTCAGTCAGGTTGAAGTCGCCCACTTTCATGAACCAGGCATCGGCGACCTCAGACCCGCGCAATGGCTTCAAGGCATAAACGCTGCTATTGCCGCCCGTGACTACCGAAAACGCCTGTTTGCCTTTGAGTGCTTCCCAGGACTGTGCAATTTTTCCTGCATCAGTATTTTTGCGAGGCTCAGATGTCATTTCGCAATTGAAGGCCACCTGCATCAGTGCCCGCCTTAGCGTAGATGCCTGCTCAACAGCCGTACGAGCTTGATTGATTGCATCATCTGCTGAATCCAATACGCTGGCAATGGCGGCCTGCTCGCCGGAAGGTGGAACGGGCAGTGGCATTGTCAGATAGTCGCGGAAGTTGAGATTCCGCATCTGCGTTGTCTGTTGTTCCAAACGTAAGATGCGCCCGGTCCGATTGATTCGAAAGAGTACCCAGCTCAAGTACGCTGGTGAAATCGCTGAAGCATCCGGGCGCAACAGATGCAGAAAATTGGAAAAGGCGTGTCCAGGCAAGTCCTCGCCAACGTGGCCAATTCGTCCTACTGGTTGATCGGGGCCACCACCTGACCGTTCCAGCAGAAGATCACCTTTGCGCGGTGCGAGCAGTTCTGCCTTTTCCGGTTTCAACGCACGCACCGCGATATCCGAAAGGTCGAGTCGCCTCTCATTCGTCAGATTCGTGGAGCGGAGCACGCGAAACATATGGGGGCCGCCATCATCGCCCCAATCACCGGGGGCGTTTGATTGAAGCAGGGCCTTGAGTGGCTTCACGCCCCAATCGGGTGGGACATTACCGAGCATCGTATCTTGCTTCAGCGTCAGCATGGCTGCACTTTCACATAGCCTGATTTTTGCAGCAAAGAGAGCAACTCGGTTTCAGCACTTCGCAACGAACTCTCAGCGTTTCTCAACGAACTCAGCGCTTCCGTCACCACCACCCTTGATTCCGGCTCGAAGGTATCCACGTAGCGTGGGATGTTAAGGTTGAAATCGTTCTCTTGTATCTCGTCGATGCCAACGACACGGGCATGCTTAAGCAGTTCGTCTGCATTGCCGTAGAGCGCCCCCAATTCCGTACCGACCTGCTCCACATCGCGCCGGTCGTCCTCGGCTCGGCGCCGGGCTTCGGCGATCTTTTCATCGCGTTCGGCAACCTTGGCGGCAGCCTTGTCGCGCTGTCCTTCGAGCTTGGATAAGGCCGCCTCGGCTTTATTCTTGGCTACCTTTGCGGTGATTTTGGCAAACTCGGCCCGAGTTTCCGCCACTTGAGTTTCCAGCTTGGCCAGGCGCGTCGCGTGATCAGCATATTCCGCTTCCAGTCGTTCGATCTGATCGTGCTCGCGGGTGTTGATCTGCTCGCGAATGCGCTGGCTTTGCTTCGCCACCAGGCCGGGCACCTTGGTTGCATCACCATAGGCCTGTACGTGTACCAACATCCGCATCACATCTTGCGGACGCAATTCGTTTTGATTGGAAAGTTCACGGAAATGACGAGCGGCGTAGACCAGCAGTACCTTGTCGTGCCGCTCTGGTGGCCGCTGCTTCTTCAGGATAAGCAGGCATGCCGGCACGCCAGCGCCGTAGAACACGTTGAGCGGCAGGGAAATCACAGTGTCAATCAGCCGCGACTCAATCAAGGACTTGCGGATCAGGTGCTCATCGTCGGCCTTGCGGCGCTTGATGATGGGATTGCCGTCATCGTCGAACTCACCGGTTTCCTCCTCCACTTCGGGCTGCCCCCTGAAAAGCACGCCCTGTGGGCAGACGATGCCGGCGCGGCCGTCATCGGTCAGCGAGGCAAGGATGTGCAGGATGAAAGCGTAATCACCGTAAGCGGCAGGCGGGGCCTTGAAAGCAGCGCCGCGACCGAAGCGACCAAACGGGTCCTTGAATCCTTCCTTGCCGAAAATCTCCTTCTTGAGCTTGTCCTTTTTCTTCTTGTCGTCCGTCTGCTGTTCCGGCTTCAACCACCAGAACTCATCAGAGAACGGGAAATTGGCGAGCGCCAGCGAAAACTTGCGCACCTTGCCTTCGCCATCCTTGAAGGCCGGGTCTGTGATGGTGCTGACACCGGCAGCGATGGTTGCCTCCAGACCGTGCAACACGGAGTTGATCTTGCCGATGGCGGCATTGCCCCAATTCATCTCCTGGCCGAAATATTGGGCTGATGTGGCGTGGTGGCTGTTCTCGCGCAGGTAATCCGCCGCGTGCACCAACATGCCGCCGCTACCGCAGGTGGGGTCGTAAATGGTATCGCCCGGGTGCGGCTCCAAGATGCGCACCAAGGTATCCACCACCTCGGGCGGCGTAAAAAACTCGCCCGCTTTGGCACCGGCATCGTCGGCAAACTGCTTGATCAGGTACTCATAGGCCCGCCCCAAAATGTCAGGCGGAACACTGGCGTTGGAGAGGTCGTGTGACTCGAAGTGCTGGATCAACGCGTGCACCACCTCGTTGGGGATCAGCGGTTTGCCGCTGCCATCCGGTGCCGGCTGGTTCCAGTCGACGGTGAATACGCCCTTCAATTCTTCATTGGCGCTGGATACCGCGCGCATGGCCTGCGTGAGTTTCTCACCGAGGTTCACCGATTCGGCCAGTACGTCACCCCAGCGACTGCCGTCAGGAATGGAAAATCGGTGCTCGCCACGCGCCCGAAAAACTGCCTTCTGCGCATCGGTGAATTGCTTGCCCTGCTGGCGCTCGAGCACCGCGATGGCATCGTCCGCCTCGTTCTCCCATTGGTCGCAGAGCCGCTTGTAGAACATCAGTGACAGGATGTAATTCTTGTAGTCCTGCCCGGCAGTTTTACCGCGCAGAATATTGGCAGCGCCCCACAGGTGAGCCTCGAGTTGTTGTTGTGTCAGTCTCATTGTTGTTCCGGGGTAAGTTCGGACTCGCCCATCCAGTAGCAAAGCAGCGGCGCGGGAATGCGCAGAATTCGGGTGTTGGTATCGGGCAAGTCGGGAATCGTGCCGAAGTCGTCCAGTGACTTGGTGACCACATAGCCACGGTCGATGGACTTCTGCTGGCAAAGTTCGAGCAGGCCTTTCAGGTCGCGCAGGCCGGTGTGTTGTGCACGGTATTTCACCTCAAAGGGAATAATCTGACCGTCCACCTCGGCAACGAGATCAACTTCCCGATCTTTCTTGCCGCGCCAGTAGGTGAAACGCACGTTCTGCGAATAGTAGCGGGCGAATAAGTGCTTGAAGACCGCCGTTTCGGTTGCCACGCCCAGCGCTGCCGGATCTTCAAGGATGGCCTTGCCCTTGAGCATGACGGCCGGTGCAATGGCGGCATCGGCCAGGTAAATTTTGAAGCGCGCCCGCAGCACATCCTTACCGTACCCAAATGGCGGCAGGCGGTATATCAGGTGGGTCGCCTCCAGCAATTCGATGAAACTCTGCGCCGTCGGCCGCTTGACCTCCAGATTGGCGCAGAGATCGACCATGTCGAGCAGTCCGCCATCGTGCATGCACAGGTAGAGGAAGGTGTGCTCGAGATCCAGCACGCGGCGCACACCGAACAGTGCGGTCATGTCGCGCTTCAGCACCTTGTCGATGATGTCCTCGCGCAGCAGGCGCTGGGCCTGGGTGATGCTCTCGACTTGCGCCGTCTGCGGAAATCCACCACGTACCAGATATTCGTGGAAATGCCCGACATAGGGCGCGGCAGATTCGGTGACGCGGTAGAGGTCTGGCTGTGGCCAGTCGAACAGATCGCGCAGGGACTTGAGGCGAGGCAGTGCCGGGAGTGACAGATTCTTGATTTGTAGGTATTCGTAAAACGAGAGCGTGGTCAGCCGGATCGTGTGCCAGCGGCCGACGCCTGATTCCTGTCCGGCCTCGACAAGTGGCGTCGCCGAACCGGTAAAGGCAATCCGCCGATGCTTGGCGAAGTCCACTTGGTGTTTGACCCACGTGCCCCAATCGCGGATGAACTGGGCCTCGTCGAGGAAGATGTATTCAGGGCCATCAACCTTGGGCTCCCGCTCGCGCCAAGCCTCCAGCACCGCCTCGATTCCGGCGAGTTTCAGGATCGGGTGGTCGAAGGTTGCATAAAGAATGTTGGCGGGCGGTACGCCTTCGCGCAACAAGGCATCAGCAGCCTGTAACATCAACGTGGTTTTGCCGATCTGACGTGCGCCAGAAAGCAGGACAGCCCGGGGGGCGGGCGGGTTGGTCGTCCACGCGTATAACTCCCGGAACGCCGCCCGCCGCCACTTGGGCAGATCGGAAATCGCCTCGTCACGCCACCAGGGATTGAACTGGGACAGGACGGCGACAAGCTCTTCTTTAGATACTCTCATGAGGTAAATCCTAACAGCGTAATGCGCGCAATGCAACTACACATTAACAAAAATGCGCATTCAAGGATGAATTGAATATTTTCGGGCCGATTTTCCGATCGACCGGACTCGGAAATAGCTTGGCTTCCAGATTGAACAGCGCGTTCATGGTGGCGTCGTCAATCACATCACGGAGCCAACGATGAACATCAAGCAAACCGCCTTCGACATCTGCCTCGCCAGTACTGGAGCGACAGGCAGAAAAAAGCCCAACCGATAAAGGTCAGGCTTTTTAAAGTGGTGGGCCCGCACGGACTTGAACCGTGGACCAAAGGATTATGAGTCCTCTGCTCTAACCAACTGAGCTACAGGCCCGGTAAGCTTTAGCCTTCGTTATCCAGGAAGCTGCGCAGCCGCTCGGAGCGGGTGGGGTGGCGCAGCTTGCGCAGCGCCTTGGCTTCGATCTGACGAATCCGCTCACGCGTCACGTCGAACTGTTTGCCCACTTCTTCCAGGGTGTGATCGGTGTTCATTTCAATGCCGAAACGCATGCGCAGCACCTTGGCTTCGCGCGGGGTGAGGGAACCCAGCACTTCGTTGGTGGCTTCGCGCAGGGAGGCGTACATGGCCGCGTCCGCTGGCGCAAGGGTGGACACGTCCTCGATGAAGTCGCCAAGGTGGGAATCCTCGTCGTCGCCAATCGGGGTTTCCATGGAAATCGGCTCCTTGGAAATCTTGAGGATTTTGCGGATTTTTTCTTCCGGCATTTCCATCTTTTCGGCCAGGATCGCGGGATCGGGCTCCTGCCCGGTTTCCTGCAGGATCTGGCGGCTGATGCGATTCATCTTGTTGATGGTTTCGATCATGTGCACCGGGATGCGGATGGTGCGCGCCTGGTCGGCGATGGAACGGGTGATGGCCTGGCGAATCCACCAGGTGGCATAGGTCGAGAATTTGTAGCCGCGGCGGTATTCGAATTTGTCCACGGCTTTCATCAGGCCGATGTTGCCTTCCTGGATCAGGTCGAGGAATTGCAGGCCGCGGTTGGTGTATTTCTTGGCAATGGAAATGACCAGGCGCAGGTTGGCCTCGATCATTTCGCGTTTGGCGCGGCGCGCCTTGGCTTCGCCGGTGGTCATCTGACGGTTGATTTCCTTCAGTTCCTTGAGCGGAATGCCAACTCTGGTCTGCACATCAATCAGGCGTTGCTGCTGGTCAACGATGGCATGCTGGAAACGGCCGAGCTTTTCGCTGTAAGCCTTTCCGGCTGCGATTTCTTCCACTACCCATTCCAGGTTGCTTTCATTGCCGGGAAATACCTTGATGAAGTGGGCGCGGGGCATGTCACCCTTGCTGATGGCAAAATCCATGATGGTGCGTTCGTGGTTGCGCACTTCTTCCACCAGCCCACGCAAACCGTCGCACAGCGCCTCCACCTGCTTGACGGAAAAGCGGATCGCCATCAATTCATTGGAAATCTGCTCCTGGACTTCCTTGTAAGCCTTGTTGCGGGAGCCTTTTTTCTGCAGCACCAGCTGCATCTTGGCAAAGGCTTCGCGAATCACGGCAAAGCGCTCCAGCGCATCGACTTTGAGCTGGGCCAGATTAGCGGCTGCAATGGCGGCGCCCTCGTCTCCATCTTCGTCTTCGTCGTTATTACCCTCTTCTTCCTTGCCTTCTTTCTCTTCTGTCGCTTCGGCCGCTTCAGCTATTTCTTCGCTGAATTCATCCGCACTCTGGCCATTCAGGACGCCATCGACGAGTTCATCAATACGCATTTCCTCGCGCTCGACCATGTCCACCAGGCGCAGGATTTCAGCGATCGTGGTGGGGCAGGCGGAAATGGCCTGCACCATGTGCTTGAGGCCATCCTCGATACGCTTGGCAATCTCGATTTCACCTTCGCGGGTCAAGAGGTCAACCGTACCCATTTCGCGCATGTACATGCGCACCGGGTCGGTCGTCCGGCCAAATTCGGAATCTACCGTGGAGAGCGCCGCTTCGGCCTCTTCTACCGCATCTTCGTCGGCAACGGCGGGAGTGGCATCCGACATGAGCAGGGTTTCTGCATCGGGAGCCTCGTCATAAACGGCAATGCCCATGTCGCCGATCATGCTGATGATGCCCTCGATCTGCTCGGCATCGAGCATATCGTCAGGCAGGTGATCGTTGATCTCGGCGTAGGTCAGATAACCACGCTCCTTGCCCAGTACAATCAGGCTTTTCAAGCGCATGCGCCGCGCGTCTGCATCATTCACGCGGTTATCAACATTGTCATTTTCTGTCGCCATACCTAGTCCCGAAAAAGCGTTTAACAAAACAGGGCATTATACCCTACTTCCGTATCAATTTTCACTCGCGGCCGCGCTGCAATAATTGCAGCAGTCGCGCTTTCTGTGTTTCATTCAGACCCTGATCGCGTGCCAAAGCTTTTAATGCCTCGAGTTCCTTTAGCTCAACCTTCTGCTTCAGTTGCGCTAGCGCACCGGAAAATTCCGCCTCGATTTCGCCTTCCGCGAAGCGGTCTTCCCATTTCATGACTTCCGCTGCGGCGTCGCGCAGCTTCATTTCATGGGCAGAACCCCGGAAATGCTCGATAACCGGAGCCGCATCCTTTAATTGCGGGCTCTCGGCAAGAAAATCAAGCAAAGCCCGCAAAGTGGCTTCATCGCCCTCACGCTCCACCTGTTCAGGCTCCACCCCCTGAGCCAGTTGCGGCCGCACCAGCAGCAGCTGGAGCATCTGCCGCACCAGGGAAGGCGGATTTCGCTTCGCCCTCGGCAGCGCCCTGGGCGTTTGCACGGTTTTAATCTGGAACAGATCCTCAAGCTCCGCCTGGGAAATGCCCGCCAGTTCCGCCAAGCGCTTGCGCAGCATCAGGCTCAAGGCTGGCGCGGCGACCTGCGAGAGCAGCGGACGGGCCTGTTGCAGCAAATGAGCGCGGCCTTCCTGGGTCTGCATGTCTACTTGCGCCGTCAACTCGCGCAGCAGGAACTGCGACAAAGGCAGCGCCTCGCCCAGCATGGCCTCGAATGCCGCCTTGCCCGCACTGCGCACGTACGAATCCGGATCCTCGCCCTGGGGCAGGAACAGAAAGCTCAGATGCTTGCCGTCCGCCACTTGCCCGAGACTGTTTTCCAGCGCGCGCCAGGCCGCTTTTCTGCCTGCGGCGTCGCCATCGAAACAGAACACGATGCTGTCGCTCTGGCGCAGCAGCTTTTGCACATGGGTCGGCGTCGTCGCCGTACCCAGCGTCGCCACCGCATACTCGATGCCGTTCTGCGCCAGCGCCACCACATCCATGTAGCCTTCCACCACCAGCACGCGATCGGCCTCGCGAATCGCCTTGCGCGCCTGGTAGAGGCCGTACAGTTCCTGCCCTTTTTCGAACAGCGGCGTTTCCGGGGAATTGAGGTATTTGGGCTCGCCCTGATCCAGCACGCGCCCGCCGAAACCGATCACCGCGCCGCGCGGGTTGATGATGGGGAACATGATGCGGTCGCGGAAGCGGTCGTAGCGCTTGCCGTTTTCGCCCTCGATCACCAGCCCGGCCTGCACCAGGGCCTTGGCGTCATAATCGGGGAAAACATCCCTGAGGTTCTGCCATCCCGGCGGCGCGTAACCGATGCCAAAACGTGCCGCAACTTCTCCGGAAAGGCCGCGCCGCTTGAGATATTCGATCGCCTTGGGAGCGCGCTTCAGCTCTTCCCGGTAATAGCTGGTAGCCTGCAGCATGACTTCCGCCAGGTCCGCGCTCTGGGCTGAGCGCTGCTTTTCGGCCACGGCCTCCTGCGGCACCGTCATGCCGGCACTGCGCGCCAGATCCTCGACTGCCTCCACGAAACCCAGCCCCTGGTATTCCATGACGAAACTGATGGCGGTGCCATGAGCGCCACAGCCAAAGCAGTGATAGAACTGCTTGGTGGGGCTAATGCTGAAGGAAGGGGTTTTTTCGCCGTGGAACGGGCAGCAGGCCATGTAGTGCGCGCCCGCCTTTTTCAGCGGCACATAGCGCTCGACCACATCCACGATATCGAGGCGGTTCAGCAGATCCTGTATGAAAGACTGAGGAATCAAAAGCTGGCGCAAACCCTGAAAATGGAAAACGCCAGGAACAATCCTGGCGCTTTTGAATCAAGCCCTAAACCGCAAAAAGAGCAATCAAGCGCCCAGTTTTGCCTTGATCAGGGCGGAGACCTGGCCCATGTCGGCCCGGCCCGCCACTTGCGGCTTCACAGCGGCCATCACCTTGCCCATGTCTTTTACGCCAGCAGCACCGGAGGCGGCAATTGCGTTCACCACCAGCTGCTCCACTTCGGCATCGGACAGGGCCTGCGGCATGTAGGCCTGAAGCACCGATACTTCAAATTTCTCGACATCCGCCAGATCGTTGCGCTTGGCGGCTTCATACTGGGAAATCGAATCGCGGCGCTGTTTGAGCATCTTCTCGATCACCGCAACCACTTGCGCATCATCCAGCTCGATGCGCTCATCCACTTCGCGCTGCTTGATGGCGGCCTGGAGCAGACGGATAGCCGACAGACGCGGCACATCCTTGGCGCGCATCGCCGCTTTCATGTCTTCGGTGATGCGCTCTCTGAGACTCATGAGCGGGAGAAGTCTTGCTTAGTACAGCTTGGTCGGCAGCATCTGGCTGCGCAGGCGCTTGTAGTGGCGCTTCACGGCAGCTGCGCCTTTGCGCTTGCGCTCGGCAGTGGGCTTCTCGTAGAACTCGCGGGCACGCAGTTCGTTGAGCAGACCGGAACGTTCGATGGTACGGCGAAAACGGCGCAATGCGACGTCAAACGGTTCGCCTTCTTTTACGCGGACACTTGGCATATCAGTCTTTCTCGACAGAAATTAAATTGGAAAAGCGGAGATTCTAACAGAGTGAGCCTGTTTTTCCAAACCCTGATCGCTGCTTTATACAATAAACAAGGGCCGCATGATTTGCGGCCCTTGTCACTTACGCTTGCTGCTGAGTCGAAACGGAAATTACATCATGCCTTCCATGCCGCCCATCCCACCCATGCCGCCGCCCATGCCACCACCGGCGGAGTCGTCCTTCGGCAGTTCGGCGACCATGCAATCGGTGGTCAGCATCAGGCCGGATACGGAAGCAGCATTCTGCAACGCATAGCGGGTGACCTTGGTTGGATCGAGCACGCCCATTTCCACCATGTCGCCGTATTCGCCGGTACCGGCGTTGTAACCGTAGTTACCCTTGCCTTCCATAACCTTGTTGACCACGACGGAAGGTTCGTCACCACAGTTGGCAACGATCTGGCGCAGCGGCTCTTCCAGGGCGCGCATCACGATCTTGATGCCGGCATCCTGTTCGGCGTTGGCGCCCTTGAGTCCGGCAATCGCGGCACGGGCACGCAGCAGGGCAACACCGCCGCCAGCAACAATGCCTTCTTCAACGGCTGCACGGGTAGCGTGCAGTGCGTCTTCCACGCGGGCTTTCTTCTCTTTCATTTCCATTTCGGTCGCGGCGCCGACTTTGATCAGTGCCACGCCACCGGCCATCTTGGCCACGCGTTCCTGCAGCTTCTCGCGGTCGTAATCGCTGGTGGACTCTTCGATCTGCTTGCGGATCTGCTTGACGCGGCCTTCGATATTCTCGGTGTCGCCATGGCCGTCAATGATGATGGTCTCTTCCTTGCCCACTTCGATACGCTTGGCTTGGCCCAGATCGGTCAGCGTGGCTTTTTCCAGGGTCAGGCCCACTTCTTCAGCGATCACGGTGCCGCCGGTGAGGATGGCGATGTCTTCCAGCATGGCCTTGCGGCGGTCGCCGAAGCCCGGCGCCTTGACCGCAACAGTCTTGAGGATGCCGCGAATGTTGTTCACCACCAGGGTGGCCAGCGCTTCGCCGTCCACGTCTTCAGCGATGATCAGCAGCGGACGGCCAGCCTTGGCGACTTGCTCCAGTACCGGCAGCAGATCACGGATGTTGGAAATTTTCTTGTCGTGCAGCAGGACGAAGGGATTTTCCAGCAAAGCAAGTTGACGGTCCGGATTGTTGATGAAGTAAGGAGACAGGTAACCGCGATCGAACTGCATGCCTTCCACAACTTCCAGTTCGTCAGCCAGGCCGGAACCGTCTTCCACGGTAATCACGCCTTCCTTGCCTACCTTGTCCATCGCCTCGGCGATACGCTCGCCAATAGATGCGTCGGAGTTGGCGGAAATGCTGCCCACCTGAGCGATTTCCTTGGTGGTGGTGCAAGGCTTGGAAATTTTCTTCAGCTCTTCAACGGTCGCAGCGACGGCCTTGTCGATACCGCGCTTCAGATCCATCGGATTCATGCCGGCAGCCACATACTTCATGCCTTCCTTGAGGATGGCCTGAGCCAGCACGGTTGCAGTGGTGGTGCCGTCGCCGGCCACGTCGGAAGTCTTGGAAGCCACTTCCTTCACCATCTGTGCGCCCATGTTCTCGAAGCGGTCTTTCAGCTCGATTTCCTTGGCCACGGAAACGCCGTCCTTGGTGATGGTGGGGGCGCCGAAAGAACGCTCCAGAACCACGTTGCGGCCTTTAGGACCGAGGGTTACCTTGACTGCGTTAGCCAGAATGTTGACACCTGCCACCATGCGGTGACGTACGTCATCACCAAATTTTACGTCTTTAGCTGCCATGTTCTAAATCTCCTGATCTTAAATGTAGGTTGGGTTAGCTGCGTAGCAGCGTAACCCGCCATGTTGCGATGTGCCGGTTCACGGCCTGCGGCCTAACCCGGGCTACGCGGTTATTTAGCCTTCGATCACACCCATCACGTCTTCTTCGCGCATCACCAGCAGCTCTTCGCCGTCAACCTTGACGGCCTGGCCGGAGTATTTGCCGAAAATCACCTTGTCGCCCACTTTCAGGGACAGCGCGCGCAGTGTCCCGTTATCCAGCACCTTGCCTTCGCCCACGGCCTGAACCAGACCCATGTCCGGCTTCTCTGCCGCATTGCCGGGCAGCACAATACCGGACGAGGTTTTTTCTTCGGCTTCCAGGCGCTTGACGATCACGCGGTCATGCAAAGGACGAATTTTCATTGCTTGAATCTCCTGTTGGTTTAACTTTTTGAAATTCCATGGCGACGGAGTTGTTAGCACTCACGTCTGGCGAGTGCTAATAATAGGGATTGCATCTTCATATTTCAAGGGCATTCTCATGACAACCATGCCGTTCACCAACAAAACCACCTGATTTACCTGTCAAACCGGAAGCCATTCATAAGGTATCGTGTGGATATTTGAGAGAGTGACCGCAAACTTCATGGATAACGCGCCACAGCCGGAAATTGTTTGGCCTCTTACCTGCGCTCGCGCCTGCCAGCGCGATATCCTTTTCCATCAAAAGCGTAACGTGTCATGACCTGTCCATGGTTTTGGCCGGCAGCCAGCAGGCTCGGCTGCATGGTGCCGATATTTCTCAACCCACAAGACCAGCCTGGCAATTCAAATGGGTCGTTCAGGCCATCGATCGTTCCAACCGGGTGGGCGCACTCTCCGCGCAGGACATAAATATCCCAGCGCATGGTGTCGGGATGGAGGCCGGGTTCATTACATGGCACCAACATCACGGGCGAGCTGCACCCATCCAGATCCAGTTCCGTTACCACATGCGTCGCCACCTCCCAGCTCAACCGGCCATCGCGGCTGACGACGATGCCCTTCACCTGCGGCAGCGGCAGGCACGGCCCGCCCAGCGGGGGGGGGTCGCGTTTCATGGCTGGTTGCTCCAGTTGTCGCGCACGGGGTTGCGGATGAATGTGGCGTAGGCAAGGCGCAGGGCGGCATCGATCGCTGGCGTCGCCTCGATGATCATGGGCAGCAGCATCTCGACACGGGCGCGCGGCGTCGCCAGGGACAGGTACGGGTCGGTCAGGAACAGCGCCTGGCTGGGGCCACGAGCACCCGGCACCCAGCGCTGCCAGGGCACCGGCGCGATATCCTTGCGGATCTGGAGATCGCGCCCGGCGGCGGCCTCCATGATTGCCAGGCGGTTCCAGATGGCGGCCACCGTGGTCTGCTCGCGCATGGTCGGCAGGGCGCGGCGCGGGCGGCGGATGTCGAAGGCCCCGGCCAGCAGGTAGAACACCTGCTCGTAATAGGAATTGGTCCAGCCTCCGCTGCTGCGCGAGGTGTCCATGGTGTCGTAGGCATTGCTGGCATCCTGCTCCGCCCAGATCAGCCAGGACTCCAGCCAGGCCAGGCCTTCCTGCGCCCGGGTTCGCTCCGCATCGCTCATCCCCGGCGCGGTGTCGCCGCGCACTGGCGGCGCGCAACTATCCGGCAAGCCCGCCAGGCAGCGGATCAGGAACACGAAGCTGTCGGTGTTTTCCAGCGCCAGGCTCGATGGGCCGATGAAGGAAATCAGCCGGTTGGCGTCATAGGCATAGTCCACCGTATCGAGCGAGCCGTGGCCGGATTCGTGGACCAGGATCAGGGCCCGGTTCTGCGCCGGGGTCAGCCCCGCGTATTCGTCAATGGCCGGATCGAAGAACAGGTCGCAGAAGGTCTTGTTCGAAGTCGCGCCCACGCCATTGTTGTAGGCGATGGTATTGGAGCAGCCCCCATCGCAATCCGTGCCGCGCTGGCGGCGCACGCGCACCACGCCATCGATGTGGCGCCGCCAGGTGCGCAGCTTGCCGCGCACCTGGTCACGCCGGGCAGGCGTGCCGAAAAACGTGGTCAGGGCGCTATCGCCGTCGGCGTCGCCCGGTACCAGCTTGGCGATGGCCGTGTCCATCAGACCCAGGCCGTCTGTGATGGCAGCGTTGAGCTGGGTCGTTTCCGCCGGCGTCAGGGGCGGGTTCGCCTGCACGCAATTGGTGGTGACGGTGGGCGAACAGCATACCTGCGTGGTGGGGGCGGCGCCCGGTGGCACGACCTCGACCTTGCGCCGGGTCTGGTAGATCAGCACCCGGCCGCTGGCGCCGGGCTGCGGGTCCGGAATGCGCAGCACAGCCGCGGGCGGCGTGCATACGCCGGGGTTGCCATGCCCGGCGGCGGCGAAAGCGGCATCCACGGCATTGATGCGCGCAGTCGCCAAGAGGTCGCCGAAGTCGATGCGCTCATCCTCGCTGATGAAGCCGCGCAGGGTCAGGGTGCAGCCGCGATGGCTGCCGGTCAGGCGCTGGACCTTGGCCGTATCGGTCGCGTCGAGCGAGGACGAGCCGCGGGCAAAAAAGATGTCCTCGTCGCGCCCGCCAGTGACCTCCCCGCCGACCTGGTACTGCTCTTCCGGCACGCTTCCCGCCAGCCGCACTGGCACCGTCAGATGCGAGCGCACCTCGTCGAGGCAGCGCAGGGTGGCCTGCTCGACCACCCCGGGCTCAGGCACGGCAATCGACTCCGCGGTCTGGAAATCGATCACCGCCTGTTCCGTCACCGGCCCGAATATCTTGTCGACACCGTCGCTATTCGGGCCGTAGCTGCCGAGATCGTAGCCGAGATCGGCCAGTGCCTGCTGGATCAGCCCGATGGCCGCCGGGCAGTCGCTCCAGCGGCGCAAGGAGTAGGTTCCATTGAACACCTGCATAATGGTGAGCTGCTGTGGAAAAAACACCGGCACGGCGCGCCCGGCGAGCACTGTCGGGTCGCACTGGCGCTGCACCTGTGGCGTGACACCCGGGCCGGCCTGCTGCACCACATGGGTGAGTTCGTGCGCCAGCAGGTGCCTGCCTTCTTCGGTCTGCGTCTGGTATTCGCCCGCGCCGAACACGATATCGCTGCCCAGGGTAAAGGCGCGCGCGCCCACCGAACGGGCCAGTCGCGCCGCCGGTTCGCCGCTATGGATGCTCACAGCCGAGAAATCGTGGCCGAAGCGGGGTTCAAAAAAACCGCGCGCCGAGGGAGGCAGTGGCATGCCACGCCCCTGCAGCCCGGCCATGTCCGCCGCGAAGCCATCCGTCACAGCGGGCAGGTCTCCGGGCATGCGCTTGGCCTGTAATTTTTTCTCGCGCAGCTCTTCCTCGCACTCGGTGCACATCCGCTGCACTTCATCCCCTGCTGCATGGATGCCGGACCCGGCCACCCCATGCATCACCTCATCGGCGACCCGGTCGGCCTCGCGTTCCAGCGGATCATGCGGCTGGCTGACGCTGAGCTTGGCCTGAATGCCGCGCAATGCCTGGCGCACCGGCGAACGCGGGGACAAGGCCGGGCTGGCCGCCACGGCAGCTGTCGTGGCGCGGGCATTGGCAAATTGCGTGGTGTGCATGATTACTCCTGCTCCTCTTGCATAAGCTGGTCATGGTTCGCGCCAGTACAGGCAGCGCTCACGGCCCCAGCTGCCGGATACGCTGGCTCAGCCTCTGCTGGGCGCTTCGGACCGCAGCAGCGAGGGTGTTGCCGCGACCGGTGTAAATCGGGTTGTCGGGCCGCGTCCAGGCCACGGCATTGGGGCCGATGCCATCCTGCTCCCGGTTCACCACGGAGTCGTTGGAAACGAAGAACCGCTCCCCTTTGCGCCTTATCTGCGCCAGCGCATGGGCATCGTCCAGCGTATTGCCGGCCCGGAGCTGTTGATCGCTGGCGCGCACGCCAATGATGAAGCGCTCGACCCGGCCGCCCGCCAGTTCAAGCAGGCGCGCGCCGAGAAGCGCATAACCGCTGCACACCAGGCTGCGCACGCCAACGGCTCCGGGTGGGCGGGCAAAGATGTCGTCGATATTGGCCACGGCGAGGTCCCCCATGCGCGTGACGACGCCATGCTCGAAGAAAGCGCCGGCAAATCGTTCATAGGTCTGGCGGACAGCGGCATTGGGCTGCTCTCTCAGGCTCGTGAAATAAGCCTGTGTGTCCGTCTGGGACGGCACCAGGGCGGTAGCTCGCCCCAGGGCCTGATCCATGCCGCCACGCACATCCAGCTGCGCCTTGATGCGCCGGGCGGCAGCGGCGATGAATTCCAGCCCGCGATCCATCGGGCCGCTACCGAACAGGCGTTCCAGGTCCTCGCCGATCAAGTCGAGCTGGGCCCGGTGCAGCCCGATGTCGGCGGCGCCGGGCGCATTGGCGAAGCCCTGGCTGCTGAATGCAATCAGGTAACGCAGCAGGAACATCACCTTGCGCGCTGAACCCGGCCACAGCCCCAATTCCCTCGCGCTATCGCGCACATGGGTGCGCAGGCGGCGGGCCTGTTCGCGCACGGTATCGATAGCCTCCTGGCTGATGCCCTCGCCAAGCGCGATCAGCGCGGTCAAATCGCGCTGCACCCGGTCGCCTTCATTGGCCAGCGCGTCGATATTGGCGCGGGCCTGCGTGTCGCGCAGGCCCGTCATGATCGTTCCCATCTCGGTATCGGCCTGGCGCAGGGCAATGCGCGCCCGCATCACCCCGTACTCGCCGTTGATTTCGCGGCGCGCGGCGCTGAGATGATTGTCCAGCGCGTTGAGATTGCCGGACAAGCCGCTGCTGCGCGTGGCGGCGGTCTCCATGTGCGGCAGCGCCTCCTGCAGGCGGGTGACGGACTGTTGCAGATTGCCGCGCTGCGGCGCGGGCAGGGTGGGTATCAGTATTGAGCTGGCCAGGTTCTGGCTGCGGGTAGTGTCCCCAGCCCACTCGCCCACTGCGCGCGCGCCCTGCCCGGCCTCGGCCAGCCGCCGTTCCTGGCGCCGCCGCGGCATGACGAAGCTGTCGTATCTTCCGGGCTGGCTGCGCAGCGCCTGGCGGGCGGCGGCCACATCCAGCGCGCCCTGGGCGCTGCGCGTGTCCCACAGCGCCACGACCCCCGGCACCCCCGCTTCGCACACGAAGCGCCGCGCCTCCGGGCTCTGGCGGATCTGCCGTTCCAGGGGTTGATATTCCGGCCCCAGCGCGTCCAAGAGCTGGATCGAGCGATCGAGATGCATCAGCAACCCGACCCGCCCGGGCAGGATGTCATCCGTCTGACTCAGACAGGCCGTGACGCGCTCGTCCGGTTGCGCCGGAAGCGCGTCGCGCTGCAGGGTGGATGGGGCGCTGCCCGATGACTGCTGCACCACATGGGTGAGCTCGTGCGCCAGCAGGTGCTGCCCAGCCGTGGAGCTGGGAGCGTATTCGCCCGCGCCGAAAACAATATCGCGCCCCAGGGTAAAGGCGCGCGCGCCCACCGAGCGGGCCAGGCGCGCCGCCGGTTCACCGCTGTGGATGCTTACAGCAGAAAAATCACGGCCGAAACGGGGCTCAAAAAAGCCGCGCGCCGAGGGCGGCAGTGGCACGCCGCGACCCTGCAGGCTGGCCATGCCCTCCGTAAGCTCATCCGCCACAGCGGGCATATTCCCGGCAATGGGCCTGGCCTGAATTTTTTTCTCGCGCAACTCATCCTCGCACTCCTTGCACGTGCGCTGCACTTCGGCGCCAGCCGGATGGATATTTGCGCCTGCCACCCCATGAACCACCTCATCGGCCACCCGGTCGGCCTCGCGTTCGAGCGGATCGTGTGGCTGGCTGACAGCGAGCCTGGCCTGAGCGCCGCGCAGGGCGCCTCGCACGCGGGGGCGCTGCGCGAAACCAATGAGGGCGCCAGCCACCGCAGAAATGCGGATTTTCGTGCAGTGTTCGTCAGCCATGATGGAGACCCCCCGCCAAGAAAAACATCAGTCTTCCCGGCCCGTTGTGCCGTTAACCCAGATAATCCATTTGGGCGTAGGTCGGGCTTCAGCCCGACATGTCGGGTTAAAACCCGACCTACAACTCTTTGATTTTCCGATACCCAAACGGCTAATGAACTAGCTGGGTTAATACTCGTGAGCTAGCTGCTCGACTCCTGTCGTTCGCTGGTGCCGAAACTATAGGTTTTCTTCCCGCCAAACAGGCTGAGCGGCACCAGCGCATCACCCACCATCCAGTAATCAGCGGCGCCGCTGGATTTCATTTCGACCGCGGCAGCATGCACACAGTTGGTGTCACGCTTGAAATCGCCGGGCAGGGCAGAATAGCCATAACCGGAAGGATGAAACTCATAACGGTCCTTGAACCAGACGTGAACCATGCCACTCGCGCTATCCACTTCATATTGCAGGATGTCAATCGCGCCCAGCGCATACTGAAAATCCTCAACGTCATAGTGATATTGCTCGATCTTGAGCGACCCCGACAGCGGCGAGGATGTCATTGCCCCGGCGATGGCGCCCTGCACGCCCACATCCCGGCGGACAATATCGGCGATATCCACAGGAAGGTCCACTCCTCCACCAGTCAGTAAGTGATCCAGGTGTTTTTGTGCCAAAGGCCAATCGCTCATCTCATGATCGCGCGCCAATGACAGCACCTTGGCTGGCGAATAAAAGGAACAGGCAAAACCCATGGGAGTAAAGGCGCTCGAATCCTTTTGCACATCCGCCCATTTACCTGTTGGCAGGTGATCATGACTGATGCCTGGCGTAAATACGGTTGCCGGGAAACTTGCCTCGGGGCCCGGAGGGGCGCTTGCCTGACGCATGATGGCGGCGTCACCGCCTTGCTGCTGCACCACATGCGTGAGCTCGTGGGCCAGCAGGTGCTTGCCTTCTTCGGTCTGCGCCTGGTATTCGCCCGCGCCGAACACGATATCCTTGCCCAGCGTTTAGGCGCGGGCGTTGAGCGCGCGGGCGGATTCGGCCGCCGCCGCGCCGGTGTGCACCCGCACGGCGCGGAACGCCATGCCGAACCTCGGCTCGAAGAAATCCCGCGCTACCGCATCGAGCGGCTGCCCCGGGCCGAGGACGGAAACGACATCCTCTCCGGCCGCCGGCGCAGCGCTTTCCGGGCTGCTGCCTTTCCTCCGGATTTCGCGCTTTTCCTCTTCCTCGCAGGCGCTGCATTTCAACTGGACCATCGCCCCGGGCGTGGCCGTAATAGCGTTGGCGATGGTGTCGGCCTCGCGCTCGGCCGCATCGCCCGGCTGGCTTACCCTGAGCTTGGCCTGGACGCCGCGCAGCGCATTCCGCACCCGGAAACGCTGGTTGTATCCAGTTGGCGCGCCCCCGGTCGTGACGGGGGTGCGGTTTGCCGTGCAGTGCAGGTCAGCCATGGTGCAAGTCCTCGCGCAAAAAACGCCTGGCCGCTCAGCGCAGGGTCAGTTTGAGCTCAGCCGCCTTGACCAGCTGCTTGGCCGTGGCAGCATCGATATTGGCACGGTTGAAGGTCGCCGTGTCGGCCCTGGCCAGGTCCGCCAAGGTCAGGACGCCCGCCTCGGTCAGGCGCTTGGCGGTGTCGGCATCGACCTCGGGCAGGGCGCGCACCGGCTGCGCCCTGACCAGCTCGGTCAGTATTTCCTTCTGCCGGATGACCAGGGTTTCCATCTCGCCGCGCATGCCCGCCACGGCGCCGGAAAGCTCGCTGCGCTGGGCCTGAAGCCCGGCGAGCTCGACCTTGAGCGCGCCGACTTCCTGCTGCATCTGGCCCTTGTGCTTTTCCAGCGCCTCCAGTTCCTCGCGGCTGCTCCCCAGATTGGCCATCTCGGCCCGGCGCGCCTCCACCCTGGCGTATTCCGCGTTGACCTCCGCAAGATCGCGCAGCGCCGCCTTGCGCCGCTCGTAACTGTCGATCTCGGCCATGGCCTCCGGCGAAATGCCGGCGACGCCCTTTTCCTCGGCCAGGGTATAGAACATGACCTTGCCGTCCTGCTCATACAGCGTGACTCTGGCGTCCGGCGGCAGATGCACCGGGGCCTGGCGGTAGGCGGCAAATTTGCCTGCGTCCTGCATGCGGTCATAGGTTTTCACCGACTCCACCTGCACGCCCTGGCGCTCCAGGCGCTGCTGCGCATCGTCGACATCGGTTTCGAGCACCTGGGTGCGGTCCAGGCCCGGCTGGGTAATGGCGCTTGCCTCGACCCGGTTCAGTATCGAATCCCTGGCCAGCAGTTTGTAGACATTGAGGTTCTTCTTCTCGGCGCTCCACAGGGTCTTGAAATCGGCGCCCTGGAACATCTGGATGCCCTTGCGCAGCACGCTGCTTTCGACCTGATTGCCGGTCTTGGCATAGGCATGGGTATAACTGCCGATGGCATGTTTCTGATAGAGCTTGTCGAACAGGTCGGGAAACACCAGGCAGCACAGCTCCTCCACGCCTTTCTTCAGCAAGGGGGCGACCGGCACCAGCGACAGCCAGTAGGACATGGCCGGGAAGCTCTTGACGTATTTGCGCTTGGCGAAATTGCACACCTTGTAGATCCTGTTTTCGCGCACCTCGATACCGGCGAGGTAGAGCCTGTCGTCGTCCTCGCACTCCGGGCACTTGATCAGCAGGTGGTGGCAGAAGCAGTCCTTGAGGTATTGCAGCAGGCTGCCGGACAGCCCCCAGAATGCCGCCAGCGCCTCGCCACGATACCCTTCCAGCTTGTCGAGAAAGTCCTGGCTGGTTTCAAGCTCATCGCCGGGAATCACGCTGATGGTGTTGCTGAGGCCGTTGAGCGCATAAACCCGGTCGCTCGGCGCATTGACGGCGATGGACACCGGCGAGATCTGCAGCGGATGGCGCAGGGTGGAGGTCTGGCCGTTGGCGAGGTTGAACAATTGCAGGCGATAGCCGTCTTCCAGTCTCGCCAGCAGACGGCTGGAAGGCATGTGCCAGGCCAGGCGCACGATAGTTTTTTCCACCAGCAGATTGTGGAACGGGATGCTTTCCAGGGCGTTCTCGGAAAAGTCATAGACCAGGATGTGCTTGTTCTCGTCCTTGTTGTCCCAGGGATTGGTGACCACGCACAGCATGGCGCCAGCGCCGGAATCCTTGGCGGGGACCAGCAGCACATCGTCGCTGCCATAAACGACCGCGCCGGTATCGGGCCGCGTCAGGGCCCGGGAAAACTGCGGTGCAAGATTGCTGCCGGCGACGTCCAGCTTCATGCCGACCACGCGGTTGTAAATCCCGCCCACGGCAGTGCCCGAACTCGCAGTGGCGACGGCGCGCTGCGAGGCGAGGTCGATGCTGACATGGCCGCAGGCGTTGAACTGGTACCTCGGCTCCGGGCGCCCGGTTTCGCTCAGGATCGCATCAGTCTTGAAGGCAAACAGGCCAGCGCCCATGCCGATCATCCACAGCTCGTCGCCCTTGGCGGAGAACGCCAGACTGGACATCTTCAACCCGCACAATACGCGCACCGGCCGCCAGGCGTATTTGCCCTCGCCTTCAATATCCGCCATGCCGATCACGGTGTCGCCGCTGGCCAGGCTGGCGATGGCGACCAGCAGCTTGCCCTCGGGGTGAACCGCCACATCCACCACCCGCGCGCCTTCTCCGGCCGGCATTTCGATGATCTGGGTCATTTCCTCCTTTTCCAGATTGAATTCATGGATGGTGTTGTTGGCGGCGCCGCAGGTGAAGGCCTGCCTGCCTTCCGGCGCGAGGCGCAGGCGGGGGTGCCAGCCCTTGGCGAAAATGGTGGAGAGCCTGGTTTCTGGGAAGGGATAATCCGGAAACACGTCGCCCTCGAACATGGCGCAGAAGGTCTTGCTGCGCAGCAGCTCCTGCAGGCGCAGGTAGAATTTCCGGAGGATTTCGTGCTCCTTGTGCGAAAGGAACACATAGCGGCCGTTGTCGTAATTGAAGATCTGGATGGCCAGGTTCAGCAAGGTGATCCAGCGGCGCAGGGTGGGGCCCACCAGGGCATTCTTCTCCTCGGGGTCGGCGCTCAGCTCGTCCTGCAAAGCCTCCACCAGGTCCTTGACGCAGTGCTGGTAGAAATCCATCAGCAGGGTGCCGTCGAGCAGGGCCTCCCAGTTGTTCTCCTTCTTGGGGTCGTATTTCTCGACCTTGAATTCGACCTCGCCATCGGCGCCACGGGCCACCGTCAGCGCGACGCTGCCCTCGCCGTTTTTCAGGATGGCTTTGGCGGGGCTGGCGCTATCGTGCGCCTCGACCAGGGCGAGAAGATCGAAACTGTCCGGCCCTTCCATGACCACGTCGTGGCCATCGCAATCGATGGCGTAACCCTTGCGCACCGACACCTTGCGGCGGCGGCCTTCGTCCTCGCCAGCATCGGGAAGCGTGTCAGGACCGCATTCCACCTGCAGGCCGCAGACAATGCCCCAGCCGTGCAGATGCTTGTTGTGGAAGCGCAGATCGCGCTGCTGGCACAGCCAGTCCAGCGCCTCCTGCACGTTCTCGGCGGGGGTTTCCTTGCAGCCGGTGTTTTCATAGCCCACATTTTCGGCCCACAGATCGGCCAGGGGCGGAAACTCGAAGCGGCGGCGCGCCTGGTCGCTGGCAAAATCCTGCACCTGGCCGCCGGCATCCACGCCGGCCAGCCACAGATAGTGATGCACGATGCCCTCTGGCGCGGCACCGTCGAGCAGGACATCGCCCGGCTGGTGCACCGCCTCGCGCACGGCCGCGAGCCAGTAATCTCCGGCGACGAAGGCCCGGCTGCCGAGCTCCAGCGCCAGCGCCATCGACATCAGGTTGAGCTCGAGCCCGGCGCCCAGCGCCACGTGGCCGTGGGCCTCCTCTCCCAGCCCGGTGGAGAGGGAAACGCCCTTGTCCTTGCCTTCCGTGAACGACCATGCCCCGCCGCTGGAACGTGCCAGCACGCAGTAGCCGTCCCAGCGCCGCACCCAGGGACAGCCCGCGGGCGCGGCCGCCGGATAGGGCGCAAGCAGCTGGCCCCGGCTGGCGCTGAAGCCGGTGGCCAGATGCACGCCGGGATTCTGTTCGCAGGCAAGGTTGAAAAATTCGTAGATCCAGCCGCCCTGATCGAAGTCCATGGGCAGCTGGCCGGTCTTGTGCTGCTCGGCGCCATTCTCGCCCGACCACTTGAGGGTCAGCTCGCCGCTGCCGTCGTTATTTCCCTTCCAGTCGTGCACCTCGACGCGGAACAGGTAATTGCCCACGCGCGCATCGAGGGCCACCTCGCTGGCGCAGGGGTCGCACGGGTCGGCGGCGGAGGTCGAACGCCACAGGGCCAGGGTGAGCGGCGCATTGCCGTGCGGCGGATTGACCGCCGGGTCGGCAGGATCGACCCCGGCCGGGCACCATTTCACCTGCAGCATGGTGCGCGTGCGGGTGCAGGTATCCGCACCGTGCAGGCCGGGGTCCAGCAGTTCGCCATCTTCGAGCGCGAGCACCGGGCGCTCCCACACATCGGCATACAGCACGTAGCCGCTCGGCGCCGAGCCACCGCTCAAGGGCAGCGCCTGCGCCTGGCTGAAATCCGGCTGCGCGGCAAAATCGAGCGCCGCCGTACCGGGCAATTCGGCATGAATGCCGTCCACGTAGAGATGGCCCGGTTGCAGCCTGAAGTTATCCAGCACCGCGAGCCCCCGGTCGCGCGGCGCACCGCTGCCGATGGCGTCGCGAATGGCCTCGTCGACGCGCGTTTTCATCACGTCCATCAGCTCGTTCCAGTCGGCATCGGTGAGCATGCGCCCCTGTTGCTGATAGACGCCGGAATAACGCTGCCCGGGCTTGAAGGTGTTGCGGGAAATCTGCGTTTTCATCCTCTTTTCCTCTCTCTGCCCGGCCACGTTCCGTGGCCGGTGTTATTGCATTCGGTCGGCGCCGCTTTCGGCGGCGTCAGGCGGCTTGCCCTATTCCTGCAGTCATGTAGGTTGGGTTAGGCGCGGTTTTTTGCGCCGTAACCCAACAAACCCAAATCATCCAAGCATCGGTGTTTAAGATTGGGTTTGTTGGGTTACGCGATAAAGCCGCTAACCCAACCTACACCTTTGCAGCGCATGTTGCGTAATCAATGGGTTCAGACACTAGCCCTGTTTCTTCAGCGGCGCCGGACAGGCCAGGCTGGTGGCCGGAATCACCACCGCCTCGATCCCTACCGGCAGAAAATCCTGCAACTTGCTCACCATCGCCTCCCACTGCAGCACGTAGCCGCGGCTGTGGAACGCGCCCATCTCGCCGCCGTCCTCGGCACCGTGGCGAATCTCCGCCAGGCAGGCCGGGTGCAATACGCCGCAGGAGCGATCGCCGTAATGGCTGGTGAAAAACAGCGGCTTGGCGGTGCTGCAGCGGAACACCGCCACGGCGCCCATGTCCGTTTTCGACAGGCGCGAGTAGCGGATGCAGCCGGCCTGGGGTGGTTTTTCCTGGGTCGGATGATCCTTCTGCACGATGCCGGCAAAAATGCAGTCGCTGGCATCGAGCCACTCGCACACGGTCTTGCGCAGCACGGTGCAATACTCCAGCCGCATCAGGCCGGTGGCAGTGCTGACATCGCGGAACAGGCAATCGCGCGCGCTCAGCGCCGCCACGGCGGAGCCGGAAAACTGCGCCACCACTCTGGGCGCGGCCACGTTGCGGAGAAACAGGCGGCCATGCTGGCAATTGACGGTGGCGGAAAAGGCAAAGCCCTCGATGTGGTAATCCTTGTGCGCTGACAGGGTGGCCGGGCCGGTGAAGCGGATCGCCTGCTTGCTCCTGTTGCGGATGCGATAGCTGGCGGCATCCTCGGTAATTTCCACCAGCGCCTGATATTCCGGTTTGGCGCGGTCTGCCCACTTGATCTCGGTGATGTCGCCGGGGAAGAAACCCGGCTGGGGCTCGGCGTACAGCAGCAGGGTGCGCGGGTGATGATGCCCCTGGCGCCAGTCCGGGGTGCGGAAGTCCACCGTGCGGCGCGCGGCATCGTCGTAGCTGCCGGGGAAACACGGCATGCCCTGCGGGGTGCCCTGCACCCAGTCCCTGCCGCCCAGGCAGGCCGCCGGATGTTGAACCGCCCGCGAAGGATGCCGCAGATCCAGCGTCAGCGCAGCCAGGCCGGGGTGGCGCGCGGCCTCCGACGGAATGTTCATGTCCGGCTCGGGGCTGACGCCGAAATCGCGCGCCGGCAGCAAGGGCATGTTCAGCCGGGCCGTGGTGGCCACCCTTTGCCAGCCCTCGGCGATCTCCACCTCCACATCGCCCACCGCTTCGGCAATCTCCTCCACCACCCACGGCGTGCCCTTGCCCTGACGCCACGCCACGCCACGGGCGATTTCCTCGCGGCGTCCCTTGGCCTCGTGCGAGACCAGGCGCACATCCAGCAGCCGGGCAAAATACGGCAGCACCCAGTCCTGGCAGGCCAGGCCCTCGGGCGGCGTATCAGGGAAGCTGTCGGCGTGCAATTGCTCCAGGGTGTGCTGGATGGCATCGAGCAGGCCGCCAAACGCGTCCAGGTAATTTTCCAGATCGCCGTTGTCGCGCTCGCGGTAGATCGCCGGCAGGGACTGATAGAGGCGGGAGCCGTGCACTGTGGTGGTCATAATACGAACTCCCTGGTCTGTACCGTCACGCTCGAAAGGGCCGCGTCCAGGATCAGCACCTGTTCAGGCGCGGGCTGAACGAGCCGGATCTGGCCGCCAGCGCTTTTGAGCACGCGCGGCTGCGGGGTGATGGCGGCGAAGGCCGAGCCGCCGATCAGGCATTGGGAATTGAGCACGCCTTCCACCGCCTCCACCACCGCGATCACCTCGCTGGGGTAGAGCGGCTGTCCCAGCCGTCTCTGCTTGAGGGCAAAAGCAGCAAGGAGCGCGGCCTGAACATCAGCCTGCACCTCCTCGGGCACATACTGGCTGCTGTCCACCTGAACGGAGATGTCGAGATCGAACGGCACCGCCACATGGTTGACCACCTCGACCCGCGTGCCCGGCAGATCGTGGGCTTCGAGAAAATCCCGCAGCGTGGTGGCCAGCTCGCCCAGCGCGCCGCCACCGGCGGGCACCACCACGACGCGGATGCGCTCCTGTTGCGCGCCCTGGTTGGGCAGGCGCAGGGCGCGGGCCTGCCACACGCTGCTGTTGCGCTCGGCCAGGCGTCCGTAATCCTCCACCGAAACGGCCCGCTCCAGCGTAAACAGCGCTGCCGGGGCATTGCTGCGCAGCGAAGCGACCGGCTCGCGGTCATTGCCGCCGCTGGCCGCGACTGGCTGGCGCACCTTGTCGATCAGCACATGCGGCTTGACCGGTTTTTCCAGGCTGCCGGCGGCAAGGTTGCCGCCCAGCCCGGCGCCGCTGCGGTAGCTCACCCGGATGTTGCTGGAGCCGGTGGGCAGACGGCGGCCATGCTGTCCGTCGCCAAAGGCGATCTGGACATGGCCTTGCTCGCTGAGACGGGCGGTGTAATGCGCATCCGTGGGCTCCGAATCGTCCAGGGCGGAGACTTGCTGCCAGGCCTGCTCGCCAACCTTTACTTCGATGGCGGCCGCCACGCCTGCCGCCATGGCGCTGTCGGCAATGAAGGCGACATCCTTCTCGGCCAGCGTGAAATCCTGGAAGCTGCGGGTGGCATCCCCGCTGCCCAGGATTTTTGCCGGCTTGCCCTCGCCGTGCCCGGCCATCGCCACGTTGGCGCGCACCACGGTATTGCCCAGGGTGTAGCCGTCAGCGCCAGGAGGCATGCCGTCGAGCGTGATGGCGCCGCTGGCGGGGTCCACGGCGCTCAGTTTCGCCGCCCAGCCCTTGAGGCTGGCACCGCTGCCGTCGAGCTGTTCCAGCACCACGCGGCGGCCTGCCTTGAGCAGGACAGGCCAAGTGCCGCTGGCGGGCATTTCCAGCAGCAATGGCGAGGCGAGGGCCGTGGCATTGACGTTGTAATCCTGCGGGCGAAGGCTGTCCTGCATCGGGCCATAGAGGCGCAGCAGCGTAACGGGGGCAGTCACGAAGCGGAGGGTGAAATCGGCCTCGCGCCTGAGGACTTCCTTCACCACCAGCACGCTGTACTGGCCGGGAGCGGTTTCGCCGATCACCCGGTCGCCGCCGGCAAGATCGCCCGGGCTGCCGGGAAACACGAAATCGCCTGCCGGCAGCGCCGCCGCGACGCTGGCAGCCGCCGCCGCGCCCTGCGGCACCATGTAGAGTGCACCAATGCCAGCCGTGGCCTCGATCTGCTTGTAGCTGCTGGTGAATCCGTATTCAGAGGAACTGTGGGTGCTGATGAGCGCGCTGGAAGGCGGGCTGGAAGCGCCGCTCGCCGTCGTGCTGATGTCGAGATACTGCGCCGGAAAACGCAAGACAGCGGTGCTGTCGGCACTGATTTTCTGCACGCGATAGAGCGCCGTGCCCGCGCCAGGCAACGATGTACCGGCCAGTTTCACGCTCTGTCCATCCACTGCCGCGACGGTGTCGTAGCGCCAGCCGCCCTGCTGCCAGGCGATGCGCTCGCCGGCTGCCAGCCCATGCCCTTCTGGCAGGCGGATCACGCCGCTGCCGTTGAGGCTGGGTTTGTGGATGCTGGCCGGATTGAACCACAGCCAGGCATCGCCGCTGTGCCAGCCACTCCAGTCGTCGCCGGTATTGACGGCCGCCAGGGTGAGCTGGCCGCTGGCGCTGACTGCGCCTGCCTTCACCACATGGCATGTGCCCGTCGCCGCATTGTGGAGCAATGCCAGCGCGCCGGCCGATACTTCCTGCTTCCCGCCCAGCTGCCACTACGCGCCGGACAAGGGCGCCGGCGACCAGTCCCAGTGATGCGGATGCAGTTCATTCAGGGATGCAGCGGCCTCGATATCGTCCAGGGTCTCGAACAGGATGGGCGCACCTGTTTTGGGGGTGTGACTGACCTGGAAGCCCCTGGCCAGCGTGCCGCCCTGGCCGGGCTTGGCCAGGAGCACCAGCGGCGTGCTGGCCGAGGCCGGTGGAGCCGGGTGGTAGCCGATCATCTCCACCAGCCGGCGCACGTTTTCCCATTGCGTGGCCGTGCCGAGGTAGCCCTCGTTGGCACAGGCGTCGAGGTATTCCGTCAGCACATGCGCGGCACGGGCGAAACTGCGCCCGATCTCCCAGCCCCACTCGCGTTGCAGCGCGCCATATTGCGCCTCCAGGCGGGCATTGCGCTGCGCCGTGGTCTCGCTGGCCGGGATGCCGGTATCCAGCGCGCTCCAGGCGGGGAAGCGCGCCAGCAGCTCCTGGCGCAGATCCTCGAGATAAGTCGCCGCGTTGCCGTCCACGTAGCGGAATTTCTTCAGGCCGGCGCGGTTCCAGCGGGTCAGGTCGTAGCTCATCCCAGGCGTCCTCCATGCATGACCAGCCGGTAATAACCGCGTTCGGGGCGGGCGGGGTCGTTGTCGCACACGGCGATCTTCAGGCCCTTGAGTTCGACATGGCCGGTCTCGGTCTGATCGGCGAACTGGCTGCCGATGCGCTTGAAGCGGTTGACGCACACATGGGCCACGCCATCCAGGGCCATCAGCGCCTGCACCAGATCGCTGGCATGCAGATCCTCGCCAAAGCGCAGCCTGCCGGGCTCGAAGAAGCCGCCCGGTTCCATGCCCAGCGCCTGGCGGGCGCTCTCGCGCACCTCGGACTGGAAAAACTCCGGCTTGACGCGCAGCGAGACAGAGAGACTGATCCCCACCGGGATCGCGTCCAGCAACAGCACCTCCTGCCCCACCATGCGATAGGCATCCAGGAAGGGGCGCAGGATGGAGCGGAAGCTCGGATTGGCATCCCAGTCCGGCACGCACAGGCCGCGCTCGGCGTGAAAGATTTCGACTTCGCTTTTCAGCTTGCCGGGCAGCCCGGGCGGCGTGACATCGAGCGGGGTATTGCGCCAGTTGATCAGCGCCACGCGCACCACAAACCACGATCCTCCCCACTGCTGCGAGGCCGCGGCCCGCAGCACCAGCGGATGATCTTCCAGGCGATGGGCGTAATCCTCCAGCGTCACCATGCGGCGCTGGGTGAATATCTCGCGCGGACCGGCGCGGCGGGCCTGCTCCATCGCTGCCGGATTGCTGAACCAGTAGGCCTCCAGCAGTTTTCTCTGTTCGACCGGGTCGGCTTCGCCGGGGTCGATCTCGCCATGGGCCTGGGCCAGGCGGATGGCATCGTAGGCGATCATCGACAACAGGCGCCGCACCGATTCGGGGCGGCGGGCTGTCGCCAGATAGCCCTCGCCGGCAACGCGGTCGAGCATGTCGGAGAGCTGGTCGAGCATTGCCGCCAGCTGCTCGACCAGCACCACTTCCATGTCCGCCGGCGTCCAGCGCGTGCGCTCGGGGAAACGCGCCGCCAGCTCTTCCAGCATGAACAGGCGGAAGCCGTCGTAATCGCGCACAGACCAGTCGAAGTCATCGCCCACCCTGGGCAAAGGCAGCGGCAGGGATACCTTGCGCTCCCCGCAATCGGGGCAGACGCCCGCGAAATTCAATAGCGGAACTGGAGTCTCGGCCATGGCTGCCTCACGTCAACGCAATTTCATAGGACTCGCCCTGCCCGATGGTGGACAGGGCGTAGCTGATCACTGCAAACATTTTTTCCTCCTCGCGGCGCAGCTCGACTTGCAGGGATTTCGGATCGACCTCGCCGCGCAGGGCATCGCCGAGAGAATCGGTGAGGCGCTTGCGCAGGATCTCTGCCAGCACCGAGTCATTCGGCTCGAAGATCACGGCGCGGATGCCCGCGCCGAACTCCGGACGGAACACGCGCTCCCCCGGATCGGTGAACAGCACCTGCACGATCTGCTCGCGCACGTGATCGCGGCGGCTGGACGTGGCCGCCCCTGCCGCGCCGATGCGCAGCGGAAAAGCCAGATAGGACGGATCGATCAGGCGCGGCATGGCTAATCTCCTTTCAACTCGTCATCACCTTGCTGGACAGGCTGCTCATCTCGCCCTGCGGGATGGGCGGCCCCGAGGGCCCCATGCCCGTGGGGTGGATATGGGTGGCGAACAGGGCCAGAAAACTCGGCCCCTTGATCACCGGTTCGCCGCCCTGGCCGCCCAGCATCACCGCCGAGCCTTCCACCGTCACCGTGGCCGAGGCCTTGACGTTGACGCCGGACGCGCTCATTTCGATCTTGTTGCCATTGGCGTCCTGCACCGTGGTGCCGCTCGCCGTCATGGTCAGCTTGTTGCCGCTGGCATCCTGCACTTCGACCTTGCTGCCCTGGACATCCAGCGTGACCTTGGCGCCGTTGGCGTCGGTGAGCAGGATCGTGCCTTGCGAATCAATGCTCATCTCGCTCCCGGCGGGGTGGTGCAGAATGAATTTTTCCTGGCCGGAGGCATCGTCGAACTGCAGGCGGTGGCCGGACGGCGTCTTGAGCAGGCGCGTGGTCGGCGGCGCCAGCGCCGCCTCGGACGGCACGTCGCCGCCGGCCTGCCAGAAGGTGCCGGTCCAGATCGGATGCGACAGTTCGCCTTCCTCGAATTCCACCCACACCTGGGCACCGGCCTCGGGCACCATGAACAGCCCCTGATCGGCCAGGCCGCCAAACGGCAGGCACGGCAAGGCCCAGCCGGTGACGCTGTCGCCCAGGATCGAGGGCACGCGCAGCTTGATCCGGCCCAGCTGCTCCGGATCGCTGTTGTCCACGACAAAGCCCCGGTATTTGCCGTAGTACTTGTTCTGGATCTGGCGTGCCAGTTGTTGCAGCAGTTCATCCATCATGATTCCTTCACAGCACCCCGGCCAGTACGCTGCCCGCCGTCGGCACGTTGTCGCCGTAGGCATTGCGCAGCAGGGTGAAGCCCTGGTTGTAGCCATCCGCCGAAAAACGGTGGTTCACGCTATCCACGTAATACGTTCCAGCCAGCCAGTCGCCCACGCCGTCCACCGCCACCGGCAGGCCCACCTGCAGCACATGGCCGTACTGGGTGCCGTCGAGATCGCCCTCGGCGCGCACGCGCAGGGCATTCTCGTTGGCCTGGCGCTGGGCGCGGGCCTGTAGCTCGGATTCGTTGCGCCCGCCCTGGCGGCTCATGCGCCAGGTGAAGTCGCGCAGTCCGGCACCCTGGCTCTCGGCGCTCTGCGTGCCCATGAGAGGCAGGTCTGGCGCGACCGTCTGCTCGCTGACCGCGTCCCCTTCGCTGGCGGCGAGCTGCAGCATCACCCGCTCCGGCCGGTGGCCGTCCGAACGCGCCGAAAAACGGCTGCAGTGGGTGTCCGGCCCGGCATAGACCAGAACGGTTTCCTGCGGCGCCGCGCTCACCCGCAGCGGGCCGAAGTAGATCTGGCCGGCATGGAAAATCAGCTCGTAGCCATTGGCCTCGGCGCGTTCGCGCAGGAAGGCGATGTCCGTCGCGTCCTGGTTCAGCACCAGGCCGGACTGGCCGCTGCCCGAATCCGGATGGGGGGCAAGGCCGTAATCCCCGGCGATGGCGGCGAGAATCAGCAGGTCGGTCGCCGGCGCATCCGCGCCCCAGTTGCGGCGGCGCTGTTCACGGTCCAGCGCCAGCGAATCATCCTGGCATTCCACCGTGACGCTGGCCTCGCCGGCATTGCGCGGATAGTCGGCCGCCACCTCGCGCACGTAGCCGCGGAACACCTCTTCGCGGCGTGACCCGAAAGCGGCCTCGATCCTGAGCGTGGCCCAGCTCGCGAACACGCCCGCATCCTGCACCGACCAGCGGCCATGCTCGTCGCGCCGCGTCTCGAAGCGCAGCCGGGCGGTGGCAGCGGCATTGCGCGATGCCGCCACCGTCACCTCGCTGAGGAAGGGGTAAAAATCGGCGATCTCCCGGCCCATCACCGTGATGATGCATTCGGCCGGTTCGCGCTTCTTGCCGCTGAGCATGTCGAGCAGCATCGGCTACTCCCTCGCGCGCGGAATCAGGATGATCCGGCCCACCTGCTCCTCGGCCAGCAGCATGGCCGCATGGGCGAATTCCGGATTGGCATCGGCAATGCGCCACCACAGCCGGTCATCGTTGTAGTAGTGGCGCGCCAGGTGATCGAGGCGGTCGCCGCTCTTGACCACATGCTCGACCACGCCGCTTGCCGCGCCGATGACGCGCGGCCGCACGCCGGGAAAACGGCTGCCATCCTCGCCAGCCTCGAACGCCCTGGCATTTTCATAACGCGAGCCTTTGAGAAACATCTAGAACCCTCCTCCTATCGCCGTAGCGATGGTATTCCCGGTATTCAGGGCCGCCATCGCCAACTGGCGCACCTTCTCCGTCTTGAAGAAGGGATTGTTGCCCTCGATCACCTGCATGGTGAGCGACACGTTGGCGCGGTAGGGCACCAGCGACGGCAGGTGCGCGTTTTCTTCCACCCGCACGCTGGTGAGAAATACCGGCAGGATGTGCGTGCCCCACACGAACAGCAGCACCGAGGCCGATTCGTCGCGCTGGAAGGCGCGCCCGCCGCCCAGGCCCAGGCTGGACAGCATCTGCAATCCCCCCGGCCCCTGCGACTTGGGTTCGAGCATGGAGCGCAGGGTCGCCAGTTCCGGCTCGATGCCGACCGTCTCGGCCATGCCGCCTTCCATCAGGCGGTCGGTGGCATCGATGAGAATCTCGATGCTGAATGTCTCGGGCTGCACCGTGACCCCCTGCGAGGCGCGGGGTGTTTCGGTCGGCAGAAAGAAATCGTAGCCGCCGCGCGTGCCCGGCGCATTGCCGCTGCGCAGCTGGATGGTGCGGGTGCGCGACAGGGTCCTGGGATTGAAATCGAACACCAGCGCCAGCGGCGGCAGCGACAGGCCATATTCCACCAGCGCCGCCTTGCTCACCTTCAGCATGATTCCCCCCCCTGCCTCGCGATTTGCCCCTGCACCGCCACCGCCAGATGGCGCGCGATCTGCTGGTCGCTCCAGGCCGGCTGCACGCTCTGCGCCGGGAGATTCACCTGCGACACGTTCAAGCTGCCGCTCCAGGGCAGGCGGGCGAGTTCATCTCCCAGGCGGCGGGCGATGGCATCGGCGCGATGTTCCAGGCCGGGCGGCAATTGCAGGCGGATGCGGTCGATGGTGAGATTCATGAATTCCATGTCGCCTCCTCGGGCAGCCAAGGCGCCAGGGCGCCCAGGTCCGCAGGGTTGAGTTCGCGCCCGTCCTTGGCCAGCTCGCGCCACACCGCCAGGGCGATCTCGGGCAAGCCGATCGGCCGCTGCGTGCCCGCGGCGACAAACGCGGCATGCAGGGCGGCGTTGCGGATCGAGCCGCCGGTCAGGCTCAGCGCCGCCCCGAGAAACAGCGGGTCGACATCGGGCAGGCGCGGCGCGCGCGGCGGCAGCAGGTGGGACCACAGCAGCGCGCGGCCAGCCGCATCCGGGCGCGGGAATTCCACCACCACCTGGAAGCGGCGCATGAAGGCGGGGTCGATGTTCTGGCGCAGATTGGTGGTGAGGATTACTGGCCCCTGGTGCGCCTCGATACGCGCCAGCAGGTGGCTCACCTCCATGTTGGCGTAGCGGTCGCGCGCATCCTTGATCTCGGCGCGCTGGCCGAACAGGCTGTCGGCCTCGTCGAACTGCAACACCAGCGCCTTGCCATGAGCCGCATCGAACAGGCGATTGAGGTTCTTTTCCGTCTCGCCGATGTATTTGCTCACCAGCCGCCCCAGATCGACGCGGTACAGCGGCCAGCCCAGCTGGTTGGCGATCACCGCCGCGGCGAATGTCTTGCCCGTGCCGGAGGGGCCGCAGAACAGCGCCAGCGGCCCGCCGCCGACGTCCCCGCCCCACTGGCGGCCAACGGTGTCGCGCTGCTCGATCCAGTAGAGGAATTCATGCAGCTGGACCATCACCTCGGCCGGCAGGATGAGGTCCTCCCAGCGCGCCGCCTGCCATACCCGCGTGGCGCCGGGCGGCGCCGCTTGCGGCTCAGGCCAGCCCATCAGGCGTGCGGTCATGCCGGGCCCGGCCATGAGCGCGGCGTACCACCCCTGCCCCTCGCTACGGATCACATGCGCCCGGCGCAAGGGTGAGCTTTCTTCGAGCCAGCCCAGCAAATCACGGGTTTCGTCCTCGTCCAGCGCCAGCAGTTCGCGCACCAGGGCCACGCTGGGATAACTGTGCTGGGTTCCCGCCTGCAATTGCTGGTACAGCCAGCCGATGCGGGGTTCGATCTCCGGCCCCAGGACCAGCGCCGCCAGGTCGTAGGCCAGCGGCTCCCATTCCTCGCTCGCCAGGGCGCGCCAGGGCGAATGCGCATGGCGGCGCAGCCGCTCCACCTCGCCCTGCAGCTGTTTCAGGCGCTCCAGCAGGGCTTCCGTCAGCGCCTTGCCCTGACGTTCCTGGCCCAGGCGGTAGGCCAGCAGCTCGATCCGCTCCCACTCGGGGCGCAGACTGGGCAGGGCGAGTTGTTCGACGACGGCGTTCATGATTGATACAGATTGATCAGCACGGGGTTGCTGCGCACGGTGAGATTGGCGCCGTCGCTGCCGCGCACATAGCTGCGCTCGGCATAAAGCACCGCCTGGCCGGTGTGATTGTTGAACGGCAGGGCGACCGGGTGGGTCGTGGCGGTTGCGGCCTGTGCCGGGTCGAGCATTTCGCCGCTCGCGCTGGCATTCACCTCTGCGCCATTGACAGCCCAGCCGCTGCCGCTGTCCCAAGTCTCCCAGCGCAGCGTCACCGCGCTGCCCGCCGGCCCCGCGATCCATACCCGGGGCGTAAAGCCCGCCAGCGCCGGGCTGCCCAGGGCAAAGCTCAGGCTCTCCACGCAGCGGCCCTGATAGACCAGGCAGATCGAAGGCACCCAGTCTTCCAGCACGCCATTGACGCGGCGTGCTGCAACTTCCGGCTCCCACACCTGCCCGTCGGCGCTGAAGGGCGCGTGGCGCGCATCCATGTTGCCGTACACCTGGGCGCCGGTGCTACCCACCAGCGGGCTGCCGCTATCGCGCTGATGCGGGATGATCGGCGCCAGCGACAGCTCGTATGCAACCGACGGCCGCAGCGCCACATCGCCCTGCGTGCCCCACAGGTGGTTGAGGTCGTCCAGGCCGATGGGGTTGTGCAGCACTTCCATGCGCACCTGCTCGCCCTCCAGGTTCAGGACGCCCATCAGCGGCTGCTCGTGAAAAATGCGCACCAGTTCTCCGATCAGGCGCATGTCGTTCTCTCCCGCGCTGACCTGATTCTCGGCACGGCCAAAGGCGGTGATGAGGCAATACATGCGCATGCGCCAGATTTCATCGGGTGCGGCAACATTGAACATGCCGGCGGGTTCGATGCGGTAGAAAAACAGGTTGAGCCGATGATCGTTCGCCGACGCCTGGGCCGCCGATGCCGGGTTGCCGATCAGGACCCGGATGTTGTTGGAGTTGGCATTCATGGCCGTTGCCAGGAAGTCGGCAATGCTGCGGCAGACGCGCGAGAGGGTAGATTGAGGCAGGGCCATCGCTCACAATCTCCGCAAATAGTGGCGGCTGGCAAGGTCCGCGGACGCAGGCGGCTGTAGTGGCCGTGCCGCCTGCTCGGGCGCCAGCACCACGATATCGATATGGCCGATATGCACCTGGGGTCCGGTATTCAAGGTTGCACCCTGGCCCGGCCCGGGGCGCCGCGCAGGCGAGACGTCCATTGCCGCTGGCGCAGGCGTCACTGGACGCGACTCGACGCTGCCCTGAATCGCGGCTTCCTGCTGTGCCAGCGTGGAATATTCTGCAATGTCTGGTGATGATGCCGCCTCTGTTGCCACTCGACTTACAGGTGCGGCAGCAACCGCCTCAACTCCGGCAGCGGCGCGTTGTGGCGCAACAAGCTGCAAATCCATTCCTTCCGGCTGCCGCGGCATTGCGACTTGCCGCTGTTCCTGCTCAAGGGGTCCGTCTCCGGCCTTCACGGCCAGATCCGGTACAGCCACGATGCCACTGCCAGGAGCCGGCCTCTGCGTCGGGGCGCTTGCATCGGCCATGGCAAACCCTGCTGGCTCAGCCTCGATATGTACCTGCGGGTTCTGGGGCTCGATGCATGGCACGGTCTTTTTTCCGCCCGTGGCAAGGATAGCCACGGAAGTTAATGAATCCGGTTCTGCAACCCTGCCGCGAGCCGCTACAACCGCCTCTCTCCCGCTCCGGCCGGAATCAGGTATCGCTGGCGGCTGGACGGCGCCATCCGGATTCCGGGCCCCATGGCTCGCATCAGGCCGCGGCGCAGCGGCCATCTCTTCAGCCTGATATTGCGGGTGCGCTTCAGTCACAACATGGCCGGGATCATCAAGCGAATGTTCCAGAACATTCTCTCCCCCTGGCCCGGAACCGGGCCGGAATGCCGCCGTGGGTGCCCGCTGCGCGTCGCTGATGATGTCGCTGAAAAATCCCATGCTGTTCCCCTACTGCGTCATGCCGCGGCTGCGGTCGATCAGCGCCAGATAACGCTGGCGGCGCCAGCGCGGCAGGGCGAGAATTTCGGCCTCGCTCCAGTGATAGCGCGACGCCAGGCGATGGACATCAGCGAACAGATCCTGGCTGACGCGGCTGAGGCAGAAATACGGATCGATGCCTACCCGGTTGTTGGCGCCACACTCCGGACACGGCGCCATGACCTCGGTGGCGATTTCGGGAGCAACCGATTCCAGCGCCGCTTCAATGGCCGCCACCTGACCGGCGTTCAATTCAAGCGAGGAGAGATTGCCGCCATCCCAGGCTGTCACGCAGCGTTTCGCCAGGGTTTGCCGCGCCAGCTGCAGGCCGGCAATTCCCAGCACGACGCGCTGGTCCATGCCGTTGGGCACGCGCAGGGTCAGCATGCCCTGAGCGGTGCTGATATGCGCGCCGGGGAAGCCGCTGCCTGCCTCTTTGACCGGCAATTGGGCGTAATTCAGCGGGAAGTCGAAAGACTCGCCGCAGTGGCGGCAACTCGCCGTCAGCCAGACCTGATCCAGGCCCAGCACTCCCGCCAGCCGCGTCATCAGGAACTGGCGATCGCCCACGCTCATGCCGTCGATCACGGCGGTATCGGGCAGCCGTCCGCCGACATGCGCCAACGTCGCCTGCAAGGCCAGCGTCACCTGGCCGGGCAGGTCGCGCGCGCGCGCCACCGCCTCCGCCAGGCCCATCTCGACCTCACCGGTCAGCGGGCGAAAATCATAATCACGGCGGAGGCTGTCCTGGTACTGTACGCCTCCCGGAAGCATTACGACTCAACCGGTTCCGGCACGGAGGTATCGCGCTCCCAGCCCTCGTGCTGCAGCGTGAGCGTCTGGATGCCGACCGTGTTCATGCTGGTGGCGTTCAGCTCCGGCAGCGCCTGGTAGTCCGATACCCAGGCGCGGTACAGCTTGTAGGAGATCGCCACCTGGCCCTGCAGATTGAGCACATTGATGACAATATCCTTGCGGTAGTTCTTGAGCGACATCCCGGCATCGCCCTGAATGCTGTTCACCAGATTGGCCCATTTCTCGAAAACCGGGTCGTGGGTCAGGCCCTGCTCCAGCGTTACCGCTTCGTAGCTGGTGCCGCCGGGCATGATGCGCTCGTGCGAGGGATCACCCGCGCTGCGCCATTTGACCGCCTCGGTCTTTTTCTTGAGCGCGCCCATCTTGGTCAGACCGGCGACGGGACGGCCATCGATGATGACCTGAAACTTGAAGGTACGGTACGGATCGTAACGGTGGGTGTTAACCGGAAATGTCGGTGCGGCCATGTTTCTTCTCCTCCTTGACTTGAATTCGTCCTCTTGCCCCCTCTTCCATCAGGAAAAGGGCTGGGGATGAAGGGGGGCACACTGCAAAAGCATGCGGCCCCCTCACGCTGTCTCTCTCGACTGGAGAGGGACGCCCTGGCACAGAACGGCGGCCTGGTTGTCCAGGGTGATTACTGCTGCGCCACTTTCTGCTGGATGCGCACGATCACGAATTCCGCCGGCTTCAGTGGCGCGAATCCGACGATCACGATCACCTGCCCGCGGTCGATATCGTCCTGGGTCATGGTGTCGCCGAGCCCGCAACGCACGAAGTAGGCGTCGTTGGCCTTCTCGCCCTGGAATGCGCCAGCGCGGAACAGGCCATTCATGAAACCGCCGATATTGGCGCGCAGCGAACCCCACAGCCGATGATCGTTGGGCTCGAACACCGCCCACTGGATGCCGTTGTAGAGGCTCTCCTCGATAAAGATCGCGGTACGTCGCACCGGCACATAGCGCCATTCGGGATTGGCCTTGGTCGACAGGGAACGCGTCCCCCATACCACCGATCCGTAATTGGGAAAGCGGCGCAGGCAGTTCACCCCGAGCGGGTTGAGCTGGTCCTGGTCGCTATCGTCGACAACGTATTCCAGCCCCACCAGGCCGCGCAGGCCGGTTCCGACCCCCGCCGGCGCCTTCCATACCCCGCGCGTGCCGTCGATGCGCGCCCACACGCCAGCGGCAATGGCCGATGGCGCCGCCAGCAGCGTCGCCGGTGCAGCCGGATTGGTGTCGGCGTTATAGAACGGGTTGCGCACCTTGGCCCATGGGTAGTACATGGCGGCGTAGGTAGAAGTGGTGGTGATCAGGGTATTGGCCTTGCCTGCCTGATCGAGCTCGAAACCAGGCTCGGGGTCGATGACCACCATCCGGTTCTTGGTATCCTCGGCATGGGCGATCGCCGCGTCGATGATGACATTGCCCGAACCATCCTTGGGCAGATACTGCCCAGGCAGCACCACGATGCTGGCATCGCGCACTTTCTTCATTTTGCTGAAGAAGGCCTGGTAGTCGGCCAGGCCCGGCGGATCGCCATCGTCGCCGCCAGCCAGCGCCACATCGGCTGCCATGGTGACCGGAATCACGTCGAAGCTGCCGTGGATTTCCGTGCCACCCGCGCCTACGCCCAGCTTGAGCAGCGTTGCCAGCTCGCCGGGGCGCACCACCACCGCGGAATCCGCGCCCTGCGTCCCCGACGTGATCGTCAGCTTGTTGGCGGCGAAAGCGGCGCCCGCGTTCTGATAGGCATTTTCCGAACCCAGCTCGCGGATGCAGCGCTGCAATTCATCGCGCACCTTGGTCGAGGTGCTGTACGACCCGCCCGGCGGCGGGCCAAGCGTGATGGTGCGCGCCCCCAGGTTGTCGATGTTCAGCGTCAGCTTCATGCCCTGATGCACATCGGTCCAGGTGATGGCGGCCAGATCGCCGGATTCGCTGCTGGCTTTCCGGTAATAGGTATTGGGGTTGCTCTTGAGCGGTCCGGCCAGGTCCACCCGGATCAGCTTCGACTGGGCATTGACCACGGTCAGCACATAGCGGCTGTCGCTGCTGTCCATGCTCAGCCCGTCGAATACCTCTCCAGGAACAAAGGAGCCATCTTCCATGCCGCCCACTTCCAGCTTGAAGCGGTAATTGTCGCCGGCATTGACCGATTTGACGCGAACGTCATCACCCCAGGCCCCGGCGCTGCTTGCGCTCACCGTCAGGACATTGATGCCCGCTGCCGGTCCGGTCGCACGCCCCAGCATCTGGGCCGCGCCCAGAGCCGAGCCAAGAGCGTTAGCCGCAAGGCGGGCGATGTAGGCCGCCTGCCCCCCGTTGAGATAGAACATGTTGACCGACAGACCCATGGCGTCGCTCTCGGACGCGATGCCGCCATAGGAATCGACATAATCATCCCATTTGGATATAAGCGAGGCCTCCCCGATCGGCCCCTTGTTGGTGTACCCCGCGAACAGCGCATTGGAGGTAGCCACACCTTCAATCGGCTTGGAACCGCTGGGGATTTCTTCAATATAGACGCCGGGATGTAGATAGCTGGGCATACCTTTGTTCCTCCTCGCTCATAACTGACAAGTGACCATTCGATGATAATCAGCAAAAACCAGCCCGGGACATCAGGAACGAGACTTTCTTCCTGTTGCCATTACATGCAAAAGAAGCCGCTTTGGCGACGCAAAAAGAAATGCATGCGATTAACAGAATTTAATACGATTTGCATTGCAATACGATTACGTAACGGCAATGTATAAAAATAACTTATCTAGGTCAAATTAATTTTTATACACAATCGGCCACGAAATGAATCTGGGCAAAACAATCGTATTAGACAGGCCGGAATTTCCCTTGGTTCAAAGCTTTGGCAGGGATATGAACTTGAAACGGAATTTCGCCGCCAGGGACGCGAAGGTTCGCAAAGTAGCGAAAAAGAGTCTCTTGCCGCACCGGGGTGCAAGCGATCAGGCATGCTGTCCCGGCCACGCACCCCGGCTTTGCAAATAACAAAGGCATGCAC